>Ga0209006_10003494_pt1 | contig 14281 bp, 10 predicted proteins | sample JacPin_JW_Ref_O2_FD_188567 | JGI IMG/M metagenome (GOLD analysis project Ga0209006, IMG submission 188567) | Forest soil microbial communities from Algoma, Ontario, Canada - Jack Pine, Ontario site 1_JW_Ref_O2 (SPAdes) (version 2) | ecosystem: Environmental > Terrestrial > Soil > Boreal... | reverse complement strand
CCACCGCGCAGATCTTCTACGATGAGGCCGGCAAACCGCTGCGCATTATCGGAATCAGCACTGACGTGACTGAGGGCAAGCAGGCGGAGCGGGCCAACAGTTTGCTGGCCGCGATCGTGGGTTCCTCCGACGATGCCATCATCAGCAAGAGTCTGGATGGAATCATCACCAGCTGGAACACGGCTGCGGAGCGAATGTTCGGTCACGCCGCCAAGGAAGCCATTGGCCGGCACATTACATTGATTATTCCGCCCGATCGCCGCGATGAAGAAGTGAAGATTCTTGAGCGGCTCAGACGAGGCGAGCGCATCGACCACTTTGAAACGGTTCGCATGCGCAAAGACGGAACACTGCTCGACATTGCGTTGACGATTTCGCCGGTGAAAGATGGAGCGGGCAAAATTGTGGGCGCCTCGAAGGTGGCGCGGGACATCACCGAGCGCAAGCAAGCGGCGGAGCGGGAGCGGCAAATCACGGCGGAAGCGGTTGCCGCCACGGCGAAATTCCGCGCGGTGTTCGAGCAGACTCCGGTGTTCGCGGGGATTATGGCCCTTGATGGTACCGTCATAGACGCGAATCAACTGTCCCTGCAAGCGTGCGGCTATCGCGCGGAAGATGTTCTGGGAAAGCCCTTCTGGGAGACGGGGTGGTGGCGTTGTTCCGCGGAGGTGAAAGAAAAAATTCGGGCAGCAGCTGAGCACGCGGCACGAGGCATCGCTTACCGCGAGACCTTGACCTACCATTGGGCGGACGACACCGAGCGGTTGGTGGACTTCGCGATTCATCCCATTCGCGACCACGAAGGTACGATTCTATTTCTTCATCCGACGGGAGTCGACATAACTGAATTGAAGCGGGCGGAAGAGAAATATCGGTCATTGGCGGAAACACTGGATGCGGAGGTGCGGGTTCGTACCAGCGAACTGGAGCAACGCAATGTTGAAGTTGTGCAGCAGTCCGAACAGCTTCGAGATCTTTCCAGCCGTCTGCTGCAGGCGCAGGATGAGGAGCGCCGGCATATTGCGCGAGAGCTGCACGACAGCGCCGGGCAGATTCTGGCGGCGCTGGGAATGACGCTGGGGCAGGCGGCAACAAACGCGAAGGATCAGGGACCGCAATTTGCCAAGTGCATGGACGAGAGCCAGCATCTGGTGCAGCAGTTGAGCCAGGAAATACGCACGATGTCATACCTGTTGCATCCTCCACTGCTCGATGAAACCGGACTGGCGGGAGCGCTGCATTGGTACATACAGGGACTGGCGGAGCGTAATGGATTGGAAATTACGCTGGAGGTTCCCGAGAATTTCGCAAGGCTCTCGCGGGAAATGGAGTTGGTAATGTTTCGATTGGTGCAGGAATGCCTGACTAACATTCATCGCCACAGCGAAAGTAAGAGCGCCAGAATTCGCATTGCGCGAGACGGCGAGAATGTTTCTCTCGAGGTGCAAGACGAGGGCAAAGGAATCTCAGCGCAACGCCTGTCGCAGATTCAATCGCAAGGATCCGGCGTGGGCATACGAGGAATGCGGGAACGGGTGCGACATTTTGGCGGACGCATGAAAATCGAATCGAATGGCGCGGGCACAAAGATTTCTTTTCAGTTTCCGTTCCCGCAGGCCGACGCCGAGATCGGCGGCACGTTGCAACGCGATCAGGTCGTGCAGTAGCTCGAGTTCCGTATAGCTAGTGTCGAGGGGGCCGTGCATCGGCCGTCTCAAAAGTCTGCGTGCCGCGAATCAAGAAGTTCTGCATCATCCCCGTATCTTCATGCGGCAGAATGTGGCAGTGATAGACGGACTTGCCTTTCCACTGTTTGAAACGCATGCGGATCACCGCTTCCGTGTTCTGCGGCACCCAGATCACATCCTGAATCGTGGCTGGAGGCAACGGCACGCCACCCACAGAGATTACTTCGAAAGAATTCACGTGGATGTGGAAGGGATGGCCTTCGGTTCCACCGTGCTGCGAGTTGGGAACCTGAATATGCCATTCTTCGCAAGTATTCAGCTCCGGATTCTCGGTAATGTCGAACTCGCCGTAAAGCTCGTCGTTGATCATGAAATCGATGCCCACAATTGGATTCTGAACTCCGGGAAACGTGCTGGCGAAGACGAACACGCGCGTCCTCTTAATCTCGCTGGGCTGGATTAAGGGCAAGTTGCGCGAGGGGAAGGGAAGGCGCGTGGGCAGTTTCATGTTCTTGGCCGGACCCTTCACCACGAGCTCCGCGATAACTTTTTTCGCGCTGGTCAGGAACTGCTGATCTTGCGCTAGTTGAATGATGCGGTAGGTGCCGGGAGTGCTCACCGCTTTGATCAAGAACTCCGCGCGGTTGGCTGGGGCGAGCAGAACCTGGGGTTCGGTGCCGTCGGGGTGCTGCATCTGCATGAAGCGTGGCGCTTCGAAATTGTTGCCGTCGATGGCGAGCAGGTACATGTCGTGGCCCTCGACGATGATGGGCATCATGTTGTCGGAGTTTCCGTTGAGCATGCGGAAGCGCACGACTTCGCCGGGAGCGAGCTCGATTTGCTGAGGCGTGAGCTGCGTGGGAATCGGATCTTGTGATGAGCAGGTGCTGGCTGGTGCGTCGTGGGCGGAGCTGAGCAACTGTTCGCAATAGCGATGCTCTTCTTTGAAGAAGGGTTTGCCGTTCAGCAGAAAGTAGCGCAGCTTGTAATCGCCGGTGGTGAAGCCGCCGCGGAGGTTTGTCTTCGTGCCCTTGATCGTGACGTAGCCGCCGAATGTCTGCCAGATGGAATTCTGCTTGGGTTCGTAAGTCCAGATGTCGGGATTGTCTTCGCTGGGGAACAGGCCGATATCCTGGACGATCAGTGGAATGTCGCGCGCGGCTTTGATCTCCGGCACTTCATCGATAGCGCCGTGAACGATAATTCCTCCGGCCATTCCGGTGACCACTTGCACCGCGGTCGAGCCGTGATGATGCGGGTGGTACCAATACAGACCGGGCGGCTGATCCTTGGGAATCAGGAATTCGTAATCGTAAGAAGCGCCGGGCTCGATGGCGATCATCGGCGCTTCGGGATCGGACGTGCCGACGGGTTGAAATAAATGGGGAATGATATTCAATCCGTGCAGGTGCAGATTGGTGGTGTTGAGCATGTGCGGGACATCCGGATTGCCATCCCAACCGGTTGAATCGTAATGAGTCAGTGAATTTTTCAGGTGGATGCGCAGCACGTCGCCGGGCTGGACGATGCGCATGGGGCCGGGAATCTGGCCGTTGTAGCAGCGCAGCCGCATTTTGTGGCCATCCCACTCGGCATCTTTCCACTGCGTCTCGAGCTGCCAGACATCCGATTGACTGGGCTGGGATTGAGATTCCAATTTGATCGGAAGCGCGGTCGCGGCCGCGGCTATGGCCGTGCCGGCAACAAATTCTCGGCGTGTCATCGTCATGGGTTGATCTCTCCGTGCAACTGGCGAAACAAGGGTTTACGACAGTAGCCCCTAAAGGGGATTTCAATGCGTTATCTTCCGGCATCGCTGACGCACTGATACGAATCACGCCCTGATACGAATCATGCCCTGATACGAATCACGAGTTACGCCGAGCCTCTAGTCCGAACATCTGCTCATAGGTTTATGGGTTGCGGCATGCATTCGGCGCGTGCTTCGTGTTGAAAATGCCGTACTGGTTGAACGCCACTCCTAACTGCAGCGAAGTATCCAGAGAAAAGGCGTCCGGATAAAGCCCTCCCGGGAAACGCTGTGGCGCTTGCTGGTTCTGGAAGTAGGCGGCATTCTCCATAGAATACTGCGCACACATGCCGTCAAAGCCGAACGACGGCGGCACATTGACGCCCATGGTGGAAGGCACACCGTGCGGCGCCGCGTATCCACTGGCGTGGCAGGAAGTGCACGAAGACGCTGCGTTGTCCACGGGACCGGCTAGCCGCTTTTCGCAACCATAGTGCTGATAGGTTTTCACATCGGGATTCAGCACGGTTTGTTGCGCGCCGATGCTTGACGTCTGAGGCACGGCGGGGAAGGTCCACGGGTCGGAACCGAACTGGATTCCCAGCGGCGCGAGATGATCCCAGAAGGTGTTGCCGGGAAGATTGCCATCGTAAATGTACGTCCCATAAACCCAGCGCGTGGGCGAATTCGGATCCACGACGGCGACATCGACCTGCACCACGCGCGAAATCTGCACCTCGCGCGAGCACAGATATTCTTTCGTCTTAGGATCGATCTTGTGCCGGTCGATCTGCCACTCGGGCGAACCCTTGAGGAAGGGAACGCATTCCGGCGGGGCGCTGGTGGTAAGAATCTTCATGACAACCGTACCGGCGGGAAACGGCAGACCAGCGGGCATGGGGCTGCCCATCCAATCCACAACTTGAGGGACTCCAGTGGCGGGAATGGCTTTGCCCATGGCATAGCCGCCGTACTCGTTATAGAAACCGACCGACCAGCTTTCAAAACCGTGCGGCCATTCCTTCGTGCAATCCTGGGTTTCTCCGGCGATCGAGTTTACGCCCCGCGTCGGCTGGTTGACGCCATTGACCAAATCGTTCAGGTACGTTGTGCGCTCATTTGTTGTCCCGTGAACGTACTCGCGTCCGACGCTGGGGTCGTAGGCCATCCACGGCACGTTGTACCAGCGGGTTTTGCCGTTGACCTCAACCTTGAAACCCACTTTGTTGTCGAGGTTGGGGTCCTGCCCTTCTTTCACGTAGTCGACGATGGCCTTGATGTATTCGTCCCAATGGCCGCTGTGCCAACTATCCGAATTGACTGTAGGTGGAAACGCGGGATCGAAATTTACTTTCACTTTCAGCCACGGGCAGTCAGGGCAGTTCGCCGGAGGAGCCATCTTGGGATAGTCGTGGCTCAACTGAAAAACCGGAGTGGTGGGGTTGGGCGGAGGGTCCTTGGCCGCATTGCGGAAAGCGTAGTAAGCCGGACTCTGGCTCACGGCGCGATTCATTATCATGGCCGCCGGGTGCGCTTCGGTGGCTGGTGTGCCGGCGTCGTTGGGAACGGCTCCGCCGTGGGGACGTTGCGCCGACGCGAGGGCCACCATGCTTAGCAGTGAAAGCATTACAGCGATTCGTTTGGAAGACCCGGCCAGAATAGCCATTCCGTTTTCTCCTTAAATGTGTTTGAAGTTCGTCGTCCTCGTTTCTCTAGTCGTCAGGTTCGGCCCACCGATTCGGTCCCACCGAATTCGGCACTGCGCAAAGCGTGTGTCCGGTACAGCGATGTCAGGGCGATTCCTTCCGGTCATTTGTTCGATTTTTGTAACAGCGAGAGCACGTAAGAATAAAAGCCCGGCTTGTTCTGAAAACCCAGAAAGACGTTTTGCGCGTTTCTTAAAGTCGGATTTGGCCCTATCGCCGTTCTGATCCAGCCCTGGTCGAAGCCCCAGGTTTCAATGCCCAATCCCATTAAAGTGGGCTGCGTGTACAGCGCAGGATTCGTTAGCCAGCACGCGGCGGTCACGTCCCACATGTCATAAAAAGGTTCGGCGGCAACGATGCTGTAGGCTTCGAATGCAAGTTGCGAATAAGAGTATTGTTTGCCCTGCTGTTGCAGAGCGTTCATGAAATCTTTGGTCAGCGGCGTGTTGTTGGTGATGTCCAGCGGGAAAATATTGATGCCCCGAAACCAGCGAAAAGCGAAGTCCACCGCATAGGGATCCCAGAATGCGTTCCACTCCGCGTATTTATTGGCGACCGCGGGGGGGACAGTGTTGGGATCGAGATTGCCCGGAACGTTGATGGCGCCGCCCATCCACACCACTTTCGCAATGCCTTCAATCAGCCGGAAGTCCGCTTGCAGCACGTCGGTCAGCGGAGTCATCGGGCCCGTGTTCAACACCGTCAGCGGCGATTTCGCGGCGATGGCCTGCTCCAGCAGTTGCGCGAGCAGCGCTTCGCCCGATGGAGGCGGCGTGGTCACTTTGGATTTATAAGGCTGAAGGCTGGGGATCTGGCCGAAAGCGACACAGTCGGAGCGATAGGGCCAGGGAAACGGATTCCATCCGCGGGCGCGGCTCAAGGCCAGCGGAATATCTTCGCGACCGAGAAACTGTTGCAGCTTGGAAGCCGCGTCCATGGCCGGTTCGGCGATGCAATCGGCGTTGACGATGACGATGCCGCGGAGGTCGATATTGGGCATCACGGTGAGCAGCACCGTGACCATGTACTCGTCGATTGCCGCATCGTGCAGCAAGACTACAGGCGTGCTCGGCATGCCGCGCTGCCTCCCGAATCGGTTGTGCTTGGCTGGACCCCGGAATAACGGCGCAGTATACGCTCGGCCTGGCCGAAGGCAACAACAAAATGATTTTCGTTCGGATTATGGAACGGACCCGCCGATGGCGAGCGCAGTGCCGCGTTAGTGAGGGACGGTCAGGGCGGCCGGCTCTTTAAAATCGGCTACCCCAACTTTGACCACTGTACCGCGCCGCTTGGGCGGGGCTTTTGCCGAATCAGTCTTCTCGTCTGTCTTGGCTTCGAGCTTGCTTTCACTTTTTTTCTCAACCGCAGATTTCTCGCCAGCGCCCGTCTTGTTTTCAGGCTCAGGGGCAGCCGCCGGCTGCTCGGTCCAGATGCCATAAACGCGCCCGCCCGATGCGGCGATGCCGGAATAGTCGCCAAAGAAAACCTCGCCTACTTCGAAGGGTTCGGTGGTCCATGCGTAATTCTGAAAACTGCTTCCGCCGTCGGTGGAGCGTGCCAGGGTGACCGTCTGCTTGCGATTTTGCGGATCGCCGCGCCGGTCGTAAAAAACGATGTTCGCCGAGCCGTCAACCGGGTCGACCGCGAGCCACTGGAAAAATTGCTCCGCGCCGTTGTGAACCGGATCATTGTTCACGCGCACGGGATCGCTCCATTTTTTTCCGCCGTCGGTGGATGTCGAACAGAAAATGTCGAGATCGCCGTTGCGGTAATCGCTCCACGTCACATACAGCCGATGGCCTTGCGGATCGATGCCAATCTGAGGGAAACCATTGGCGCGCTCCAGCGTATCTATGGCGAACATAATGGGCGCAGTGTGGACAACGGGACGAGCGCGGGAAAATGATTTGCCGCCGTCGCGTGAAGTGACCAGCAGGATGTCGTCGCCCTGGCTCCAGATCGCATAGAGACGGCCATCCGGTCCAACCGTGCCGGAGAAACCCTCCGCGCCATCATTGTCGTCCCGCGGCAGGCCGGGATGTCGATCGATCTCGACCGGCGCAGACCATGTTTGCCCATCGTCGCTGGAGCGCGAGACGACCATCAGAGAGTTGGTCAGCGTCCACCGCGTCCAGCCCACGTAGAGATTTCCCGCATAGCGGCTCTTGCTGGTGTCCGCGACGATGTAGGGCTTGTCTTCAAACGGAATCCCCGGCGCGGTGACCTGCTCGGCCACCGGCACATGCTTCGCCTCCCACGTTTTGCCGCCGTCGAGCGAACGCCGTACAAACACGCCGTTGCGCGACGCATTGTGTCCCCAATAATTAAATGTTCCCAACTTGTCGAACGCGATGTAGCAGACGAAGGCATGGCCCTGATTGTCGAAGGCTGCGGATACATCGCCGGAAACTTTGTAATTATCCGGAGCAACGCCTTCTGCTGCCTTCCACGTGCGGCCCGCGTCTGGGGAATAAGAGGCGTGTACGTTGTCCTGAAATACGGCGACGACCTGCTGCGGATTCCCTGGATTGACCGTAATCGCCGGTTCGGTGAAGGGGCCGGGTTCAGGAGTAAGGGAAAATATCTCGGCGCCGGGAGCCTTTGGCAAGGCTTGGCTCTGAGCGAGCGAAGTCAGGACAGCGACAACGATCAACGTAGCTATGATTTTGTTCCCGCGGCCAGAATATTGAACGGATGGCATGTGAGGATGCATCTCCTGTTTTAATTCTTTCGTCGCAACCACGTATTGTCCCACGTTGGCTGGGGTTCGACGCAGGCCGCCGCCTTCCGGGAAAGATCGCGTGCCATTGGATTATGCAAACCGCGGCTCTTGGCCTAAAATATGGGCCACTTCGGTTGCGGCTTCCTGGGCGCGGGTTTACGGCGTGGGGTTTTCTCGCAACGATCAAGCCTCGCCCAAGTAGGGCCGATGAGTGAAGTGGGACCTTCTATGGTGACGACTGCGGCGACTCCAGAGCACGAATTGGAACCTGTCGGCAAAGCGGCCGGCCCGTGCGTATTCGTGCTGTTTGGCGCGGGCGGCGATCTGACCAAGCGCAAGCTGATCCCGGCATTGTTCAACCTGGTAAAGGCGAAACTTCTGCCCGACAATTTTGCTGTGGTGGGTGTTTCGGTGGACGATCTGAACGTCGATGCGTTTCGCACCCAGGTGAGCCAATTCCTGCCCACAGCGGAGAGCGATCAACGCGATTTGGAATGGTTCCGGCAGCGTCTGTTTTATGAGAGCGGAGATTTCAGCGATCCCAACACGTTTGTGAAACTGCGCGAGCGCCTTAACGCGGTCGACGCCGAACAGCATACGGAAGGCAATTATCTTTTTTATCTGGCGACGGCGCCTAAATTCTTTGCCTCAATCGTTCAACAAATAGGCAGAGCGGGGCTGTCGAATCAGGAGAACGGCCGCTGGCGGCGCGTGGTCATCGAAAAGCCCTTCGGGCAGGATCTGGATTCGGCGATGGCTTTGAATCGCGACATCAAGAGCGTGCTGCCGGAAAGCCAGATCTATCGCATCGATCACTACTTGGGCAAAGAGACGGTGCAGAACATCATGGTGTTCCGCTTCGACAACGCCATCTTCGAGCCCATCTGGAACCGCCGCTACATCGATCATGTGCAAATCACCAACGCGGAAACAGTGGGGGTGGAACGGCGTGGCGGATACTTCGACACCGCTGGCACGTTGCGCGACATGGTTCCGAATCACGTGATGCAGTTGCTTAGCCTCACCGCGATGGAATCGCCGGTTTCGTTCCAGCCTGACGCCGTCCGCAATGAGCAGGCGAAAGTATTGCACTCGATTCAACCGCTGAATTCCGAAGACGTTCTGCAACGCAGCGTGCGCGGGCAATACGGCCCAGGCGTGCTGGGCGACGAAAAAGTTCCCGGCTATCGTTCCGAGCAGGGAGTCGCGCCCGAATCGCGTACCGAGACTTTTGTGGCGCTGAAGTTGAGTATCGATAATTGGCGCTGGGCGGGCGTGCCATTTTATTTGCGTACCGGCAAACGGCTGGCCAAACGCCACACGGAAATTGCCATCCAATTCAAGCGGATGCCCTTCGAGCTATTTCGCAAGGCGCCGTTTCACAAGCTGCACACCAACACACTGGTGATACAGATTCAGCCGGTGGAAGGAATTTCATTAAGCTTCGGCGCCAAGGTTCCCGGCCCGCTGCTGCGCGTCGGGTCGGTCGATATGAGTTTCGAATATTCAAAATATTTTGGCACCGATGCAAACACCGGCTACGAGGTTTTGTTATACGACTGCATGATCGGCGACGCGACGTTGTTCCAGCGCGCCGACATGGTCGAGGCCGGATGGAAGGTGGTCGATCCGGTAATGGATGTATGGCGGGCGCTGCCTCCGCGTAAGTTTCCCAATTACGCCAGCGGAAGCTGGGGGCCCGCGGACTCCGACCAATTGCTGCTACAAGACGAACGCCAATGGAGGAACATCGAGCCATGATTCTTGCCGGTGACATCGGTGCTACCCGCACCCGGCTGGCCGCCTTCGAAACCGAAGGCAACCGCCTGAAATGTGTGGTCGAAAAAACTTACAAGAGCCACGAACATGACAGCCTGCCTCCGATTCTGGTGGAATTTATCCGGCGCGAGGGCATCCCCGTTCACAGCGCCTGCCTTGGCGTGGCGGGGCCGGTTCGCGGCGGCTGCTGCAAAGTTTCTAACCTGGGGTGGATGATCGATTCCAAGGAATTGGCCAAGCTTCTGAAGCTTAACTCGGTGGGCCTGCTGAATGACATGGAAGCTTACGCCTATGGAATCGACGCGCTCGAGTCCAAAGATTTTATTGCGTTGAGCGAAGGTTCCGAAGACGCGGAGGGGAATCGCGCTGTGATCTCGGCCCGAACCGGCCTGGGCGTGGGCGGGCTTTACTGGGACGGTTTCCGCCATCATCCGTTCGCCTGCGAAGGCGGCCACGCCGACTTTGCCCCGCGAAACGCCATCGAAATGGAATTGCTGGCGTATCTGCAAAAGCGCTACGGGCGCATCAGCTGCGAACGCATTCTCTCCGGGCCGGGTGTCAAGAACGTCTATGAATTTCTACGCGACGAGAACAAAGCCGAGGAGCCGGATTGGCTGCGCGACCAACTGAACGCCGCCGGCGATCAGCCGGCGTTGATTTCGCAGTTGGGATTGGAAGGCAAGGCTCCGATCTGCGAGCAAACATTATCGATTTTTGTCGGCCTATTCGGCGCTCAGGCGGGAAACTGTGCTTTGAATTTCATGTCGACCGGAGGAATGTTCATCGGCGGCATCATCGCGGCCAAAGTGGTTGCCAAAATGAAGAGCGATGTATTCATGGAATCGTTTCTGGACAAAGGCCGCATGTCGGAATTGCTCAAAGACATGCCGGTGAAGATTGTGCTCAACGACGATTGCGGCATCGTTGGCGCGGCGCGCTACACGCTTATTCAAAAAGCGTTCAGGCCGTCGGGGCAAGCCGCCGATTAATTTGCCAGAGGTCAGTGTTCATGTGCAGGAATATCAAAACGCTTTTCAACTTCGATCCGCCGGTTACCGAAGATGAAGTGCGCGCCGCTTCGCTGCAATTCGTGAGAAAGATTAGCGGCTTTAACAAACCATCCAAAGGCAATGAAGCCGCTTTCCAGACAGCCATCGAAGACATCGCTCAAGTCTCAGCCCGCCTTCTGCATTCGCTGGAAACGACCGCACCCGCCAAGAATCGCGAAGAGGAAGCTGCCAAGGCCAAGGCTCGCGCGGCAGAGAGATTCGGCGATTAATCCCACCACGTCTGCGTGCCGACTTCTAATCGATGCCGTGAATGCGCATGCTGACCAACTGGTCGATGGAAAGATTCTGCATGCCGCGGCCCTTCATGGCTGCAATGTAATCCGGGGTGACACCGTGAATCCGCATGGCGATCAGTTCGTCCGGATCGGGATGCGAATAGCCAAGGCCTTGCAGTTTCTCGATGAACTCCGGCGAAACGCTGTGAATACGAAACGCAATCAACTGATCGAGATCGATGTGATCATAGCCGACCTTCTTCAAATCCGCGATCCACTCCGGCGTCGCTCCATGAATGCGCATCGCGACAAGCTTGTCTTCGTCCGGGGAATATCCATCTTTGCGCAGCGCCCGCACCATCTCCGGCGTGACCCCATGAATGCGGAACGCGACCAACTTGTCCGCATCGGAAATCTTTAGGCCCTCCGCTCGCAGTTGCTCGATAAAGTCGGCGGTAACTCCGAAGATGCGGAATGCGATCAACTTGTCCGCGTCCAGGCCCTCGAGATGTTCGTTCTTCATCTGCCGGGCAAAGTCCAGGCTCACATCCATGACCGCCATGCTGAATTGCTTTTCTTCATCGATGGAAAAACCCAGAGCCTGCATCTCACCCGCATAGTTGGGATCGGGCTGAAAATGAAAGATGCCCGCGCCTTCGCCATCGTTGAGAAAGCCTTCGCATTCAATCTTTCCCGCATCGCGCGCGACGGCGAAGCGCACATCCTGCCGTCCTGGTTTCGAAAAATCGACGCCCACGAAGTAGCTGGTCGGCCAGTCCGAAGAATGATCCGAGGTTCCACCATGGCGGTGCTCGATCATGGCGAACTCGACTTTGCCCGGGGCCTCGGACTTGCGGATGGTCCAGTCTCCGCCGCGCGATTCTGCCGCATGGTTGGAGAGAACGCCGAAGATCACACAGAATCCAAGAACTGCGAACGCGAAAGCCTGACGTACTCGCATAGTCTCCTCCCACAGTGAGCGGCGTTTATGAAACGCGGCAGGACTTCAGTTTGCTAAATATCCGCGGGCGCTTCCAGAACGCCCAGCCGTTTCAACTCCAGCAACTTTTCCAGGCTCAGGTTCTGGAATCCATGTTTGCGGGCTTTCTCGATGAACTCGGGCGTCAAGTCTTCGATCCGCGCACGGATCACATCGTTCACGTCGACCTTGAATCCCGCCGCCTGAAGAGCTTTGATGAATTCAGGCGTCACATCCTGCACCTTCATGCCGATGATCTGATCGGTGCTGGGATTGAGGCCGAGCGCGCGAATGTCGCGGACATATTCCGGCGTCACGTTCTGAACTTTCATGCCGATGATTTTGTCGGCATCAACAGTGAGGCCAAGGGATTTCAAATCGCGAACGTATTCTGGAGTTACATTCTGCACCTTCAGGGCGATGAGCTTGTCCACATCGGGATTGAGGCCGGCCTCTTTCAGGCCATGAAAATACTCCGGCGTAACGTCCTGCACCTTGAGGCCTACGATGTGGTTTTCGTCGGCATTAAGTCCCAGCGCGCGCATGTCGTGAATGTATTCGGCAGTCACACCCTGCACGCGCATCCCGATGATCTCCTCCACGCTGGGATGAAGGCCCAGTTCGCGAAGTCCGCGGATGTAGGCGGGCGTCACGTCCTGAGTCTTCAGCGCGATGAGTTGATCCGCCGTGAGATTGGTGAGCCCGGCGGATTCGACACCATCGACATAAGACGAGGTGGAAACCGGCGGCTCGGCCTCCGTGGCTTTCTGCGCGGGAGACGGTTTCTTCGCAGGCGTGCTGGCAACTGCCGCTTGAGCGTGGAAAGCGGGCAAGGCGGCTCGCACAACTGCGCGCAGGCTGGAGCGAGGATGAGCCACTCCGAGGAATGCATTGCCCGCAATCAAAGCGGTGGTGAGAAACAGGATGCTGGCGACAACTCCGGTGCCGCGCAAACTGGTACGCGCGGATTTTAGCCCGAGTAACCGGCGAATCCGATCGGAAAGCGCCCCGCCAGTAGCGGCCATGGCCAGCGCCGGGGCGCCGCGCCATTGTTCCATCAGGGTGAGAGCGCGCGCGTATTCCAGAGGGTTGCCGCAGACGGAGACCGCTATATCGTCGCAGCAATGCTCGCGCTCGGCGCGGATGCGGCTATTCAGCCACCACACCGCGGGATGGTAGAAGAGCAGTGTCTCAATGCAGATCTGGAAAACGTTCACAAAAGAATCCAGACGCTTGATGTGCGCCAGTTCGTGCGCGATGACCGATTGCAGTTGATCCGGCGAGAGCCCGGTAAGCGCGGAGACCGGCAGCATTACGATCGGACGAAACCATCCCAGAACCGCCGGAGACTGTAGCCGCGCGCACTGGCAATAACTTATGACCCGACCGATGCCCAGCCGGTCTTGCAGAGTGAAACAGATTTCAAGAACAGGATCGGGGACCGCTGCAAAACCTTTGCGGCGTTGGCGCTCAATCAGCAGAAAGCCGCCCGCGGAACGAAGGCTGAACGCCGCTACGCCGATGAGCCATGCTTCCACCAGCCAGCCGAAAGCATCGGGCGAGGACCTAAACCGAGACTCCGCAACGACAATCTGACGCGCCTTTGAAACTCCCGAACCAGCGTAAGTAATGAGATGGGATTGCGGATTTCGCGATGAGGTCTCCAGGAAGAATGTGGCGACCGGCGCGGCCAGCATCAGCGCCAGCGCAGTGACGCCAGCGCAATAGCGCGCGGATGCGTTGCGACAGACGGTCATCGCCCCGGCGGCGAGCGCCGCCAACGCCGCGCCCTGCCACACAAAGTGCAGCAAAGCCCATCCCAGCGCGTGAAGGATCTGCGGAGAAAGCCATTGGGTGAGGGCGGTCATTGCATTCATCGGCGCATTCATCGGCGGTTCCTTTCGTATTCGTCAAGCAGGCGGCGGAGTTCACCAATCTCTTCCCGCGAGGTGCGTTTGCCGGCCAGGGCATGCATCATCAGTTCGCTGGCCGAACCTTCGAACACCCGTTGCAACACGTCCCCGGCCAGCTGCCGCTTGGTCTGCGCCGCGGGCACGCCCGCTATATAGACGTGCGCACGCTCGGTTTCGTTACGCCGGACCAGCCCTTTTGCCGTCATAATCTGCAAAAGCTTCAGGACCGTCGTATAACCAAGAGTCTTTTGTTCCTTGAGTGAATCGTGTACATCGCGGACCGTGGAAGGGCCGCGGGTCCAGAGCACTCGCAAAATTTCGAGTTCGGACGTGGTGGGTTTTTGCGGCGACACTTTCATGGGAAGGACTGTACTACGAAGATGTTCGTAGTGTCAACGAAAAACTTCGTAGTCATCGGCTCGAGGCCCAGTTCACGGTTCATCCCCCGCCCGAATA
>Ga0209006_10003493_pt1 | contig 14282 bp, 15 predicted proteins | sample JacPin_JW_Ref_O2_FD_188567 | JGI IMG/M metagenome (GOLD analysis project Ga0209006, IMG submission 188567) | Forest soil microbial communities from Algoma, Ontario, Canada - Jack Pine, Ontario site 1_JW_Ref_O2 (SPAdes) (version 2) | ecosystem: Environmental > Terrestrial > Soil > Boreal... | reverse complement strand
GAGCAACAACGAGCGGCAGCTTCTGCAGATGGTGGAGAAGGCGCTGGTCCGCATTCGCGAAGGCAGCTTCGGAGAGTGCATCCACTGCGGCAAGGAAATCAACGCCAAGCGGTTGGAGGCTGTGCCGTGGACGCGTCACTGCATCGAGTGTCAGGAAAAGCTCGAGCAGGGATTGCTCGAGGAAGCTCCGCGGTAGGGGGGAGAGACGGGGCGCGATGCTTGCGCTGCTGGGGATCGTGACCGCAGCCTACGGGATTTGGTATGGCCTCTTCGCTAAGGAATTTAGGGCAGTCCACCCTTGGACCGGAAGGACAAAGCATCGGTATAAACCCGAGCCATGCCTGCGCGCTATGGTGGCTGTGTCGAGCCTTGCGATCCTAATTGCTGGATCGGCCGAGCTCCTTAGGATATGGAAAGCAAGCTGACCCCACCGCCTGCCGCCACGATCCATCTTTGACGCCTCCATTTTTTCCCTGTTAGACTATTAGTTTGTCATCTTAATTCCACCCGCCATCGCCAGTAGAAGGGAAGTCCGTGCGCGCAGAAACCCGCCATCAACTTAAACAGGACGCCTTCAGCCGCGTCACGATCGCCACCGCCGAAAAGACCGCTCATTGGACGGTGGAACATCGGTCCACGCTGCTCATCGCCGGCGTCGCCGTTGCCTTGGTTCTGGGCGCGGCGCTGGGCGGCTGGTATTACCTGACTACTCAGGACGAAAAAGCCAGCTTCGATTTCGCCCAGGCCGTACGAACCATGAACACCCCGTTGCGGCCGGCCGGATCGCCGCCGCAGCCGGATGTGCCTACCTTCACTTCCTCGAAAGAACGCGCGGAAGCCGCGCACAAGCAGTTTCAGGCGATCGCCGACAAGTTTCCGCATACCCGCACCGCCGACATGGCTCACTACTTTCTGGGAGTGACTGCCGTGGATGCGGGTGACAACGCAGCCGCGGAGCGCGATCTGAAGCAAGTGGCTTCCGGCGGGAACGGCGAACTGGCTTCCATGGCCAAGCTTGCGTTGGCGTCGCTTTACGGCGACACCAACCGCGTCAAAGAAGCGGTGGCCCTATATCAGGAGTTGATGAAGAAGCCCACCAAAACGGTGAGTAAGGTCACGGCCCAGTTGCAGCTTGGCGATCTTTACGAAGCCTCGAACCAGCCTCTCGACGCCAAGCGAACCTACGAAGAGATCAAGAAGGAAAATCCGGCGGGCGAAGCCGCGCAGCTGGCTACACAGAAATTGGCGGAGTTGAAGTAGCAAAAGCCTTCAGGCGCTCAGGCCAAAAGATTCCGTGATTGCTTCGCTACTTTGCCGGATCCTCACATCCAGTGGCTAGTGGCTAGTAAAACCAGCATGGGCAGCGGTCTTACTATCCGCTGGCCACTAGTCACTCGCCCCTTTTTTTGACGGAGAAATACATGAAACTCAGATGGATTGGCCTTCTGCTTTTTATACTTCTGCCGTCGGCGTTCGCACAGAACACAGCCCAACTCTCGTCCGTTCCCGCCGCGCGCCTCGCGCACATTCGCCACGGCATCAATCTCAGCGAATGGTTCGCGCAGGTCTACGATCCCAAGGGTTACACGAAAGAACATTTCCAGAACTGGACCACGGCCTCCGACATCGCGCTGATCAAGTCCATGGGTTTCGACCACGTACGCCTCAGCGTGAACCCGCAACCCATCATGGACGCGAGTCGGCGCTCAGGAGGCGCTGCCGAATATTTCGGCTCGCTCGATGCTGCGATAAAAATGATTCTCGACGCCGGCCTTGCCGTGGAACTTGACATGCATCCCGACTCCGATTTCAAAGCCCGTCTCAAGGAAGACGACTTCGTGGCGCGCTTTGCCGATTTCTGGCGAACCGTGGCGCGGCACTATTCGTCGTGGGATCAGGATCGCGTGTTCTTCGAAATCCTGAACGAACCGGAAATGCGCGACCCCTACCGCTGGTATGGAGTGGAGGCGAAGTTAGCCACGGCGATCCGCCAGGGAGCGCCCACGCACACGATCATCGCTGCCGGAGCGCGATGGGACGATGACGACGACATGGTTTTCCTCGAGCCTCTTCGCGATCCCAACGTGATCTACGTTTTTCATTTCTACGAGCCGCATATTTTCACGCATCAAGGTGCGACCTGGGGCGCGTTTTACTGGCACTGGCTCAAGGGTCTGCACTATCCTTCCTCTCCGGAAAACGCGGCTCAGGTCGCGGCCGCAGTTCCCGACGCTCCCGAGCGTCTGCAGGTGATTCGTTATGGGAAAGATCATTGGGATGCATCCCGCATCGAAGCCGAGATCAATCAGACCGCCGACTGGGCGAAGCAACGCAATGTACCGTTGATCTGCAATGAATTCGGCGTGTTCCGCTCCTACTCCGATCCGCACGACCGCGAAGCCTGGCTCAAAGACGTCCGCACCGCACTCGAACGCTACGGCATCGGCTGGACCATGTGGGATTATTCCGGAAGCTTCGGCGTCGTCACGAAAAAAGACGGGCAGGCCACGCCGGATGAAGTCACCATCCGCGCCCTGGGCTTGAACTCACCAGCACAATAATTTTCACGAGGCCGCACTCGTGGAACCTCGACATCACTGCTGGTGTCCAAGTCAGTGTCTTACTATCAGCTTCGTGCGTTGCGCGTGACTCTATCGATCGCATCCAGTTGGCATAGTCTCTCAGTCGAGGTCCGCAACTTTTCACTCCACGGAGGTAAGCGATGCTTGAAGCGCTGCACCTCACGAAACGGTATGCGTCCCTGCCGGCCGCGCAGGACGTGTGTTTCACGCTACGCCCCGGACAGGTTCTCGGATGTCTCGGCCCCAACGGCTCCGGGAAAAGCACCACCGTAAAAATGCTCACCGGCCTGTTGGAACCGACGCGCGGCGAAGTTCTGTTCAACGGCCATAACATCCGTGACAATTTGTCGGCTTATCGAAAGCGTCTGGGCTATGTTCCAGAGGAAGCGCATCTCTATCCTTATCTCACGGGCTGGGAATATCTGGAGCTCATCGGAACTCTGCGCGGAATGCCTCGCCCGGAACTCGAAAAGAAAATCGACTCGCTGTTGAATCTGTTCTCGCTGCATGCGCACCGTCACGCCGGCGTCGGTTCCTACTCCAAAGGGATGCGCCAGCGCATTCTGTTGATCGCCGCGCTCATGGACAATCCGGACATTTTTATTTTTGACGAGCCACTCTCCGGGCTGGACGTGACTTCCGCGCTGATCTTCAAGAATCTGGTGCAGGCACTCGGCCAGCAGGGCAAGCTCGTATTTTATTGTTCGCACGTGCTCGAGGTGGTCGAGAAAGTTTGCTCCGACGTTTTGATTTTGCGCAAAGGAGTCGTGATCGCGCAGGACTCGGTGGCAAACATCGGCCAGATTCTCGGCCAGTCGCTGGAAAATACTTTCCTCCACCTGGTCGATGATGTCGACACGGTCAGCGTGGCGCGCGACATCGTGACCGTAATAAGCGCCGCATGAACTTCCCGCTGGCAACGTCGATCACACACCGCTGCGAGATTTTTCGCCAGCGCCCGTTCGCGCGACTGGTGCGCCTCTTTGCCGCGCGTATTTTCCACGGCGGCGGCGATGACGATTCCGAAGGCCTCGATCTGAGCATTGGCCTGGTTCTAACGCTGCTGGCCCTTCCCGGCGGATTCGTTTCGGTGCTCCTGTTCGAAAAATACGGATCACTGCTGCAATGGATGCGCGGAGTAATCGACTTTAATCCCCTCGCCGCCGCGCTGCCCGACGAATATTTCTTCATCGTGCTTTCCATGGTCGTCACCGGAGCGGTCGCCGTCTGGCGTTGGGATAGCATCTTCCCCGACCGCCGCGACTACTTCAACCTGGTCCCACTTCCTATCCCGACGCGAAGCATCTTTTTCGCCAACCTCATCGCCATGCTGTATCTCGTTGCCCTGCTGGCGATCGACGTGAACGCCGCATCGTCTGTTCTGTTCCCGCTCGTGGTCTGCGCCTCCCAGGAGCACATCGCCTTCTTCGTGCGCTTCGCGGCCGTGCATGCGACGTGCGTGCTAACGGCGAGCATTTTCACATTTTTCGCCGTATTCTCGCTGCTCGGTTTCTCGATGGCGGTTTTGCCGAACTCCGTTTTCAAAAGGCTTTCGCCGTACCTGCGGGCACTGCTCGTCATCTTTTTTGTGGCCTTGCTCTGCACCAGCTTCGCGCTGCCAAATTTTTTGCAGCGATTGCCCGCAACTCCGCCGTGGTGGACGCGCCTTTTACCCTCCACCTGGTTTCTCGGTCTCGGTCAATCGCTGCGAGGCGAGGCCAGTCCGGCATTAGCCGCGCTCGGCGCGTTCGCACTGCCGGCGCTAGCGTCCGTCGTCGTGATTGCCGGCGGCGTCTACGGGCTGAGTTACCGCAGATATTTCAGCCGCATTCCGGAGATGACGGAAATCGCCGCCAGCCGCGGCAGCTCCAGGCCGTCTTTTTTCGTCAGTCGGTTCGACCGGGTCGTGCTGCGCACTCGAGTGCAGCGCGGCTGTTTCCATTTTGTGTGGAAGACGCTTTTGCGCAGCGAGTCTCATCGACTGATTCTGTCAGCAGTCGCGGGACTAGGCTTGGTTCTGGCGTGCCAGGCGCTGATGAGTGCATTCGCCGGCCACTCTGCCGCGGCCAAAGTAGCCGTCTCCGCCGACGCGCTTTCCGTTCCCTTCATCCTCGCATTCTGCATCATCGTGGGATTGCGGCTGGTGTTCGAGATGCCCGTCGAAATGCGCTCCAACTGGATCTTCCGCCTTCTGCTCGACGAAGAAAATCACGAGTGCGAGCCCATGGCCCGCAAAGTGATGCTGGTCTCAACTCTGCCTGGGGCGTTCCTGGTTTTTCCCGTCTACGCCTACACCGGAGGTGTGCTTCCGGGCCTTCTGCATGCGGCGTTGGTGGCCGCGTGGTCGGTACTGTTAATCAACGCAATCCTGCTGCGCTTCCGCAAGCTTCCGTTTACCTGCTCGTTTCCACCTTTTCGCCAGCACTCCATCGTGACCCTGCTCGCGGGCGTGATGGCATTTTTCCTCTTCGCCGTCGTGACGCCGGCGATTGAATCGTCGGCCTTAGCCAATCCCGCATGGATGGCAATCTTCCTCCCGATCGCAGCAGTCGCATGGTACATCCCACACCGCATCCGCCGCGAAACCATGGACCACGAACGAATCCTGATCTTCGAAGAAGTCCCGAGCCGGGCAGTGGAAGTGTTGCAGCTCGGAGATTAAAGCGGCACACGCGGCGGAGACGGAGAATACCGAACCAACCCGGCGTAACCCAGAAGGCTCAATTCGAAAATCCCAGATCAGAAAGCACCCAACCACTTCACCGGAAATCGCGCCGCCAGAGCATTGGCCAGTCGCTCGTCGGCGGTGATCAAATCTGACTTGTACTGCGATGCCAGGGCGACATAGATACTGTCATAAACAGTCCGGTCGTGAATTAGGGCCAAATCCAAAGCCTTGGGGACAAGATCAAAAGAGGGGATCGTAGGAATGCCAAGGTCGGTGACGAGAGAATAGCCGCGCTCCGCTCGATTGCGATCGATCTTCTGTCTACGAACGGCTTTCCAGAGAGCGTTCGCCAGCTCCAGCCAAAACAGATCCGGCACCAGGAACGCAATCTCGCTGGCGCGGTAGGAGGCCAGGAGTTCCTCCGCCTCTGGGACCAACTGTTCGTCCTCGACCGGCAGACACCATTTCACGGCGACGCTCGCGTCGACCACAACGGCGATCACCGTTCGCGGTCCTCACGAATCATTTCTTCGGCGGAAGGAAATGGGCCAGGAGTCAGGGGTGGCATGGCGCGAAGCTTAGCCAACTCGTCAAAAACCTTACGGCGCCGCTTCAGATCTTCTTCGGTTGGAATAAATTGCTTCAATAGCGTAATAACCTCTGCCGCCATCGATGTTCGATTCTCGCGCGCGCGTTTGCGCAGCGCCTTGTAGACATCGTCGGGAACATTCTCCACGTAAAGGGTCGCCATAGGGAACTCCTAGGGATATTCTAGCATTCCCAATGACTCGAATTCACCCGCTTTTCTTGACACCCTCTCACCCCACCCTTTATCCTAAGTCTTGCTCCTTGCGGTACTTACGCCTCTTGGCGAGCTTCCGCGGGCCTGGTGCAACAACGTTGGGGGCGCGGAGGTTTCTCATGTTCCTCGACATTCACGAATTGCAACTCCATCCCCTTGATTTCAAGGAGGAGTTTCAGCCCGATGTCATCGACCTGGGGGAAGACATCCACCAGCGCACCCCGCTCAAGACCAGCGGACGCGCCGAATTGGTCGAGGAGCAGCACGGCAAGCATAAGGTCGTCATCGACATTCGCCTGAGAGGTACTCTCAACGCGGGGCTGGAATTAAGTTGTGCGCGGTGCCTCGAACCTGTCACCCAGAATGTCACGCGCGATTTTGACCTGCTCTACCGGCCGCTCGGTGCCGACGCCGGCCGCGACGAGCTTTCCGTGACCGACGCCGAGGCCGAAATCGGCTACTATGAAGGGAACGGCCTGCTGCTCGAAGATGTTCTGCGCGAGCAGGTGCTACTGGCGTTGCCGCTGAAAGTGACTTGCAGCGAAGATTGCCGCGGCCTCTGTCTGCACTGCGGCAAGAATCTGAACCAGGAGAAATGCTCCTGCGCGGTCCCGATGGAAGATCCGCGGTGGCTGGCGTTGAAAGAGATTCGCGGACGACTCGAGAATTGATTCTGCGAGAACTCGTTCCGCGAGATCAGTTCTGCGAAATTAAGTTTTGCGAAATTAGAAAAACGAAGGAATTTATCCACCATGCCTAATCCAAAACGGCGACACTCCCAAAAACGCACCTCCACCCGGCGCGCTCACGACGCCCTGAAGGGCCATTCCCTCTCTGAATGCCCCAACTGTCACGAAAAGAAAATGCCGCACCGCGCCTGCTCCAAATGCGGCTACTATAAAGGACGAGAAGTTCTCGACGTTAAGGAAGCCAGCTAACTCAGCCCGCGAATACGGAGTCGCTCTCGCCAACCATGCCTAGCGTCATCGCGCTGGATGCGATGGGTTCGGAACGCGCGCCCAAGCCAGAGATCGAGGGCGCCATCCAGGCCGCGCGTCAATACGGCGTGCGCGTATTGCTCATCGGTCCGGAAGCCACGCTGAAAGCGGAGTTGGACCGCCATCGCGCCGCGCTCCGTCTGCCCATTGAGATCGTCCACGCCAGCGAATACATCACCATGGACGATAAAGTGGAGGCCGTGCGTGCCAAGCGCGACTCCTCGATGCGCGTGGGCTTGCGCATGGTGCGCGAAGGCCAGGCCGCCGGCTTCGTCACCGCCGGCAACACCGGCGCCGCCATGGCCACCGCCAAAGTCGTGCTCGGCACGGTAGCTGGAGTCGATCGTCCCGCACTGGCCGCGGTTTTTCCGACTGCACCCGGACCCGCGGCCATGCTGCTCGACGTTGGCGCGAACGTCGATTGCGAGCCTCACAACCTCGAACAATTCGCCGTGATGGGGGATATTTATTTCCGCGCCATGTTTGGAGATATGTTCGGGAAAAGATCTGGGACGCCCGGCCCGCGCGTCGGCCTGCTCTCCATCGGCGAAGAAGAAGCCAAGGGCAACCAGCTCACGCGGGAAGCCTTTCAGCTGCTCAAACAGCTTCCCTTGAACTTTATCGGCAACGTCGAGGGCGGCGATTTGTATAACGGAAAAGTCGACGTCATCGTCGCCGACGGTTTCGTCGGGAACGTTGCGCTGAAAATTTCCGAAGGCGTCGCCAATCTGGTCCGCGCGGCATTGAAGGAATCACTCAAGGCCACCATCACCAGCCAGGTCGGGGCCTTGCTCTCGCGCAGTGCCTTCATCGATTTCAAAAAGCGCCTCGACCACACGGAATACGGCGGGGCTCCATTGCTTGGGCTGAAAGGCGTCTGCATCATCACGCACGGCTCGTCGAACGCCAACGCCATGAAGAATGCGGTGCGCGTCGCGGCCGAGTTCGCCAAGCGCGGGATCAACGATTCGATCGAGCGCGGCTTAGCCGCGCTGAAGCCAGCCGCTGTAGAACCCGAAGTCGCAAGCACCACCTAGAGTATGCGAGCCCTTGCCCTGGCCCTTATCGCTATTGTGCTGCCGTTCCCTGCGCCAGCCCACCCACAGGAGACCGTTTCTTTTCCGACTCCTGATGGCTATCTCCTCCACGCCGAGCTATATGGAAAAGGCAGCCGCGGTCTCATACTGGCTCATGGAGGACGCTTCAACAAGGAGAGTTGGCACAAGCAGGCGGAAGTTTTCGCGGAGGCAGGCTTCCGCGTCTTGGCTATCGATTTTCGCGGCTACGGCCAGTCTGTGCCTGGCTCGCCAAGCGCAGACTGGAAGCACTACCCGGACGTGCTCACGGCAATTCGATATCTGCACAGCACCGGCGCGAAATCTGTTTCCGTTGTAGGAGCGAGCATGGGAGGCGACGCCGCTGGCGATGCGGCAGCCGAGTCCAACCCGGGGGAGATTGATCGAATCGTTCTGCTGGGATCCGAAGGCGGAGACTCACCCGAGCGGATGAAAGGCCGAAAGTTGTTCATCGTGACCCGCGACGACCGCAGTGGCGACGGTCTGCGGCTGCCCGGAATCACCGAGAACTATCAGAAAGCTCCTGAGCCGAAGAAACTGGTCGTTCTCGAGGGCTCAGCCCATGCTCAATTTATTTTCGACACTGATCAAGGCCCGCGGCTTATGCAAGAATTGCTAAGTTTTCTTTCCGAGCCATAACCGTAGCCGGAAAAACGATGCCGCCTGATTTGTTGTCAGCAGCGGCTCGACATGGATCTAGCTACTCCATAACCCTCATGACAGACGTCAACCGTACCATCGCGCTTCTCTTCCCCGGCCAGGGTTCGCAGTCCGTTGGCATGGGAAAAGATCTGTTCGAGAAATTTTCCATCGCTCGCCAGACTTTCGAAGAGGCCGACGACGCCCTCGGCTACAAACTTTCGCAACTCTGCTTCGACGGCCCCGAAGACCAGCTTCGCCTCACCGAGATCACGCAACCGGCGATCTTGACCGTTTCGATCGCGGCTCTGCGAGTGCTCGAAACCCGCATCCCGAAACCCGCCTTCGTCGCGGGCCACAGCCTCGGCGAATATTCCGCGCACGTCTCCGCCGGAACCTTCGCTTTTGCCGACGCCGTTCGCGCGGTCCGCAACCGCGGAAAATATATGCAGGAAGCAGTCCCTGTCGGCGTCGGGGCGATGGCCGCAATCCTCGGCATGGACCTCGACAAGGTCAGCGCTCTCTGCCGCGACGCTTCCGAGAATGAGGTCTGCGCCCCCGCCAACATCAACTCACCGGAGCAGATCGTAATCTCCGGCAACACCGCCGCCGTCGAGCGCGCCGCCAAACTCGCCGACGAGCGCGGCGCTAAGCGCGCCAAACTGCTGCCCGTGAGCGCGCCCTTCCATTGTTCCTTGATGAAGCCCGCGCAAGACCGCCTGGAATCCGACCTGACCGCGTTGCAGATGCAAAAGCCGGACTACCCCGTCGCCTGCAACGTCGACGCCGCCTTCGTCTCCGACGACCTCCGCGCCCGCGATACTCTCGTCCGCCAGGTCACCGGTTCCGTAAAGTGGGAGCAATGCATGCGCCTGCTGATTGCCGAGCATGTGGACACATTCGTCGAAGTCGGCCCGGGTAAAGTCCTCTGCGGCCTGATGCGCCAGATCGATCGTTCGAAAACCTGCCTGAATGTAGGAGACGAAACGTCTCTGGCAAAAACGCTGGAACAATTCGCCGCAGCCTGAAAAAGCCGAGCCTTAATCCGTCCACCCATCCCTAGAATCGTTGAGTGTTGATTTCTGAACGCGACAGAAGGAAGCGGAAAGGTAGGAGCCGAAAGCCAGAGCTAAAAACCAAAAACAATCAGTATGGCGAAAACGTCATCGTCTTATCCGCCTTCTGCACCCACACTCGCGCCGGTTCCGTTCGGTCGTTCACCGTCATATCGATGATCACGCCGCTTCCTCCGCCCGGAGGCGACCCGGCCGCATAAATCTTGTGCGACTTGATCCGTCCCCACTCCCCGCCCGGGCCCCAATCCTGATAAAAATCTTTGTAAGAATATTTAGGGTAACGTTCGGGATGCTGCTTCCATTGCGGGTCCTGAAACCAAATGCCATAAGCCGCTTCGTAGTTCTGATTCTGCAGGGCATCAAAGAAGCGATTCGCGACGTGCTCTTCCGGCCAGAACCGAAACCACCAGCCCAGAAAAAGCACCAGCAAAATAAAAACGACGGCAGAGATAATTATCTTCTTCCGCCTACGCTCTTTTCTCGGATCGTATTCCTTGGCGTCCAGCAGCGTCATACCCTCTAGCATAACGGACGCACGGGCCCAGTGAAAAGTTCCCAAAAACAAAAAAACGCATAGGCGATTGTGTGGCTAGGATTGGGTGGCGCGGGCACTTTTGCCCGCGAAACGCCGCAAGGCATTGATTTTCTCTACGCCCTCACCAATCTCGGCGGTGAGTTCTTCTCTACAGCGTTCTCTTGAACAACGGAATCGCAATCCCCAGCGTGATCGCCGCAAACACCGAGAGAAACAGCATGTCGCCCCACACCGCCGCCAGCGTAGTCTCTTTCAACAGCAGGCATTTAAAACCATCCACGGCGTAAGTGAACGGATCCACTCTCGCAATGGCCTTCAGCCACCGCGGAAATGCCTGAATCGGATAAATCGACCCGCTCGGAAAAAACAGCAGCGTATTAAGAATGCCAAACATGGCCCGCGGCACCAGCGGATCCTCGATCCGCACCATCAGCAAAAACATCATCGTGTTAAACGCCAACGACGTCAGCACAATCATCACCAGCAACCCAAAAATCGTCTGCAGATTAAAAATCGTCCCCACGCCGGCCAGCAGGGATCCAATCACGCAAATGATCACGCCCGTCATCACCGCCTTGATCGCGCCCGCCAGGTTGAGTCCCAGCACCAGCTCCAGCTTCGTGATCGGCGTCACGAGGTAGCCTTCATGCACCCCGCGCGCCTTGTCGTCGATGTAGAGCATGCCGCCGCCAATCATCACCGAGACAAACATCGCCAGCGCCAGCGAGCCCGGCAGCAAATATTTCATGTATTCGATGTAGGGATAAAGCTCGACAATGGAGAGCGCGGTCTGCTGCAAAATGCGCGGCTCGACCGTCGGCTGGTTCAGCGCGGCGGTCAGGTCGCTGAGTTCCGACTCAATCGCCGAACTCATAAAGTTGTCGCTGTTATCCACCACCACCGCGATCTGCGGATGGTTGTCTTCGTAGACACGCCGGGAAAACTCCGGCGGAATAATCACCGCGCCTTCAAGTTTGCCGTTGCGCACATCTTCCACAGCCTGCTTCTGGCTGTCGTAATAAATCGGCACGAATGTGCGGATGTTCGCCCGCACCGAATCAAACGCCTCGCGGATCCGCAACGCCTGCGGCCCGCCATCCTGATCGACAATCGCCACCCGCGCGTCGCGAATCTTTCCCCCAAAAGCATTGCCCAGAACGATCAGCTGCACCAGGGGCATAATCATTGACGCCAGCATCAGCGCCGGCGACCGGAAAAACTTGCGCATCTCGCGCTCGACAATCGCCATCATTCGGTTCATCGCGCCATCCTCAGCCGCTTCACGGCTGCAACCCCGGCCTCTGTGGCATCACGAAGGCGAAGGCCTTTTGCAGTTCGTCACGTAACTGCCGCCCCGTGTAGTGGACGAATACATCATCCAGCGTTGTGTTCTGCACCGAGAGCGATTTCACCGCGACCCCCGCTGCCACGGCCATCTCCACCAGCAGCGTGGTGGTCCGCGAGCCATTGCCCGTCAGCACTCGATACATTCCCGCGCCTTCGTGCTGCACCGAGGTCACATCGTCGAGCCCCAGCAGCCGCTGCTCCCAATCTTCCGGCGGATGCTCAAACTGCGCCTCAATCACGGTTGATCCCGGCACGCTCGCTTTCAGCGCCGCCGGCGTATCCAAGGCCACCAGTTTGCCGTGATCCACAATCGCAATGCGATCGCACAACCGGTCGGCTTCGTCCATGTAGTGAGTCGTGATCAGGATGGTGAGCTGGCGCTTGCTCTTGATGTTGCCGAGCATTTCCCACACCGCCACGCGTGAAACCGGATCGAGGCCGGTGGTAGGCTCGTCGAGAAAGAAAATTCTAGGGTGATGCACCAGCCCGCGCGCTATCTCCAGCCGCCGCCGCATGCCGCCGGAAAGTGTTTTCGTCTGCGCGTCCCGCCATTTCGTCAGGTCCACCAGCCCCAGCAACTCTTCAATCGAACGCTTTCGCTCTTTCGCCGGAACGTCATACAGCTTGGCGTAGATGTTCATGTTCTCTTCCACCGTAAGATCCAGGTCGCTGGTCAGCGCCTGCGGAATCACTCCAATCACGCGCCGCACCGCGTCGGCATTTTTCGCCACGTCGTGCCCGGCGATCCTCGCCTGCCCGCCCGTGATCGGGATCAGCGTAGTCATCATGCGAATCAGCGTTGACTTCCCCGCCCCGTTCGGCCCCAGCAGTCCGAAGATCTCGCCTTCCTTCACGTCGAAGGAAATGTCGTCGACCGCCGTGAACTCGCCGTATTTTTTGACGATGTGGTCAACTGCAATCGCCGACTGCGCGGCCGGATCGTAGACGGGTTTGTCTAAACTGTGCGAACCAGCGTGCGGTAGCCTCTGGGCTTCCGCACCGTTGCCCGCATTTGCGGTCGTAGGCGAATTCATCACCGCGACCCCGCCGCCGCAGTGCCCGGTGCGCTGCCCTCGCCCTTCAACTGCTCCGGCGAGACCAGCACTTCCGCCGTCATCCCCGGCACAAACGCGCCCTTCGGATTGTCCAGCCTCACCTTGAGAACGATCGTTCTGATATCGCGCTTGCGCCGGCTTACGTCACGTTGCGTAGCGAAATCCCCCTCCACACCTTTGAAGAAAACCTTCCCACTGGTAATGCTGCCGCCGGGCATGCGCACACGCAGCACATCGCCGTAGCCGATATGGTCGGCATAAGTTTCCGGAATCGCCACCCGCGCCCACGTATCGGTCAAATCGACGATGGTCACAATCGGCGCGCCAATGTTCACCACTTCCCCTTGCCGCGCCGCTCGCACCGAGACTGTGCCCGTAACCGGCGCGTAGACGTTGGTGTATCCCAGCCGCACCGCCGCCTGATTCTTTTGCGCGACCGCGTTCTTCAGATCAGCTTCCGTCGACTGCACAGTGCTTTTCGCCGCGTTCGCCTGATGCGTACGCGCATTCGCCGAGTTCAAGTCCGCCTGAGCGGCCTTCACCATCTCCTGCTGCGCCTGCACCGTGGCCTGAGCGGCCTGCAAATTCGTCTCGGCCTGCACGCGATCCTGGTCGGAAGTCACGCCCACTTTGGCCAGCTCAATGGCGCGCCGGCTGTCGCTCTCGGTGCGATCGAGCGCGGCTTGCGCCTGCAAGAGTTGTGCTTTTGCCGACGACAATTTCGCCTGCGCGTTGGCCACGTCACTGGAAGTCGACCCCGAAGTGGATTTCTCGGTGGACTGCATTTCGGAAACCTTGTGCTGCAAACTGTTGATGTTCGCGGCCGCCGCAGCGTCCTGCGCCTGCAATTCCGAAGGGTCGAGCACGGCGATCAAGTCTCCCGCATTCACCGGCGTGCCCTCATCCACCAGCAATTTCTGGATGCGGCCTTCCACCTGCGCGCTGACAATCACCTGGTTCGAATCCACGGTGCCGATCAGCACCAGGTCTTTGGAATGATCGGTGGAAAACGTATAGTAGATCGCCGCGATCACGAAAATGATGCCGAGAAGTATGAAAAAACGGTTGCGCGCGCTCATGAGCGTGCTCCTTGGTTCGGACTCAGATTGGAACTGACGCCGGGGCGGGGATTAGAACCAGCACTGACTTTGGCATCGGACCGGAACAATCCCGCCGAAATAAAGTCGAGCACTGACGCGCGGCGCTCAGCGATCCGCTCCGGCGTCAGCGGGTTAAAGCCCACGATCTTGTGCATCATGGGCGCGCTGCTGAAATAGAACACAATCATGGCGACCATCGAAGGAATGAAATGGACGGCGCTCACTTTCCGAAACTCTCCGTCGGCGATTCCCTTGTTCAGCAATTCGCCGAGGCGCGCGAAAATCGGCTGGAAATAATTTTTGATCAGCTTGTCGAGATGCGGCGACTGCCCGTCGCGCGCCCGCATCATCTCGCGCTGCATCAGCTTGGGATACACCTGGTTGGCGGCCAGGAAGTCGAAATA
>Ga0209006_10003491_pt1 | contig 14284 bp, 12 predicted proteins | sample JacPin_JW_Ref_O2_FD_188567 | JGI IMG/M metagenome (GOLD analysis project Ga0209006, IMG submission 188567) | Forest soil microbial communities from Algoma, Ontario, Canada - Jack Pine, Ontario site 1_JW_Ref_O2 (SPAdes) (version 2) | ecosystem: Environmental > Terrestrial > Soil > Boreal... | reverse complement strand
AACCTGCGCACGACGCGCGACCAGCACGCAGTTGATGCCGGCGGCGGCCAAGTGACGTGCGAACTCGGCTCCAAGCCCTTCGGAGGCTCCGGCGATTACAGCCCAGGGACCGTAGCGCGATTTCAGCGAATCCGGCGCCGCCGCGGAACTTTTTGCGACTCGTGTTGATTCTGCATTCATGCACTCGAGGATCGCAGCATAAGCCGTCTCGGTCAAGGCACGTGCAGGATAGTCGCGCCGATCACGCACGGCGTAGACTTGCGGCTCGAACATCGACGGCGGACCTATTGCAATCCTGCGGAGAGGCTCATGAGTATCGACTTGCACGGCTTGGAATCGCGGTTGCGCGCGCTGGAAGACTGGCAGCGCGTGTATGAGCACGAGATTTACTATGCGCATCTGCTCGACACGGGCCAAACCCATCGCGTCGCGGATGATATTTTTTCTGCCGACGCCGAGGTCGACTACGGCACCGGACGGCTGCAAGGGCGTGATGCCATTCATGCCTTCTATTCCGGCTTCGAGGGGGCGCTGCTCGGCACGTCCCACAATCTTGGGAATTTCCACATCGAGATACAGGGTGATCGCGCCCGATCCTTATGCCGCGCACTGGCATGGCACTGGGTCCGGAATCCCGCCGCAGCGCTGCCCGCCGCCGACTTACTCGCGATCGGCGGATACCAGGACGAACTGCAGCGCGAGACTTCGGGTTGGCGAATACGCCGGCGCGTCAGTGTGCAGTTCGGAACAGGCATCGGAGTGGGAACGGCGACCGATGCGATACGGCCGATATTCGAGGGTCTGATGGGACGCCTGCCGACCTGGCCGGTTTAGCCAGCGCTGCGGCAGCGCGCTAATCGGCGGCAGAGCGGTAGCGGCTCTCGTACTGGACTGCGCGCTCCAGAATCTCGGCGCTGCGCTGCTGCAAAGTGACGCGCGGTGTGCCCGGTGCAAGGGCCGCTTCGAGTTCCGCCAATCGAACCAATTGCGCGCTCTGCAATAATCCCGCGTCTTGCGCCGTCGTCAGATTCTGCCACCGCAGCATGAACCACCCTTCGTGCAAGCCCGCGGTGTCGATCCAGTTGGCCACGCCCGGATCGATCAACGAGATGACGTAGGTAAAACTGCCGTCAGGATTCGGGGTGACCTGTGAAGAATTGCGGCTGGTGGTGGCATAGAAAGGGTAGGGTGAGATCGTCCACGGATCGCTTACCTGGAAACCGGTGTAGGCGGCGCCTCCGTCGAGGGTGGTGATGACCAGGGCTTGATCGTCGGCGAGCTTGAATCGGCCGCCGGCCTGGAACCCCCAACCGCCGTCACGGCCCAGAGGACCGATCACTTGATTGAACGGCGGCGTTTTCCAGAAGGTGTTCTTGAACTCGAGCCAGAACGCGACGAACCCGACGATGGACCCGGCGGTCGCGAGCACCAAAGCCTCCTCCGACATCGGCGCCCTCGGGGCGGGCCCGTTCACGGCCGCGATCCGAATCTCGGTCGCTTGTTGGCGCCAGTTCGAGTGACTGTCGCGGATGGCGAGCATCTGTGGACCATCGGCAATCCGCATGTGATTGATCCGCCCCCCAGCCGGTCGCACGTCCAGCGTGATGGTGAATCGTCCGTCGCTGTCGGACTGAATGTTCTGGTTAGTCAAGGCCGCAATCGCGTCGCCCAGGCGCAGCTGCCCCTCCGCCGCGGGCGTTACGATGAAACTCGTCTGCGCCGTGGGATTCTTGCCGAAGCGGCCGTTGATTTCGTATTCCCACGCGCCATCCAGCGGCGTCGTGCGATTGACGTTGTCCGGATTGTCGATGGCAACCGCAGCGCCGGGGAATACGTGGCCGAACCATTCGCGCGGCGTGTTGTCGATGGCCCACAACGCACGCGGTCGAGACGGATCGTTGTTGGCGACCGCAACCACACCGCCCATCACCCATTGATCCAGCGCGCGGTCGAGGCCGGCTGCGCCGTCGCGCGTATTCGCCGTCACATTGTTCAACAACAGCGAGCGCGCCTGCTCGCGCGCGGCGCGTACCGGGGGCGCCGCCGCAATGCGCAGTGCCAAAGCCTCCAACTCTCGCTGGTCATTCGTCGCCAATGGATGTGTCATGGATCCTCATACTCTACTTCATGCGCGCTGCAGGCGCGTACCTGCGCGCCAAATCAGCGTGCCGACCAGCCGCCGTCCACGGCCAACACATGGCCCGTCACCATCGCAGCCTCCTTCGAACAGAGCCATAGGATGGCGGCGGCCTGTTCGCTGGGGTCGATGACGCGCTTGATGGCGTGACCCTCGAGCATGCGCTCGATCAGCATCTTCGCGCCTTCCGGCCCCGCCTTGTAGTAGGCGGGCGTGGGCGTGACTCCGGGTGCGATGCAATTTACCCGCACGCCGCGCTCCGCATAGTTGATCGCGGCGAATTTGCTCAACCGGATCACGCCGGCCTTTGCCGCGGCATACGCGGCTCCCGACTCGGGGACATGCAGCAATCCCGACAGCGAAGTCACGTTGCAAATCACGCCGCCGCGGTTGGCGATCATGTGAGTGATCTCGTGCTTCATCGACAGAAACGTGCTGCGCAGGCTGACGGCAAGCGTGGCTTCCCAGGAGGCGAGACTTTGCTGGTGAAACTCAGGGCCGGCCGCTCCGGGGTGCACATCGCCGACCACATTGGCCGCCACGTCCAATGCGCCCAAGGTCTCGACGGTCTTGCGTATCAGGCGCTCGATATCCTCCTCGATCGTTGCATCGGCGCGCATGAAGTGCGCCTCGGCCCCGCCGCCGCGCAGCCGTTCAACCACCGCCTCGCCGGCGGCAACGTTGATGTCGGACACCATCAATCGTGCGCCGTCGCGCGCAAATGCTTCGGCTGCCGCGGCGCCAATCCCCGAAGCCCCCGCGGTGACCAGGACGGCTTGATCGCTGAATCGTTGCGACATCGTTATTTCCCCGGTGAGACAAGGCCGCCGCCGCGCGTCATGTGGCGGGCGGACAAGTAGCCTTGCAAGAGTCCGCGCATGTTGGCGATGCCGCTGTTATAGCCGCCGCCGATATCGGTCCACGCCGCCGAATTTCCGGCAGCATACAGCCCGGGCACCGGTAGCCCGCGCGCATTGACGACTTGCGCGTGGGTATCGATTTGCAGGCCCGCGGTCGGCACTCCCATGATGACCCGTTCGAGCCTGACCGCGTAGAAGGGCGGCCGGGCAATCGGGCCCAGATTCCAATTCGCGGTGCGGCGAGGATCTCCGGTCATGATTCTTCCCCAGGGAACACTGCCGCGCCCAAAATCCTCATCGACACCGCCGGCGGCAAACTCGTTCAAGCGACTCGCAGTCGCTGCAAGGCCTCGTGGTTCGATGCCCGCGGCCTGCGCCAACTCCTCGAGGCTTTGCGCTTGAACCGCCGTGCCCGGCGGAATCGGCTGGCCTGGATAGGCGGGAAGCAAGCCGTACTTTTCGCGAAAATCATCATCGAAGATGAGCCACGCCGGCCAGTTCGGCATTCCCTTGTCCACGCCGTCGAATCGTGCCACTTTCACCGCGACGTCGGGATAAAAGCCATCGTCGCAAAAGCGCTCGCCTTTCGCGTTGACGATCATCGAGTGGGGCGACCCCGGCAACAGCATGCGATGCGACAATCGTCCATGCACCGTCTCGCTGGGAACGGGATAGCCGACAAAAATCGGAGTTTGCGATGGCGCACGCGCGGCCGTGGGAATTGCTCCGGCCGCCGCCGCCAGGCTGAAATGATCGCCCTGGACGGTCGGCGGGCACATGCTGCCGGATTCAGGCAACGCTTCGTAGGCGCGCACCAGGTTTGCGTTCCAATCATATCCGCTGGTCGCGAGCACGATTCCACGTCTTGCGCCGATTCGCTGCATGCCGCGCGCAGCCGCGACGACGGCGCCGGTCACCCGCCCACCCTCGCAGATGAGTTCCGTAGCGGGACTCTCGAGCAGCACCTCAACCTTGCGATCGAGCGCCGCCTTGAGCAGCCATGCCGCGAGGCCTGCGCCGGCACAGCGCTCGTCCGCGGCCAAATGGTCGAGCAAGCAATCGCCGATGAAGCGGCCGCCGCGAATTTGCATCGCCACCCATTCATTGGACATGGTGTAGCTGTACCCATCGCCATACGGTGATGTACCGCATTTGGGGGCCCATTCGCCGAGGGAACTGCCGGGAAAGGGTTTGACCTCCATGTATCGGCCTTCTGCGCGGCTTCCTGAAACGCGCGGAAAGAAGTAGTCGGGCAGATCGCGGACCACCTCGAAGGGGATTCCGATCCGCTCGCCCAGGAAGCGCAGGGCCTCGTTGCCGCCATCGATGAACATGTCGCGCATGGCCGGAATCGCGAGGCCCTGCGATAAATTATCCAGGTAATGCGCGAATTGCGCCCGCGTCTCGCCGATGCCGAGCGCCGATTGCAAGTGCGTCGCACCCAGCCAGACCTGACCCGACGACAGAGCCTGCACGCCGCCCGCCTTGGCGTCCTTCTCGACCACGAGCACGGCGGCGCCATCCTCCGCGGCGGTGACGGCAGCGCACATTCCTCCGGCGCCCGATCCGACGCATAACACGTCGACCTCTCGGTCCCAAACCATGGATCCCCCTCGATGCGCGTGCGTGCGCGTGTTGTCAGCGTCCGATACGGCCAGGGTGCTACGTCCGGGAGCGCTTGACCAGCGTAGTTCGTAGACCGGGAGTTGAGCGAGGCCGCTGGACGCCGGCAACGGCGCGGTTTCACACTGACACGCTTTAGATTCAGGCGACAAGCAACCACGAGAGGCGCGACCCCCATGAGCACCGAGAAGAATCGACGCACGATCGAGAGCTACTTCCAGGCGGTCAATCGCGGCGACAAGGATGGCATCCTCAAGTTTCTGACGGACGATTTCGTGTTCAAGGGAATGGGCCGGCACCCTGACTGGATGCGCTATCAATGGGGCCGCGACGCGTTCGCGGACGCGCCGCGCGACATGTCGACCAAGATGAAAAAGCCGATCACGATGAATCTACTCGGGATGATCGCGGAGGGCGACCAGGTCGCGGTTCAGGCCGACTCGTATGCGGAAATGAACACCGGCAAGATCTACGACAACGCCTACCACTTTGTCTTCACCTTCAGGGACGAGAAAATCCGCGAAGTGCTGGAGTACTGCTGCACGTACACCGTGTACGACGTGTTCGGCCAGTACATCGATCCGGGCCGCGCCGGCTGACGCCTCCTGTCTCGCGAATACCACGCATAGAAGCGCTCCTGTTGCGTCATCGCAACAAATGGGGCGCTTGCGAACCCCCAAATCGGAGTGTAAGCTCCGAAATATAGAGCAAAATGTATTTTTGGCTAACAAGTACATAGTTGCCCCTACTGTCATACGACTGCATTCGCATGGCGGCCTATTGAGCACAGTCGGGGAGCATGCAGCGAGCGGTCATACCAACAATCAGGGCCTTTCAACGCTTTCAGGGGGAGTTGTGATGGATACGGAGACTCGAAATCGATTGTCTTTAGCGTCGATGGGCCTGGCTATTTGTATGAGCGCGACAGCGCCGGCATGGGGCGATCAGGCGAATACGGCGACCAGTAGTGAGACCAGCGGTGGACTGGAAGAAATCCTCGTCACCGCGCGTAAATCGTCCGAGTCCATCCAGACGACACCGGTCGCGGTGACCGCTCTCAGCCATGAGATGCTGATACAGCAACAGGTGGTGGACGTGGCCGATCTGCAGCACGTCGCACCCGACGTCACGATCGGCGGCGCCGGCACCGGCCCCAGCAGCCTGGTGTATCTCGCCATCCGCGGCGAGGCACAGAACAGTCCGAACTCGGCCTCGGACAATGCCGTCGGCATCTATGTGGACGGGGTCTATATCGGCCGGCCGATCATCGGCAACCTCGGCCTGATCGACGAAGGCCAGGTCGAGGTCCTGCGCGGACCGCAGGGCACCCTCTTCGGCCGCAATACGACGGGCGGCGCCCTCAGCATCTCGACCAATAAACCCACGCAAGACTTCGACGGTTATTTGAAGGTCGGGTTCGGCAACTTCAGCGACAAGGTCGGCGAGCTCATGCTCAACACGCCGCTGACCAATGAATTGGCCGGGCGAGTGGCCTTTCGCTACAACGATCACAGTGCCTACTATCCCAACCCGGCGACGGGCGATGGGCAGTCGAAACTGAATCACGAGTATGACGGCCGTGCGTCATTGCGGTGGACTCCGAGCGCGATTCCATTGACGGTGGACCTCGCTTTCGACTACACCGAGGAACAGGACACGGGCACGCCGACGGCTTTAATGGGATTCAACTCGACGGGTCAGCCGCTCGGCCCCGGACCGACTCTGGGACAGCTCGTGGCGTTCAGCGGCAACCCGAATCCGAACAATTATCTGGCCTGGATCAACGACAACTACCGTCGTTCTTACGCGGGTCCCACGTCGAATGACCCGTCCGAGAATACGCCGTTCAACAGTAATCACGCGACCGGCGTCAACATGAACACGGATCTAGAAATCGGCACCGCGCATTTGAAGACCATCACGGCCTATCGCCAGTCGTTCACCGCGAACGCCGAAGATCTCGATGCCACACCGGTGCAAATCGGGTCTTTCCGCAGTGAATACGCGCAGCATCAATTTAGCGAGGAGGCGCAACTCCAAGGCAAAATAGACAAGTTCGACGTCATTGGGGGTGCCTACTTCTTCCAGGAGGGCGGGACCGAACTCTCCAAGTCGAATACGTTTGGTTTCCTCGCACCGCTATTGCCGCCGGCATTCAATATCACCGCTGTCAACGAGAACTTGGCGGACTTCTCCGCAAGGTCGTACGCCGCGTTCGCGCAGACCAACTATCACATCACCGACACCATTCGCGCTACGGTCGGCTACCGCTACACGTGGGATTTGCGCGACCTCAATCGTCATGGGCGAAACGACATCGAGGGCACGGGTCCCTTCGGGGAAAGCCTCTGCGCGGTGGGCGTTACATCAACCCTGGCGTTCCCCCTCAACGCTACGTTGCCGTGCAACGACCCGCATGAAGCTCAGTTCAGTTATCCGGCGTACACCGCCGGAGTCGACTGGCAGGCGTTCGATCAGCTGTTCCTGTACGTCAAGACCAGCCGTGCGTCGATGGCCGGCGGTTTCAACACCCGCCCCGTGCCGTCGACGGTCAGCAATTCCTTCAATCCGGAGGAAAACAAAGACGTGGAAGTGGGAGCGAAGAGCGATTTGTTCGACCGCCATCTGCGCGTCAACCTGGCTCTGTTCCATGCATGGCAATACAACGTGCAGCGCATCGTCAATGCCATCGTGAATAACGCGACCACACAGTACGTCGCGAACTCCGGCAATTCGCGTACCTACGGTGCGGAATTGGAAATCACGGCGTTGCCGTACGAGGGATTGGAGGTAACTGCCACCGGCGCCTATCTGCACTCGGCCTATGTCGCAGGGACATTCCACGAGTTGCAGGTCGTGAATGGCGTCACTGAGACGGTGGATCGCAGCGACGAGCCCGTCCCGCAGGCACCCAAGTACACCTTGAGTTTCGGTGCAACCCAGACCGTGCCGGTGGCTATCGGCAAGCTGGCCGTGCACGCCGACTACTCCTACCGTGCACCCGTGGTGTACACCTGGGAAACGCCGGCCGCGAACCGCCCGGACATCGTGGCGTGGAACATTCAGAACCAACTCGGCGTCATTCCCGGCTACGGACTGGTGAATGCGCGAGTGGCGCTGACCTTGGATCATCCGAACGTCGAGATCGCCGTTTGGGGCCGCAACTTGGCCAACAAGGAGTACTACATTCAGCAGTTCGACAGCTATGCCGGGTTGGGGACTTCGGAAAATTTCCAGGGTGACCCGCGCACCTATGGTGCGACGTTTACGTATCGCTTCAAATAGCACGTCGTCGTCCATGTCCACGGAACAGACCGGTGCCCAGGCGCTGTTCGAGAAGTTCGGCACCTACATTCTTCCCGGTCGCGTGAGCGATCCCGTGCGCGGGCTGTCGGAAGCGGTCGAAGCGGAGCGCGTGGGCCTCGGATCCGTCTGGATCTCCGAGCGCTACGCGACCAAGGAGCCGGCTGTATTGAGCGGCGCCGTGAGCCAGTTGACGAAGCGGGCGCACATCTGCGGCACGATGTACGCCACGGTGCGCAATCCCGTTGTGACGGCGAGCGTCTGCAATTTGATGCAGGCACTGAGTGCGGACCGATTCCGCCTGCTGTTGGCTCGTGGAGTCGCTTCGCATCTGGCAACGATCGGATCACCGCCGATCACCTTTGCGCGCCTGGCGGATTTCATCTCGTTGATGCGTCGTCTCTGGGCGGGCGAGACGGTGAGTTATCAGGGAGTCCTGGGAAATTTTCCGGCGCTGCAGCTCACGGACCGCTATCTTGGACCGCCGCCGCCGATCGTGTTGACGGCAATCGGCCCAAAGACGCTGCAGTTCGCCGGCGAACACTGCGACGGAGTGCTGCTTCACCCCTTCATTTCCCCCGAGGGAGTGCGCAAATCGGCGAAGATGGTCCGCGACGCGGCGGAAAGGGCGGGCCGCGATCCCCGGTCGGTGCGCATTTATCACAACGTCATCGTTGCACCGGATCTCGCGAAGGATGAAGAAGAGGCGGTGGTGGGCGGTCGGGCGATCACGTATTTTCAGGTGCCCGGCTATGGTGAAATGATCACCGAGATCAACGGCTGGGACTCGGGTCCCTTGCAGCGGATGCGTGCGCATCCGCAGATCGCGGCTCTCGGCGGCAAGCTCGCCGATCAAGCATTCACGCGCGCGCAGCTCGTCGATGTCAGCCGCACCTTGCCGCAATCCTGGTACGACGAAGGTGCAGCGATCGGCACGGCCGCGCGGTGCGCTGCGAAACTGTGCGAGTTCCTCGACGCCGGCGCGGATGAACTGGTGCTGCACGGCAGCGCGCCCAAACAGATGGGCCCCCTGACGGTCGAACTGCGCAAGCTGCTGGCGAGCCGCGCGGCATAAATTCTCAAACCCGAAAAGGAACATCCGCCATGACGATGACTTTGCAGGAGCTGTCCGATCGGCAGGAAATTCAAGACCTGATGGTCGCGTACTGCTACGCGATCGACCGCAAGAACTGGGATGAGCTCGACGAGGTGTTCACGCCGGATGCGGTCATCGATTACACCGAGATGGTCGGCTTTCGCGGCAATCTTGCCGAGACCAAGGTGTTCCTCGTCCAGGGTCTTGCACAGCTGGCCGCCTATCAGCATTCCATTTCTACCAGCCGGATCCGCATCGATGGCGACACCGCGCATGGCCGCACACTGTGCTCGAATCCCATGGTCATCGAGATCGATGGCGTGAAGCAGACCATGTTCGTCGGCCTCTGGTACCGCGACATATTCGTGCGCACGCCGAAGGGATGGCGCATACGCGAGCGCTACGAGGAACGCTGCTACACCCATAACGTTCCGCCCGGACTGCTGCCGGAATGAGCGCCGTGGGAGCCGGGCTGCCGCCGCTCAAATTCACGAGCCGGGCCGATGAATTGACGCTCGAGCTGCTCAACGCCGTCATTCACACGCGCCATCCCGCGGTTTCGATTGAGGGCTTCGATCTGCTCGAGAGCCGTCAGTATGGCGAACAGATGGTTTCGACCTCGGGACGCGCGATTCTCAAGCTGCACTATGCGGCGGGAGCACCAAAGGATTTGCCGGAGCGAGTCGTCTGCAAGCTGGCGATCGGCGCGCAGTCGGTGATGGCCGCGTTCTATGAGAACGAAGTTCAGATATACGCGCGGGTGCGACCCGATCTGCTGATCGAGGCGCCGCGCTCGGTCGGGGCACTGTACGATCCCGAGAGCGCGCAGTTCGTGCTGATGCTCGAAGACCTGTCGCAGCGCGGCGCGCGCTTTCCCAATGTCACTCAGGAGGTGGCATTGTCGTCGGTGGAGGCGCTGGTCGATACCTTGGCGGCGTTGCACGCCGGCCATTGGCAAAGCGCGCGTTTTGCGGGCGATCTTTCCTGGCTGCAGAGCCATCTGCACGGGCGAGTGGCGCATGTGATGAACGAGCTCGCGCCGCCGCTGATTCAGCATGAGATCGATTCGCAGGCCTTCAAGCGCGAGATGGTGCAGCGCCTGCGCACCACCGGACCCGAGTTGCTGGCCGGCGTAAAATGCTTGCAGCAGCACCAGTCGCGGCTGCCGCAGACGCTCCTGCACGGCGATACTCATCTGGGCAACACGTATTTGCTGCCGCAAGGATCGGCGGGACTGCTGGATTGGCAACTGTCGGTGCGCGGCTACTGCATGCACGACGTGAGCTATCTGGTCGTCACCAGTTTGCCGATCGCGCTGCGGCGCGCACATGAGCGTGACTTGCTGAACCGTTATCGGGAGCGGCTGATGTCTCTCGGCGTCAAGAACGCTCCGGATGCCGAGCAGATGTGGAATGAATACCGCCGTGCCGTGGTGTGGGGCGTGTATGTCGGATGGTTGACGACCCCGGTCGTGAACTACGGCTGGGAGATCAACGTGGTCAATCACCTGCGCCTGACCAGCGCTTACGAAGATCTGGACACGGCGAAGCTCGTCAAGGAAGTGATGACGTGACCCAGGCCGCGACGGCGCGCCGGGGCGGCCGCGGGCTATTCGCCGATTTGCGCGACCAACAGTTCGGCCGAGCGGCGCATGTGGTTCGCAAGCAATCGACAGGCACGGTCGGCATCGCGCGCGATCGCCGCGTCCATGACCTCGCGCAGTTCACCGACGAGATCGCGTTCGCCCGGCGCGGGCGGCGGCGAGCGCCCGTGATAGCGCAATTCCTGGGTTTGCAGCATCTGGCGTACCCGCCCGAGCCACAGGCTGTCGCAGCTGGACACCAGCACGTCGAAGAAAGAGTGATGAAGCGCGACGAACCGGCGATCGAAACGCGGCTGCGGCCCCGGCTCCAAGGGCGGTGTCCGCGACAACTGGTGGAACGCGGCGACGAGGCGCGATTCCCAGCGCACATCACCGGCGTCAATGGCGTGCCGCAGGCAGAGTTCCTCGATCTCGATGCGCGCAGCAGTCAGATCGCGCAGATCCGCCGCCGAGATCGGAGTGACGCGAAACCCGCGCTGCGGCCGCGCTTCCACCAAGCCTTCCGAAGTGAGGCGCGAAAGCGCTTCGCGCACGGCCCCTTGGCTGGCATCGAGACGTTTGCACAATTCACCGATGCGCAAGGGTTCGCCGGGTTCAAAACGGCAATCCAACAGGGCTTCGCGCAGCAGGTCGTAGGCGCGCTGCGTCAAACTGGCCGCAGCGGCCACGGCGCTCGGCAGGCTCGCAAAGTTCGCGCTTTTAGGTCGGATCATGATTCCCTCGTGATGGCGTCTATCGGCGCATCAGTGTGAAAAGTATATATTGAAAGAAAAAGTATACAAGAGTATTTTGTCGGTTGGGTCGACTAGGTAAACCCGTGTCACGGAGTGAAATGGCCATGTTGGATAAAACTCGTTTCGGCGATGAACGCGTCGAGGATCTGGTTGCCACCGCCAAGTCCATGCGGCCCTACCTCCTGGAAATGGCCCCGAAACACGAGCAGGACCGCCGGCTGGATCCCGCGGTCATCAGCAAGCTGCTTGCCGCCGACATGTTCAAAGTCGCAGTCCCGCGCCGGTGGGGCGGGCTGTGCCTGTCCGCCCACGGGATGGCGCAAGTTGCCGTGGAACTCGCCAAAGGCTGCCCCTCGACAGGCTGGATTTACTGTATCAGCAATTCCGCAAGCTGGGTCGCTAGTCTCGCGCCCGATGCCGTTCAAGAGGATGTCTTCGCGGCGGGCGTACCCATCATGTGCAGCGCGGTCAATCCTCCGGGTACCTTTACCCTTGTCGATGGCGGCTACCGGGTCGACGGAGCCTTCCCTTATAGTTCCGGTTGCCACGATTCCGCATGGGGCATGTTCGCCTTGGCAAGCAAGAACGCGGAGGGCCGCTTCATTCCTGCAGGCCAGTTCTACGCGCCGATGTCGGACACCACGATCCAGGATACCTGGTTCGTGGCCGGTCTGAAGGGCACCGGCTCGAATACGGTCGTCTTCAAGGACGCGTTCGTGCCGCAGCATCGGGTGGTGCCTCCCGCCCCGCCGGGCCAACCACCCGGCAAAAAACATGTCGGCGAGCCCTCCGACTATTTCGCGCTCTTGCCGCATCTGCGCTCGGTGATGCTGGGCGTGTTGGTCGGCATGGCTGAAGCGGCGCTCGAGGTCGTCACCGGCGGAACGTCCAAGCGCGGCATCGTGTACACCACGTATGCCCGCCAGACCGACTCGCACGTGGTTCAGAAAGAGATCGGTGAAGCGGCAACGATGATCCACACCGCACGGGTGCTGATGGATCGAGCCAATCAGCTCATCGACGAGGCAGCGCTGAATCAGCGGACGATCACGTATCTCGAGCAGACCCGCAACAAGGGCGAGACGGTTTTTGCCACCGATCTCTTGGTCAAGGCCGTCGAAAAGCTGATGTATGTGTCCGGCTCTTCGGGCTTCATGGAGACCACCCCGCTGCAGCGCTACTGGCGTGATCTCAACGTCGCGGCGCGCCATGCCGCGAATGTGCCGCACGTGGGGTACGAAATGTATGGCCGGGCGCTCATGGGTGTGGAACCCAACATCGCGCCGCACCCATCGTTCATTTGAACAGCGTGACGGCACAATCTTCCGGGGTGGGCGCGGTCCGTCCGGCCGCTGCAGAGCTGATCGAGGCAAGTCTGAGCCGGGTTGCCCTCGACGCGCACGATACCCAGGGGGTGCGTCCGGGTCTCGAGGCGCTGGCGGAAAGTTTGGTGCAGGAAACCGGCTTGACGGCGGAGGGCTTCCAGCGTGCCCACGACGGAATCGACGACAGCCTGCGGCGCCTGGCGGCGATTCGCGCCGACTGCCGTCTGCACCCGGAGATTCGGCGGGTTCAAATTGCACCCCAGGTATTCATCCTCGGCATGCCCCGCTGCGGCACCAGCATATTGCATGCGCTGCTGGCCTCGGATCCTCAGTTTCGCGCCCCGCTGATGTGGGAAGTCGCGGCGCCTTCGCCGCCGCCGGATGCCGCGACCTTTGACACCGATCCACGCGCCACAGCCTTCGACGACTATGTCCGGGCCGCCTTTGCCGGTGAATGGCAGGACGTGCTCAAGGCGCATCCCATCGGAGCGCGCGTCCCGCAGGAGTGCGGCATGATGCTCGAGACAGCGTTTTGCAGCGCCAATCCGGCCATGATGTTCCGCGTGCCGGCGTTCTTTGAGTGGTTTCTCCACACCGATACCAGCTACGGCTACGAAGTGCATCGCGCATGGCTGCAGCAATTGCAGTGGCGAAATCCGCGCGAACGCTGGGTATTGAAGGTGCAGGAACACATGTACCACATGCCGGAGCTCGTGGCCGCCTATCCGCAAGCCGTGATCGTCCAACCGCACCGCGATCCGGTGACGGTCATTGCGTCCATTTCGCGTCTGATCCAGGTGATTCGCAGCAACAGCTTCGCTGCGCAGGATCCGGTGGCGTTGGGCCGCGAAATGCTGCAGCTGTGGAATCACGGGCTGGTTCGTTCGATGCAGTACCGGGCCGCGCATCCGGAACTCAAGGTGTTCGACTTGAGTTATCGCGAGCTTGCGGCCGATCCGGTGAAAACCGTGCGCGGTATCTACGAGCACTTCGGGATCGAATTCCGCCCCGAGTCCGAATCCGGCATTCGCCGCTGGCTGGCGGAGAATCCGGCGGACAAACACGGGCGGCACACCTACAAGCTCGAAGACTATGGGCTCACGCAGCGCGACGTACGGGACGTCTACGAGCCTTACATGGAAGCGTATCGCGAGTACATGTGAGCGCTCGGGCGCGAAGCGGCATGCGGAAGACGGCGTATGGGCTGCGGCGAGGCCAAGGGGGACAGATGAATGCTCGGGTAGATGACGGCGGCGCGTTGCCGCAGTGGTCGGACTACATGCAGAGCCTGGCGGGAGCCGGGGATCTGGTTCAGCTGCTCGACGCGCCCGCCGATGCTCGAGCGCGGCAAGAGGTTTTCCGCCTGCTGTTTTTGAGCCTGGGTACCGGCTTCATGTCGGCATTCGCCGATCCCGACCATCCGGACTTCGTTGCGGCGGTCAACACGGTGTTCAATGCCAGCTCGACCAATCCGGATTTCCTGTACTTGCAGGCATCCGTCGATGCCGCCGGCGTCTATCGCATCAGCGGCGTTCGCGGCACCGCGCTCTTCGTGCACGGCGACATCTCAGCCGGCGGCCTTGGCGTGATGGATGAACTCGGG
>Ga0209006_10003490_pt1 | contig 14285 bp, 11 predicted proteins | sample JacPin_JW_Ref_O2_FD_188567 | JGI IMG/M metagenome (GOLD analysis project Ga0209006, IMG submission 188567) | Forest soil microbial communities from Algoma, Ontario, Canada - Jack Pine, Ontario site 1_JW_Ref_O2 (SPAdes) (version 2) | ecosystem: Environmental > Terrestrial > Soil > Boreal... | reverse complement strand
AGGACCCCCGCCACGCCTAGGAGGCAGATCAGCTCGGGGCGCGCGCCGATGCGCTGCAGCGCAGGTGCGAGTGCGCGCGGCGACCTGCGCCGGGGCCGCGCCCAGGCCCGGTAGCTGGCGGAGTCAGAGCTCATCGACGTAAGCAGGATGCGAGATTGACGTAAGAGAAGGCTGAGAGAGGGATTACGGCTGGTCCGGGGCGCGATGGGCCTCGGCGTACGCGCCGGCGGCCAACAGCGCAACCGCCGCCGCCGCCGCGCCCCTGAGCGTGAGAGACAGGATGGACATTGCATCGGCAGCATCCGGCCCCGGCACAAGCGCAGGCGAAGAGGTCCGTAAGTCCAACGTAGGAGCGGCAAACGGAGAGGCCTCGGCGTCTAAACGGAACATTTGGCCGGTTAGACACCGAGGTTGGCCCGATGGGGCGGCAAGCGGACGCTTACGCGGTCTTAGAGTAGGGGTAAGACCTTTTGAACCAAGGAGTTCCGAAAATGTCCGCCAGCAACAGCTTTGACGCGCGCGCCGAATTTCGCGTCGGCGAGCGCACGTACGAGATCTTCCGCCTCGATGCGCTCCAGTCCCGGTATGACGTCGCGCGGCTGCCGTTCTCGCTCAAGATCCTGCTCGAGAACCTGCTGCGCAACGAGGACGGCGACCTCGTCCGCAAGCAGGACATCGAGGCCCTCGCGACCTGGAAGGCCGACGCCGAGCCGAGCTCGGAGATCGCGTTCACGCCGGCCCGCGTGGTCATGCAGGACTTCACCGGCGTGCCGGCGATCGTCGATCTCGCCGCGATGCGCGCTGCGATGGATTCGGCCGGCGGTGATCCGAACAAGATCAATCCGCTCGTCCCCGCCGAGCTGGTGATCGACCACTCGGTCCAAGTCGACGTGTTCGGCTCCGCTAACGCCTTTCAGCGCAACGCCGAGCTCGAGTTCGAGCGCAACCAGGAGCGGTACGCATTCCTGCGCTGGGGCCAGGGAGCGTTTGACAATTTCAAGGTCGTGCCGCCCGACACCGGGATCGTGCACCAGGTCAACCTCGAATATTTGTCACGAGTCGTGTTCGTGGATGACGGCGCGGACCCGGCGCTCGCGTACCCCGACACGCTCGTCGGCACGGACTCGCACACGACGATGGTCAACGGCCTCGGCGTTCTCGGCTGGGGCGTCGGTGGGATCGAGGCCGAGGCGGCGATGCTCGGCCAGCCGATGTCGATGCTGATCCCGCAGGTGCTCGGCTTCAAACTCGTCGGCGAGCTGCACGAGGGTGCGACCGCGACCGACCTCGTCCTGACCGTGACCGAGAGGCTCCGCGAGCGCGGCGTGGTCGGCAAGTTCGTCGAGTTCTACGGCGCCGGGCTGGCGCGCCTCCCCCTCGCTGACCGGGCGACGATCGGCAACATGTCACCGGAGTTCGGCTCGACGTGCGCGATCTTCCCGATCGACGCCGAGACGATCCGGTACATGGAGTTCTCGGGGCGCCCGACCGAGCAGCTCGAGCTGGTGGAGGCCTACGCGCGCGAGCAGGGACTGTGGCACGACGACGACTCCGAGGAGCCGACCTTCTCGGACCAGATCGAGCTCGATCTCGCGGACGTGGTTCCGAGCATCGCCGGTCCCAAGCGCCCCCAGGACCGCGTCTCGCTGACCGAGTCAAAGCCCGCGTTCCGGATGGCCCTCGACGGAATGCTGCCCGATGACGACGGCGACAGCGAAGACGAGTCGATCGCGGAGTCCTTCCCCGCGTCGGATCCGGTCTCCACGCACGTCGCCAACGGCGATGGCCACGGCCCGCACGGCGGGACCGGCGGCACGCAGGTCGCCGACCGCACCGTGGCCAGCACACCGGTCACGCTGGCGGACGGAACCGAGACCGAACTCGACCACGGCCACGTCGTGATCGCGGCGATCACGAGCTGCACCAATACCTCGAACCCGTCGGTGATGCTGGGCGCGGGGATCCTGGCGCGCAATGCGGTGCACAAGGGGCTCAAGGTCAAGCCGTGGGTCAAGACCTCGCTCGCCCCGGGCTCGAAGGTCGTCTCCCAGTACCTCGACCGGGCGGGGCTGACCGAGTACCTAGACGAGCTCGGCTTCAACCTCGTCGGCTATGGCTGCACGACCTGCATCGGCAACAGCGGTCCGCTGCCGGAGGAGATCTCGGACGTCGTCGGCGCCGAGGACCTGGCGGTCGTCTCGGTCCTGTCGGGCAACCGCAATTTCGAGGGGCGGATCAACCCCGACGTCAAGATGAACTACCTCGCCTCGCCGCCGCTGTGCGTCGCCTACGCGCTCGCGGGCACGATGGACATCGATCTATACGACGAGCCGCTCGGCGAGGGTCGCGACGGCGAGCCCGTGTACCTGAAGGACGTCTGGCCCGAGGCCGCCGAGATCGCGCAGACGATCGAACAGGCGGTCCAGTCGGACATGTTCCACAAGAGCTACGGCGAGGTGTTCGACGGCGACGACCGCTGGAACTCGCTCGAGATTCCGAGCGGGGACAGCTTTGCGTGGGACCAAGGCTCCACCTACGTCCGCAAGCCGCCGTTCTTCGACGATCTGCCGATCGAGCCCGTCGCGCTGGAGGACATCGAGGGCGCGCGCGTGCTCGCGATCCTCGGTGACAGCGTCACCACCGACCACATCTCGCCCGCGGGCTCGATCAAGCGCGACAGCCCGGCCGGCGCGTATCTGATCGAGCACGGCGTCCAGCCCAAGGACTTCAACTCCTACGGCTCGCGGCGCGGCAATCACGAGGTGATGATGCGCGGCACGTTCGCAAACATCCGCCTGCGCAACCAGCTCGCGCCCGGAACCGAGGGCGGAGTGACCCTGTACCTAGGCGACGACCGGGAGGCCGCCGGAGAGCCCGGAGGGCAGGGCGGCGGTGAGCAGATGTCGATCTACGACGCGGCGATGAAATACATCGCCGACGGGACGCCGCTGGTGGTGCTGGCCGGCAAGGAGTACGGCTCCGGCTCGTCGCGCGACTGGGCGGCGAAGGGCACGCGGCTGCTGGGCGTGCGGGCGGTGATCGCGCAGAGCTTCGAGCGCATCCACCGGTCCAACCTGGTCGGGATGGGCGTGCTGCCATTGCAGTTCGCCGACGGTGACTCGGTGCAGTCGCTCGGACTCACTGGCAATGAGGAGTTCGCGATCGCCGGGATCGCCGAAGGCGACGAGGTTCCGCGCAAGCTGACCGTCAAGGCCGGCGACACGGAATTCGAGGTCACCGTCCGGATCGACACACCGCGCGAGCAGCGCTACTACCACCACGGAGGGATCCTCCAATACGTGCTGCGAGAGCTGCTGAAGAGCTAGTCCGGCTCACGGAAACGCTCGACGCCTCCAGTCGACCCACCGGCGTGCAGCCACAGACCACTGCAGATCATTAGCCTTCGCGCGATGCCAGCCCCTGAATTCCTACAGCGACTCCTGACCGCTCCCGGTCCGTCCGGCCGTGAGACCGACCCCGCCCGCGTGTGGCGCGATGGCTGCGAGCTGTTCGCCGATGAGACCCGAGCCGACAACGTGGGCTCCTCGATGGCGCTCGTGCGCGGCACCGCCGATGGTCCAACGATGGCGATCGTCGGCCACATCGACGAGATCGGCGTGCACGTCTCCCACATCGACGACGAGGGCTACCTGCACTTCGGGGAGGTAGGCGGCTGGGACCCGGTGATCCTGATCGGCCAGCGGATCCGGCTGGGGACCAGGAACGGGCCGATCATCGGGGTGATCGGACGCAAGCCGATCCACCTGCTCCGAGGCCCGGACCGCGAAAAGGTCCCCCAGATCAAGGACCTGCACATCGACATCGGCGCCAAGGATGGCGACCAGGCGCGCGAGATGGTGCGGATCGGCGACGTCGGCGTGATCGACGTCGAGCCGGTCCTGCTGCCCAACGAGCGGCTCGCATCGCGCGCCCTCGATAACCGAATCGGCTGCTACGTGGCCGCCGAGGCCGCCCGGCTGGTGGCCGAGGCCGGCCGCGCCCCCGGCGACGTGCTGGCGCTCGCGGTCGTCCAGGAGGAGACGAGCTTCGCCGGCTCCCGGACCAGCGCCTTCTCGCTCGAGCCCGACCTCGCGGTCGTAGTCGACGTGACGCACGCCACCGACCAGCCGGGCGTCGACCTCGGACCGGTCACCAAGCACGCGCTCGATTCCGGCCCCGTGATCGCCCGCGGCACGTCACTTCACCCGCGGGTCACCGAGCTGCTGTACGAGACCGCGGAGCAGGAAGAGCTGCCGTTCACGGTCGAGTCATTGGGCCGGGGAACCGGGACCGACGCCGATGCGGTCAACGTATCGCGCGGAGGCGTCCCGACCGGGATCGTCTCGATCCCGCTGCGCTACATGCACTCGCCGGTCGAGCTGGTGTCGCTCGCCGACATCGAGGTCTCAGCGAAGCTGATCGCCGCGTTCGCGCAGCGACTCGAGCCCGGAATGTCATTCGAGCGCTGAGTGCAGCGCGCGGACGTCGGTGCTCCTCCTGTTCGACATCGACGGCACGCTCGTCGGCGCCGCGGCCGCGGCGCACCGTGACGCTCTGTACGCAGCCCTGCTCGAGGTGCACGGTGTCGACGCAAGCGCGCTGACGCGTCCGCTCTCTCCCGCCGGGCGGACGGACGGCGAAATTTCCCGCGCTCTGCTGCTGCAGGCGGGCGTGTCGGCGCTGCGGATCGACGACCGCGCCGATGACGTACGCGAGGTGTGCTGCCGCGAGTACGCGCGACTGTGTCCGCCTTCGCTCGCCGACCGGGTACTGCCCGGGATACCCGATCTCCTGCAGTGGCTCTCAGAGATCGACGACGTCCGTCTGTCGCTCGTGACCGGCAACTACGAGCCGGTTGCCCGCCTCAAGCTCGCACGGGCCGGGCTCGGCCGGCACTTCCCGTCGGGGCAGGGGGCGTTCGGCTCCGACGCCGAGGATCGCGCCGCGCTGCCGCCGCTTGCGCGCCGGCGCGCGGGCGCCGACGGGGTTTCGTATCCGCGCGATCAGACGATCGTGATCGGCGACACGCCGCGGGACATCGCCTGCGCCCTGGCCGACGGGCTGCGCTGCTTCGCGGTCGCGACCGGGCCGTTCGCCACGTCGCAGCTCGACGACGCCGACCGGGTGGCCGCCGACGGACACGAGCTGCTCGAGGTGTTCGGCGAATTCCTGTAGCAGCGGCCGGCGTGAGGCTCAGCCGAACTGCTGCAGCCTGCCGTGCATCTCCGGCGCGCGGGCTCTGGCGACCGCCGCGGCGACTGAGAACGTCGTATCCAACCCGACGCGGAGTGCGATCAGGTCCTCGGAGGCGTATCCCCATTGGTCCGGGCTGACGCTCCGCCGCTCGGGGTAACCGAACCGCAGCTCCCAGACTGCGATCGTGTCCGGCTCAACACCTAGCATGACGGCTGCTTCTTTGGGGGTCAGAATCATCGGGTCTAGCGTGGGGGTTGCAGAACTTCTCGGCACTGCGCCCAACAGCGTAGCTTGGGCGCGTTCGAGCGCAATCGGTCCGCTGGGCGCCGATCAGGAGCCCGCTATTAGCAACTGTGCAGGTCTGGGCCCGGATCCGAACACAAAGCCACATCCCGGGTGGTGGTACGGACGTCGGACGCCGATCTGGCTGGACAAATGTTCTAGGACTGCGGCGTCGAGAACTGGGTGCGCTACCTACGGACGAGCTTCTTGTAGGTGATCCGGTGGGGGCGGTCGGCGTCGGCACCGAGCTGCTCGTGGCGAAACGACTCGTAGGCCTCGAAGTTCCCCTCGAACCAGCGCACCTGCGAATCGCCCTCGAAGGCGAGCACGTGAGTGGCGATCCGGTCCAGGAACCAGCGATCGTGCGAGACCACGACCGCACAGCCGGCGAACGACAGCAGGGCCTCCTCGAGCGCCCGCAACGTGTCGACGTCGAGGTCGTTGGTCGGCTCGTCGAGCAGCAGCAGGTTGCCGCCGCTGCGCAGCAGCTTGGCCAGATGCAGCCGGTTGCGCTCTCCGCCGGAGAGCTTGGCGACCTTCTGCTGCTGGTCGGTGCCCTTGAAGTTGAACCCGGCCACGTAGGCGCGGCTGCTGATCGTGCGATCGCCGAGCGTGATCTGGTCCTTGCCGCCCGAGATCTCCTCCCACACGTTCTTGTCGGGGTCGAGCGCGTCGCGCGACTGGTCGACGTACGCGAGCTCGACCGTCTCGCCGATCCGCAGCGAGCCTCCGTCGGGCTGCTCCTGTCCGGTGATCATCCGCAACAGCGTCGTCTTGCCGGCGCCGTTGGGTCCGATCACGCCGACGATTCCGCCTCGCGGGAGCTTGAAGCTCAGGTCGTCGATCAACAGCTGGTCGCCGTAGGCCTTGCGCAGCCCGTCGGCCTCGACGACGAGATCCCCGAGCCGCGGTCCGGCCGGGATGTGGATCTGGACCTGGTCGAGCTTGACGTTGCGGTCCTGCGCGAGCAGCGCCTCGTAGGCATTCAGACGCGCCTTGGGCTTGTTGCGCCGCGCGCTGGCGTTGAGCCGCACCCATTCGAGCTCCTGGTCGATCGTCTTGCGCCGCGCGGTCTCCTGGCGCGCCTCGTGCTCGAGCCGGGCGCGCTTCTGCTCGAGCCATCCGGAGTAGTTGCCCTGGTAGGGGATCCCGCGGCCGCGATCGAGCTCGAGGATCCAACCGGCCACGTTGTCGAGGAAGTAGCGGTCATGGGTGACCGCGACGATCGTGCCGCGGTAGTCGCGCAGGTGCTGCTCGAGCCACGCGACCGACTCGGCATCGAGGTGGTTGGTCGGCTCGTCGAGCAGCAGCAGGTCGGGCTGGCGCAGCAGCAGCCGGCAGAGCGCGACGCGTCGGCGCTCGCCGCCAGAGAGCTTGGCGACGTCGGCGTCCGGCGGCGGACAGCGCAGCGCGTCCATCGCGATCTCGAGCGTCGTGTCGAGGTCCCAGCCGTCGACTGCGTCGATCTGCTCCTGGACGCGGGCGAACTCATCGGCGGTCTCGTCGGTGTAGTTCATCGACAGCTCATTGAAGCGATCGAGCAGCGCACGAACCTCGGCGACTCCGTCCTCGACGTTGCCCTTGACGTCCTTGGCGGGGTCGAGCGCGGGTTCCTGCTCGAGCATGCCCACGGTCGCGTTGGGCGCGAGCTGGGCCACGCCGTCGAAGTCGGTGTCGATGCCGGACATGATCTTGAGCAGGGTCGACTTGCCGGCACCGTTGTAGCCGAGGACGCCGATCTTGGCGCCGGGGAGAAACGACAGCGAGATGTCGGCGAGGACCTCGCGATCGGGGGGATACCGGCGCGAGAGCCGGTGCGTGGTGAAGATGTATTGGGCGGACACTTCACCCCAGGATAGGAACGCCGTAGATTTGCGGCTCGTGGCCGCACCGCTGTTCTTCTTCGGCGCGATGTCGCCGTACTCGTGGTTCGCCGCGGAGCGGATCGGGACGCAGCTTGCGCAAGCGCAGTGGATTCCGGTGTTCGCGGGCGCGTTGTTCCGCGCAAACGATCGCGGCACCTGGGGCCTTACGGACCGACGCGAGGCCGGGATCGCCGACTGCGACGCACGCGCAGCCTCGCATGGGCTGGGCCCGATCGTGTGGCCGGATCCGTGGCCGACAAACGATGTCGTCGTCGCGCGCGCGATGGCGTTCGCCGACCGGGAGGGACGCCTGGAGCAGTTTGCGATCGCGTCGATGCGGCTCGCGTTCCTCGAAGGCGGCGACCTCGGCGAGCTGAGCGTGGTGCAGGAGGCCGGCGGGCGGGCGGGCATCGAGCCAGGACCGATCGCGGCGGCGGTGCGCGACCAGGAGATCAAGGACGCCGTGCGCGCCAACCACGAGCGTGCGATGTCGCTCGGCGTGTTCGGGGTGCCAACCGTGGTCGTCGACGACGCGACGTTCTGGGGCGACGACCGCCTCGACGAGGCCGTCGCGGCGGCGAGTTAGCTCGCAGCGCTCGTTGCCAACACGGCCCTGGCGCGCAAACGCCGGGCACGCCGGCTAGCCGCTAACTGGCGGCGCCGACCGCGAGCCCGGCCGCAGCACGCAGCTCCTCTACCTTGTCGGTCCGCTCCCAGCTGAAGTCAGGGTCGTCGCGGCCGAAATGACCGTAGGCGGCTGTCTTCTGGTAGATCGGACGGTGCAGATCCAGGTAGGCCCGGAACGCCCCGGGGCGCAGGTCGAAGTGCTCGGAGATCAGGTCGAGGATCTTGCTGCGCGGGACCTTCTCGGTGTCGAACGTCTCGACCATCACCGAGACCGGGCGCGCGACGCCGATCGCGTAGGCGACCTGCACCTCGAGCCGGTCAGCGAGCCCCGCCGCGACCAGGTTCTTGGCGACGTAGCGGGCCGCATAGGCGGCGGAGCGGTCGACCTTGGACGGGTCCTTGCCCGAGAATGCGCCGCCCCCGTGGCGCGCCATCCCGCCGTAGGTGTCGACGATGATCTTGCGTCCGGTCAGACCGCAGTCGCCCATCGGGCCGCCGATCACGAACCGCCCGGTCGGGTTGACCAGGAAGCTGCGCTCGAGCTCGCGGTCGTCGTAGAGCTCGGCCGGCACGACCTGCGTTACGACGTGCTCCCACAGGTCGGACTTGATCCGATCCTCGGCCCCCTCGGCGTGCTGGCTCGAGATCAGGACCTTCTCGACCCCGACCGGCCGCCCGTCGATGTACCGGACGCTGACCTGCGTCTTGCCGTCGGGACGGAGATACGGGACCGTCCCGTCCTTGCGGACCTCGGCCAGTCGCCGCGCGAGGCGATGGGCGAGCGCGATCGGCAGCGGCATCAGCTCGGGCGTCTCGTTCGAGGCGTAGCCGAACATCATCCCCTGATCGCCGGCGCCCGCGAGGTCGAGCTCATCGCCGGCGCTGGTGCCCGAGCGCGACTCGAACGCCGCGTCGACGCCCTGAGCGATGTCGGCCGACTGCTTGTCGATCGTGTTGAGCACCGCGCAGGTCTTGTAATCGAATCCAAACGCGGCGTCGGTGTAACCGATCTGCTTGACCGTGGTGCGAGCGATCTCCTGGATGTCGACGTAGGTCTGGGTCGTGATCTCGCCGGACACGACCACGAGGCCCGTGTTGACGAGCGTCTCGCAAGCGACGCGGCCGTGCGGATCGTCACGCAGGACCGCGTCGAGCACGCCGTCGGAGATCTGATCGGCGATCTTGTCGGGATGGCCCTCGGTCACGGACTCCGAGGTGAACAGAAATTCGTTCTCAGAAGAATTCATATGCGGAAGTCAACCTTTTCGCTTGATTTCGAGTAGGTACGCCACCATCACCTCGGAGTCGCCGAACGTCAGGTGATAAGCGTCGGACCGCTCCTCGACGCGCGCGATCTGCTCGCTCTTCTCGTTGAACAGCGAGCTGAACTCGAAGAAGGAGAAGTCGACAACCCGCGCTTGGTAGCCGTGTCGTTGAAGCAGCTCGGCCGTCCGCCGTTCACCGATGATCGACAGCTGCATTATGTACGCGGTTCCGTCTTCTGCCAGCGCCTCGGGGAGGATGTGGATCAGGTGGTCGAGGAGGTTACGGCCCCAATAGTCGAGCGGGCGGTGCGAGGTAGCCTGCTCGAACGGATCGACCGGCATCTGGTAGAGGCTGGCGACGATGACGTCATAGCGTTCCTCGGGAACCCACGGGTACAGATCTTGTGCGGCAGCCGATACGCGATCCGCCACTCCATTACGAAACGAGTTTGTGAGCGTGTTTTTCACGGCGGCCTCGTCGATATCGATCGCGTGCACGTGCGCGGCGCCGTTGCGCGCCAGCTGAACCGTCAGCAGGCCCTGGCCGCAGCCAATGTCCAAACAGCGCTGATGTGCGCCGATTCCCTCCCGATAGAGGTACTTCCACGTAAGCCAGCTGCCCTGGGTCGGCTCGAACACGCCTGGGTCGACTTCGATCTCGGGAACATCGAGCGGGAAGAGCTCGCGCCCGCGAGCGTCTTCCCATGGTGGAGCCGGGCCACCACGCCTCCGCGCCGCCCCTTCCTCCTCGGGGAGCGTCGCCGGGCGCTGGTGGCCCGGCTTGGTGTCGGCGAGCGCGGCGCGGGCCGCGGCGAGGTGCTCGGGTCGCACGCCGCAGCAGCCGCCGATGATCTGGGCCCCCTCGGCACGCCAGCTGAGCGCCAGCTCGGCGTACTCCCGGTCGGCGACGCCCGGATCCTCGCGCCAGCCGGCGACCGACAGATAGCCGAGGTTGGGGTAGACGCCGAGCGGCATGTCCGTGAAGTCACGCAGCCACGAGAGCATCCCCGGGACGTGGTCGGGGGGAATGCAGTTGATCGCCAGCGCGCCGACCCCCATCTCCTCGAAGCGGCGCGCGGCGCGGCCGAACGCGTCGCCCTCCGGACCGCCCCAATGTTCGCCGTAGATGCCGCAGACGCCCTCGCGGCAGCGCCGGAAGCTCAGCCACACGGGAAAGCCCGTCGCGAGCAGCGCTTCGACCGTGGCATACGTCGAACTGCGCACGAGTGACAGCGTCTCGAGCAGGATCAGATCCGGCGGCTCCTCCTCGAACGCGCGTGACAGCAGCCGGATCGTCTCGCGACCGTCCGGAGTGTCGACGTCGCCGTTGATGCTGAACGCGACCGCGACCTCGTGCTCGCGGCCGGCGTCGACCGCCGCGTCGCGGGCGAGGCGCACCGCTCGGCGGGCGATGTCCATCCAGTGGACCGGCTCGAATATCCCCGTGAGCTTGTTTCCGCCGTCGCGCAGCGCGGTCGGCAGGCCCCACGTGTTCGTGCACGTCACATCGCAACCGACATCGATGTAGGAGCGGTGGACCGCCTTGACGGCGTCAGGCTGGTCGATCAGTGCGGTCAGGCCCCAGAGGTGCTCCTCGACTTCGGGGCGTTCGCCGCCGACCTTGATCAGCTCGGTCCCGATCGCGCCGTCGAGGATCACGCAGCGATCGGTCGCGATCATTCCCGCCACGCGCGCGTAATTGCTAATCGACGCGGTCGCCGGATCTGCTCTGGTGCTCATTTACTCAGCCTCTTCCTCTCATCACTGCGCGATCGCCGCGCCGTCGCGACAGCTTGGACCTCGGCCGCAATCCATACCACTCCCACATCTCCTAAACGACCTGGACTTTCGAGTAGGTTGAGGGCTCGAACGTTGCGCGAGGGCTTCTGGAGGTAGTCTAGGCACGCGAGCCTCCTGATTTGTAGATTAACTCCTACCAAACGGGAGGGGTAGAGGAAGAAATGAAGAAGTACGTTCCCGGGTGCAGTGTCGATTCACGCGATCCCAAGGCGGGCGCCGGGCGTGCTCGCCGGAGTGCTCGAGCGCGCGGGAGCCGTTTTTGCCCCGCGCCGTGGCGGCACGGTCGCCGTCAGTTACGGCTCAGCGGCGGGGGAGCTCGCCGCCTGCGTCAGCGCCACCGGGATCGCGGACTCCTCGCAGCTGACCAAGCTCGAGATCTTTGGCCCCGCGACGCGCCTGGCCGAGCTGATCCGGCACGCCACCGGGTCCGTGCTGGCGCCGGGCGGCGTGATCAATGCAGGCGGCGCCTGGTGGTGCGGTGCCGGCGCGGCGTCGCCTGGCTTACACGCCCAGCGCGTGGTGGTTCTGTGCGACCCGAGCATCGGCTTCAACGTGCACGAGCTGCTCACCGCGCGCGGGGCGCGGATGGCCGGCATCGCCGTGCGCGATCGGAGCCTCAACTGGGGCGCGATCACCGTCATCGGGGCTGCAACGCGCCCGGTGCTCGCATCGCTCGGCGTCTTCGGCCCGAGCGGGGACCCGCGCGACGTGGCCCCGTTCGCGAGTGCCGAGCTGGCGGGCGTCGAGGCCCTGTGGCTGCTCCAGTCCGAGCACCGAGCCCTGGCGCTGGTGCCCGGTTCGGTGGCCGGGACTGCGTGGCGCGCGATCGAGCGCGCTGGACAACCGCACCGGATGTGTTGCGTCGGCCAGGACGCGATCGCGCGCTACGAGCTTCTCGAGCGCCGCGACCTGTTCGTCTGAACCGGGCCTGCGCGCCTCGGCCCGCCGGCGGCGCTCGAAACGACGCGCGGTCGCTCGAGCGCCGTGGGATCGGCGGTGCTCGTGCTCGAGGCTAGCCCGAGCGTGGACCCCGCGGCGCGGACGATCGAGCGCGCGCTGCTCGAGCTGCTCGCGCTCGAGCGCGAGCTGTGCGAGCTCGAATACGTGCGCCGTGCCGACGCGCTCGAGCGGGCCGGCGACGCGGTGCGGGTGTTGGGCGAGGTTGCGTCCAGCGACGGGATCCTCGGCCGAGCCGCCGCGGAGCTCGGGGTGCGCTCCCAGTTTGACCGGGTGCTGATCAGCGAGGTCACGGGCGACCTCTTGCTGCCGCTCGCGCTGTGGACGGATCCCGGCGAGCCCGACGCAACCGGGGCGCTGGACCGGCTCCGGCGAGCACCGATCCGGCTTGCCTATCCACTGCGCGAGGCCGAGGTCGCGCGCCAGCGCACGGTCGAGACCGTGTCCGTCGGCGAGGGCGGCCGCCGTGCTCCGCGCGAACTCGCCGATGCACTCGGGCTGCGCTCCTACGTGGTCGGGCCGCTGGTCGCCCAGGGTGAGACGATCGGGCTGCTGCACGCGGATACGCAGCTCAGCGGCCGCACCGTGGATGAGATCGACGCCGAGGTGATCGTCAAGTTCACCCAGGGCCTCTCGGGAGTGCTCGAACGCGCCGTGCTGCGCCACACGCTCGAGCTGCACCGCGGCGAACTGCAATCGGCCGCGCAGTGGATGAGCCGCCGTCTGAGCACGCTTTCGGAAGCCGAGACGGTCCGGCCGGCATCCGAGGCGGGCCGGCAGATGGTGCAGTCGTTGACGCCGCGCGAGCTCGAGGTGCTCCGACTGCTCGGACGGGGCAACACGAACCTCGAGATCGCACGGGCGCTCGTGGTCCGTGAGGGGACCGTCAAGTACCACGTCAAGAACATTCTGCGCAAGCTCGGCGCGACCAGCCGCGCCGACGCGGTCTCGCGCTTCGTACGTTCCTCGTCACCGGAGCACGTGCGGTGAGCGCCGGCGCGCGTGCAACGGTGGCCGGGGCCGCGGGGGCCGAGCTCGAACGTCGGCTCGCGCGCGCCTGCGCGGATGCCGAGCGGCTGCTGGGACTCGCGAGCGACACGCCGCGCACCGCCGGCCGCGAGTCGATCCGCGAGCTCGCGGCGAGCCTGTCCGAGCGGTTGGCCGCGATCGACGGTGCCGATGGCGGCGTGCAGGTCGCAGAGCACGAGGCCGCGCTGCGCCGACTGCGCGAGCGCTTCGAGGCGCGCTTCGAGGCGCTGTCGCGCGCCCACGGCGCGGTCGTGGAACTGCGCGAGCTCACCTCCCCGGCGGCGATGCTGGTACGCGCCCCCGAGGCGCTGTGTGCTGCGTCCAATTTTCACCGCGCAATCCTCAGCCTCGTCAGCGCCGGGCAGATGGTCGGCGAGGCGGTGCATTTCGAAGGCGAGCCGGCAGCGGCCGAGGGCGTGCTCGCGGCGCTGCGCGCCGAGCCCGTCCGGCTCGAGCACCCGCTGATCGAGACCGAGCTCCTGCGCCGGCGGCGGGCGACGATCGTGGTCGATGCCCAATTGCAGCCGCGCGCCGACCGGCGCCTGGCCGAGCTGACCGGCTGGACCTCCTACGCGGCCGCGCCGCTCGTCGTCGGTCCGCGGGTGATCGGCGTCCTGCATGCGGACCGGGGTCGTGATGCAGCGCTGGGCGTGCTCGACCGAGACGTGCTGTGGGAGTTCACCACCGCACTCGCACAGGCGTACGAGAGCGCAAGCCTGGTCCGGACCCTGCGCAACGAACGCGAGCAGATGCGGTCATTTCTGGAGTGGCTCAGCGCCCGGTCAAGTGACCTCACCGACGCCCCGATCCGGCTCGCGACGGTGCAGCGCCCACCGAGCCCGCCGCTGGCGCCGCTCGAGACGCCCGGGGCGCTGGGGCGCCACGACGAACGGGCCGTGTTCGAGGGCCTGCTGACCCGCCGCGAGCTCGACGTCCTGCGCCTGCTGGCCGACGGTAAGAGCAACAAGGCGATCGCCGAAGCGCTCGTGATCTCGGACGGAACGGTCAAGTTCCACGTCAACAGCATCCTGCGCAAACTCCACGTCGCCAACCGCGCCGAGGCCGTGTCGCGCTACCTGCGGCTGCTCGGGATGCGCACGCCGTGAGCGGGTGAGGTCATTGCTCCGAGTGTTGTCAGTGCTGTTCGCGACGATCGCGATCGTGTGCATGATCGTCGCGATCGGCGGCATGGTCACCGAGCGCCCGTGGCCATGGACAGGGTGGTGGCTGCGCACCGGCGCGGTCGTCAGCTTCGCGATCGCGG
>Ga0209006_10003488_pt1 | contig 14290 bp, 12 predicted proteins | sample JacPin_JW_Ref_O2_FD_188567 | JGI IMG/M metagenome (GOLD analysis project Ga0209006, IMG submission 188567) | Forest soil microbial communities from Algoma, Ontario, Canada - Jack Pine, Ontario site 1_JW_Ref_O2 (SPAdes) (version 2) | ecosystem: Environmental > Terrestrial > Soil > Boreal... | reverse complement strand
GAAAAATTGTCGCCAGCTCCTCGCAGCATACCTAGCTGCTTGCAGCATGGATGAGCAAAGAGTCACACAAAATTGAAGAGCGGCACGAAATTGTAACCTGGGAGCAACCCTGCCGTAAGGTGTCAACGTATCTCTTATTACCGTTGTTTGGGAATCGTGCGCTGTGGGGATACTTGCCATGCAAACGCGGTCGGGTACCATGCCATGCAAAAGTTCGACCCTCAACTCGTCCAAGTCATGAGAAGCGCGCTTGAAGAGGTCATGACAAAGGTCCCCTTAGAATATTCAACCTCAGCAACAAAGGCGTATCTCGCAGAATGCATTCTGAAGGCTGCTGCTCAAGGGCAGACAGGCTATGATCAGCTGGTAGCGACGGCTGCCGATCAGATTGAACGGTTACAGGCGGTCCTATCACCGTCCACCTGACGGGAACGGCATAATTCATGGATGTACGGTGGAACTCGCCACAACAACCGTACCGAGGCGCTGATCCCTAGGCGATTTCTCGAGTTAACGAGGATCGATTAAGCGGTTTCCTGCGCTCGCGTCCGCAACGTCTACAACAATCGGCGCGTTTTGCACTCGCCGCAATGTTCTTGGTTACTTTGCGTCAGCGAGAAAACTAGGCGTCGGAATCGCGCCGATGAGCGCCTGCTTGGATACCTTGGCTGCGGCACCCGGTGAGCCAGCGGGGACTCCCTGGATTGCAGGCGACTGCCGCGTGACCTGCGCCGTGTATTGACCCTGCACTATTGTACCCACGCGTGTGGTCGCGGCAAATCCATCGATCTGCTCCCCCGGAGCGACCGGCTTCGTCACCGTCCAAGTCAGGTTGGGTGTATTTGGGACATCCAGTGGCAATACCTGCGGGTACCCATTCAATGCCGGAGTTCGGCCCGACTCCTCTGACGAAAACTCCCATCCTGCTGGCACTTTCGCCGACCCATCGATCAGGCCGTAGAAATTGTACACGGTTACGAAATCAGGAGTTATTTTCGACCCGCCCGGCATCAAGGTCTCGCCCTGATCCGTCTTTACGGCGAAGTGATAGGTCATGGACCCGTCGGTGTTCTTTTCCACTTGTGTAACAACGACCTGCAGCGCGCTGGTAGGGGAGGCAGCGATCGCCAACCCGCAGGCCAGCAATAGCGCAGCACCAAATGTCTTCAGCATGTAGTCTCTCCCGTGCTTAAAAGTGTGGAACGACGCGTGGAATACAAGACGCCATCAAACTTCATGGATGATCTCAGACAAACTGACCTGGGCGATCGTTCGAAGTATAAATCCAACTCCCGATCCTAGCGGTAGTTTGAATCCAGCAATTACGGGCGAATGTTTCTCGCGCCGCATATACATGGTCGCGCTTATGGGGCAACTCGGAACAGGAAAACTCCTTAAGACGGACAACAGCGAATTTGTCAGGCAAACAAGGCCTGCGCGTTGCACGTTGACGGACCGAGAAATGACCTACGGCCATCGAACCGACGCATCATTGGCTCCGCGCTGCCTAAAAATTCGAGATTGATCAAAGATCTATTTTATAAAGGCGACATAGTTATTGGCGCGATCGACAGCATATTGGGCGCGTGCTCGCGGTAAAATCAGGCAAATGGCGCATCTCAGAGGAGGCTATGACATCGACTGTCACGCCTAAGAGGGCGCGAGTGTCTGCCTCTCTTGTGGGGTTTAGGCTCCCGTGGTTGCTCACCCACGCCGCCCGGCTTTTGCGGAGCGCTTGTCGACCCCATCACCATTTTGATTGTCGCGCCAGTTCTTTGCGGGGTGTCCGCCAAAACGGGAGCGATGGGATGCTCTTTCCCAATAATGACGTGGCTCGCCGTTGCCTCGAACCAATTATAATTGGTGCATGTGATGCAATTCGGTGCCGTAGGCGACGCTTCGAGCGCCATATCCGCCGCGACGGCCGAGGATGCCCCCCAGACCGCAGCGATGACCGCGATCAATAGGGAATTAATCGATGTCATGAATTCCTCCCTTTTCCCGCACATCTATCAGAATGTTAGCCTCCTAATATTTTCGCTTTGTCATGTTTTTTGAGGACCTTGCGGCAGGCGCTGGTCCACAGGACTCTATCAATCATCGATCGCTGACGCGCTAGCGGGCCCGTCGAGATGATCGATCATCGGCGTTGCCATTAAAGAAGGTTTTAGCCCCGCGCCGCGGGAGTGTTGCGCGATGCGGCTAGCGCCAATGGCCACTCACGCGTGCCCGCTGGACTGAGGTCCAGCACTGGCGTGCGTGCGCGTTCGCCATGAATTAAATAAAGCACCCATCCGCATATATGTTCGAGATCGAATCCGTCGTGATGGTGGTACCCCCGGCAAAAAGGAACTCGCGGAAGGGTCGCCGCCAGGCGCGTCTCTTTGCGATTTTTTTCGCCATGTGTATGTGCCGGGGGGCCTCTGTGCTCGGTGACGCGGACAAACCGAGTTAGCGCTACAGCTTTTGCGCAGTGTTGGGCCGCATCCTGAGCTTAGAGAGCCGTTGGCCGGTAAGCCGGCGATCCGTCAGAATTACGGTCCAACCTGGACCTAACTCTTTTTCCACTGCGGCAACCGCTTTCTCTTGGATCGTGGCGGCAGCCCAGTACTCGATTTTGTCGTCCTTTCTCGCCCGGAGCACGTAAATGCCGCCAGCCAATGCGTTACCCATATCGGCTTCCTAAACCGCCTTCAGATAGCGGCAGCATCAATCAATAGCGCCAGTCGAAATATGTTCTTGAACATATTTTCCGGCAGGCTTCACATACATGCGGCGGCCACTAGCGCTATCAGTGCTTTTGAAAGATCGGAATTCGCAGAAATCGCTCGAACGCGCTACGGCGGGCCAATTCCATTAGATTGGCCGAAGCGCACGTGCGGCCTGCCCGAGCATCGTGATCGCGTCCCCGAGATGGGACAGCGCGCCACAAGGCCGAAGGTTTTGAAACGGTTTGACATTCGGCACGCGATACCCAATATCCCGAGCAATTGGTTCCACTCAGCCGAGAAGCAATTCTCGTCCTTGTTGATCGGTAGCCGCAGGCAGTTCCGCTGACCTCGAGTCGGCCGACTCAATACCGCGACGCTGTCCTTTGGCTTGGCGTTGGCTGAAAAGTTTGCGCCACAAGATGTGCTAGCATCTAAAGCTCCGCAGACGTCCGCGAATAGATGGCATTCCGCGGTGAAACCGTCGCTAATGTGGGTCGGTCTGCATCAGCAAACTTCTGAACGCCGCAGCGACAGCCGGCAACGGCCGCCGCATCGGCGGAAAGACTTGATAGTCCTGCCATCCGCCGCCCAGAGATTTGTACAACGTCACCAATTGCTCAGCCCCAACCTGTTGACCGGCAACATATTGTCGCTCGATTGCGTATTCCTGTCGCTGGGCGTCGATGACATTGAGCGAATCGATCAAACCGCGGTCGAATCGATCGGTCGCCAGAGTAACCGCGCGCCGAGCGGCTGCGACGGCTTTAGCAAGATGCTTCAGGCGATCCTGTTCTGCCGCGTAGGCTTGAACGGCGGTGTCGACCTGGCGCACGGCATTGAGAACGGTCTGCTTGTATGCGAACGACAGTTCACGGGCCCGGTAATCTGCCTTTTCAACGGCTGCATCAAGCCGACCGAAATCCAGCAAGGGTGCGGCTATTGCTGGCCCGACCGACCAGATCGGGCTGATGAGAAACGGAGACACGGCGGTCTGCCGACCAGCGGCCGCGGTGATTGCAATCTGAGGAAAAAGTTCTGCGGTTGCTACGCCGATCGAAGCAGTCGCGCTAGCCAACTGACGCTCCACGAAGGTGATGTCGCCGCGTTGTCGCAAAAGATCGATCGGTAGACCCGGTCGGATGCGAATCGGCAACACCGGAAGTACCCGTGGCACCTTTAACTCTCTCCCCAAGCGCTCCGGAAATTCGCCGATGAACACGGCAATGACGTATCGAGCGGCTTCGATTTGTGCTGCGAGCGGGGCGACTTGCGCTTCCAACTGCGCCTGCTCGCGTTGTGCCAGGGTGACATCGAGTTCGTTTGTAATCCCCCGATCGAACCGCTCTTTCACGAGTTCGACGTACTTGTGGGCGAGTTCAATGCTCTTGTCTAGCACCGCTCGCTGCATTTGCAGTGCGCGCAAGTCTAGATACGCCAGCACAATATCTGCCACGATCGAAACCAAGACGACGTCGCGGGCAGCTAAGGCGGCATCGACGTCATATTGGGCCGCCTCAATCGCGCGACGGTATTTGCCGAAAATGTCAATCTCCCAAGCAGCGTCAAACCCGATGAGATTCGGGACCTGTCCGCCACCTCCATTTTCCGCCGATACAAGTGTCTGCGAGGCTCGTCCGCGAGCGAGGTCGCTACCTGTGCCCCATCCCCCGCCGGCGGTGCCCTCCGCCTCCGGTAATGCGGCCCCGATCACGACGGCTTCTTGTGCCCGTGCCTGTTGCAGACGGTCCAGAGCCATCTCGAGGTTGGGATTGCTCGCGATGGCTCGCTCAACAAGCGAGTCGAGTTCCGGATCGTGGAAGATTCGCCACCATTGTGCTGTCTCAAGTGGATTGGAGTTGGGATGACGCACGGCGCGGTCGACCGGCCCAGCGACGAAAGACTGGGGCAACAGAGGATTGGGCGGATGATAGTCGGGACCGACCGTGCACGACGTGAGAGCAAGGCAAACAAGAGAGCAGGGCACTGACGTCCTAGCTACGCCATAAGCAAAGCCGCCTGGGCGTAGGCGCGGACCTCTCATCGAAAGTATGTCCGCAAACCGCTCTCCCATATTCAAGCGTGAGACACTTCTACCGCCCTTGCGCGGCGCGTGATTTTTGCGCGGACAAACGGTACGCCATACTGCACGGACCGTCCTCGTCGCTACCAAAAGCCGCATCTCAAGGAGACTCAAACGGTCAACAGCCTTTTGCAACGTTTGAACGCAGGACGAAAAGTAAAACAACTTGCGTCACCTATACGCCTTTCCTTAATCGGCCTTTCGTCGCGCCGCTACTTGACCGTTTCCCGGCCTTCGATGCTTACGAAATTTCGCTACTAATTTCGCTACTAATAACACCTCCGCTGCGCAGAAGAGCTCCTTGTGGATTCGACACCGTTCACCTTTTTATGGCGCGATAGGTATCGATGGCAGTCTCTCCAATGCAGCGTTTGCGCACAAACGTGACGCTCGCTTATCGCGAGATACTTAGAGCAGACTTAGCATTCGAGCCTGTGAATGCTCAGGAGCCGCTAACAAAGAGCCGCCGCGCCGTCACACTTCAATTACGAGAGCAGAGAAACGTGCGGAGCCAGTCGATACTAGCGACAAATGGCCGCCTGCTCATTCGTTTCCGCACGAGTGCAATGCGGACTCGTCGATAAGACGCATTGACTTACTTTTCAGTTCATTCCAAACAATGCGCGGTGGACGACGATCTAGACGACATGGAGACGTCTACGTGTGGGTCGTGCAAATCGCGCTCCGGCGACCTTATACCTTTGTGGTCCTTTCCTTCCTGATTGCAATTTTCGGCTGCCTGGCTGCCGTACAGACGCCGACCGACATTTTTCCGAACATCAACATACCGGTGGTCAGCGTCGTCTGGACCTATAACGGCCTCCTACCCAACGATATGTCGGGCCGCGTCATCTACTATTACGAGCGCACGCTGACTGCTCAGGTCGGGGATATCGAGCACATCGAGTCGCAGTCGCTCTCCGGATATGGCGTGGTCAAGATCTTCTTTCAGAAGAACGTCAACATCTCGGCCGCACTCGCGCAGGTCACCGCCGCTTCGCAGACCGTTCTCAAGCTCCTGCCGCCCGGGATCACGCCGCCGTATGTGTTGAGCTACAACGCCGCCACCGTCCCTATCCTGCAGCTGGCTTTGTCGAGCAAGCAGCTGCCGCAGATGAAGCAGTTCGATCTCGGACAGAATTTCATCAGGCCGCAGCTTGCGACCGTAGCCGGCGCGGCGGTGCCGTCTCCCTACGGCGGCAAGATCCTGCAGGCTCAGGTCGATCTCGACCAGCAGGCCATGCAGGCCCATAACGTGTCCGCCGATGACGTGGTCAACGCCATCTCGGCGCAGAACCTCATTCTCCCGGCCGGCGACGCCAAGATCGGCAAGTTCGACTGGAACGTCGCCCTCAATGCCAGCCCGACGCTGCTGAACCAGATAAACGACCTTCCGGTGAAAAAAGCCAACGGGACTGTGATCTACCTGCACGACGTCGCCTTTGTGCACGACGGCTCGCCGCCCCAGACCAATCTTGTTCGCGTCAACGGCACGCGCGCGGTATTGATGACCATCCTCAAGGCAGGCTCGGCCTCGACGCTCTCGGTGATAGATGGGATCAAGTCTCTTCTGCCGCGGGTTCAGGAGAGCCTTCCGGCCAGCCTGAACCTGCGCGCTGTCGGCGACCAGTCGGTGTTTGTCAAAGCGGCCATCTTCGGCGTTCTGCGCGAGGCGGCCCTTGCCGCGGCTCTCGTTGGCCTTATGATTCTTTTGTTTCTCGGCAGTTGGCGCTCGACGATGATCATCATTGTCTCCATCCCGCTGTCGATCCTGTTCTCCGTCATCGCCCTCTCCATCCTCGGAGAGACGATCAATGTAATGACCCTTGGCGGCCTCGCACTAGCGGTAGGCATGCTGGTCGATGAAGGCACGGTGACGCTAGAGAACATTTTCTATCATTTGGAAATGGGCAAACCGATCGAACCAGCCATTTTGGACGGCGCGCAACAGATCGTCGTGCCGGCCTTCGTCACCCTGCTCGTCCTCGACATCGTGTTTGCACCGATGTTTCAGCTTGGCGGTGTTGCCGGCTATCTATTTCGACCACTGGCGGAAGCTGTGGTGTTCGCGTTGATTGGATCCTTCCTGCTCTCGCGCACGCTCGTGCCGACGATGGCTCGGTACATGCTGAGCGCGCATGCCGTGCACGAGCACCATGAAAACGCGCCAGCTCGACCATCACGCAATCCGTTCAAGCGTTTCCAAGCCGGCTTCGAACGAACTTTCATCTGGGTGCGCGATCACTACCGCTCCTTACTCTCGTTTGCCCTCGCGCGCCCGATATCGGTGATCATCGGATTTATCGTGTTCGTGGCCTTCTCCTTCGCGCTCGAACCGTTCCTAGGCGAGAACTTCTTTCCCGCCGTCGATTCCGGCCAGATTCTTATGCACGTTCGCGCCCAGCCCGGCACGCGCATCGAGGAAACGGCGCGGCTGTTCGATCAGGTCGAGCAGACCGTGCGCAAAGTCGTTCCTCCGGCTGAACTCGACAACATCGTCGACAATATCGGCCTGCCCTATAGCGGCATCAACATGGCCTACCAAAACACCGGCACCATCGGCCCGGAAGATGGCGACGCGCTGATTACCTTGAAGGAGGATCACGGGGCCACCGCCGAGTACATCAAGCGGCTGCGCACCATCCTCCCACAGAAATATTCCAGCGCCACTTTCTCGTTCCTTCCCGCGGACATCGTTTCACAAATTCTCAATTTCGGGCTGCCGGCGCCGATCGACGTGCAGATTGTCGGCAATAATCAACAAGCGAATTACGCATACGCCAATAGCCTGCTTAAGCGCCTGCGCATGGTGACCGGCATCGCCGATTTGCGCATCCAGCAGGTGTTGAACTAGCCCCAGATCAACGTCAATGTCGATCGTACGCTCGCCGGAGAGGTCGGATTGACGCAGCGCGATGTGGCCAACAGCTTGCTTGTAACCCTCTCAGGCAGCGGCCAAGTGAAGCCGAATTTCTGGCTGAACACCCAAAACGGCGTCTCTTATCCGATCGTCGCCCAGATGCCGCAATACCGCCTCGACACGATTTCGGATCTCGTCAATGTGCCGATAACCTCGGCAGAAACAAAGGCACCGCAATACCTCGGCGGGCTGGCGCAAATAGAACCAGGGCCGAGCCCCGGCGTTGTCTCTCACTATAACGTGCAGCCGGTCATCGACATCTATGGCGCGGTGCAGGACCGCGATCTTGGTTCGGTCGCCGCCCACGTTAATCGCATCTTGATTGCAACAAGGAAAGACGTTCCACGCGGGTCCTTGGCCGTGCTGCGCGGACAAGTGACCACCATGACCGGAGCTTACAACCAGCTCTTGTTCGGCCTTGCGGGCGCTGTTTTGCTCGTCTATTTGGTGATTGTCGTCAATTTCCAATCCTGGCTCGATCCGTTCATCATCATCACCGCACTGCCCGGCGCGCTTGCAGGCATCATCTGGATGCTGTTCATGACCGGGACTACGCTATCGGTACCGGCGTTGACCGGTGCGATCATGTGCATGGGCATCGCTACGGCGAACAGCGTTCTTGTGGTCAGTTTCGCCCGCGAGGGGCTTGCCTCCGGGCTGGATTCCGTTTCGGCTGCTCTCGCGGCCGGCTTCACCCGTCTACGGCCCGTGCTCATGACGGCGCTCGCCATGATCATTGGCATGGTGCCTATGGCGCTAGCGTTGGGTGAAGGCGGCGAGCAAAATGCTCCGCTCGGACGCGCGGTAATAGGTGGGCTCACGATCGCAACGATCGCGACACTGTTTTTTGTGCCGACCGTTTTTAGTCTACTGCACCGTCGTGATAGCGGGTCGCCTCAACGGCAGGAATAACCAGTCAAGATGGATGCTCAAATTGTTCGAACGCTTGATCCGTGGCGCCGTCGCCATCGGCTTTTGGAGATCTTGATGACCGTCGACAACCAACACCTGCCGCCTGGGCGTGCGGCCAAGCTTCCACACAACGCACGTCCAATTGGCTTAATCGCAATCGTCGTTGCCATCGCGATTGCGGCTTTCGGACTTCTTTACCGGCGCAGCCATGAGGCGGAGGTAGCGACATGGACGCAGGAACAGTCCATACCGACGGTGGCGACGATCACGCCACACGCCGGCTTCGCCGCACATCGCCTTACGCTGCCTGGCACCGTGCAAGCCTGGTACGAAGCGCCGATCTATGCCCGTGTCCCTGGTTATTTAAAGAAGTGGTATTTTGACTACGGGGCACGGGTGAAAAAAGGGGACGTCTTGGCCGAGATCGAAACTCCGGATCTCGACGCTCAACTGTCCGCAGCTGAAGCCAAGCTCAATTCCGCGAAAGCGATCGTAAATGTGCGCCAGGCCGAAGAACAGTTTGCTCACTCTACTTTCCAACGCTGGCGCGACTCGCCCAAGGGCGTCGTGTCTGTGCAGGAGCGGGAAGGAAAGGAAGCCGACTATAACAGCGCCAAGGCACGTTTGAGGTCCGCCGATGCGGAAGTCGCCGTCGATCAAGGGGAGGTCGATCGACTCTTGGCGCTGGAAAGCTTCAAGAGGGTCACCGCCCCGTTCGATGGCGTCGTTACCACGCGCGAGACTGACATTGGTGCGTTGATCAATGCCGGCAGCGGAACGGGCGGCGGCAATGGCCCGGAGTTGTTTCGGGTGGCTGACATCCATATGATGCGCGTGTACGTGCAAGTGCCTCAGCAACTTTCCGCTGGCATAACGGCGGATCTCACTGCAGCTCTTCGATTGCCTCAGTATCCCGCCAGACGCTTCAATGCGATGGTGGCGACCACATCGAATGCCATTAATGCCGATGCACGCACTCTGCTCGTCGAACTGCACGTAGACAATGCGAACGGTGAGCTGCAGCCCGGCGCCTACGCGCAGGTCGACTTCGAAGTGTCAAACGGGTCCAACATTGTGCAAGTTCCGACAAGCGCTCTGGTTTTTCGGGAGCGCGGTATGGAAGTCGCGACTATCGACGCGAACGATACTGTTCATCTCACGCCGGTTACGCTTGGCCGCAATTTGGGCACCGATGTCGAAATATTACAGGGATTGAGCGCCGCTGACCGGGTCATAAATAGCCCGCCGGACTCACTATCGACAGGAGATAAGGTTCGAGTCGCAGTTCCCGAAGCTTCCTCAGGCAAGACCGAGGAAGCAAGCGCAGGGGGCGAGTGACGGCCTAATTCAAACCCGTTGTTGTTGTGGACCCAGTGGAACCGGCGCGGCGGGCAAACGAACGGTTACCTGGAGGCCAGAACGCCCCGGTAAGTCCCTATTCTGAAGACTGATCGCTCCTCCGTGACTATCCAAAATCCTGCGCACGATCGAAAGCCCGAGACCGGTGCCGTCTCCCTTGGCTAATCGACCGCGACTGAACGGTTCGAAGACAACGTTGAGATCGTCCGGTCCAATACCCGGACCGATATCCTCCACCGACAAGATCACCGAATCGCGATCACGGTGGACACTCAGATTGATCTGGCCACCTTTTGGTGAATATCGAACCGCGTTGTCAACGAGATTCCGGACCATGATGGTCAGGGCCGTGCTGTCCCCTGCGACCGCACCCGCTTCCAGGCGATTACAACCCAGATCGATAGCCCTGGCGGACGCCGACACCATGAAATCGGCAATGACAGACTTTACAATGCCATCCAACATCACCGTTTCTGGTTGAAGGGCCTTTCCATAGTCGTATTTCGACAAGGTCAGCAGCTGTTCCAGCAAACGAACGGTGCGTCGTATACCCTCTTTCAGTGCTTGAAGACGATTTCGCGCATCCTGCGGCAGCCCTCCCATATCCACGTTCTCCGCTTGGATACTTATGGCGGTAATAGGCGTTCGCAATTCGTGGGCCGAAAGCGCAACGAAACGACGCTGGTGATCCAGCATCACAGCCATTCGATTCAATAGCCGGTTGATGGACGCGATGAACGGCTGGAGCTCCGTGGGCGCGCTCTCGCTCGGAATCGGATGCGGTTGATCGGCCTGTTCGGCGTCCAGTCTTTTTGCCAGATCGATTACAGGTCGAAAGCTAAAGTGGACGACGGCTCCGACAAGAACCATCAAACAAGGGATCAAAGCCAACATTGGCAGCACGGCGCGAATCGCGCTGTCGCGCGCGATTTCATTTCGCGCGGTTGTCGGTTGTCCGATTGCGACGCGACTTCCGTCGCGACGGGTACGCACCAACATCCGCCAGTCGCCGTCACGCCCCTGAAGCGTATGTAGCCCATCCTGCAGATTGGTCGGTACTTTGGGAAAGGCGCTCCCAGCCTCGCTCGCCTCTGATTGATCTGGGATTTGCCGGATAACGATCCTGGCCTCAGTATCGATCGCAGGTTGAGGCGTAAAATCGTTGAGTGCGTGATTGCGGATTGCGATAAAGCCAATTTGTAACAAAATCGCATCTTGAAGCTCGATAGCCTCGTGGAATGACCTCTTAAATTCCCACACGCCCGCGCCGACGCAACTCGCGACAATCAACACACCAAGTCCCCATAGCAACCGTGTCCGCAACGATCTAATCATGATATCCGATCGACCATCCAGCCGAGGCCTCTTACATTCCGAATGGTGCCATGTCCCAGTTTTTTGCGGATCGAGTGGATGAGGAATTCGACTGCGTTGCTTTCGACCTCTTCGTTCCAGCCATAGATGCGCTGCTCAAGTTCGCCGCGCGACAAGATGGTCCCCGGTCGCATCAATAAGGCATGCAGAAGCGCGAACTCGCGCGCCGTCAATCGGCATGTTTTATCGTTCATTGTCGCCTCCCGCGTCGAAGGGTCGAGATGAACCTGACCGTTGCTCAAAAGCGGCGATGTCGAGCCGCCCTGCCGTCGAACAATCGCGCGGATACGCGCCAGCAATTCGCGCATATCGAAGGGCTTTGTGAGGTAATCGTCCGCACCCAAGTCCAAACCATCGACGCGTTCATCGATGCCGTCACGCGCAGTCAATATGATCACTGCCACCGCGTGTCGTCGTTTTCGGAGTTGACTCAAGATCGAAATGCCGTCTTTCGACGGCAGCCCGAGATCGAGAAGCACCAAGTCGTAAGTCACGCTTTCTGTTGCTTCGACCGCAACGTCGCCGTCGGTGATCCAATCCACGGCGTAAGCGGCATCCTTGAGCGCCTGAACCACACCCGCTCCAATCATGCGGTCGTCCTCGACCAACAGTATCCGCATGGTCGCTCACCTTAAAACCGAATTCCCTAACCGGACGATCTTCCCTGGCCGGGTCAATTTCTCTGTCGCTGTTCCTCCCACAATGCATTCCGTAAATATGTCGATTATTTCAGTCTTCGTGAAGGCGTCCGTTTGCTGGATGACAAGTGTTTCGTCACAGCACGACAACTCCAGTTCGGGCGATGAGCGCGCTGTTCGCGCCTGCGCGCCTCCAAAGCAGGAAACCGAACGCACCCGGAGCGCTGTTAGGATATTGGCCGGCATGTCTTCGCGACACTGCGCAATACCCCGCTAAACCCGCTCTCCTTACGTCTCATAAAAAAGAAAGCCCCGCCTATGCGGGAAGGCGTGGCAGGCCGCTGCACTCGATGTTTGGGGGCAAGCATGTTGTCGGCCCGATAAAATCTTAATGCAGCGCTGGCGCGCCGCCGAATTAAATTCTCGCGACCGGATGACGCAGGTTATTGTCTCGTATCCGCCCACTCTCGAGCCGCCGTTACGGCGAGGCTCGAATCCTTTAGAAACGGGCATTCTCGTGGTCAACGTTCATGCGGGAGCGGACGTTAAGCCAGAGCGACAGACGGTCCTTGCCGCCGGTCAGCGCAAAACGCTCCGGAAATCTACGCGCTAGCGACTGGATCGCGGCTCTATTGAACGTCGCGATACTCGTTCGTGCAGGCGCTTGTCGGTAGATCGCACGACTCACCGAGAATCCCAACACCCGGCACGAACGTATAACCAGGCCCGCTAATTGCGTTCCCCGGCACGTGCCTCAGGAAACCATATTCCGGCGCGTAAGGCAGCGACGGAGGCGACGCGGTGAACGGCCCGCGATACATTGAATAAAGACGCTGGTGATGCAGCACAGGCTTGGCGATCCTCCTTTGCGCGCCGCTCGCCGCAGCCGATTGTGGGTCGACGGAGATACAAAGCACCGCCAGCGCGACGCCCGCGCATAGGGTGTGTAAGACTTTGCGTGAAGAGTTCTGCAACATTGGGAGCTCCCTTTTTGATCGTTCTTCTTCGACAGGAACATCGACTAAAGATCAGTATGCGGGGAGCTTAAACGATCAAACTTAGCGGCGCCTTAGCGTACGCCGCGTGTATCGAACCCTCGATTTTCAGGCCAGAATGTTTGCGCGGCGGTCGGTGTCTTTATCCCTTCGCGCTGGTGCTCGCTGAACCGCCCATGACCAGCGGCCCTAATAGTCGCGAGCCTGAGTGCGATCAACAAGGCCGAGCCACTCGCAGGCATGGCGGAATGCCGAAGACATCGCCACGATGGTCTCTCGCTCAAAAGCCTGACCACGCAAGAAAGGAGTGATCGGCGTGATTGGCTCCGTAGCATTTTCTCGCGTTAGCTCCGGCGGCGGCTGTTCCGTTCCTTGCACATGTGATCCAGATGACAATTGAGGCCGCTCAGGCACGATCGATGGCGAGTGCTCAAGTTTATCAATCCGATGACTAAGCCACTTCTTGGTCTCAATGTGCTTCTGTTCGTCGGTCCTGTGGGCCGTGTATTCAGGTTCATAAGGCAGGATGAAGTTCGCCATCGCGATGCTCCCCTAGTATTAGTCAAAGGACGCATACCTGCGCCACTACACCAAGGTCTGCCCCGATCATCGGCCCAGCCGTCGCTGGTGGCCACACACTTGGATCGGCGGACATCCATTCACCGCTGAATTTTCTTCATGAGCGAATGAAACGGACGAAGGATTTTTCATTTTGAGAGGTCTTCCGTATTTTGGACGGCGTCCTCCCCGTGGCCAAGAAAGACTGGTAGCCAGGCGCTCATTACCATGTGACCGACAAGTTCGAATTGAGGAAAAGTACCGGATCTTGCCGTCCTTGACCTCGAAGCCGATACGACGCCGGCGAAAACAGCCCAACGGAGGATTGGAAGCTCGTCGTTATCCTATTCTACAGCCCGCCGTGCTAACCGACTCCCCTCTTCAGTCTCATCTTGGGCGCACGGGCGCGTGTGTGCATCAGTTGAGCTATAATGATCAGCGAGTGGTTTCTGGCCCCTATTAAGGTCGCCGTTCGCCGCACCACGATACGCATCCCGACGGTTTCCGGTGACGAGCTCGAGCGGCCACCATCATTCCCGACGGCTCGACCGTCGAGCGGGCCGACCGATGCGGTCGGGTCGAGCGGCGCGCCCGCCGGCTTCGCGGCAACCGCCCCGGCTAGCAATGACGCTTGACCTGGAGGATCCGAATGCCCGGTGACGCCGCGCGTGTCGTCATGGACGCCTATGAGGGGACGTATGCGGCAAAACGGACGGCGCCCCAGCCATCCGCGCCAGTGAGTT
>Ga0209006_10003487_pt1 | contig 14295 bp, 15 predicted proteins | sample JacPin_JW_Ref_O2_FD_188567 | JGI IMG/M metagenome (GOLD analysis project Ga0209006, IMG submission 188567) | Forest soil microbial communities from Algoma, Ontario, Canada - Jack Pine, Ontario site 1_JW_Ref_O2 (SPAdes) (version 2) | ecosystem: Environmental > Terrestrial > Soil > Boreal... | reverse complement strand
GGCTACGGAAGGAAAATGGATACGCCGGGGCACGTATGTGCTGTGCGGAGTTGCGGCAGCGGCCGCGATTACCACGCTGACGCTGTTTTTTCTCGTGCGCCACGTGCCCGCGGCGGGAGATATTTCGTCTGCGCTGAGCCAGCATCCCAAGGCCTATACACTTTCTCTCGGGCACATGGAGGATCTCACGATCGATTCTTTTGCGTACTTGCGTGTTCCGCTTCTAGTGGCGGCTTGCGCGTTTTTGGTCGGAGCGCTTGGGGCGTTTCGGTCGGCTGGATTGCGGGCTTTTCTGTCCGCGGCTTTAATGATGGTGCTCTTCTTTCACGCTGCCCGAATGGCTTTGGTTGTGTTCGATCCTTACCTTTCTTCGCGTCCGCTCGCCGAGGCTTTGTTGCGGGCTCCCGAGGGAACACTGATCTCGGGCCGGGCGTACTACGCTTTTTCTTCCATCTTTTTTTATACGAACCGCACGGCGCTGATTTTGAATGGGCGGTTCAACAATCTGGAATACGGTTCCTACGCGCCCGGCGCGCCAGGCGTATTCATCGACGGTGCTCAATTTAGAGAACTCTGGCTGAAGCCTGATCGCTATTATGTGGTCGCGCCGGACTCGGACTTACCCAGCCTCGAAAAGCTTGTTGGACGGGAGCGCCTCGTTCTTTTGGCCAGTAGCGGAGGGAAGAGCATCCTGAGCAACCACCCGCTGGGCGCCGTCGTTTCGATACCGCAAGCAAGCGAGACGATGAGGCGGGAGATGATTCTGCCGTTCCCACTATGCGGATGGCGGTTTGGCCAACTTCCGGTCTCCTAGCTTGCTTTGCCACGGTCTTGCTTGTACAAAAAGAAAAGGTTGTTGCATCTGATGAGCTAGGGCCCGCGTGATGGATTGTTTGGACGACAAGGGGCCGTATTCTGGCTCTAATCACGTATACTGTATTGAGATATAGACAGCGGAGAATGCAGGCGGTCGATCTCGGTTTGCCTAATTATCCAGCTCAGGCTGGCGCAGAAATAATGCGCCGCTTCACCAGGTCAAGGATGCAAGGGATTTCATTAAGGAGGAACGATGAAGATTGCTGTGCTTGGAGGGGACGGCTATTGTGGGTGGGCTACCGCTTTGTATTTGTCGAAGCAAGGGCATTCGGTCGCCATCGTTGACAATTTTGTCCGGCGGCTGTGGGACCACGAGCTCAATGCGCAAACCCTGACTCCCATTCGGCCGCTCTCCGATCGCTTGCGCGTGTGGCAGGCGGTTAGCGGCAAGACCATTGAGTCCTTCTACGGGGACGTTTGCGACTACGAGTTTCTAGCTTCGACGCTGCGCGCGTTTGAGCCTGACGCGGTTGTGCACTTCGCCGAGCAGCGCTCTGCCCCTTATTCGATGATTGACCGGAGTCATGCGGTCTTCACGCAGGTCAACAATGTGGTAGGCACGCTGAATTTGCTTTTTGCGCTGCGCGAGCACCGGCCCGATTGCCACTTGGTCAAGCTCGGAACCATGGGCGAGTACGGCACGCCGAACATCGACATCGAAGAGGGCTACATCACTATCGAGCACAATGGGCGGAAAGACATTCTGCCGTTTCCAAAGCAGCCTGGATCGTTTTATCACCTCTCGAAAGTGCATGACAGCCACAACATCATGTTCACCTGCAAGATTTGGGGGCTGCGCGCCACCGACCTTAATCAGGGCGTTGTGTACGGAACGATGACCGATGAGACGGCTATGGACGAAGCGCTCATCAACCGCTTTGACTACGACGACGTTTTTGGAACGGTGCTGAACCGCTTCTGCATTCAAGCGGCTATCGGACAGCCACTGACGGTTTACGGAAAGGGCGGCCAGACGCGAGGCTTTTTGGATATTCGCGACACTGTGCGCTGCATTGAGATTGCGTGTGAGAATCCAGCCGCTCGAGGAGAATGCCGCGTTTATAACCAGTTCACGGAACAGTTTTCGGTGCGTGACCTTGCGAAGATGACAGTTGCTGCCGGTAAGAAGCTGGGGCTAAATGTTGAGGTCGATCACTTGCAGGATCCGCGCGTCGAAGCCGAGGAGCATTATTACAATGCGAAGCACTCCAAGCTGATCGATTTGGGCTTGAAGCCACATCTGCTTTCCGATTCCTTGCTGGATTCGCTGATGAACATTGCGATCAAGTATCGCGATAGAGCGGATGCTTCGCTGATGCTGCCGCAGGTCAATTGGCGCGAACCGCGCAATGACCGGCGCTTGCAGATGAGCAAGACGGCGAGGAACTCTCTGGGCGCATCTCGAGTCCAAAATGAGAGCGAACCCGCTGAAAAAACCAAAAAGCATTCCCACCGCTAGCATTTTCGTCGCTGGCATTTCAACGCGGGATGACGCGGCCCTTAACGGAGAGCCGCGGTGTCATTCGCAACGCGTAACGCAAATTTCAAATCGAGAGCGAAGCCCGTTCCTCCGAGCGAGGCTTCCACTCTTGCGATGAAGCGCTGAATGATGGGCTCCTTGTTTGCCAGCAGGTCGATGAATGCCACTCGGGTGTTTCGTCTCTCCAGCCAAACAGAGCGTTCGTCCGGTTGTTCGTAACCGCAACGAATTTCTTGCAGCGCGGACTTTGGGGCTGCGTAAGCCCGTATGGCGAGCAGATGAGAGCCGAGATTATCCGTCGCAAGCATACCCGTATGGTTGGGCCTGCTTAAGAAGAAGTGGCCTCCGAAGCGAAGGCCGGCTCCCAGGTGGAAATCTCTTCGCCAGCGTTCCACTTCTTCCAGAAGGCAATACTCGAAATGAACGGCAATGAGACGGCGCAGCGATTTGGCCTTCGCTCCAAGCGAGGCGGTCACGGACTGCGAGCCTTGCCATGGTTTTTCCACTACGACGTGCAAGCCCGCATCCAGCGCGGCTTCGATCATGATGGGAACATGAGCCCCGGGGAGCACGCAGACCCATGCGATCTGTGCGTCGCTCGCGCTCAGTGCTTCGGCGAGACGCCACCTATAGGCGGCGTCGGTTTCGGCGGGAGCCCGCCGCGTCTCTGGGATGAGGGCGACGCGGCGGCTTTCCGCAACCAGGATGCTTTCTATCCGCGCGGCCCAGCGCCCGCGGCCGAGGATTACGTAGGAAGGTCCCTCAGCCATCGCGTTTGCCCGCAACCAATTCACAGACCAGACGAGCGGCCTTCACCGCGCTGACGACCTTGCCTGAGAAAATGTGAATTTCGCCGGCCGCGCCTTCGCGAACATGGAGGATTCGGCGGTCATGTTCCGGATTGTCTTCCACCACGCGAATAGTGAACCGCGATCCGAGGTAAACGGCGTTCGCCGCCGCAGGAACGGTCAGGCAGCAATCCGCGCGCATGGCAGCAAACCGCGTGAAGGGAACCGGCTCGAACTCAGGCTTGTTCAATATTCTCGCGTAGGGTTGAGGAATAGGTTCGTTCGCGTTGGTTGTGGTCCAATGATTCGTATTCTTCGCCGAGCCGAAGAGCGAACGCGCCGAGTTGCCGTAGGGATCAAAAGCGGTAAACGGCCCATCGACCACTACTAGTGCGATGCCGCGCAACTGAGGAGGAAGTTCGATGAGCATTTTTTCCGCGACTTGATATTTGGCCGTTTTAAAGAATCCGCGGCTTGGACCTAAACCATAGGTAGCCCACACCACGAACTCGTAGTCGGACCGCATCGGCGGAGTAAATTCGCGCCGCTGCAGGCGGATACCGTGTGTCGCGAGGCGAGTTTCAACGAGCCCCCTCAGGACATCCGGATCATAAATGTCTTCTTCGACTTCGAAGCACTTTTCGATGAAATCGAAATTCATCCACTCCGGGCGACATACCCGCAGCGGCAATCCATGTGCGCTCATCACGCTCTCGTACAAGGCCGGCGGAGTGAGCGAATGTTCGTTAGGAATCGCATAGTAGTGCCGGCTGTTGCGGACAATGGCGCCAGCGAATGCTTGCGTAAATTCCGAGCGCGCCTCGGCTATTTCAGTGATGGTCTCGGCGCTTCGAGGATAATGATAGCCGGCATGAACGCGGTACTGATTGATCGCCGAAGCCGCGCGCAGGACGCCGAGCGGGTCGAAGAGATGGACCTGATGACCATCTTCAGCCAGCCGGATGGCAGCCGTCGCGCCGTAGATGCCGGCTCCCGCTACAGCGATCTTCGCTCCCATAATTTTCGACCGTCTTTTCTTTCGCGCGAAAGAATTAGCTCATTAAACGATTGAAACGCGAAGCAGGAGCGGACCTCACCAAAGTGCTCACTTCTGAGGAGCGGGCGGGGCCACAGGAACGAGCAACCCTTCGCGGATGCGATAGTCAATGTCCCGCCAGCGAATGCTGCGGCGGCCGAAACTAAGCAGCCAGATCAGCAGAGCCCACGCATCCCACAGCGGCACCAGCGCCATTTTTTTCCAGATCCCCTTTTGCTTCATGCCCCAAACGCCGATTAGCCAGGTCATGGCAACGCGCACAGCCAAGTATCCGCCGAGATAAAAAAGCGCCACTCCCGGCGTTGGACGGACCGCCACGGCCGCCACCGACCACGCCAAACCTTGGGTAAAAATCAGTCCAACGTGGCCCCAAGGGCGCATGTGTCGCATTACCGTCATCCAGCGCAGGCGCTTGAAGAAGAACTCGCGCAAGGATCGAAAATCCGCGACGGTTTCCACGGCGTACGGCAGAAGCTCGACTTCGAAACCCTGTTCCGCAACCAGGCGTCCGACGAGCAAATCGTCGGCGGGACGGTTCTCAATCGCCGTATAGCCGCCGAATCCCGCGAGATGCTTCCGCGTCGTGACGATTGTTTGTCCGAACGCAAACTTTACTCCGTCCAACTGCCGAGCCACCAGGATACCGGGATAGAAATCGCAAATCATGCCGATGGACTGGAGCTTCTGGAGAAATGTGTGTTCCTGGGCGGAAACGTACAGGCAGGTAACCGCGCCAACTTTCGGATCGCCGAGAGGCGCCACAACAGATCGCAGATAGTCCGGCCGGACGCGAACGTCGCTATCATTGATGACCAGCACTTCGTTTTGCGCTTCGCTCACCAGACGCGCCAGCTTGACTACTTTGTCGTTGGGCGCGGTGTGGCCCGAGACGTGAACCACTCGAATGCGTTGTTGCGGAAAATCGCGCTTCAGTTTCTCAATGACTTCGAGCACAGGCTCGTCGCCGTCGCCAATGCCGAAGAGCAGCTCGTAATCGGGATAGTCCTGATTGCAATAGCTGGCAAAGTTTTCATATGCCTCGGCGTCTAACCCGCGAATCGGTTTTAGATTGCTCACGGGAGGCGTGTAGTCCGGACGATTGCTTGACTTTCCGACGTGCCGGAAAAACTGCCAAGAACTGTAAAGCGCAAGGAAATAGTAGATGAAAGGAATGGCCGCGATGCCCAGAAAAACATATACGAGGGTATGCGCCGTCATTGCGACCCTCGCGTAGAAAAAAGTAAGTTCGTTCTTCCTGGAGATTCTGGTACGACACGTTGGCCGGCAGTTACGATTTCGATTTGATAGGCTAGAAACGGGAAGCCAGGCGGCCAATTCAGGGCGGCGATCATTCTTTTTGTCAGTAGCCGGTCCTTTCAGAATATCTTCGGAGAGTTCTCGGAGCCCCAAAAGAATAGCAAAAAGCGGTGCATTTCACTCTCTCAAAGGCTGTTTTCGCTCCTACGCCAGCTAGCTTCGGAGGACTGCGTAGAGATTACCCGTGCCGCCCTAAGACTGTCGAGACAAAGACCTCCCATTGGGGCGCCCACGAAAATCGTGCAATAATGATAGAAAGAATTTTCAACTGGTTTTGAGATCTTCAATATGAGGACTTTTCTCCGGCGCTCGCAATCGTTTATCCCACTGAGACTTATTTCCATGGTTTCTGCCGGGCTCAATGCGTCGTTCACTCTCGCGTCTGGCGCGCCCACTGCATGACCTCTTCGCCCGGCCTCCATTTCAAAACCTATTGCATGCTTCTCATCATGGTCGTTTTCGCCCCTCTCGGAAACGTACTGCTCGGCAGGGGCATGAAAAATGTCGGCTCGGCTGTTTCGTGGGCACCTGCGAAACTACCGCACATCCTTTCGCTCGTTTTGGCGTCGGGTTACATTTGGCTGGGCGTCGCATCCCTGCTCACGTTTTTCGTCGCATATATGCTGATTCTTTCCTGGGCCGATTTCAGTTACGTGCAGCCGGCCTCTTCGATCGCGCTCCTAGTCGTGGCTCTTTTGGGTTACTTCTACCTGGGTGAGAGGATTTCGCCTCTGCATTGGGTGGGCATCGTCGTCATCTGTCTCGGTGTTTTCGTCGTCGGAAATACTCCACCGCGTACTACCGAGGCTCGCTGAACATGCGTGAAGCTGTGCTTTTGTTTCTCGTTGTTGTCAGCGGAACGGGCGGAGAGATTTGTGTCACGCGCGCCATGAAACGGGTCGGGGAAGTAACCGATTTTCGCCCACTCGCGGTTATCCGTGTCATCCTGCGCGCCATGGAGCTGCCGTGGATGTGGATCGGTATTTCGATGATGGCGCTCGCTTTCTTCTCGTTGTTGGCGGTGCTTTCCATCGAAAACGTCAGCTTCGTTGTGCCCGTGACCGCGCTGAACTACGCGGCAGGCGCGCTCGGCGGAAAGTTTTTTCTCGGGGAGCGCGTCACTCCCCGCCGGTGGGCGGGAGTGCTTATCGTTTGTATAGGCGTCACGCTCGTTTGGCTTGGTAAACGCTGAAGCGGAGCCCGCCCGCAAGCGTTGCTTTGATTCCCTCGGTACTTTATCTGGCTCACGAAGGACGCAGGAAATACCGCAGGCTTCTGCTTTGTGGCAAGCTAGGAGAGCGGCGTTCAACCGATCTATCCAGGAATCTTAGCAAGCAGGAAGAGAGTCTTAGCGTGACGATTTTTCATTCAGGCTGGCGCGATGCGTTGCTGCTATTGGCGGCTGCGCCGCTCGTCTATTACGCCGCGGCTACATTCGCCGCCTGGCGCTTCTTCGGCCGCGAGCGAAAGCGTAAGCTGCGAAACTATACCCCTCCGGTGAGCCTGCTGAAGGCTGTGCGCGGCACGGATTTCTCCACGTACGAAAACTACTCGAGCTTTTGCCGCCAGGACTATCCCGACTACGAAATTCTTTTTGCGGTGAACGACGCTTCGGACGCGGCCGTTCCGCTCATTCATCGGCTCATCGACGAATTTTCCGGCTGCCGGATTCGGTTGCTCGTCGGAGCGGAAGATCTGGGCGCCAATCGCAAAGTTAACAAGCTCGCGCGGCTCTCCCGAGAAGCGCAGCACGAGATCCTCGTGCTTACCGACGGCGATGTGCGCGTCGGCCCGAACTACTTGCGCGCAGTGGTTGCTCCTTTCGTGGACGAAAGCACCGGTGCGGTCACGTCCTTCTACCGCGGCATTGCCGAGCACAATCTTGGCGCGGAGCTCGAAGCCATTGGCGCCTCCAGCGATTTTTTCGCCGGTGTATTGATGGCCGAATGGACCGAGGGCATAAACTTCGCTTTGGGCGCTTCAATCGTCACTACTAAACGCTGGCTCTCCAAAATCGGCGGCTTCGAGTCCATTACTGGAATGCTCGCGGACGACTACGAGCTTGGTTTGCGGATCGCCCGAGCCGGAGGACGGGTTCTTCTCTCAGGCGAGCCGGTTTGGACTATGTATCCGGCACAATCCGCCAAAACATTTTGGGACCATCAGCTTCGTTGGGCGAGGACTGTGCGCTTATGCCGCCCGCTGTCTTATTTTGGGTTGATTTTCACGCTTGGGCTTCCGTGGGTCGTATTGGCAGCGCTGGTAGCACCAAGAAAGTGGGTCGCCGCCGCCTATCTGCTCGCTTACCTTGTGTTGCGGCACGTCATGGCCTGGACCGTCGGAGTCTGGGGAGTTGGCGACGACGTGCTCCGCCGCAAGCTCTGGCTCGTGCCGCTGCGAGATGCGATTTATTCGGCCGTCTGGTTCGCGAGCTTTGCTTCCAACCGCATTACGTGGGGCGGCCAGGAATACACCATGCACGAGGGCCAGATGGTGCCTGTAACAGCTCGGCGCGCGGCGGATTCGGCGGCAGCGACCTCGCCTCGCGGTTGACGCCCCAGCGGATCCCGATTAAATTAGATGAGATGAATCGTGGCTGTCCCGATCATCGGGAACTTGCTGCGGTTCGTTTTTTCCTCCCATCGGCTGGGAGATCGTCCAATTGGTAGGACTCCAGACTCTGAATCTGGCTATCCTGGTTCGAGTCCAGGTCTCCCAGCCAACTATCTCATTGAACCGGCGTAGTTTGAGGAAGGGGAAGAAACTTCCCCCCTCCCCATTTTCCTCGTGTACAGAATAAGTTTTGCGGTCTTCCTCTTCGATCTCGCCTAACAGACGACGTAGCGTGCTCAGAAATTTCGCATCTTCGCCCGAGCTCTCAAGGCGCATCGTCAAATGAGTTCCGTTTGAACGGATTCGGCATCTTCGGCGTCTTCTTGCCGTCATAGAAGCGTCGGTACAAGGGAAGTTCCAGCGCACTGGCAATTTTTTCGAGTGATTCGATGGTCGGCGTTACGTGCCCGTGTTCCACGCGAGAAATGCAAGCGCGTAGCATGCCCGTGCGCTTTTCGATGTCACCTTGGGCAGTTTCTTTTCTTCACGCAGCTTGTGAACGCCTCACCGATAAGCATGGGGCGCTCATGCCCGCTCCTCTTCAATCCGCAATTTCAGAGATTCAAGCTCCTGCTTCGTCATGGCTTGTAGGGCCATCGCGGTGGCCAGATACAAAGCGGGAACGTGTTTCATCTTGTTGCCGAGTACTACCTTGTGACGAAGTTTCTGTACTTCTGGGTCAGCGCCCACTTTCAAAAACACTGCATACGCATCGGGGTTGGACAGGGTCTTTTCAATCAGGCCATGCTTAACCAGAATGCGATGATACGAAGGTACTGCCAAAAACGCAGATGGATGCGTCTGCGGAGCGGGTTTGTATTGTTTTCGATGTTTCATTTGCGACTATGCTGACACGTTTTTTGAATCTAGTCATTTTTGATGCGGAACGGATAGGGAATCATTTTCTCTTCGCTTCAGCCAGCGCCCGAATGCCGTCACGATCAAGCCGGTTCTCGTCGAGCAAATTCGAGAATCTGGCTCACTGTAAGGGTGTAGTCGTCGAGCTGAAAAAACACGACGCCGTCGGCAATCCGGTGCGGCAGACCCACCTGGATTCCCGCACGGCGCAGGGCACGTATGGCGCTGATAATATCTCCCGCTCTTTCGCCGTAGACTTTCCGAGGGATTCCGCAGAAATGGTCACTTGGGAAAAGGCCCGGCGATAATTGCTCCTGGAACCGTCGCTTCCCAAGTCTTTTTGCAATGCGCGCACTCGACCGCCCGCTCAACATAGTTAGCTGGACCCGCAGCGGGAACAATGGCGAGCAGGTTCATCTTATGGCAGTGCGGGCAAGTAAGATCAAGCAGAATGTGGTGTTGGGTGGGAGCTGTCCCCATATACAAGGTTCCTCTCCCAAGCGTGTTCAGTGTGTTCTTTCGTTTGGCCTTTAGCAAGGAGTAAATCTCTCTCAAGCCTCCCAGGTCGCTTTGGTGCGTGGTGAAATAGAAACGCCCCCATCCAGAGAGCGGCGTTGGGGCGTTTCGGTTTGGGAATTGCTCATTAGGGAACGACTAACCTATATTGATATAATCCCCTGTACGTCCCTTTACATCTAACCCGTAGATCATAACCCGTGGGGCCACCAATGTTGGAACCGAGCCAGAGGGCAATACCGGGCAAGATCGAGGTTGCACTTCAAACTCTGCGGACGCTGAACATTGCGTTTCGCGGACCGTTCGTCACTCCGAAAAAACACCGCATTTACGTCGTTGACGGCTGCCTCCTTACGGAATCAGAAATTGTGGCCCTCCACGAAGGCGGAAAATTAACCTCTGAGAATATCTGGAAATTCATAAGCGAGCTTAGAATCTTTCAAACGCAGGAGTCCAGCGACGAACTTCAATCCAGCGAGCTGGACCCCCAGAAGCGCCGCCGCAGTCAGCGGGTCATGCTCAGGCTCGACGTACTCGTCAGATTGCATGTCCAGGAAGGCAGCCCTTTGCAGACACATGCTTTCACCGTGACTGTCAATGCTCACGGCGGTTTGATGGAGTCTCCGTTCCGAATGATCGCGGGACAGCGGATCACTCTCGTCAATCCTCAATCTGGGAAGGAAGTAGGCTGTACAGTGGTCAGCGTGCACAGATCACCAGACGGATACTTTGCGACGGGATTTGAGTTTGAACAGCACAGCCCCCAATTCTGGGCCGTCGCCTCCCCTCCCTTGGATTGGAGAATCACGAAGGAACCAGCCTAAAGAAAAATGCTCAGGGTTGCATCCTGGAATCGGCGCGCTGGTCTGTCATTGCGGGTTCATCCTGTACGCGGAATTGCTTTGTCGGCCCAGCGCATACGCGACGGTCTCTGAAAGAGAACAGATTTTCCCTATGATCTTCCGTGTTACTTCATCAGACCTGGCCGCAAAGTTGACGGCAGCTGTAGGCGCACCCGTTTGAGTAGAAGACCTTTGACCGTCAGATAGCCGTTTTGCAAAGAGCCAGCCGGAAAATCGTCAGGGCTGGGCTTGCTCGGAATGCGCATGGCTGTTCAACCCCTTATGGCCGCTTGTTGGTAATTCCATTGACGAGATTGAAGACGGACTTCGGACCGGAGCGCGATAAGGAGTTTGCATCTCATGTCTCTGTCGATCACCCGAGGGCCACAGAAGATCCCCATTAACCAATCACTCGGACCAAATACTTTGCGATCCTCGCCGTTCGACATTCTGAACGAGATAACCGCCGTCAATTTCAAGTGGGGTTGAAGTCTTTCGAGAAGGCTGAAGCTATTTAGCGGAGAATCTTAGCCAGACGGGAGCTGTTAATGTGTATCCCGCCGTTCCCGTCGAGAGGGCCACTGTATTTGATGAACCCCCGCTTTCTGAAGCTATTCATAAAAAAACTGACTCGCGCTCGTGTAGTGCCGATCATAATTGCCAAGGTACCTTGCGATATTCCAACAAATCTGTGGAGCTTGCGCTGAATCCCGTTCCCTGCGAGCAGAAGGAGAGCGCGGGCCAGTCGCCTCTCGCTGGTCTGAGAAACCTGGTCGACGAAATCGTCTTCGATTCGAATATTGCGCGAGAGCAGATAAGACAAGAAACAGTAGGAGAGCGTGCGGTCAGTGCGGAGCGCGCGCATCATCTCGTTTCTTTCAATGACTTGTAGAGCCGTGGGTGCCATTGCGGTGGCGGTCCTCATACGAATCTTCTGACTCCCAAGGCACGCTTCACCAAGAAAATCACCTGGCCCCAGAATGGCGACAATTGCGACCTTCCCAGCCTCGGAAGCCACGGAAAGTTTCACGCGGCCTCTTTGAATGTGCATGAGCGTCTCGGCGACTTCGCCTTGAGAGAAGATAGTTCCTCCTGGTGCGAAGCTCTTATTTAGCGTGACCAGTCCGTCCAAATCGAATGAAATCTTGGGAGGGGCCTCTATGTTAGATCTCATAGGTTGATGGGACCTCCGATCCTGTTGCCAGCCGCGTTCTTATGGTTTCAATCGCGGAGAGCTTCCAGTCTAAGTGGGGTTCTGATCGCGGAGTACCTGAATGCAGCAAACAAAGCGGCCCCGTAGAGACACCGCACGTAGCACAAGGAACGGAGGACACCTGTTTCCCGGTCAGTTCCTTTTTTTTCATCCAGGGATAGTGCGATAACACCCTACCGCAAAGCTATCCAATTTGAGACACTTTTCCTAATAGCCGACAGCTTCCAATCAAAAAGGACGAGGAAAAAGCAGCCTAAATCCAATATGGGCATGGGGTTAGTCAATGCGCGAGCTGAGGCGACGGACTCAAAAAATCCGGTTCGCGTCCAAGTCTCCCAGCCAAACTTTTTTACCACCGACGGCATATTCCCGCGCATGAGGCTGCCATGATCGTGGTCGTTATGGGCACGACCGGCTCCGGCAAAACCACCGTTGGCAGCTTGCTCGCGAAGCGCCTGGGATGGGAGTTTGTCGATGCTGACGATTTTCATCCACCTGCGAATGTCGAAAAGATGAAGCACGGCATTCCGCTGACTGACGCGGACCGCGAGCCGTGGCTGAAAGCGCTCCACGACAAGATCGTCGCGTGGGTTGCGGAGGGTCGCAATGTAGTGCTGGCGTGTTCTGCGCTGAAACAGAGTTATCGCGATGAGTTGCGCGTCAGCAGCCAGGTGAAGTTTGTTTATTTAAAGGGCAGCTGCGAACTGTTTTCACAGAGGGTGCGCGCCAGAAAGGGGCACTTCGCCAAGCAAGATCTGCTCGCCAGCCAGTTCGCGACTCTCGAAGAGCCGACGGATGCGATCACTGTGGATGCCGCGCCACTTCCTGAACAGATCGTCGCAGAAGTGCGCAGGCAGCTCGGGTTTGTTTAGCGCTCTTTCGCCCTCGGCCGCTGCACGGAAATTAGTCCAGCGTAAACGCAACGTACATCAGCTTCTGATCGCGCTGAATTTGCATTGCCACGGCGGCGCCCGGCGGCAAAGCTTTTAAGGCATTTCGCAGACGCTCCAGCGTGACCATCGGCTGGCCGTTCAGCGTTCGGATGACGTCGCCGGTCGTCAGCGGCACCTCTGCCGCAGCTCCCGCCGCTCGCGCCGCCACGATGATGCCGAAGGGATCGCGCAGTTCCGGCACTATGGCGGCAATTCTCTTGTCAATTTCCAGTGCCAGAATCCCGAGCGCCGGAACCAGATTCTTCTCAGGATCCGCCAACGCTGTAATCTGGTCCATGTCTTTGGGAGGTTCCATAAGCGCCACATCGAAACCCAGCCGCAGAGTGCCCCGCAAAATGTCCAGGTGGACCTTGTCCCCACTCTCGCGAGACATCAGATGAAAAGCCACGTACGGCACGCTGCTCGCCGCTTTGCCGTCGATCGCCACCAGGACATCCCCTATCCGCAGTCCCGCAGCCTCCGAAGGACCATCCGGCACAACATCCGAGATCACCACGCCGAAATTGCGCGGAAGTTTGAGCCCGTCCGCCAGCGGTTGCGTAATCGTCTGTACGCTAATCCCAATTTCCGGGCGGTGCAGATGTCCAAACTTGCGCAACTGCTGGTAAGCGATGTTTGCAACGCTGCACGGAATCGCAAAGCCCAGCCCCTCGTTTCCACCAGACTGCGAAAGGATGAAGGTATCCACGCCGACGACCTCGCCGTCCACATTCACCAGCGGCCCGCCGGAATTGCCAGGGTTGATGGGCGCATCCGTTTGGATATATACCATCGTTGAGTCGGGATCGGTCTGCCGGGCGACCGCGGAAATGATTCCGTGAGTCACTGTGTTGCGCAGTCCTTCCGGGCTTCCGAAAGCGAATACCGATTCGCCTTGGCGAAGGTTTCGGTAGCTTGCAAGCTTTAGGGCGCGAAGACCGCCGACATCCACCTTGAGCAACGCGAGATCGATCTCGCTGGTTACGCCGACGATTCGCGCCGGGACGAGATTGGTCTTCGAAGAAAACACCGCGTCCTCGGAATCGTCCGAATTCGCGCTCGAAAGCACCACTTGCACACGCTGCGCCCCCTTTACCACATGCGCGTTCGTAATAATGTATCCGCTGGGATCGATTATGAATCCCGAGCCGATCGCCCGCTGTCGGCCAATTACCAGGCCGGTGTTCCCGTGGTCGCTTTCTTCGATCTGACTATAGCCAGCCACCAGAATCTGCACCACGCTCGGGGACACCTTCCGGATCAGTTCACCCATCGATTGATCCACCTTGCGGAGTTCTTCCGTCGAACGTCCTTGCGCTCGTGTGTAGCTTGGTGAAACGGAAAGGCTGAACAAAGCGCCGGTCACAAGCAGAACCCATGCCATGTGCCGGCGCGGGTTCCACTGAAATAGCGATTGGCACTCGAACATGGGCTCTATCTCCTGGATGTCTCGCTGGAAGTCTCGTTCTATAGATGGATGCTTGGGGAGACTTCCAGAGTACAACAAAAAACTCGAACTCAGTTTAGTTTCTGAGCCGCTGCGGCACGCTCCTGTGCGTGCTTGACGAGCGTGTCGAAGCGCGGATCACCATGCAGAGACTTGAGATCGCTGTCCTGCAGTATTCCCAAGTCAAGGTCGGGCCCCAGCCCATGATCGACGGCTTGGCTCAGTAGCGTCAGTGCCTCGTCCCGCCGCCCCATCAGCGCCGCCAGGCAAGCAAGGTTATAGACCGAGCTAGCAGTGACCGGGTGATCCGGCCCGAAAATTCGACTACGAATCTCAAGCGCCTCTCGATTCAACTT
>Ga0209006_10003486_pt1 | contig 14298 bp, 6 predicted proteins | sample JacPin_JW_Ref_O2_FD_188567 | JGI IMG/M metagenome (GOLD analysis project Ga0209006, IMG submission 188567) | Forest soil microbial communities from Algoma, Ontario, Canada - Jack Pine, Ontario site 1_JW_Ref_O2 (SPAdes) (version 2) | ecosystem: Environmental > Terrestrial > Soil > Boreal... | reverse complement strand
TCACCTCGGCGGTGCCGTGGGCATCGAGCGCGGACAGCGGATCGCCGAGGCGGTAGTGCAGCGCCGAGTAGGCTAGCCCAACGCGCGTGCCGGCACCGTCGAGCAGCGTGTCGTAGCCCAAGCGGCCGTAGTTCATGTCACCGCCCGAGCTCAAACCGCTCAGGCTCAACACATCGCCGTGCCGCAGTGGATCGATGGCCTCCAGTGTCCCGCCGATGCGGGCGCGTCCCGTATAGCGATTGCCGAAATTATCGAGCGCAGCGCTGCCTGCGACAGTGGGGGTGGGGGCGGCGATTACTGCGAGTTCCGAAGTACCGACGGCCTCACCCGGTTTCAAGGTGGCGTCCACCGCGACTCCCGGAATATCGGAGAGCAGCAGCAGCGCGTGATCCAGCGTGCTCTGTTCGATGGGTTGTCCGCTGTGTAACGACGACAGAGTCGAATGCAGCAAGTGGTCGGTTACGCGGCTGCTGTTCTCAACTGCGATCTGGCCATAGCGCGCCTCAATGATGTCGATCCGCACTATCCCGGAGGCAATGGTTTGCGCGGGCACGATCGCGCGCGCGAGCGGATAGCCGTGGGCGTGGTAATAGTCGCTGAGACGCGCGACGAAGGCATGCAGTTCTGGGAGGGTGAGCGTCCGACCTTCGGCCTCGGCCACCAGTGCGTGCAGGGTCGGCGTGTCGAACAGCGTATTGCCCGAGATCAACAGCGCGTTGACCAGAAACGGTGCGCTCGGCGGCGGCGTACCCGAGGCGGCAGCCTCGATCTTCAAGCCGGTGTCGTTGGAGGCGGGCGCGGGCGGTGCGGCCGGTTGCACCTGTTGCAGGATCGAGCCCGCCCCGGGCGGCGGCGGCGGCGTCGCCGCCTGTATCGTCACTGGTGCAAGGGTTATAAAGCTGACCAGCCATCCGGCGAGAAGCGGCCGCGCGAGTTTCGCCATGACTGTGGTCAATGCGCCCAACCACCTGGGTGAGGTGCGGTGGCGAAGGCTCATGGCGCCAACCGCACGCCGCCGTTCACGATGTGCAGGAATCCGGCGGCGGTACCGATCTTCTGTTGAGTATCCGCGACCGGATGCTCATCCCAGGACGAGGCCGTGAGATCACCGGTGCTGCCGATGCTATCGATGCTATCGATGCCCGCGCTCGCGAGGGCACCCGGAATGCCGCCATCGGCATCCGGCGCGGCGCTCAAGGTCACTGACTGATCGAGTGAGTCGGACGGTTCAGCGGCCGGGGACATGAGCACGGCTGCCTGCAGCCCCGCGATGGCGCTCCGTGCGGCGACTGGCAGCGACGGGGTGCTCGGAACGGGAGGCACCGGCACCGCGGCCGGTTGCAGTGTCAGCGCAGCGGCATTGCCGGGTGCCTCGACGAACACGTAGTTCGCGGCCGTCAGCCCGCTGCCCTCGATGGCGTACCGACCGGCGCGGCTGGCTGCGTTGGCCGGCGTCGTCCAAGCCAGGGTGCCGATGGTGTCGTTGACCTGCGTCTCACCCGCCACGAAGCCGCTAAGGCTGCCACTGAAGCCCGTCAGCGACTGTCCTGCCGTGCGGCTTGCGGGGGTGGCTTCGTAGATCAGCGTCGCGGGGGTAATATTGGCAATCAATCCTGTGGGCTGCACCAGGACGTAGTTACCGGCTCCAGCCCCACTCAACGTCTCCGCCGCTGCGACCCTAAGCCCGGTGCCGACATTCTGGGAGGCGAAGTTGCCGGCGTCGGTGAGTACCACCAGGCCTGTATCGCCAGCCACCACGCCGACCAAGCTGCCACCCGTCAAGATCGCCGCCGCGTTACCGTCATACACTTTATTGCCCGCCGCAATCCCGCTCACGGTGAGCGAGGCCGGGGAAATTGTCGCGGTGGCCATTGCCGAGGAACTGTTCAAGGCGTAGTCAGCGGCGTCGGCGCCGCCTAGCGTGATGCCCGACACGGTGACAGCCTGGCCACCGCCCACGTTTTTGCCGGCGAAGTTCGCAGCGGTGTCCGCGAAGCTCACGTGGTCGCCCAGCATCACACCGCCGCCCGAGAGCGTCGGCGCATCGGACGTTGTGCCGTCGTAGACCTTGTTCGCACCCGTGGCAGCGACGGTGAGCGCCAGCGGCGTGACGATGTAATCGCCGGTAGCGCCGGCGAAGGTATAGTCACTCGCGTCCGCGCCGCTAAGCGCCCCGCTTACCGATTCGCTGCCGAGATGCGTGCCGGCGGTGAAGTGGCCGCTGCTGCTGACGTGGTTGGTGGTGCTGACCGTTGCCGCGCCGGCCGTGACCGCATCGGCGCCGATCGCGTTCGCGAAGCTCACCGCACCGGGTGCCAGGGCCGAGCCATAGACCGAGCTGCCGGCGGCGATCGATCCCGTGAGCGCGAGCGGGCTCACGGTGTAGCTGCCCGTGGGAGCGGCGAAGGTGTAGTTGGCGCCGTCGGCGCCGCTGAGCGCGGTCACCGCTTCGACTCCGCTGTGAGTGCCGGCGGTGAGGTTACCGCTGGTGCTGACCAAGCCAGTGGTGTTGACATTGACGGCGGCCGCGCCGAGGAGGTCGTTGGCGATCGCGTTGCTGAACGTGGCGGCGCCCGGCGTCAGTGCCGAGCCATAGATCGAGTTGCCGGTGGCGATCGCGCCCGTGAGCGCCAGCGGCGTCACGATGTAATCACCGGTAGCACCCGTGAAGGTATAGTCGCCCGCGTCTGCGCCGCTGAGCGTGTTGCCCACCGACTCACTGCCGAGATGACTACCCGCGGTGAAGTGGCCGCTGCTGCTGATGTGGTTCGTAGTGGTGACCGTCGCCGCGGCGGCCGTGACCGCATCGGCGCCGATCGCGTTCGCGAAGCTCACCGCACCGGGCGCCAAGGCCGAGCCGTAGACCGAGCTGCCGGTAACGATCGAGCCGGTCAGCGCGAGCTTAGAGACTGTGTAGTCGCCGGCCGCGCCCGCGAAGGTATAGTCGCCGGCGTCAAGCCCACTCAGCGTGCTCCCGGCAGATTCAATGCCGCTGTAGCTGCCGGCCTTCAGGTGGCCGCTGGTGCTGAGATTGCCGGCGGTGCTGATCGTGATCGGGGAGGTTACCGCGGTGTAGCCGAAAACCACATTCATGAACGTGACTGCACCGGGAATGAGCGGCGCGCCATAGACCGAACTGCCCGCACTGATCGAGCCGGTCAGCGCCAATGGAGCGATCGTCAAAGTCGCGCTCGCCACGGTGATCGAATAGCCCTGTTGCGTGGAATACAGGCCTGCCGGCGTGATCGCATAACTACCGGCGCCGACCGCATCCTGCGCGGCCCCGTAGCTCAGCGTACCCAAGAGATTGCCGTTGGGCGTCACGGAGTAGGTCACACCATTGCCGATGAAGCCCACGCCATTGAACACGGTTGAGGCGTTGCTCGCGGTGACGGTCAACGGCGTCAAAAAGCTGCTCAGCAAGGGTGCGGTGCTGCCCTCGTAGATCTGCCAAACGTCATTGCCGCTGCTGTTGGATATGCTCCAAGCGGCAAAGCTGGACATCTCGTGCATTTCAACGGCGGAGAGGCCACCGCCGCCCGTGAACGTACCGGCGCCGCCACCATCGGCTCCAACGCCGATGGTGAAGACGTCCGAATTCCAGAAGCTGTCGCTGATGCTGCCGAGGTTTGTCCCCACCAACCCGCCAACATACGCGCTGCCAACCACATTACCGGTGGCGTACGTATTGCTAATACCAGCGTGGTTGTATCCGACCAGGCCGCCGACGCTACCGCTACCGCTGACGTCGCCAGTGGCGTAGGCATTGGCAATCGAGCTCATGTTGACACCCACCAACCCGCCCACATAGGAATTTCCGGTCACGTTGCCCGTGGCGTAGGCATTGGCGATCGAACCTGAGTTGGCCCCCACCAACCCACCCACGTTGATATTCCCGGTTGCGGTGCCGGTGGCATAGGAATTGGCGATCGAGCCGTAGTTGTTCCCGACCAGGCCGCCGATAATGCCGGTACCCATGCCATCGCTCACGTTGCCGGTGGCGTATGAGTTGGCGATCGAGGCGTTGTTCCAACCCACCAATCCGCCCGCAGTTGAACTTCCGACGACGGCGCCGGTGGCGTAACTGTTGGTGATCGACCCCTCGCTGCCGTAGTTGCCCCCGGTCAGACCACCCACCCGGGAGGTGCCGCTCACTGCGACGGTGGCGTGACTATTGCTGATCGAGGCGTTGCTGAGCGCGCCGTAGTTATTGCCGACCAGACCGCCGACATACGAACTCCCGCTCACGGTGCCGGTGGCATAACTGTTGCTGATCGAGCCTTGATTTGTCCCAACCAGCGCGCCGGTGCCGTTTGCCGGTTGATTGAATCCGTTTACGCCGATCGCCGTCACGCTAGCGGCGATCAGCCCGACGTTCTTGATGATCGAACCGGGTTGCGCATTTCCGAACAGGCCGACATAGGCAAGTTCCGCTGGCCAGGCCATGGTCAGATTGCTGATCGTGTGTCCGAGCCCGTCAAATGATCCGGTAAAACCTCCCATCTGCCCGGTCCCGATCGGAAAGAAGCCGCCCGTCGTGCTCCAGACATCGCCGCCGCTGGCTCCTCCGAGCGCAGTCGCGGAAGCATCGATATTCGCGGCGAGCGTATAGCTTGCACCCGGCGCCAGCGCCACTAACTGCAGTTGGTGGGCGTTGACGATGACGGTCGAATACTCCGAGGTGAGCATGGGAAACGTCGCGCCCGGCACAGAGTTGTAGTGCTGCCCTCCAACGTACCCCCCGGCATTATTGAAGCCGCCGTCGATATCCACCATGACCCAGGCGTTTCCTGCGCTGCCTGGGGTGGTGGTGAAGCCGAAACCGGTGAAGTTGTCGGCAGTCTGCATCTGCGAGGTGGTGAGACCCGTGCCGCGCGCCGATGTGGCCAGCCCCGACGTGGTGATGTTCCAGAAGCTGTTGTTGACGGTTCCCCCGTTGGCAACCCCGTTCAGGTTGGACGAACCGGTCACCCTACCCAGGGCATAACTATCGCTGACGGTGCCGTAGTTGTTGCCCACCAATCCGGCAATGGTGGCGCCGGTTCCATGCGCGTTGCCGGCGGCGTAGCTGTTGCTGACGGTGCCATTGTTCTGGCCGGCAAGGCCGCCGATGTTGGCAATACCATTCACGGCGCCCGTCGAGTACACGTTGGTGGCCGTCCCGGATCGGTTGAAGCCGAGCAAACCACCGACGTCGTATCCGCCGGCAACAGCTCCGGTGGCGTAGCTGTTGCTGATCGAACCGTAGTTGATGCCTACCAATCCACCGGTGTTGTTGGCACCGCCGATGGTGGCGGTGGAATAGCTGTTGCTGACCGTCCCATTGTTGCCGCCCACGAGCCCACCGATGCTGTTCGACGTGCCCGTGAGGCTGCCGGTGGTGTAGCTGTCGCTGATGCTGCCAAAGTTGCGACCGGCCAGGATCCCGTCATAGTAGCCGCCGCCATGGACGCTGCCGCCCAGCATCCCTGTGTTGCGCACGATGCCCGTGCTGCCGACTTCGCCGAACAGGCCGACATAGTACATGTTCCGGGTGATCGACAGATTGCTGATGGTGTGGCCAAGACCGTCGAAGCTGCCGTTAAATGGATTCGCATTGGTGCCGATCGGAGAGAAGCCTTGGCCGGCGTTCCAAGAGCTCGTCGTGGTCGCATCGATGTTGGTGCCGAGAGCGAAGTTGGTCGCCAAATTGGCGGTGGCCGCCATCCCCTGCAACGTCGGCGTAGCGGGTGCGGCGGTCGCATCGCCGGCCGCGCCGAGTCCGGTGATCACGGTGAAATTGGCGACCGTGCCATCCGAGCCCAACTTGGTGCTGAAGTGAGCACCGGCGGGCAGAGTGACCGGCGCATTGATGTTGTACACGCTGGTGTTGTTGGCATTGGCCGCGGCCTGCCCGTATTGCAATGCAAGGGTTGCGGATCCCGAACCGTTCATCGCAATATTGATATTGATATTGTTTTGTGCGACCAGCGTCAGCGCGTTGGCGCTCCAGGCGACGGTGTCGTTGACGTTGATGTTCCCGGCCGTCCCGGAGCCGCCGCTGCTGCTCTGGATCGACACGTTGCCCGAGCCCAGTGAGGTGGACAGCTGCGCGCCGGTCTCATCGCCGCCCGTGGGAGCGATGTTGAAATCGGTGGGGTCGATCAGCCAAGAGCCGGTCAGGCCGTGCGCGGCCGCCGTGGTGATCTTGGCGGAGTTCGCCACCTCGACGTGTGCCGCGGAGGTCTCGATGAAACCGCCGTTGCCGCCGTTGGGCGCGCTCGCATCGAGCGTGCCGGCGACATGCACCGTGCCGTCGGCCATGCCGCCCAAGAGCGTGATGGTGCCGGCGTGCTCCTGCACCGTGCGTGCTTCGATGACGCCGGTGTTGTTGACAACACTCGCGAGCAACGCGTCCTTCGCCCCGGCGCTCAATAGGACCTGACCGCCGTCGGCGCGGATCAATCCGCCGTTCGCCGCCACGCTGTTGAGCACACTGCGGTCCACTTGCAGGTGCACCAGGGAGTCGCCCTGAAAGGTGAGGGTAGCGGCGCTGCCGGCGCCCATCGCCACGGTGCCGAGTTGCGCACGAATCGTGCCCTGATTGACGACATGGTTGCCGAGCAGCGCCACGTAGCCGCCGCTGCCGTCCCCGGTGGCGTTGATGGTGCCCTGGTTGATGACGCTGCCCGAACCGGTGCCGCTGAACGTGCGCGCATCGCCCCCGAGACTCGCATCATTGACATCGAGTGTCGAGGCGACCAATCCCCCGACATCCACCTGCGCGCCGCGGCCGAACACGATGCCGTTCGGGTTGATGAGGTACACCTGGCCGTTGGCGTTCAAGTGGCCGAGGATCTGTGTGCCATTGGTGCCGGTGATACGGTTCACCGCGATCGAACTCGCCGCCGGCTGCACGAAGTCCACGGTTTCCTGCGGCGCGATGTTGAAACTCGCCCAGGAGAGCGAGAGCACCGGACTGGTCTGCGTGATGGTGGTGAGGGCACCGGATTGCCCGATGCGACCCGACCCAGAGACCACCTGGCCGCTGAGCGGTCCGGCGTCGGTGAGACCGGCGGCGAGCGACAGGGTCGCCGCGAGCAGCGCCCTGCAGGAACCCTTGCCGCGGCCGCGGGTCGTTTCTGCGGCCGGCACCCAGCCGTTCGAAGCATGGCTCCAGACTAACCGATAGATACGATTGACGGATGCGTGACGATGCATGCTGGCGATCCCATGGTGCTTGGCGGTGCGCTCAACCTGGGTGGTCTACGCCGACGAGCAGGGACCCTAGCTCGGATGCCGGAATCAAGCGCGGAACACGTCTCGAATGCGCCTCAATAGGGGGATCCCAGCGCCCTGATTGAAGGTGTTTCCCTAACGGCTGTTGCCAATCAGGCCCGCGGACGTGCGCGTGGCATCCAAGAACATGAGCGCAAGATTCGTCGGCGTGAGCGTCTTCGCCTTCGACGCTGCAAAGAAAGCTGCTCACAGAATCAACAGTTTCTGCGTCGTAGCTTTCCTGACCGCGGCGAGCGGAATGCCGGTATCAAAAGTAACGAGCCTTCTGATCATCTTCCGTCGTTGAGACGCGCCGATGCAGCGGCGGATCAGACATGGAGCCTGATACAGGAATTGGATCGGCGCGGGGTGCTGACAATTCGCAGATCCGCCCGCAGCCCGTACGACGTCGATTGGACAGGAGCGAAAATCGCGTTTGCGCCCGAGGTAGAGGAGACCCTGCGGATTTGGCTGGGACGCGATTGGAGCGAGCCCGCAGCTCTGATATGGCGCCGCGCGATCGAACGACACGCAGCTTCGTTTCACGATGCCGGCGCCGCTTTAGCGTCTCAACGGATCGTTATTGAAAATCGGAGTGCCGACGAGATCGTCGGCGCGCTGGCGGCGGCGGCGCGGATGACGGTGCCCATGACCTTGCGCCAGTTGAGCGCCACCGTGTTTTGGGGAGACTCGAAAGTATTAGACGATCGCGGCGATCTGATCACGGCGCTGCTGCCGCGGTTGCAGATTCGCGAACGAACGCTGGTGGTCGCGGCGTATCTTCGCGAACATTGCCGCGGAGTTCTCTTCATCGAAAATCAGGATACGTACACGGCTGCGGTGGCTGGTATACCGGAGGAGGCAAGGGAGCCTGCGCTCGTTTATGCGGCGGGCTTCCGCGGAACTGCCGCGCGAATACGCAGTCGCTCGGGGTCGCTGCTGCATTATGCGGGACCGGGCCGCTCGGATTTTGTCGAAACTTTCGATGCGTGGCGGTATGACGGTGGTCCGGCATTGGGTCCCGCTTGGTTCTGGGGAGATCTGGATTTCGCCGGGATGCAAATTCTCAAAGGTCTGCGGGAGCGCTTCGAGGGAATGCGCGCATGGCGGACGGGATATGAGCCGATGCGGGTTCAACTGGAGACCGGCGGCGGGCATGGAGGAAAGATCGGAGATCTCGGAAGGCAGGTCGATCCAGTCCTGACCGGGTGCGAGTACGCTGACACTGTGCTGTTGCCGGTAATCCGGCTGCACGGCCAGGTCGATCAGGAGTTACAGCCGCGATCCTCGGTGCTATCAAGGTAATGCCCGTGGGGGATGCGAATTTAAGCTCGGCGTACGGCGTCGTCCCCTCGAAATACCTTGAATACAGTATTTATTTGAGGACGTAGTTGGCACAAAGTCATCTACGTGGCTTTGCTCGTAACGGAAATGGAGTGCCAATGCGCTTAATATACGTGCCTTCGGTAGTGCTTCTCGCAGCCTTGGCGGGCACGGGAATGTGTTCAGGGTCGGTATTCGCTGCAGATATGGCGTTGCAACAGCATTGTGAAGCTTTGGCCGTGCGATTCAAGGCGACTGACATGAGACATATGAGCCCGGACAAACTCGAGATTGCGAGGCGGCAAGCCGCTCACGGCGAGCATCTGTGTAAATCCGCGCCGGAGATCGGCGTCAAGGCGCTTGATCTCGCTTTGAAGGACGTTGGCTTCTCATCGACTTAGTGGGACTCGTCGGTCTACGGCGAATTGCTTGCGGGCTTCCCACGCAAGCGTACCGGCACACACGCATTTCCTCACGAGCACCGGCGACTGGCGGATTGGCGGATTGGCGGTGGATTGCATGCCTGTCGAACGCACGCTGAAAACCCGCGACATCGTACTCTTCAACGTCGCCGCCATTGTGGGCATGCGCTGGGTGGCGCTCGCCGCGGCGAACGGACCCCCCTCGCTGTTTCTCTGGGTTCTGGCGGCGTTGGTATTCTTTATCCCGCAGGGTTTTGCGGTCATAGCCCTCGCCTCGGCGATTCCCGAGGAGGGCGGCTTGTACGTTTGGACGTCAAAAGCATTTGGACCCCGCCATGGGTTTCTCGCCGGCTGGCTCTATTGGGCATCGAACGTCCTCTACTTTCCGACGCTGACGCTTTCGGCTGTCGTATTCGCCCTCTACATCTTCGGAACGCAATTTGCACACTTTGAGCAGAGCGCAGTCTACGCGGCCGGCGCATCGCTCGTTTTGCTTGCCATCGCGCTTATCTTCAATATCGTCGGTTTGAAAAGCGGCCGCTGGGTGCAAAACATCGGTGGGGTCTCGAGCTGGTTGCCGTCGATTGCGCTCGCCGTCGTGGGGATCATGGCGTTGCTCCATGGCGGTTCGGCCACTCCGATCACGGTCCGCTCAATCATTCCATCGTTCGGTAAGCTGTCGACGATTCTCTTTTTTGCAAATCTCTGTTTTGGCTTTGCGGGGCTGGAGCTCGCTCCGATGCTGGCCGGAGAAGTGGTCGAACCGCGCAAGACCTTTCCACGCGCCATCGTCATCTCGGGCCTGACGATCGCAGCGTGCTACCTGGTGGGCACGCTCTGCCTCATGTGGGCGCTGCCGCCCGGGGAGACCTCGATCATCTCCGGGGTCAACCAGGCCATCACGACGGCCGGCGCCCGGCAGGGACTCGGGTGGCTGGGGTCGCCGGTCGCGCTGCTCATGACCCTCGCCGGGCTTGGCGGCATCGGCGCATGGCTCATCGGCTCGGCACGCCTGTTGTTCGTCGGAGGCTTGGACCGCTACCTTCCTCCCGTCTTTGGAAAGACGCATCCCCGATGGAAGACCCCCCATGTGGCGCTGCTGGTCCAGGCGACGCTGTCGGGTCTCTTTATCCTCGCAGCCACCCAGGGCGACACGGTCAAGGGCGCGTATCTGAAGCTTGTCAACGCTACTCTGATCGTCTACTTCATTCCCTATCTCTATATGTTCGCTTCGGCGCTCAAACTGCGCGTGATGATAGCGCGCCAGGCGGGAGCGATTCCGGTGCCCGGAGGAATCGCGGGCAGCTTGTTTTGGAATGGCTTGGGGTTCCTTACGACCGCCTTCGCGATCATTCTCGCCTTGATTCCGCCCGAGGATTCGACCGACAAGACGGGTTTCTTTATCCAGGTCTTCGTCGGATCCTTCGGTTTTCTCGCCGCGGGATTAATTCTATACTCGATCGCACACCGACGGCGAACCGGGGGGCGCGGCGGACCCGCCGCGCCCCCATAGAGTTTGCCCCGGTAGGCGTTCATCAATGATCCCGGTGTTCATCGGAATCGTCTTCGTAGGCAACTTGCTTCCCGATGTTCCTCGGATCGAAGTCGTTGTGATGTACAACGCATTGGAAATTCGATGCGCTATTTGGATCGCCTTGCCCTATATATTCGCCACGTTCCGGGTAAGGGCACAGCGGTCGCTGGAATTGCACTCCGTCGGTCGGTAGGTTGTTTACGTAGTGGGTCGCGATAATTTGCTTTGGCGCTACCCCTTGTTCTACCCAACTTTCGAGAGCCTTCAAAACATCGTGTTCGGCGTCGATCACCGGCCCATTGACGGTGCCATTGCCGAACGCGTTGGGGCCGGCGCCGCCACTGCAATGCGCCATTCCCGGCACCATGAAAACTCTGTAGAAATCGTGAGGATCGCCGATGGAGCTCTCAACGGCTCTGTAGTAGTTGAGACCGTTCTCGGGGGCGATGGCGGTGTCCGCCCAACCTGCGTATTGAATCATCCTGCCGCCATGGCGCCGGAATGGTCTTAAATCGGGATTGACCGAACTCAAAATGGGTTGAAGAGTCTTGCGGGCCGTGGCGTCCTGCTGGTCCACGTTGATGCCGAGGTAGTTGCAGGTGGTGAGACCCAACATCAAATCGCAGCCGAAGCCATAACCAAGGGTGTATTGCGCACCCGGGGACGCGGGCGAGGCGCCCGTAATCCAGCTCTGCCAGTCGCCCGTGGCCGCCTCGCCGCCGGGTTCATAACCAGGAAATAGCAGCTGGCCGCGGCTGTTATGTGGTCCGAAGTAGATTTTTCTTGCCGCCTCGACTTGCGCCGGCGTCAGGCAGGTGCTGGGATCTTGGCCCTGCCGGCACTGAGCGGCTGCAGGATCGAAGAAGCATTGTCGCGGATCACTGAGAAAGGCGTCGCTCTTCACGCCACCGTCTTTGCCGAGACATTGGGCTAGTGCCGGGGTGCTGAGCGAGGTCAGCTGGACCGATGAAATGTAGGCGTTCGGCACACCGTCCGTCTGCGGCCCATTCAGGGTCACTTCCATGTCATAGAGATAGGACGAGCCGAACTCTCCGACCTGGTCATTGACGGGGGACCCCACAATAATTCCGTCGAAATCGTCGGGGTAGAGCTGAGCTTCCTTCAACGCCTCACGGCCTCCGTCCGAGCAACCGACGAAATATGAAAAGCGCGGCAAATCCCCCGTCAGCGCGCTGATCACGGCTTTGGAATCGTCCGTGGTCGCTTTGATGGCGCGGTATCCGTAGTCGAGCAGAACATCCCGGTTCCCGATGAAGCTTGGGGCGCCACTGGGAGGACCCGACGTACCGTCATCGGTGCCGGCCGCCGCGTAGCCTCGCGAGACGGCGTTGGCGATGGTGGACAGGGAAATCGAACCGGCGAAGCCGCCATTGCCGATCTGCTGATACTTGCCGTTCCAACCGCCATCGGTCGGTATCCAGACCTCGAAATGGACATTTGATTCTTCGCCGGGCTTTACGGTGCCCGCGACGCGGCAGAGATCAACCGGGGCAAGAGTCGTGCCGGATATCGTTTCGCCGGCCGTATACGATTGGGCAAGCGTGATCGTCGTTTTGGGCAGCGATAGGTTGGTGAGGCTCGAGCAGGTCGCGGCTGCCGCAGGGCGCGACATGATTAGGAGACACGAGAGCAGCGCGATCGAAATCATCAAAGCGCGAGGAATCGATCGGATGATCGATGCCTTCTTGGGTCGCGCTGTGCTCACGTGAATTGACGGCATCGACGCAATACAGACGTCGTATTCTCGTTTCATGGAATTTACTCCCCCCGGATATCGTTTAAGTGACTGGCGTTTGCTTCCGTGACCAAGAGAAAAGAGGGTCCATTGCAGACCGATAAAAGACTTGAGTGGCGGCGTATCGTAAATCCCGCAAATGACAAGATAAATAAGCCTCAAATGCGCTCAAATCTGATTTTTTTGTAGGTCTTGTCCTATATTCCTTACATGGAGGCTCGGCGAATCGAGCGAGCCGGAACGATCGGCGGCCAGTGCCGCCGTGGGGCAGGGGGCACGGGGCACGGGGTAGGGGGCAGCGGGCAGGGGGCGCGGGCGGCCCGAGTACAAGCCTAGTTTCGACTATTGACCCAGAAAACGACGGTATCCAGTGACGTATCGTTATAAAAGCGATGCGACAGCGAACTCGGAAATGCGAATGAATCGCCCTGGTTGATGCGGTATGTTTTGTCTCCTATTTCGAGAATCAAACTTCCGCTGAGGACTAATCCGAGTTCTTCACCGGCGTGGCTGTACTGATCGTCGCCGGAACTTCCGTTCGGTTCGAGCTTGACGATGAAACCAGTGTAACGGCCTTCGATTCCCGGGCTCGCCAAGTGTTTGATCACCCCATTCCTGTTGAAGAACGGTTTTCTCCTTGTCGATCGCACGATGTATGGTCCGTCGGGGTCCTGTGCCTTGGCGCTGTCTGGATCGATGATCCAGGCCGGGGACACTCCAAGTGCGGTACTCACCGCGTACACGGTCCGTATCGTAGGCGAGACCAAGCCCCTTTCGACCTGCGAAAGAGAGCCGATGGAAAGTTTGGTCTGCTCCGCGAGTTGCGCCAGCGTCAGTCCCCTTGAGCGACGAAGCTCCTTCAGCCTTCTTCCGACCCCTTCGGCGGGGTCCATCGGTGCAGAAACGGGTTCGCGTTTGATCGTATTGCTATTTGGCATGTGTAAGGCGTACCAACCTTCCCCCGCATTATAGGAACGCGACCAACTCGCTGGGACAGTATCGCAGTATTGACACGCGTTTTCCTGAAGGGCAAGATCGAAATTGTCGAAAAAATGAAAATTATGCAAATATTTTTCATTTTAATGTATATATCGTTCGGTCGCCAGAATCTTCGGTGCGCCATTTGGGAAGCACCGATGTGCCTTAGGGATATCTCGAGTCGAGCGCTGCAACCGTGATTGGGAGACGCTTTAATGAAAAAACTATTTTCCGCTGCGGGCGTCATCGCGCTCATTAGCGCAACGCCTCTCGATCAGTCGTTCGCCGCCAATTCGGCAGCCACCAGCGACTCCGGGGGCAGTCTCGAGGAAATCGTAGTTACTGCCGAGAAGCGCAATTCGACGGTGCAAGAAACGGCGATCAGCATGACCGCGATCAGCGGCGATCAGCTGCTGCGGCAAGGCACTCAAAGTATCGAGCAGCTCATTGGCACCGTGCCGGGTGTTTCCATGCGCACCGCAGGGCCTGGGCAAACCGAATACGAGATGCGCGGACTGGGTGCGAATGGCGGCTCTACAGCCACCGTCGGGTTTTACATCGATGACACATTGATAGCTTCTTCCGCCGCCTCTCAAAGCGGCCGTACCGTCATAGACCCGGACCTTTTCGATCTCAACCATGTCGAAGTGCTGCGCGGCCCTCAAGGAACTCTGTACGGCGCGGGTTCCATGGGCGGCACGGTCAAGCTGGTCACGAATCCGCCGAAGTTGGGCAGCTTCGAGGGTGCGGCGTCCGTCAGCGCGTCCGAGACGGCGTCCGGCGGCGGCACCAACGGCGGCGGCAATCTCATGCTGAATTTTCCGATTGGGGAGTACGCAGCGTTGCGTTTCGTAACGACTGATAAATACATCAGCGGATGGATCGACCGTAAAGTCGTCGCCGATTTTCCGTATCCCACGGGTTACGGCACCTGTCATTCGGCGTTCTACTTCTGCGACCGCGGCAATCTTGCGGACGCGACCGTGACGCAAACCATTACCGGCTCCAATCTGGAGCGATTTGTCTCT
>Ga0209006_10003484_pt1 | contig 14303 bp, 16 predicted proteins | sample JacPin_JW_Ref_O2_FD_188567 | JGI IMG/M metagenome (GOLD analysis project Ga0209006, IMG submission 188567) | Forest soil microbial communities from Algoma, Ontario, Canada - Jack Pine, Ontario site 1_JW_Ref_O2 (SPAdes) (version 2) | ecosystem: Environmental > Terrestrial > Soil > Boreal... | reverse complement strand
GAGGGAACTGGGGCCGTACTGTCGCCCGCTCTCCGTCAGAAACAGTGATTGAACTTTGCTGCTCGATCTTCGTGCGCGTTTGAAGCGGTGCCGGATCGAGTACCACCAAAGCTCTTCCATCAGCGAGTAGGGCACATCGATATCGCGCGGCTGATCGAATTTCAACTTCATATCCCGCGGCTCAAGCGCTAGCCTGATGAACTGTCCCTCGGCGAGATTCTTGCGCCGCGCGGGATCAAACACGTACTTCAGCGGAAACGTCCGACACTCGACTTGTCGCAGCCCAGTTCGCACCATCAATGCGAACATCAGACGATGCGTTTCGTTGCAGAGCTCAGTGAGACACAGCTGGACTTGGTCTTTGTCGAGGAACTCGGGCGGCCTCCTATTCTCGCGAAGGAGAATCTCTGGCCTCTGCACCTTGTTATTGGCGACATGAGCGAGGAATCCCGGCGTCCGACCCGACCACACCTCGGTGTAGTCGAACGGTAGCCGCGAAATATGGCCCTTCTTGAGCGCCCATTCGTGGAATTTCACGACCAGGCGCAACCGCCCGTTGATTGTTCGTGCGCTGTTCTTGACTTCTGCCTTTGCCCAGTCGCGATACCAATCGATTGCACTTGGCAGCCCACACGCGGGTTCGGCGCGCCAATCCGCGTCGTTGGCCTTGCAGAATGCAAAGAAATCGAAAAGCGCGCGCCCGTACTTCTCCCAGGTCAGTTTGCTCTGCCGGCGTCCCGAGTGCGTCAGCAGCTCCCACAAGAAGCTCTGTGCAGGCTCGACCGGCTTTCCTGCCTCGATGAGGAGTGGAAAACCCGCAAAGGAGCGTCCCTGAACAACCAGCTTTTCTGTTGCAAGGGCGATCCTCATAGCCCAGCGTTCCTCAGCAGTTCGACCGCTTGTTTGAAATCCACGCGGGCTAGGTGCATCGCGAGATCAACCGCGCCGCCGCCGCCCCGCTTATCTCTTGTATCCCAGAATTTCGGACCGGTCAGCAGGAGCTCGAACTCATGGCCCCGCACACAAGCATGCCATCGGCTCGTCTTCGGGTCTTTGAAGGGACGAAACGTCACGTCCCGCTTCGAGTAGTCGGCTAGTGCGCCCAGGACACGGACTGCGTCCAACGAGCGCCAGCGTGCAAGGCTTGAGTTACCAACAACGGCCATCCTCCCCCAGACCCCCTCCTGCTACTCGCCTCATAAAGAGGCTGAAACCTCATGCAGGGGAGTCTAGCAGTGGGCCCTCTAGCGGTAACAATCGCGACCCATAAGATGGTGATGTCCTTGTTCGTCCCCCAGATGCCGACAATGTGGCCCGACGCGTCCTGGACCGGCATTGCGACGTTAAGAGACCATGTAACGTGGCCATCGGGCCACGAATGCTCGACGATGTGATCAACAACGGGTTTGCCTGTGTTGATGATTTCACATTCGGCTTTGCGGTAGGAACGCGCGCGATCGTCACCGAAAAAATCCGCATCAGTGCGACCGATAACCTGTTCAGGGACGCGCCCCAACGAACGGGCGAGGGAGTCACTGACCCACACAAAGCGAAAGTCACGATCCTTGAAATAAATGTGATCGGGTGTCGAGGCCATGTAGGCGGCTAGCCAAACGTCGTTGGGGATTACCGTGTCGGTGGGCATATGCTTTCCCAGTTTCAATGGTGGGACAACTTGTTTGACGGCACCAATCGATTATGCGGGGTGATCGATTCCAGTAAGCTATCGACGCAAATCACACTTCATATTTAGCAGGAAACCCTGACCAGATCGCCGACCTCGACGCCCCGTCCCTTGGCTCGTCCGCTCAAACAGGGCCCGCACTTCGGGTTCCGCGTAGACGGCAACTCGCGTCTTTGCGGAGGAAATTCCCGCGTTCGACTTTAGAATAGTCGTGGTGGCCTTTCATGAGTTGCCGCATAACGGTCTTGGTACCTTAAACGTTACTGACAGTGCCGTCTCGTGTCGAGACGAGGCGGTTCAATGCTGCCAGCGCGCCTCAGCTCCTCGAAGGTATGGATTACGCGTGGCCGAGAGTACCCCAACGTTGCTCCTCTCCGCTATGATCCTCATCGTGCTGGCTGAGTGCAGGCGCATCTCGGAACACGGCACACTCGAATCGATCAGGAATAGCGCCTGAGCGGAGCTCTCACACCCCGCCAGACGCTAAATCCACTGGTGGTCACTTTCAAATTCGATCACCGATTCAGTCCCGGTGCGCAAGCTGCGAATTTATGTCAAAGCTTTCCGGATACAGGTGGTGGTGGTGGCGCGGCTGGATCCGTCAATGCGCGAACCTGGAGGCCGGCGGAAGTCGCTGGACGTGGCAGTGAGCCTGGGAGACTCCACTCACCGATAAGCCATCGCAGCTTATGGGGCAATCCGATTCATGCCATTCGAGATACCTCGAACGCTCCATTCCTCTGCCCATCTCCCATCGTCGCCTGTTTCTCGTTGTGATCTGGTCGTCGTCTTGACGCCTGATCGTGTATAATTTATCGCACAGAATCTGCCATTATCCCGGGGAAACGGCGATCCAATGCAGCGAGGCTCCGATCATGACGGATGAGGAAATACAGCGGCGAGCCGAGGCCTTACTCGAGGCGCGTCACTCGAACGCGATGGAAGGACTGCGTGAGTTGCCAGAGGATGCTGTTGTCCTCGATGCCTATGCTTGCGGTGAAATCGACGCAACGGAATTCGAACGGCGGATCAAGGCTAACATTCGGCGGGCCATCAAGGCACGGTCTGCAGTCGCCTGATTGCGGGTAGCGAGAGTCGATGAGCGAGCCGTACCTGCAAGACGACGGCCGGACCCTTCGAAACAAGCTCGGCATTGAGCGCAACCCGCAGGAATTGGCCAAGCGAGAAGCCATTTATGTGGCGCGCCGCATCTTGGAATTACGGCTGAATGGCCTTCCTCACGCCCACGGCTTCGAACTGGTGAAGGCCACACACCGTTACTTGTTTCAGGATGTCTATTCGTGGGCCGGCCTGGTGCGTAGCACCGTGTTAGCAAGAGAGGACTATGAGGGTGGCCACCACCACTACTTTCTAGCACCCGCTCGTATCGAATCCGTGGGTAAGCGCATATTTGAGGATTTAGCTGCGCAGAATGACTTGACGGGTCTCGGCCGGTCACAGTTTGCCGATGCATTGTCCGGCTACTTCAATCGACTTAATGAGGTACACCCGTTTCGTGAAGGGAACGGTCGCACGCAGCGCATTGTGTGGCAGCACATTGCTCGAGAGGCGGGCCATGACCTGAGTTTCCGGGGTATCTCGAAGGAGCGGATGGTGGCGGTGAGCACTGCAGCGAGTCAAGGAGACGTGGCGCCCGTGCGGCGCATGTTCGAGGAACTATTGGACCCGGAGCGCGCCCGCGCTTTACGCGAAGCGACGCGCTTCTTCGAAGAACACCGTAGCAAAGACTTCGAGTGGCACGATCGCTATGTGGCCACTACCGCGCCGGGTCAAAGTTACAAGGGGACGTTTGTCAGCAGCAACAATGATCATTTCATCATGCATGATGGGCAACGGATTTTCATTGGGAAGAAGCTAGATTTGCCGAATGCGGGAGCCGACCTCGCGCGTGGGGATAAGCTGGAATTCACAAGCATGAATCGTCCTAATGAGACCGACCAGCGGGCACTGGATCCAGCACGCGAGCCGCTACCCGAATCACAGACCGTTGACATCGAGCAGATCAAAGCCCAGGGACGCGCAACGATTCAGGGTTGGAATCGGGAGTTAGAACGAGAAAAGGAAATTGAGCGGCAGAATGACTTGGATCGGTCGAGTAACCGAGGACGCGGTGGGCCCGATGAAGATTTGGAAAAATAGGCAATCCGGGTGGTGCCGGAGCTGCACACATCGCGCAGGGGATTAGCGTGGACTCAGACGAGCGGAAGATTGCGGCGCTTATCGCCGCGTTTGATGCTGAGCAGAAGCGGCTCGAGGTGACCATCACGGCACTTAATCACGCGGGCACTCAGTTGCAGCGGGAAGTAGAAGGTGCCGCCCATGATGCAGTTGGGGCGGCCCTGAAGGGACTCAATCTGCAAATTACCAAGGCAAGCGATACCCTTGGCGAAATCCAGCGCCTTTCGCTCTGGCGAGCGGCCTGGCAACATGCAATAACTTCGCTGCTCGCGATCGTGGTTACGCTACTCGCGGTTTGGTGGTACGTGCCCTCAGTTTCACAAATGAATGCACTGCGAACCCAGCAGGCGGCGCTCGAAGCATCCGCGACGGATTTGGCTCGACGTGGCGGGCGAATCAAGCTCAACACCTGTGGACCCTCGAGGCGACTGTGTGTGCTGGTCGATCGGATTGCTGGCGAGTTCGGGGAGCCGGACGGCGACGTTTACTTGATTGCGAAGGGTTATTGAGGTCGAAGCGTGGAAAGGACTCCTACCTTCCCCCGTTGAGGGCTCACACTATGATGAAGACTGTTACCACATCGCCACATTCTTGCGCTAGGTGACACGCGGGACATGACGCAGCCGAAAGATACCTTACTGCAAGAACTCGCCCGCGAAGAATTGAGGTTAGCCGACCTTGAGCGCACACGGGGTGAGGCGCAAGCCAGGATCGAATCTCTTCGTTCGAAGCTCGCGCGCGTCGCCGCCACGGCGTCGCTGTCCCCCCAACCGGCGCTCGCCGTTGATTGCAAGCCTTCGCGCACCACGGCCGACAAGCTGCAGCTATTCCGATCCCTATTTCGCGGCCGCGGGGACATGTTCCCTCTCCGGTTCGTGAGCAAAAAGACGGGAGAACCCGGCTACGCGCCCGCGTGCTATAACAAATGGGCAGAAGGATGCCTGCTCAAGAGCAAAGGGAAATGCAGTGACTGCCCGAATCAGGATTTTATCCCGGTAAGCGACCGGCTTCTCATCGAACACCTGCAGGGTCGACACGTCATGGGCGTCTATCCGCTCCTCGAAGAGGAGACTTGCTGGTTTCTCGCAGTCGACTTCGATGAGGGTGGGTGGAGAGAGGACGTCACGGCGTTCGCCGAGACCTGCCGCTCGATCGGCACTTGCGTCTCGATCGAGCGTTCTCGCTCTGGTAATGGCGGGCACGCGTGGTTCTTCTTTACCGCGCCCGTATCCGCTAATGTGGCGAGACGAATGGGCTGCTACCTCATTACCGAGACGATGAGTCGCCGGCATGACCTCGCCATGACATCCTACGATCGTCTCTTTCCAAATCAAGATACGATGCCGCGCGGCGGTTTCGGCAATCTCATCGCGCTGCCGCTGCAATACGAGTCTGTTCAAGAGGGCAATAGTGTCTTTGTTGACGAGCAATTCGAGGCATTTCCCGATCAGTGGACATTCCTTGCGTCTGTTAAGCGGATCGAACCCCGGGCGGTGGAGGCGATTGCGACGGAGGCCACGCGGACCGGACAGGTAATCGGCGTTCGGTTTGCGGAAGTCACGGATGATGAAGAGACCGTGACCCCCTGGATGCGACCACCGTCGGGACGAACTCCAACGAAGCGCATCCTCGGTCCATTGCCAAAAGAGGTGAGGGCCGTGCTTGCCCAGCGGCTCTTTGTCGAGAAGGCAGGACTACCCGCTGCGCTTCTGAATCAGCTAAAACGGCTTGCGGCCTTCCAAAACCCGGAGTTCTACAAGAAGCAGAGGATGCGTCTCTACACCGGGACAACGCCTCGGGTGATCGCCTGTGCGGAAGACCTCGAACAATATATCTCCCTGCCCCGGTGTTGCTCTGTGGAGACCCAGCAACTGCTCGATGAGCATGGAGTGACACTGACCATCAACGATCAACGCTACAACGGTACTGCGCAGGGCTTTACGTTCAGCGGCGACCTAACCGCTGTTCAGACCGAAGCGGCCCGCGCGCTCCTGGGGCACGATACCGGGGTGTTGGTTGCTCCGCCGGGGATCGGGAAAACTGTCCTCGGTACCTATCTCATCGCGCAGCGTGCCTGCAATACCCTGATCCTGGTCCATCGCAAGCCGCTCCTCGAGCAGTGGATCGCGCAACTGGCAATCTTCCTGGGCATCGACCCAAAAGAGATTGGTCAGATCGGCGGCGGGAAACGGAAACCCAACGGCCGCCTCGATGTAGCCACGATTCAAAGTCTATTTCAGAACGAGAAAGTCGATGATCTCACCGCCGGCTACGGTCATGTGATCGTCGATGAATGTCACCATCTGCCCGCGTCCTCCTTCGAGCGAGTGTTGTCGGAAGTCAAAGCGCGCTATCTCGTGGGACTCACCGCGACGCCCCAGCGGCGCGACGGACGTCATCCGATCACCCAGATGCAGCTGGGTCCAGTACGATTTCGGGTGGACGCGAAAAGCCAGGCGGCGAGACGACCGTTCGATCACAAACTCATCGTGCGGGAGACCGGATTTCGGACCGACGCCGACGGCTCGAGCAGTAGCATCCAGGAGATTTACCGCGCTCTCGCGAACGACGATGCGCGAAACAAACGAATCGTCGAGGACGTGATTGCGGTCATGCAGGGAGGCCGCTCGCCGATCGTGCTCACGGAGCGTAAAGATCACCTCAACACCTTGGTTGAAGCGCTTCGAGGATTCGTGCGCCACATTGTGATCCTCCAGGGCGGGATGTCGGACAAGGAAAGGCGTCGCAGCCTCAATGAGCTCGCCGCCATTCCAGTGAGCGCCGAGCGACTCATTCTCGCGACCGGCCGCTACGTCGGGGAGGGGTTTGATGATGCGCGGCTCGACACGCTCTTTCTGGCGATGCCCATCTCGTGGAAGGGCACACTGATTCAGTACAGCGGTCGGCTGCATCGACGTCACCCGGCAAAGACCGAGGTGCGGATCTACGATTACGTGGATCGTGAGGTTCCCATGCTTCTCAGAATGTTCGAGAAGCGCCTCCCGGCATACCGTGCGATCGGATATGCACGGGGCGAGGCACCGCTGGGATTTGCCGAACCGCCCGAGGAGCAGACCATTGAGTACGATGCTGAGGCGCTTCGTCACTTCGATGAGGAATTTTGATGACGCAAACCACGAAACAAGTCGCCAATCGTTGGCAGCCCTGGATCGAGGCGCGCAAGCGCCACGGGCTATCGCATGCCCACATTCAGATGGCGCGCGAACTTGGGATGAATCCGAAGAAGCTCGGGAGACTCGATAATCACCGTCAAGAACCATGGAAACTGCCCCTACCGGATTTTCTGGAAGAACTTTACTTCAAGCGCTTTGGCAAGGAGCGGCCGGAAGTGGTGCACTCGATCGAGGAGCGAATACAATTGGAGGCGCAGAAGAAGATCGCACAGCGCGCAGCGCGGGGGCCATGATGGGCCGCATTTCGCTGGACCACCTTGCTGCTGCGATCTCAAAGGTGCGCTCGATGGACCTGCGGCAGAAGGAGACCCTGGCCGACGAGATTTTTGCCCACCAGCGCAACCTCTTGGCATCGGTTCTCGTACAACCGCGATTCGGGGTTACCTGCGAAAAAATGGAATTTCTCATAGGACTTCTGGTGATCTGCTACCAAGCAATGAAGGAAACCGCCCTCCCTTGGCCGCTCATTTCGGAGGACGATCAGGAATACCAAATCGAACGGGAGACGGCGATCCTCAAGCATTTCGACACTCTGGGCGGGGCTATCGGAGAGCGATTCGCGAACGGGCATCTTGAAAGGTACCCAGAAAGAGCGCTGATGGCGTTCGTTTCCGGCGAAGTAAGCGCGTGGCTGGGACGCTTGGCGGAAACCGGGAAGCAGGATGAAAGCGACAAATACGTGATGATGGCGGTGGCCACCCTCGTGAACTGTATTGCATATGCCAATGTCGACTCTCCGGATACGCCCACCAAATAGCCAAGGGCTCTTCTGCCTTGGCGGAACTGGGCACATTCGAATCGATCAAAAATAGCGGTCGAGCGGCGCTCCCACACCCAGCCAGACGCCAAATCCAATGGTGGTCACTTTCAAATTCGATCACCGAGTCCGTCCCAGTGCTCAAGCTGCGAATATATGTCAACGCTTGCGGGATAATGGTGATGGTGGATTCTAAAGGGAAGGACATCACCAAGACGGCGCCCGGTTGGCAGTATATCGGGCAGCGCTTGGGCGCCGTCCAAAAAGTGGTAACACTCCAGCCGTTCCGTTTTGCTAGACTCGCCGCCGCCCATAGCCGCGGCTCGTTCGGCAACGCATTGTCTAGAGGAGATGCATGACAAAAATCGACCCCATTCGCCTCGTATTAGTCGAGGATCATACGGTTCTGCGAGACGGGCTAAAAGCGCTCATTGAGCTCGAATCCGATGTGGTTATCGTTGGCGAATTTGGATGCGCAAAGGCGAGTTTGGATGGCATCCTTCAGTTGCAGCCGGATGTGGTCATCGTGGATCTCTCCCTTCCCAATGGCTCGGGGAGCGAGTTAATTGGCGAGATCCCGCGCCTGTCACCCCGGTCCCGCAGACTGGTGCTGACGGGAAGCGACGGCGCAGAATGCATCCGAGCTGCTCTCAGTGCCGGTGCGGATGGCTACGTACTCAAGGATGCAAGCAGGGCTGAGCTCATGCTCGCGATTCGCACCGTCTCGATCGGTCAGCGGTTCTTGTGCAAAGCCATCGCAAGCAAGGTGTTATCGGGATTTCTGCTGGGCGACCGACCCCAGCTGGCTTCGGACTCAACTAGTCCTATCACGGTGCGTGAGCGCGAAGTCCTTACACGCATCGCTCAGGGTCACTCCAACAAGATGATCGCGCTCGAACTCGGCATAAGCCCCAAGACCGTCGCAAAACATCGCGCCAATTTGATGCAGAAATTACAGCTGCACAATATCGCAGCCGTGACCATGTACGCGATGAAAAACGGACTGGCCGGCAACGACCCGCGAGAAGTCCACGTCGCGATTCAGTTGGGGGCAATGGCATAGATAGCACGCTCATCCCGGCTGCAGTCGTCAAGTCGTCCACACGATAAGACAAGGTCGTCATGCCCAATGTATATCATGGCCAATTGCAGGCTCTCGCCGCGCAAAGCCGGTTGCGCGCGCTGCAGCCAAGGTCGGGTCTCGATTTCGCCTCCAACGACTATTTGGGACTCGCCACTTCGAAGAGGCTCGCTGACGCAGTGGCCCAAGCACTTGAAAGAGGCACGTCGATCGGCGCCGGCGGGTCGAGACTACTTCGAGGTAATGCTCCGGAACACGAGGAACTCGAGGCCGCTGCGGCAACATTCTTTCATTCAGAGAGCTGCCTTTACTTCGGCGGCGGCTATATCGCGAACTACGCGGTGCTGTCGACTCTCCCCCAGAGCGGCGATCTCGTAGTGCTCGATGCCCTTGCTCACTCAAGTGCGCATGAGGGCACGCGCGCAGGCCGGGCAGAAGTTACTCGCGCCCTGCACAACGACGTCGGAGCATTCGAGGCGGAGATTCATCAATGGCGCGCACGTGGTGGGCGCGGTCGGGTGTGGATCGCAATCGAGAGCGTTTACAGCATGGACGGTGACCTGGCGCCACTCGATGACTTAATGGCGCTCACCGACCGGCACGCCGGGATGCTCTTTATCGACGAGGCACACGCCACTGGTGTCTATGGCCCTGAGGGGCGCGGGTTAGCAGCTTCTCTGGAGGGTCGGGAGAACATCCTCGTACTGCATACCTGCGGCAAGGCACTTGGCGGCTCCGGCGGGCTCGTGAGTGGCCCTCGTGTGCTCTGCGATTTCCTCATCAATCGCTGCCGCCCGTTCATCTTCTCGACTGCGCCTTCGCCCCTCATGGCGGTGGCTGCTCTCGAAGCGCTGGCGATTCTAAGGGATGAGCCGGGGCGGCGCGAGAATCTTGCGCGACTCGTGGCCCACGCCGACAACGAATCAAAGAAGCAATGCGGACTCTCGCTGAGCGGCTCGCACATTGTTCCGATTATCATCGGAAAGGATCGCCGCACGATGTCAGTCGCCTCGACGCTTCGGGATCGAGGGTTTGACGTGCGCGGCGTGCGGCCCCCGACCGTGCCGGCCGGAACAGCGCGCCTGCGAATATCGGTGACGTTAAATGTTGACGAACCAGCGATATCTTGCTTGTTTGGCGCGATCGCCGACGAATTCAGGAACATCGGGGAGTGACGGTGCGCATCGTGGTTACCGGGACCGATACGCACATCGGCAAGACTGTCTTTGCAGCCGGACTGACTCGACTTCTCGATGGTATCTATTGGAAGCCCATCCAAGCGGGCCTCAGCGATGAGACCGACGCCGAGGTCGTCCGGCGTCTATCCGGTCTGTCCGCCGACCGCATTCTGCCTGAAACCTGGCGACTGAAGACGCCGGCGTCTCCTCACCTTGCCGCCGAACGCGACGGTGTCACGATCGATCCCAAGGCGCTGTTACTGCCCTCGGTCGCCCGGCCGCTCATCATCGAAGGTGCCGGCGGGCTCATGGTGCCCCTCACCCGTCATGAGTTGCTCATCGATGTCCTTACCCAATGGAAAATGCCGGTGGTGCTGTGCGCAAGGACAGCGCTCGGCACACTGAACCATACGCTCCTGTCGCTCGAAGCCTTACAGCGGCGAGGGATCCCTGTCGTCGGCGTCGCCTTGATTGGCAAGGCGCATCCGGATAACGAGCGCACTTTGGGGGAGATGGGCGGCGTACCGATACTCGGTCGCCTCTCCCACCTCGATCCATTGACCCAGCAGACCCTCGCAGTTGCATTTGCCGCAGCGTTCCAGCGCGAGATCTTTCTCACAAATACCCTCGGTGAGAGACATGACCATAGGTAGGATATGGCATCCCTTCACCCAACATGCCTTGCGACCGAGCTTACCGGTCGCCGTGCGCGCCGATGGAGCCTACATCACGACCGCCGACGGGAATCGGGTGCTAGACGCCCAGAGCTCATGGTGGGTAATAACGCATCAACATCGACATCCGAAGATCGTCGCGGCGATCAAAGACCAAGTCGATAAACTCGATCAGGTCATCTTCGCCGAATACACGCACGAGCCGGCGGAGCAGCTCGGCGCCAAACTCGTCGCGCTTGCGCCACCCGGCCTTACGCATGTCTTTTTTTCCGACAGCGGTTCGACGGCCGTAGAAGTAGCCATTAAGATGTGCCTAGGCTACTGGCGCCACACCGGCCAGCCGCGCCACAGAATCACCGTAATGGAGCACAGTTACGCGGGTGATACCTGTGGGGCCATGAGCGTCGGGGCGCGCGGAGTGTTCACTGAGACCTACGAGCCGCTGCTATTCGGCGTCGATCGGATTCCATTCCCTGCGGCGGGCCAAGAAGAGGCGACCCTTGATGCCTTCGAGACCATTTGTCGTCGAGGTGATTCGGCCGCGCTTCTCATTGAGCCGCTGGTGCTGGGGGCCGGAGGCATGCTCATGTACTCACCGACCGTGTTAGGAGCACTGCGTCAACTATGCACGATCCACGGTGTGCACTTCATCGCCGATGAAGTCATGACGGGCTGGGGACGAACTGGCACGATGTTCGCGTGCGAGCAGGCAGGCGTGTCGCCTGACATCGTCTGCTATTCCAAGGGTCTCACGGGAGGGGCATTGCCCCTCGCCGTCACGCTCTGTAGCCACGATATCTTTCAAGCGCACTACTCAACCGACCGCCGACGAACCTTCTTTCACTCAAGTTCCTTCACCGGAAATGCGATCGCCTGCGCGGCGGCACTTGCGAATATCGAGATTTGGGAGACGGAACCGGTGCGCGAGAGGATTGCGACGCTTTCAGCGCGGCAAGCGCGACACATCGAGCGCTTTCGCGACGATTCGCGCTTCAAGAACGTGCGCCAGACCGGAACCATCACGGCGATGGACGTGAAGGCGGCCGATGCAGGGTACCTTTCGCAAGTGGGCCCGCGACTGCGGGAGTTCTTTCGCGAAGCAAACGTGCTTCTCCGACCGCTCGGCAACACCGTCTACGTCCTGCCACCTTACTGCGTGACCGACGACGATCTCACCGTGGTGTACGAGGCGATCGCCGCCGCCGCCTCCGCTTTGACATAAATTCGCCAGCCAAGGTGTAAATCGACCATTCGCGCTCCTGAATCGCTCCTCGTCGGTGGGCCGGGTACCCACCGCAATGGCGCCATCAGTAGTCGATTTGGAAAGCATTTCTTATGTCAGTTGACGACAATGCCACCAATTGTGCCCCCTTTTTGGGATGGCTGCCCCTGGAACGTCGCTCGACATCACGTCATATCGACGTGGATAACATCGGTAAGCTGGGCGAGCTTTCTCTGAATCGACTGGGCCGTGTTAAGACCCACTCCAAGTTCGATGTGAACGCTGAGCGTTTGGTCATTTTCATTAAGTTCAAGTACCACGCGCTTCGGCGCGATGTTGGCAATAGTCAGCACGTTGGCAATGCGAGCGAATGTCCCTGGCTCCGCATCGGCCCTAATGTTGAAGACACGAATCCCGCCATTGACCGTGTCAGCCGTTCTTGGCGATGACGTGTCACCTGCATATACATCGGCGGTGGGCGGGTCTTCCGTACCGTTCATAGTTAGAATTTACGTGTACCGCGCCGTTTGGGCGGGCACCATGAACTCAACTGCCGCGTCGTTTAGCCAGGAAAACAAGTAAGGCAGATAACTGCGCGCGACGTAAAGATCAAATATCGGCTTTCCATCGACATAGTCAACAATGACCGGCAGCTTCGCCAACCGGGTGCGCGTGCAACTCCCTACGGGAAATCTCACAGGATGTAGATCCAGTCCACAGCTCTTGGCGAGCACATCATGCGCGGCGCGACCCTTGATCTCGATAGCCGCGAGCCCTTGCGCGACGCTCACGGCGGCGACGCCTTGGTTATGAAAGTCGCGAGCAACTTCGTGCAAAGTGTGCTCATCGACGGCATCCGAGATGAGTAGCCATTCGCCAGGAGCAACTGTAATCAAACGACAGTGTTGGGTCACGCTTGGCGGGAGAGTGATGGGTGCTGAGCGAGCGAGAACCCACGATTTCAGATGCAGAGTCGCGCGGGCGCTGATGCAGGTGACGGCCAAGCCTTCGTGCTCACCCATTCATGCGCTCTCCGGCCGGATCAAAAAACGGAGGATTGACCACTCGCGCTCGTCCGATCCGGTCTCCCGCGTCATACAAATCAATCTCAGTACCAATTCTTGACCGCCCTCCGCGCAGCATGGCCAGCGCAATGGCTTCCTGTGTCCGCGTCGTGGTGCCGGCGGACGTGATCCAGCCGTCGGTCGCGTGAGTCGAATCCTTCACCTTGAGATGGCTGCCGATAACGAAGTTGTTACCCGACCCTCCCGACAGGCCGACCAGTTGCGATCGATCGGATTTCAGATGCTCCGGCAAGCTCAGCGAACGCTTGCCGATGCAGTCCCTCTTTTTGTTGGCAGCCACTTTACCCCAGCCCACATCATCAGGGATGGTCGTCCCATCGGTATCCGAGCCCACGTGCAGGAATCCCTTCTCCAGGCGCAGTAGGAGCAGCGCGTCCATTCCCAAAGGCTGCAAACCTTCGCCCGCGCCCGCCGCGACCAACGCATCCCATAGCGCTTGCCCCTTGTCCACAGGGACATTCATTTCATACGTGAGCTCGCCCGTGAAGCTCACGCGATAAATTCGGGTGGGAAAGCCGAGCAGTTCTCCCTCACGCATCGCCAGATGGGGGAACGCCGCCGCGGAGAAATCGACGTCTGTCGGCAGTTTCCCCAGAATTGCCCGCGCCTTGGGTCCCGCCAGAGACACGGTCGCCCATTGTTCCGTGACCGGCATGATGGCGACCCGCAGCTGCGGCCATTCGCATTGATGCCACTCTTCCAACCATTGACCCACCCGTCCAGCGTTGCCCGAAGTCGTGGTAATGACAAGGCGATCGGGGCCCAGCATCACGATCGTACCGTCGTCGAAGATGACGCCCGATTCGCGCAACATCAGTCCGTACCGGGCGCGATGAGGTTTCAGGGTCGTGAGATCGTTGATGTAGAAGCGATCCAAAAACTGAAGCGCATCGGGTCCGTGGATCTCGATCTTGCCTAATGACGAGCCGTCGAATAGGCCAGCCGCGGTACGAACCGCCAACGCTTCCCGTTTCATCGCTTGATTTCGACTCTCACCCACGCCTAAGTAGACGACGGGCCGGCGCCACTCTCCAAAGTCCTGCATGAGCGCACCATGCGCGACATGCCAATGATGCATGGGCAACAAGCGGTACGGCGCAAAACACTCCCCGATTTCCCGGCCGGCGATCGCACCCAAGGTCACCGGGGTAAAAGGCGGCCGTAGCGTCGTGTGCCCCAGTTCACCCGGTGCAATGCCGCGCAGCTTGCCCAGTACATTCAAGGTGACC
>Ga0209006_10003483_pt1 | contig 14304 bp, 13 predicted proteins | sample JacPin_JW_Ref_O2_FD_188567 | JGI IMG/M metagenome (GOLD analysis project Ga0209006, IMG submission 188567) | Forest soil microbial communities from Algoma, Ontario, Canada - Jack Pine, Ontario site 1_JW_Ref_O2 (SPAdes) (version 2) | ecosystem: Environmental > Terrestrial > Soil > Boreal... | reverse complement strand
AGAAACGCAGCCCTAGCTTTGCGAGCAAATCTAAAGGGGTGCCCAGAGCCCCGGTGCAATTCGGAGAGAATGCATGTCGTGGTACGCGTACTGCCTCACAGAACACCAGACCCTTGCTAATGGTGTTCGCGCCCGTCGTCCGTATCTTCTCGATGGAATTCAAGGTGTCAACTCCGCTCCGGTCATGAGCTACCCGAGTGGAGAATTCGCGGTGATTGTCAGTGAATTTGACCGCGCGACTTCCAAACTCGACGAAAAATCGGTACTTGAGCACGCCCGTGTAGTCAGCCAGAGTTTCCGCACCGCAACCGTTCTTCCCTTTCGCTTCGGAACAATTTTCGATACCGAGGATGCCATCCGCCAGGCAGTTCGATCCAACCGGCGCACCTTCTGTGAGAGCGTCGCCCGGCTTCGAGGCAAGTCCGAAATGCGCATCAAATTGGTGGTGCGTGACGGCTCCCTTCGCGGCGCCATGGAAGAGATTGTGCTGCCGGATACAGTCGGCCGTGAGTACCTGACCAAGCTGCGCGAGAAGGCTTCTCGCGAACGCGAACGACAAACCAAGGCACGCGCGCTTTCGGTGCAAGTGCATAAACTTTTCAATCCGTTGGAGGAAGAAGTCAGTTGTAAAAAGGTAGACGCCGACGGAATGCTTCTCGATATCGCCCACCTGATCGACACCAAATCCATCGAAAAATATCAGAACCGGTACAGCACGGCAGCCAAGCAACTGAAGAACTGCCAGATGGTTGTCACCGGACCTTGGCCGCCCTACCACTTTTTGCCTGGAAAGGTGCGCACCGTGGCTGGCGACAGCTAGACCACATTCGTTTGACTAAATTTGCAAGTGCAAGCAAAAAGCCCCGCTTCCGGGGCTTTCGCTTTTTCAGACCTCTACAGGTTGGTTCTTTCTAAGTGCAGTATTGTGCATTCGTGCATCAGCAAGGGGTAAGGAGTTCACCGGGTTGGCTTATAGGGGTTTCCCCCTAACGAGCTGATTCTGAATAGCTTCCCAAATTGGCATTTCGGGCGCGCTCTGCCTTCCCGTTTTGGTTCAGCAAATGCTCATTTAGATGGCAACAAAGAGGTCGTACCCGTTGGAACCACTTCACTCTCAATGTTCTCGACATCTCACTCTGTCCGTTCTCCCCATAACGGGCGTCAAAATTCTTTTCCTCTGATTCCCGCCTCCTAGCCTCTTTAAAAACGCTGGCCCCGCAAGGGGCCGCTTTTTTTGTTCGTCCCACTCCTGTACACTCGCGGTTTCCGATGAATTTCATAAAATCCGCCCGCCTTTGCACTTTCCTGTCCCTGATTGCCCTTTTGGGGCAGAACCCGCTGGACGCTCAAAAGCCCATAGCCGCTCCCGACGACTTCCTGCTCGCCACCATGGAAAAGGAGCTCCATCGCGGTCAGGCTGAGCTCGCAAAACAGGATCCGGCTCCCTATTTCATCAGTTACAACGTCACCGACGGTGAGTCGGTGGCCATTATGAGTGCCCAGGGAGGCATCCTCACCTCGTCTCGCGTGCGGCACCGCACCGCCGACGTCAGCATGCGAATCGGCACTCCGGGACTCGACAATACCCACGATCAGGAGCGCGCCTCCGGAATCACATTCGGTTGGCTTCCCGAGCAGGACGACCCCGACGCCATTGCGCGCGTCCTCTGGAGGCTGACCTACGAGGAGTACCGAAAGGCGCGGCAGTCCTTTACCAACGTAAAAACCAAGACCGCCGTCCGCGCCAAGGACGAGGACGATTCCCCAGATTTTTCGCAGGAGAAGCCGTCGACTTACGTCCAGAAGACTTCGCCCGCTGCTTTTCCCGAGCAAAAGGCCTGGGAAGAACTGGCTCGAAGTTATTCCGCTGCCTTCCGTGATTATCCCCAGGTTGAAGAAGCTCTCGTGTTCCTCCAGGCCGATCGCGGCAACAGTTATCTGGTTTCGACCGAAGGCACAAAAATTGTTACCAGCGACGGCATCTTCCGCATCATGATCGAGGCCGAGACCCGCGCCGACGATGGCATGCAGTTGATGCGCGTCGAGACTTTTCAGTTCTCGGATCCAGCAAAAGTTCCTTCCCAGGCGGAAATCGCGGGCGCGGTCAAGAAAATGGCTGACGACTTGGCTGCCCTGCGCGCCGCACCGCTGGCTGAACCTTATAGCGGTCCGGCGCTACTCTCCGGACGCGCCTCCGCCGTTTTCTTTCATGAAGTGCTCGGGCATCGAGTTGAAGGACAGCGGCAGCGTGGACGCGACGAAGGCCAAACCTTCACTAAGAAGGTCAATGAAAAAATCATGCCTGAGTTCCTCAGCGTCACCGACGATCCCACTCTTCAGACTTTGGGCAACACGGAACTCTCGGGCTTTTATCGTTATGACGATGAAGGCATGCCGGCAGCGCGCGTTGAAGTCGTGAAAGACGGCATCCTCAAGAATTTTCTGATGGGCCGCTTGCCGGTGAAGAACTTCACCAGTTCCAACGGACACGGGCGCGCCCAGGCAGGGTTGATGCCGGTGGGACGCCAGGGAAATTTAATCGTTACTTCGTCGAAATCGATTCCCGACGCGCAACTGCGCGCGCGCTTTATCGAGGAAATCAAGAAGCAGGGCAAGCCTTACGGCCTCTATTTCGAAGATATTCAAGGCGGATTCACTTTGACCACGCGCGATCTACCGCAGGCGTTCCAGGTCTTGCCCGTGATGGTGTGGAGAGTCTACCCGGATGGCCGTCCCGATCAGCTGGTTCGCGGCGTAGATATTGTCGGAACACCGCTGACCGTCTTGACCCAGATCGCAGCTACCGGCGACACCACCAGCGTCTTCAACGGAATCTGCGGGGCTGAATCTGGAAGCGTTCCTGTATCCGCGGCCGCACCGGCGATGTTGTTTTCTGAGATGGAAGTGCAGAAACGAAAATACGGAGACACCCGTCCACCGATTCTTCCCGCTCCTCCCGCAACGGAAGATAAAGGAGGCGCAAAGTGAATATAAAAGTGAAGATACTTCGAACCGTATTTCGCGGGACTTTTGCTGCCCTTGTTTTCGCGATCGCGCTCTTCGGCCTATCAACTTCTTCGCTCGCTGCCAATGCCGCCTCCGGCGATGTCGTACTCCGCGCTCTTCGCGAGGAAATGGAACGCTCCAAAGCGAATCTGAAAATGGATAACGTGCAGGCGCCCTACTACATCGAATATCGGGTCACGGAGATCGATCAGGTCGATGCCAGCGCCGTATTCGGCGCGTTGCGCAATGTTCAACATGATGCCGGACGATTGCTGCGTGTTGTCGTTCGCGTCGGCGACTACAAGCAGGACAGTTTCTTCGGCATCGGAGAAGGCACAGTTGATCTGGTTCCATCCGACGATAACCTCTTCGCCATTCGCCACCGCATCTGGCTGGCAACGGACCGCGCCTATAAATCGGCGACTGAAGCGCTCTCCGCCAAACAGGCGGCGCTGAAACAGTTGAAAGTCGATGAACCGGTCGACGATTTTGCCAAGGCTCCGCCCGTCGAAGCCATCGAACCTCTCGCGCATTTTTCATCCACTGACTTCACTCCCTGGATTCATCTGCTCGAAGAAGCTTCCGGACTATATCGTACGGACAAAGATTTGGAGAACTTCGAATCCTCGCTTCGTTTCAACATTGAGAACCGGTATTTTCTCAACTCTGAGGGAAGCGTTTCCCGTTCCGGACACTCGCACTACGTTATCTCCGTCGCCGGCTCAACTCAGGCGGCCGACGGCATGTTGCTGCAACGCTCCCATGCCGACGAGGGAAAGGAATTGAAGGAACTCCCGTCGCGCGAGCAATTTCTTAAGACCACCGCGAAGATTCTGGAGACGCTGAAATTGTTGCGGGACGCGCCGGTGGTGGACGAGGAATATCGTGGGCCGGTTCTGTTTTCGAATGACGCCGCAGCTACGGTCGTCACCGATCTGGTGGAACCGAACGTGCTCGGCGGAAAACCTAAACTCGGTGAAAACGCGCGCACCACGGGCAAATGGTCGAGCAGTTACAAGTCGCGCGTGCTGCCTGACTTCATCAATGTTTATGACGATCCGACGATTTCTACAATTTCTGGCAAGCCATTGTTCGGCAACTACACGCTTGACGACGAAGGCGTAAAAGCGCAGCGCGTATCTTTGATCGAAAAAGGCACGCTGGTCTCTTATTTAATCGGACGTCAGCCCATCCGTGACTTTCCAGCTTCGAACGGACACGGCCGCGCTGCTTCCGCCGGTTCGCCCTCGCCTCATCCGGGAAATCTGATCTTGCAATCGACCGATCCGCAGCCGGATGCAAATCTCAAAACCAAATTGATTGAGCTCTGCAAGCAGCGCGATTTGCCCTACGGACTCTACGTCGAAACCATGGGGCCCAGACTCGAACCACGTCTTCTCTATCGCATCTGGACGAAAGACGGGCGTGAAGAGTTGGTGCGCGGCGGCGTCTTCGGAGATCTCGACGTCCGTTCCCTGCGCGGCGACCTGATCGCCACCGGAACCGCGCCCGACACCGATGACCGCTCCGAGCCTGTCTGGTTCAGCGTTGTCAGCCCCGCGCTTTTGTTCGACGAATTGCAGGTGAAGCGGACCCAGGCCGCAAAACAGAAACTGCCCGAGTATCCGGCTCCAGCCCTCGGCGCCGGCGCCCCTTAACCGGCGCGCATCGAGATCAGGAACGCCTAACGCACGCACGACTTTTGTCGGCAGCCACTTAAGCCCCGCCACAAATCAAGCCGTTCCACAAACTTCGACCCACCGTGGAAGGCCACGGCTTCAGCCGTGCCGAAGCCTTGTAGTCTCATTGCGGCTTTAGCCGCTGAGGCGCCGCCATCCTCGAACCGCATCCAGTTGACGCCCGCTCTCTCCCGCGCTTACGATATTTGTTCGACTTCACGGGAGATAAAGTCCTGTGGGGCAGCGACTTTTTGCGGATGGCTTGCATCCAATTGCAGCAAACATAAGATGGCACCCGAAGTAGCAGCAATCTTGGACAGCAATCATGGATAAGAAGAAACTAGAGACGTTCAGAAAGAAACTCGAGACCCGGCGCAACGAACTGCGCCACATGGTTGTCCGCAATCAGCAGGATGGTCGCACCGCCGACGACGAGGCCACGCAAGACGTCGCCGACCGCGCCGCCAGCTCCTACAACAAGGAATTCCTCTTCAGCCAAAGCAACAACGACCGGCAACTGCTCAACATGGTCGATGGCGCTCTCGCTCGCATCCGCGAAGGCAGCTTCGGAGAATGCGTCTCCTGCGGAAAAGAAATCAACGCCAAACGTCTCGATGCCGTGCCCTGGACTCGCCACTGCATCGAGTGTCAGGAAAAGGCCGAGCAGGGTTTGCTGGAAACAGCGCAATAGATTTGATGTCGGGTTCATCCGTTCCATCGACCCGATCGTCGGGCGCTCTTTCTCGCTTGCCTCAGCCCCGGTGACAAATATTTTACAAATCGCTTACCTCCGCCTGACAACCCACCCCACTGATCGCCGATAGTATTCATTTCGCCGCAGGTCAGACCTTTCCCATCCTGCGCGGGTAGGCTTGGTGTCCGTCCACGCCACCATCCAGTTCCGATTCAATAGGAGAGTTCTCTATGTTCCAAGCGTTCCGTCGCAACCTCTCTGTCGCCGCACTGCTCGTGCTGGCAATATCATTTCTCTCCAGCTCCGCATTGGCTGTTTGCGGCTTGCAGTACTCGAATACCGCGCTCGTGAAAAATACCGGCAAAAAAGGCGATAAACAACTTCTCAATCCCTGGGGACTGGCCTATGGTCCCAGCGCTCCGTTCTGGCTCAGCGATGAGGCTTCCGGTTTCTCCACCTTGTATGACGGAACGGGCGCGAAGCAGAGCCTGGTAGTCACCATTCCGACCGCTTCCGGCTCGGGCGTCGGCACGCCAACCGGCATCGTTTACAACGGCTCCTCTGAATTCAAGATCGAGACTTGGACTTCCGCTTTTCTTTTCTCCACCCTCGATGGCACCATCAGCGGCTGGTCGCACTTCGATCCCAACAACGCCCTGATCGGCGCGAAAAATCCGGGCGCGGTTTATACCGGTCTGGCCATCACCAGCAAGCCCTCCGGCAATCTGCTCTTCGCCGCCGATGTCGCCGGCAACAAAGTCGACGTCTACAACGCAACTTTTCAGTTGGTGATGTCCTTCACGGATAAAAATATCCCCGCCGGTTTCGCTCCCTTCGGCATTCAGGATATCGGCGGCCAGGTCTACGTCTCGTATGCCTCCACCGCCGGCAAGGCAGGCGGATATATCGACATCTTTACCGAAGCTGGAGTATTCGTGAAGACCCTGATCCACGGCAAACCGCTCAACCAGCCCTGGGGAATGGCCATGGCGCCGTCGAACTTCGGCACGCTCAGCAGTACCCTGCTCATCGGCAACAACACCGCCAGCGGCACCATCAACGGCTTCAATCCAAGCACCGGCGCTCTGGTCGGAACCATCGTTTATGGCGCAGGGAAAATGGAAGGCAAGCCCATCCATATCAATGGACTGTGGGGCATCGAGTTTGGCGGCGGCACCGCTGCCAATGGAAATACCAACTCGCTCTACTACACAGCCGGGCCTAAGGATGTCAACGGCGTCTTTGGAGTGATCAATACCCAATAACCGGCTTGCGAAACGGCCTTCGCAAAAAAGTGTGGTAACTGCCCCCACCTGCCGCTGACCCTTGCGGCGGGTGGTTTTTTTTGCCTGCCTCGCAGTTGGGATTCGAGGGCACAAGCTTCGTATCTCTCTGATTACAATCGGCTTACTAGCGATACAAGTAGCGGCATCTCCGATGTACTAGTGGCTCGATTGGGCCATCCTGTTTTGAAGTTTTCTCGGGACGAAGCAGCCGCTCCGATGGTATGATTTCTTCAATCCTCACGCCGCGCTCAACCGCTCGGCGCGTGAAATTCTCTGGACCCTACAGGCGTCTGGACCCTAAGGTGGAAGTCATGGCTTGGATCACTCCCGTTTTTGAAGAAGTAGTTCTCTGCTGCGAAATCAACTCCTACGTGAGCGCGCAACTCTAAATCTCTAAGCACAAGATGCGCATTCGGATCCTCGGTTCTGCGGCCGGGGGCAGGTTCCCGCAGTGGAATTGCGCTTGCGCGAACTGCGTTGCCGTGCGCGGAAATTCTGGCAACAACCAGTCCGGTTTTAAGGCCCGCACCCAGGCTCAACTCGCTTTGAGCGCAAACGGCTCCTCCTGGTTTCTCGCCGGAGCCTCGCCCGACTTGGCCTCTCAAATTGAAGCCTGCCCCGACCTTCATCCTCGAGCTCTGCGTGATTCCCCGATCGCCGGCGTCGTTCTCGCCAGCTGCGATCTCGATCATGTTCTCGGATTGCTCCTGCTTCGCGAACTTCAGCCGCTGCGGGTTTACGCCGCTCCTTCGATCTTGCGGATATTGCGTGACCAGAACAGCATGTTCGGGATGCTGAACCGAGTCGACCCGCAAGTGGTTTGGACCGATGTGAGTTCGGGTGCCGCGTTCCCGCTGCTCATGGCCGATGGCACCAACACCGGCTTACGATGCGAAGTCCACTTCCTGTCCGGGCGTTATCCCAAGTATGTTAAGAACGGCGGCGGCGACGAAGCATCAGCTGCGTTATTCTTCGAAACGTCCGCGGAAAGATCGGCGCAGAAACGCGTAGCATATATTCCTGCCGTCGGTAGCCTCAGCGAATCGTTGATCAAAAAAATCGACGGCGTGGACCTGCTTCTTTTCGATGGAACCTTCTGGAGCGACGACGAACTGCAGCGGGTTCAAGGCAGCGGCGAAACCGCGCATCAGATGAGACATATTCCAGTCGAAGAAAGCCTGCGCCTATTGAAAGATATTAAAGTCGGACGCAAGATCTTTATTCACCTCAACAACACGAATCCGATTCTGAACGAGGCGAGTCCTGAACGTCAGGCCGTCCGTGCAGCCGGCTGGGAAGTAGCGGAGGACAATTGGCAACTGGAACTGTAGCTCCCGAGAACCCGCCCACGGCTCCCAAGTTCACCTTCGACGAACTGCGCGCCGCCATGCGCAAAGTCGGTGAAGAGCGCTATCACCACAAACATCCGTTTCATTTGCTGATGCATGAAGGCAAACTCAGCCGCGGACAACTACAGGCCTGGGCGCTGAACCGCTACTACTACCAGTCGATCATTCCCATGAAAGACGCGATTATTCTTTCCCGCGCGACCGATCCGTCGTTCCGCCGCGTCTGGCGCAAGCGCATCGTCGATCACGACGGAGACGAAACGCGAAACGGCGGCATCCTGCGCTGGATCAAGCTCGCCGAGGCCACCGGACTCGATCGCGATCGCGTCATGCGGTGGGAAGGTGTGCTGCCCGCCACGCGTTTCATCGGTAACGAATATCTCAACCTGGTGCGGACGCGTCCATTTCTGGAGTGCGTCGCATCCTCGCTGACCGAACTTTTTTCGCGCGACCTGATCACCCTGCGCATGGAGAAATTGCGCGAGCACTACCCGTGGCTTTCCTCCGGTCTCGATTATTTTGAGGCGCGCCTCACGGAAGCTCCAGAAGACGCCGCATTCGCCATTCAATACGTGTTCGATCATGCGGCTACGCGAGCCGAACAAGAGAGCGCGATTCGCGCGCTCCGGGATAAATGCGACATTCTCTGGGCCCAGCTCGATGCCCTCTACTTCGCCTACGTCGAGCCCGGATGGCCGCCTCCTGGGGCGTTCCAGATCGCAACGCCGGAGGGAAATCGTGGCTGAGTTGCTTGAAACCAGCGTTCCAAAGTTTGCTGCCGGGTGCCGCTGGGGTGGAACCACCGACGCGCCAGTTGTGCTTTGTCCCGAGGGACAAATCCGCGTGGAAGGAACCGGACGAATCATCCTCGAACTCTGCGAGGGACACTTCACCCTGGCCGAGATCGTGCAGAAACTCGAACAACAGTTCATGCTCGCGCCGCCGGGCAAGATTCGAACCGACGTCCAGACCTTTCTCGAGCAACTGCACGCCAAGCGGATTATTGACTATTAATAGAAACGCGACACCTTTGATGATTTGTCACTGATGTGTTGTCATCCTGAGCGAAGCGAAGGACCTATGCAATCTGGCGGCGCACGCGAGATACCCAGCTCCTTCGCTTTCGCTCACGATGACGACTGACGATGACGATTGACGATAATAGACAGATTGCTTCCAAATGCAGAATCCCTTAGCCCTGATTGCCGAGATCACGCACCGCTGCCCGCTGCACTGCGTGTATTGCTCCAATCCACTGGAACTGACTTCGCGCAAAGAAGAACTCTCGACCGCCGACTGGGTACGGGTTTTCAGCGAGGCGGCAGCGCTCGGCGTTCTGCATCTTCATCTCACCGGCGGCGAGCCGCTAGCCCGTCCGGATTTGACCGCGTTGATTGCGAGCGCGCGCAAATCCGGTCTCTACACCAACCTGATTACCTCTGGAATCGGCCTATCGCGCGAGCGTCTAGCTGAAATTGTCGAAGCAGGCCTCGACCATATTCAACTGAGCTTTCAGGATTCAACCGAAAACCACGCCAACTGGATCGCCGGCACGCGAGCCCACGCCCACAAGATCGAGCTGGCCGCCTGGATCCGCGAACATCGCATCGCCTTTACAACCAATCTGGTCGTCCACCGCCAAAATATCGACCACCTCGAACCAATAATCGCCGCGCTCGAAGCGCTTCATCCCGATCGCATGGAAGTCGCGCACGCGCAGTACTACGGCTGGGCTCTGCAGAACCGTTCGGCGCTCCTGCCCACCCGCGCGCAACTGGATCGTGCCCTGATCGTAGTCGCCACCGCTCAGCAGCGCATGCATGGCCAGGTTCGCATCGACATGGTCGTCCCCGATTACCACGCGCGTTTCCCCAAAGCCTGCATGGGCGGCTGGGGACGCCAGTTGGTCCTCATCGATCCCGCAGGCCGCGCCCTCCCCTGTCATGCCGCCGGAGTCATTCCCGGCATGACCTTCGACAATGTCCGCAACCACCCGCTCGGTTGGATCTGGCAAAATTCCGCAGCCTTCCAAAAATTTCGCGGCGAAGCATGGATGCCCGAACCCTGCCGCTCCTGCGACCGCCGCCAACAAGATTTCGGCGGATGCCGCTGCCAGGCTTTTCTGCTCACCGGAGACGCCAGTGCCACCGATCCCGTCTGCGAGCTGGCGCCTCTACACCACCTGATCGAAGATGCGGTTCGCGAAGACGCGGTAGCCAGTGTCGCGCCCGAAGCTCACGAAGCACCCTTCCACGTGCTACAAGAAAAGATGTCCGGTTTCTGGAGTTACCGCACAGACCCGAAGTGAGGGACGTTGGCATCACTACTTTCTACAGTTCTAACTTATTTTTCTTACCTTCCCGGGTCCACCGGACTCCGCGCCCTCGAATCCCAACTCCCCGGACCCCGCCCGCAAGTGTGTGCCCCGGAGGGGCGCCCGAAAATAGCCCGGCGCTTCAGCGCCGGGGCGGATCCGCAGAAAACGAAAAAGTCCCGGAGGGACGACTGAACCTATCCCCAAACGTGAGTCGGATCGTACTCAATCCGGTGTTTCTGTAGAAACGCAACAAACTCTTCTTCAAATCCACGTTTGTGATGATGTTCGGCTTGCGAATGGATATACGAAATTGTTCCTGCCAACTGCGAGATTCCGACGGAGAATGCACCATATCCCTCTTGCCACGCAAAGGAATCCGCGCCCGAATCGTTCATCCATTTTGAAGAGCCACCCTTGAGCAGTTGCATTGCCTTCGCAAGCGGCATAGTGGCCGGCAGAGAAATGAGCAGATGCACATGATTGTCGGTCCCTCCCACTGCGATTGCTTTGAACCCCTTGGCCCGTGCAATCCCTCCCAGATACGCCCAGAGATCAGACTGTCTAGCCATCGGAATCAGACCGCGGCGCCCCTTTGTGGAGAAGACGCAGTGAAGAAATTCGGAAACGTAGGTGTGAGACATGCCGTTAATACCTCCGAAAGTAGCGCCCCCAACTGACGGATAAGGCCGGGGGCATCGCATTCAGTTTTGCCACAAACCGAGAGGCGACGCTGTGACGTGTAAACATCACATTTGTATCGAAACCCGGCCCTTTCCTTTTGGTAGGGTTTGCCTGACGCCTGTTGTACCTTACTCACCGCAAGCATTACGGCGCACTCTGGAAATCAAAGGGACCTACGCCTCAATCCCCCTCTTTGACCTCCCCGAAATCCCCCTGCTAAACTAACTAATTGCCATCCTACCGTTAAGCGAAGAAGGAACCCGTGCGCGCAGAGACCCGGCATCAACTGAAAGAAGACCGTTTTAGCAAGGCCACGTTCGAAGCAGCGGGAAAAACCGCCGATTGGACGTCGGAGAATCAGTCGAAAGTGATTGCCGGTGTCATCGCGGTTGTCGTGATCGCCGCCATTGCCTTTGGTGGCTGGTACTACTACAACGCGCAAGACGAGAAGGCAGGCGGCGAGCTCTCGACCGCAGTCCGGACTTTTGAAACGCCGGTGCGTCCCGCCGGAGTGCCCCCGCAGCCGGGACTCGACAGCTTCGCCTCATCGCAGGAGCGAGCCACCGCGGCACGCAAACAGTTCCAGGCCATTGTCGACAAGTATCCGCACACCCCGACCGCCAACATGGCGCGCTACTTCGTCGGACTGGCTTCTTCGCAGCTCGGCGACTACGCTGCGGCCGAGCACAATCTGCAGGAGACAGCCGCCTCTTCGAATGCGGACCTGGCAGCGCTCGGCAAGTTTGCCCTCGCGTCGGTTTATCGCGCGGAAAGTAAAGATACGCAAGCCGTCGATCTTTATAAGCAGTTGATCGATAAGCCCACCGTCGTGGTCAGCAAAGCGACGGCGCAAATGGAACTGGCAGGCTTCTATGAATCCCAGAAGAAGCCGGACGATGCCAAGAAAATCTACGATCAGATCGCGAAAGACAATCCATCCACCGAAGCGGCGTCGCTGGCCCAACGCCGAAAGGCCGCAATTAAGTAGAAAATCTTGCTACCGAGATGGGCCTGTCCCGTCTCGGCTATCTCTCCGCCGAGCTGAATGTTGCGGTCGCAGCCTCTTTGCCTTCGCCACTATCCATCACCACATCTCTCACCATCTCGCGGCGACTCGACCCGGCGCCGTTTCGCGGTTCGAGCGCGCGCACCCGGCGGGCGGAAATATTCACCGGATCCAGTCGCAAAAGCTGATTATTGCGAACCTGCACTTGAAACCGGAACCAGTCGGTGCGATACATGCGACCCGCCGCGTAAAACGTGATCGAAACCGCGATCTGGCCTTCGTAATTGTCTCCCGTGCACGCGAAAAAGCGCTTGCCTAGATCGTCGCTCCAGGTGCTGCCACCGACTAATGGTTCGTTCAGAAAACAGCGCAACGAGGGGACGGCCATCGACAGCTTGCGCAATTGCACCATCTGCATCAGCACCGATATTTTGGCGAGATTCGTCGCCATGATTCTTGCATCGCGGTTTGACAGACGCTCCAGTTTAATGTGCAACTCCGGTGCCCACTCGCGTTCGAACTGTTCCCGCGCCAGGGCAAGGCTCCGGTCGCTGGATGCCGTATAGCGCACCGTCGCCCGCGCCAGCACCAGGCTGACCACGGTGGTCACCACGGTCGCAATCAACGGAACGTAGGCCAGAATCAGAGTGAATGGGACGGCGTGCTGGCTGAGCCATTGCAGCGGGTTCATCGCAGAGTGGTCCTCTTATAAAACCGTGCAGCGCAGATGCAGTAACGACCGAATTGGATCACTCTAGCGAGGCGGAGCGCAGCGGAATAGTTGCCGAAAGGGCGCTGTCTAGTCGGGCTAGACCTTTGGTCATTTTGAGGTGCCGCAGAGCTAGCCGGCCATTCGCTTCAGGCAAGAGATCAGCCGCTCGGCGTCGGCCGCCGAGTTATACACGTTCGGCGTCACCCGGATCGAACTGCCGCGCACGCTGACGAACACTTTGTCCCGAGCCAGCATTTCGAGAAGTCCTGACGGGATGCCGGCTTTCCTTCGCAGGCAGAGATAATGCGGAGCACGCAGATTTTCCGGCGGAGACGAGAATCCCAGTTGCGCCGCGGCGACGGCGAGCTCCCGGGCAAGCGCGCCGATAGTTTCGGAAACATTCGCTACCCGCCACTCCAGTAATTGTTCCATCGCGTGAACGGCAGCCGGAAGCAGCGCGAAGTTCGACCGCTCACCCATGTCGAAGCGCCTAGCGCCTTCATCGTAGTCTTCGGTATAGAGAATCAAGCTCGAGAAATCGCGGGCGTTACTGCGCTGAATCCAATTCTCTTCGAGCGGCATTCCACCGTGCCATTTCGGCGCAACGTAAAGAAGGCCCGTCGAATAAGGCCCGAGCAGCCATTTGTAACTGGCAGCGACGGCGAAATCCGGCTGCACATCGCTCACGCTGAAAGGCAGCGTACCGAGCGACTGGGTAAGATCAAGCGCAAGCGCCGTCCCAAGCTTGCGGCAAGCTTGGCCGATTTTGACCAGATCGAGTTTGCCGCCGCTCGTCCATTGCACCTGCGGTAATGCGGCGATGGCTACATCGGGAGTCAGTGAATTTAAGACCGCTGCCGTCCAATCGTTGTCCTCAGGCCACGAAACAATTTTCAGCGGAGCGCCAATTTCTTCTGTCCGGCGCTGCCACGCGTAATAATTCGATGGAAATTGTTCGGCCAGCACCAGAATTCTCTGCCCTTTTTGGATAGGCAGGTTTCGCGCCGCGGTTGAGATGCCATAGCTCGCTGACGGAACGATTGCGACACAACCAGCTTCGCAGCCAAGCAACTGTGCGGCGGTCGCGCGAAATTCCTCCGCACCCGTGAAAAATTTGTCGGCCGTCAGTTCCCACGGATGCGCTTTGCGGGCGAGCCCGGCCCCTCCAGCCTCAACCACCGATTTCATCAGCGGCGACATGTAGGCACAATTCAAATAGGCAACATCGTCGGGAACGTCGAAGAGATGGCGCTGGCAGGGAATCATGGGCTAGTCTTTGACAACGATCTGACGACAACGATCTGACAACGATCCAGTTTATCAATACTCGAAACGCCGAGCGGGAATGCGGAGCACGACGCGAATGATGATGAAGCAAATCAGCAGCTGGTTAGCGGTTTTAGTGTTCTCCGTCGTCTCCCAACCATGCGTCCTAGCGCAAGCAACCAGCGCTGCAAACACCGGTCCATCGTTGGCTTTTGCCAGGGCGGCAAAATTAAAGCACGGCATCAATGCCAGCGAGTGGTTCGCGCAGGTCTACGACAAACGCGGCTACACCGCCGAACATTTTCAGT
>Ga0209006_10003482_pt1 | contig 14304 bp, 15 predicted proteins | sample JacPin_JW_Ref_O2_FD_188567 | JGI IMG/M metagenome (GOLD analysis project Ga0209006, IMG submission 188567) | Forest soil microbial communities from Algoma, Ontario, Canada - Jack Pine, Ontario site 1_JW_Ref_O2 (SPAdes) (version 2) | ecosystem: Environmental > Terrestrial > Soil > Boreal... | reverse complement strand
GATCATCAATCCGCGCCCGACGATGAACAGGTACAGCGCGAGCAGAGCGATGATGCCGATCAGTCCCCATTCTTCGGAAAACACGGCGAACACGAAATCGGTGTTGTGTTCCGGCAGGAATTCCAATCGCGACTGCGTACCGTGATGCCAGCCCTTGCCGAACCATCCGCCTGAACCCACGGCGATTTCCGATTGGATGATGTGCCACCCGTTGCCGAGCGGATCGGATTCCGGATCGAGAAACATGCGCAACCGGTTGCGCTGATATTCGTGCATGAAATGCCACGCCAGCGGTGCGATCGCCGCGCCCGCGCCGAGAATCAGAACGATGCGCCACCATGCGAGCCCCGCGAGAAAAATAGCGAACACGCCGCTGGCGGCGACGAGCAAGGCCGTACCGAGATCGGGCTCTTTCGCGATCAATACGGAGGGCACTGCAATGAGCACAGCGACGATCACCAACGTGATCCAGCGCGGCGGCAACTCGCGCGAATGCAAATACCAGGCGACCATCATCGGCAATGTGAGCTTCACCAATTCAGACGGCTGAAACCGCATGATGCCAAGATTGAGCCATCGATTCGCGCCGCGGCCTTGCCCGAGCACCGCCACCGCTGCGAGCAAAATCAGGCTCGCGATGTATAGCCACGGGGTCCAGTTGCGCCACGTCGACGGCGGCACGCGCGCAATGAGAAACATCAACAGACCGCCGAAGACGAAGCGCGCCGCTTGTCCGGCAACCAGATGACGATCCAGATCGCTCGCGCTGTACAGTGTGGCGAGTCCGCAGATGGCGAGCAGTGCGAGTGCGCCAAGCAAATACGGATCGAGAAGCGGCTCGCGCACGCTGCGCACAAACCACGATCGAATGCGATAGGCGATTTCCGAGTTCATTTCTGCGCCACGCCTTTGTCGTCGTCGTCCTTGAGCCATTCGTCGAGAATCTTGCGCGCGATCGGCGCGGCGTCGTGCGCGCCGCTGCGTCCGGCTTCGAGCGCGACGACAACGGCGATCCGCGCGGCGTCCGCTGGCGCGAACGCTTCGAATAGCACCTCATGTCTTTCTATCGCCGTCGTCGTGATGTCCGTCCATGTTTCGTCCGTGCGTGAAAAGCGTTCCGCCGTGCCGGTTTTGCCTGCAATGATGTAGGGAAATTTGTCGCCTAGTCCGTGCGCCGTGCCGCCCCCATTGATCACGGCAACCATCCCCTGCTGCACGGGAAACCAGTGCGCGGGATCGCGGATGATGCTCGGATCTGGAGGTTCGAGCGCAGCGATTTCGGGCTCTGCATTAATGCCGTCCTGAATTGCGCGCAGCAGATGCGGCGCATGACGCACGCCGCGCGCAGCCATCATCGCATCGGCCACGGCGAGCTGGATCGGCGTGATCACCCAATAACCCTGGCCGATGCCCGCGATCACTGTTTCGCCGGGATACCAAGGCTGACTCATGCGTCCGCGTTTCCATTCCTGCGACGGCAGAACGCCGGCGCTCTCGCCATTCAGATCGATGCCGGTGGGTTTTCCGAAACCGAACTTACCCATCCAACCCGAAAACCGATCGATGCGCATGTCGTACGCGAGCGAATAAAAGTAGGTATTCACCGATTGCGCGATCGCTTGGACGAGATCGACGCGACCGTGGCCGCCCCGCTTGTCGTCGCGATACCCGCGCGATTGTCCGGGGATGTAGAACTCGCCGACCGACAATACGGTGTCTTCCGGTTTTCGCAATCCCAGTTCCAGACCGCCCAGTCCCAGGTACGGTTTTATTGTTGAACCGGGCGTATAGCCCGCCGCGATCGCACGGTTGAGCAGAGGCTTGTCCGGCGCATTCAACAAAGTGGAATAATCCACTTTTCCAATTCCGTTCACGAACAGATTCGGATCGAAGCTGGGCACGCTGACCATCGCCAGCACTTCGCCGTTGCGCGGATCGATGGCGACGGCCGCGCCGGCGTGGCCTTCGAACGCATCCTCGGCGACCTTCTGCAAGCGCGCGTCGATGGAGAGATAGATGTTCTTGCCGGGCGTCGGCGCCACCTTGCGAATGGTGCCCAGTACGCGCTTGTTGACGTTGACCTCGACTTGCTCGTATCCCGGTTCTCCGTGCAGTTCGTCCTCGTAGCGGCGCTCGATGCCGGTCTTGCCGATGTGAGAGGTGCCGGCATAGCGGCGTTCGTCCAGTTTCTCCGCGTCCGCCACATCGATGCGTCCGACATAACCGACGATATGCGCGAATTCATCGCCCAGCGGATAAGCGCGCGTGAGATACGGGACGATTTCCACTCCATCGAACTGCCAGCGCTGCGTCGAGAATCGCGCGATTTCGTCTTCGGACAATTTGAAGCGCAGCGGAATGCTTTCGAACGCGTGCTTGCTTTTGCGCAGTGCGTCGAAGCGTTCCAGATCGTCGTCGGACAAGGCGACCACGCTGCCCAGATCGGCGAGCATCTTGCGCATGTCCTTGACGTGCTCGGGCGTCACTTCCAGGCTGAAGGCCGCCGTGTTCTCGGCGAGCAGCACGCCGTTGCGGTCGTAGATCAATCCGCGCGTCGGTGGAATGCTGCGCACAGAAATACGGTTTTGGTCGGAACGCGAACTGAACTCGTCGTGGCGCACGACCTGCAGAAACGCGAAACGCGCGGCCAGCAGCGCCAGACAAGCGGCGATCAGCAGAAATCCGATGATTGCGCGCGCGCGAAAGCGGATGGTTTCACGCTGGACGTCCCTGATGCGGTTGCGCGGATTGCTGTCGAATTGCCTGCTCAAGATGGCGCGCTACGATTCGGTGGTGCGCACGCGAGCGCGCAGATCGTCCAGCAACAGGAACACCCAGGGCCATGCCAGCGCGCCGGTAATCGGTTCAAGCCAGAACGCGGCCGGCGGCGGCGGTTCGCCCGCGCATGCGCGAACCATCAGCACGACGATACGATCATTGAGCAGCAGCGCGAGAATGGCCAACGCCTGTTGCCACATCGGAAAAAATCGCAGACGCGCGCGAAACCGCAGGAGGATGAAACAAAGTATACAAAGCCGCATCGCGTTTTCGCCGAGCAGATCAGGCGCTATCACGTCGCCGCACAGCCCAAGTATGAAGGCGAGTCCCAACCCGACGCGGTCAGGCATCTCAAGCACCCAGTAGGCAAGGACCAACGCTAGCCAGTATGGCTTCAACGGCAGGAACACCTGCGGCAGCGGCATGAGCTGCAATATGAAGCACAAGACGACGCTGCCCCAGAACAACCAAAAATTGGCGCGCGCTCGATTCATCGCGACATCTCGGCGGGCGGACCGTCTGGTCGCGCCGGCGCTGGTGGCCCGATCGGATCCGGCAGTTGATGCAGGATCAATACTTCGCCACTTCGATCGAGCGCCGCCGACGGACGCGCATCGGCGGCCGCGAACATGCCACTTGCATCGTTGCTGATCGAGCGGATTTCGCCGACAGGAAAACCCGCCGGGAAGTGCCCGCCGAGTCCGGACGTGATCAGCTTGTCACCGACTCTTATATCCGCGCTGATCGGAACATTCGGCAATTCCAGTCGATCGAGCGCCACGCTGCCGTGAGCGATGACACGCATGCCGGTACGTTCGATCGTCACGGGTAATGCGTGTGCGGGATCGGTGATCAGCAGCACCGTCGATATGTTCGGCAAAACTTCCACGATCTGACCCATCACGCCGTGTGCGTCCAGTACTGCTTCGCCGATCTCGACGCTTTGCCGCGAACCTGCGTCGACGATGATGCGATGGCGCGACGGATCGATATCGACGTCGATAATTTTCGCCAGTTGCACGCCCAGACCGAGACCGCGCTGCACGTCGAGCAATTCTTGTAGTCGCTGATTTTCATCGCGCAGCACACCGAGTCGATTCAGTCGCGCCTGCGCCAGCAATAACTGCTCGCTCAGTTGCGTGTTGCGCTCGGTGAGTTGTTGCCGGTCCGTGATCGCGAGGCTTACTTGTCGCGCGATCTGCGAAGGCCATGCCGCGATGCGATACGTCGGCTCGATCGCCTCATTCAGCGCCAAGCGGATGCGATAGAGATACTCGTTGCGGTGATCCGCCACCATCAGCACGATGGCGATGGCGAGATACGCAATCAAGCGCAACGTGCTCGATGCGCCGGACGCAAAAAGAGGGGCAGTTTCGTTATTGGCTAAAGCCATGGCGACTCCGCGTATCGCACGTGACTTGTTAGGTGCAGCTGATTATTCGGGGGCGAAGAAATCGCTTCCGTGCTGATCGATCAGTTCCAGGGCCCGGCCGCCGCCGCGCGCCACGCAGGTGAGCGGATCGTCCGCCACATGCACGTGCAGCCCGGTTTCTTCGGAAATCAACCGATCCACATCGCGCAGCAGCGCGCCGCCACCCGTGAGCACGATGCCGCGCTCGGCGACATCGGAGCACAACTCCGGCGGCGTCTGTTCCAGCGCCGATTTCACGGCACTCACGATGCCCGCCAGCGGTTCGTGCAGGGCCTCGAGGATTTCATTCGAATTGATAGTGACATTGCGCGGCACGCCCTCGGCAAGATTGCGGCCGGAAATGACGATTTCCTTGACCTCGGACTGCGGAAACGCGCAGCCGATTTCCATCTTGATGCGCTCGGCCGTCGATTCGCCGATCAGCGTGCCGTGATTGCGGCGCACGTAGTTGATGATCGATTCGTCGAAGCGGTCGCCGCCGATGCGCACGGATGCCGAGTAGACGATGCCGTTCAACGAAATCACCGCCACTTCCGACGTGCCGCCACCGATGTCGAGCACCATCGAACCACGCGCCTCGTGCACAGGAATGCCGGCGCCGATCGCGGCGGCCATCGGTTCCTCGATCAGAAACACATCGCGCGCGCCTGCGGATTCGGCCGATTCCTTGATCGCGCGGCGTTCGACTTGTGTCGATCCGCACGGCACGCAGACCAGTACGCGCGGGCTCGGGCGGAACAGGCGCGAGCGATGCACTTTCTTGATGAACTGCTTGAGCATTTCTTCCGTCATCGAGAAATCCGCGATGACGCCGTCCTTCAGTGGACGTACTGTAACGATGTTGCCCGGCGTGCGGCCCAGCATGCGTTTGGCGTCGCTGCCCACGGCCGCTATGGAGCGGGGGCCGCCCGGTCCGCGATCCTGGCGAATCGCCACCACGGACGGCTCGTTGAGCACGATGCCTTGGCCGCGCACATAAATGAGCGTGTTTGCGGTACCCAGATCGATCGAGAGATCGTTGGAAAAGAATCTACCTAAGCCGAACATGAAGCAGTTGATCCCGTGCGAGGAGGGTGGGTCGAAGGCAAAAGGACAACGACACGCAAAGCGCGACAGTGTAGTAACCGGCATGGCGCGAAGCAAGGAAAAATGCCGTTAAGCGCCGTATTGCTCACGCGCAGAATGGGCCCGAAAAATGGCGCGGGTGGGGCCGTTCGGCGTTTTCGTTGTGATATGGTCGTCTTTCCTTTTCCGCTGCGTCCGCTCATGTCCATCGACCACGCCACGGTGCGCCGCATCGCCCGCCTTGCGCGGCTTTCCGTCGACGACGCGCACCTGGAAAATCTGGCGAACGAACTGAATGGCGTGCTGCGACTGGCCGACGCGCTGGCCAAGGCCGACGTAGAAGGCGTCGAACCGCTCGCGCACCCGCACGAGCAGGCGCTCGCGATGCGGCAGGACGCGGTCACGGAGCCTGACCGCGCCGATGCTTTGCTGGCTCTCGCGCCCCAGTCGCGCGGCGGTATGTACCTCGTTCCCAAGGTCATCGAGTAGGCAATGGCACCGCGCAGCATCGCGCAACTTGCGCAGGATCTGCGTGCGCGCCGCGTGTCCGCACGCGAACTTGCCCAGCAATCTCTGTCGATGGCGCGCAGTCTGTCGGGATTGAATGCCTTCATCACACTCGACGAATCGGCGATAGAGAAAGCGATTCCGAAAGTCGATCATGTTCTTGCTGGCATTCCCTTCGCGCACAAGGATATTTTCTGCACGAACGGAATTCGCACGACATGCGCTTCGCGCATGCTCGAGCATTTCGTGCCGCCGTATGACGCGACCGTCGTCGAGAAACTGGCAGCGTTCGGCGCCGTCTCCATCGGCAAGACGAATATGGACGAGTTTGCGATGGGCTCGTCCAACGAGAACAGTTTTTTCGGGCCGGTGAAAAATCCGTGGGATTCCACGCGCGTTCCCGGCGGGTCGTCCGGCGGATCGGCGGCAGCGGTGGCTGCGGGTATCGTCGCGTTCGCCACCGGCACCGACACGGGCGGTTCGATTCGTCAGCCGGCGGCTTTCTGCGGCGTCACAGGATTGAAACCGTCCTACGGACGCGTGTCGCGCTGGGGCATGATCGCGTTCGCATCGAGTCTGGATTGCGGTGGTGTCATAGCGCGTAGCGCCGAGGATTGTGCACACGTGTTTGCGGCGATGGCCGGACACGATCCGCGCGATGCGACGAGCGCCGACTGCGGCGTGGACGAGTACGTTGCCGCATTGTCCACAACGCTGAAAGGTATACGAATCGGCCTGGCAAGAAATTACTTCGGCGCGGGCGTCGAAGATGGCGTGGCATCGGCGGTTCACGAATCGCTGCGCGAACTCGAAAAATTGGGCGCGATTCTGGTCGACATCGATTTGCCGAATGCTGCGCTCGCCATTCCCGCGTATTACGTTATCGCGCCAGCGGAAGCATCCAGCAACCTCGCCCGCTATGACGGCGTTCGCTACGGATATCGTTGTGCGAACCCGGCGTCGCTCGACGATCTGTATACACGCAGCCGTACCGAAGCACTTGGCGCAGAAGTCAAACGACGCATTCTCGTCGGAACGTATGCGCTGTCTGCAGGTTATTACGATGCGTTTTATTTGCGCGCGCAGAAGGCGCGGCGATTGATCGCGAATGATTTTGCGAACGCATTCAAGTCAGTCGATCTGATTGCCGGACCGACGACGCCGACGGTTGCGTTCAAGCTCGGCGAGAAATCCGATCCGCTGGCGATGTACGCGGCGGACGTAAACACCGTTGCCGTCAATTTGGCCGGATTGCCGGCGATCTCGTTGCCGGCCGGATTCAGCCAACGCTTGCCGGTGGGATTGCAATTGATCGCGCCGATGTTCGCGGAAGCGCGTTTGCTCAACGCCGGTTATCAATTGCAGCAAAGTACAGATTTCCACTTGCGCACGCCGGAGGTAGCAGCGTGAGCGAATGGCAACCCGTCATCGGTCTGGAGATTCATGCGCAGCTCAATACCGCGAGCAAGTTGTTCTCTGGCGCTTCGACCACCTATGGCGCGGAACCGAACACGCATGCGAGTGCCGTCGATGCCGCGTTGCCGGGAACGCTGCCCGTGCCGAATCGCGCGGTGCTCGAAAAAGCCATTCGTTTCGGCTTGGCCATCGACGCGACGATTGCGTCCAAAAGTATATTTGCGCGCAAAAACTACTTTTATCCCGACTTGCCGAAGGGCTATCAGATCAGCCAGTACGAATTGCCGATCGTCAGCAACGGCACGCTGAACGTCCGCACGGACGACGGACGGACGATCGATGTCGCCGTGCAGCGTGCACATCTGGAAGAGGACGCCGGCAAATCGTTGCACGATGCGTTTGACTCGGCGACCGGCATCGATCTGAATCGCGCCGGCACGCCGCTCTTGGAAATTGTGTCCGCGCCGGTGCTGCATTCCGCGCAGGACGCCGTCGCCTACATGCGCACCATGCACACGCTGGTGCGGTGGCTTGGCATCTGCGACGGCAACATGCAGGAAGGATCGTTTCGTTGCGATGCGAACGTGTCCATTCGTCCAGCGGGCGCAAGCCGGCTCGGCACGCGCACGGAGATCAAAAACGTCAACTCGTTCCGCTTCGTCGAGAAGGCGATCGAGTACGAAATCGAACGGCAGATCCGCGCGCTCGAAAACGGCGACACGATCGTGCAGGAAACACGCCTGTATGACGCCGCGCATCATCGCACGCGCCCGATGCGCAGCAAGGAAGATGCGGACGACTACCGGTATTTCCCCGATCCGGATTTGCCGCCGTTGACCGTGTCGATGGCCGACATCGATGCGGTGCGCGATGCGATGCCCGAGTTGCCGGACGCGCGGCGTCGGCGTTACGTCGAGCAGCTCGGACTACCGGGCATCGACGCCACGCAGCTGTGCGCGGACAAGACGACATCGGATTATTTCGAAACACTGCATGCCGCCAATCCGGCCGATGCGAAAACGTGCGCGAACTGGATTCTCGGCGAACTGGCTGCGGCGTTGAACGCCGAGGATTTGTCGATCGGCCAATCGCGAGTATCGCCGCCATCGCTAGCCACGTTAATCGCCCGCACGCGCGACGGGACGATTTCGAACAAGACCGCTAAGGATGTTTTCGCGGCGATGTGGGCGGGCGACGGCGATGCCGATACAATCATCGCGGCGCGTGGACTGCGCGAGATTTCCGACGACGGTGCATTGACGTCGGCCATCGAAGCGGTCGTCGCAGAATTCCCTGGGCAAGTCGCGGAGTTTCGTGCGGGGAACGACAAGCTGCTGCAATTCTTCGTCGGTCAATCGATGAAGCGTCTGCGCGGCCAGGGCAATCCGCAGCGATTGAATGCGCTGCTGCGCGAAAAATTGAATTCTTGAAATCCGAATTTTTACCTAGGACTTTTCGATGTCTGCTTTGATCTGCGGTTCGCTCGCTTACGACACTATCATGGTGTTCCAGGATCAGTTCAAAAATCACATCCTGCCGGACAAAGTACACATGTTGAACGTGGCGTTTCTCGTGCCGCGCATGCGCAAGGAATTCGGCGGTTGCGCGGGCAACATCAGCTACAACCTCAAGTTGCTCAGCGGACATCCGATTCCGATGGGGACGGTGGGCCAGGATTTCGCGCCGTATCGCGAACACTTCATGAACTGCGGAATCGATCTGAGTCGGGTCAAGGTGATCGAGGATTTGTATACCGCGCAGGCGTTCATCACGACCGATCTCGACGACAACCAGATCACCGCGTTCCATCCCGGCGCAATGATGCGCTCGTACGAAAATCACGTGCGCGATGTTCCGAACATCGAGTTCGGCATCGTCGGACCCGATGGCCGCGAGGCGATGCTGCAACATGCGCGCGAATTCGCCGAACGCGGCACACCGTTTATTTTCGATCCCGGTCAGGCGATGCCGCTGTACAACGGCGATGAATTCCGCGCGTTCATCGAGCAGTCGCAGTACGTGACTGTGAACGATTACGAATCCAATCTTCTGCAGACGCGCACCGGCTGGAGCGAGAAGCAGATCGCCGAACGCGTGAATGCGTACATCGTCACGCGCGGGCCGAAGGGTTCGTTCATCCATACGGCGAAGGAAACATTCGACATTCCTCCGGCGCATGAGCGCCGCGTTTCCGATCCGACCGGATGCGGCGATGCGTATCGTGCCGGATTGATCTACGGACTAATGAAGAACATGGATCTGCCGACGTGCGGCCGCATGGCATCGCTGATGGGCGCGCTGAAAGTGGAACATCCCGGCACGCAGAACCAGCGCTTCACTTACGACGAATTCGCCGACCAGTTCCGCCAGCAGTTCGGGTACGCGCTCGATTAGCTGTTTCCCAGCGAAAACGGTGTGAAGTGTGTGTCGCGATCGAAGTAGTCCTCGTTCTCTGCGCGCTTGAGCGCGGCGACGATGCGGTACGTCAGCGGCGTCGCGACGATTTCCCAGATCACTTTCAGCGCGTAGTTCGAAAACATCACGGTAAGCACCAGTTTCGTGTCCCACACGCCGAGGAAAGCCGCGGGATAGAACACAAGGGAATCCACGCCTTCGCCGACGATCGTGGAGCCGACGATGCGCGACCACAGCGCCTTGCCGTTTGTCCACAATTTCATTTTTGCCAATGTATACGAATTAGCGAATTCGCCGCAGAAAAATGCCGTGATCGAGGCGAACACGATGCGCGGCGTCTGGCCGAAGATGGATTCGTACGCGGCTTGGCCATTCCAGTCCGGCGACGGCGGCAGTTTCACGACGACAGTGGCCATGATGGACGCGAATATGAGTGCAGTGAGTCCCGACCAGATCACGCGCCGTGCCCGTGCGTAGCCGTAGACCTCTGTCAAAATATCGCCGAACACGTACGAGATCGGGAAAAACAGCACACCGGCGCCAAATGTGAATGGCCCAATCAGCGGTAGATTCACCGTCGCGACTTTCGCGGGGCCGATCAGATTCGAACACAGCAGCACGCAGACGAACGCGCCGAGGATCAAATCGTAGTATCGATACGAGTGGACGGGTGTCGACAACGGCTTCGTCGAGTTCATTCGCGCGGCTCTACACGAATATCGGTCTTCACCGAGTTGGCGAGGAAACAACTTTCGTGCGCGGCATGGTGCATGTCGACGATTTGTTCGCGCGTGGGTTGCGTTCCGTTGAACCTCGCGCGGGGACGCAATGCGACTTCGGCGACGACGAGCTTGCCTTCATCGTTTTCACGCATGCGGCCGACCGCTTGGTCATCGTAATCGTCGACGACGAATCCGCGTTCGGCGGCGGTCGATAGAAACCACAGCATGTGGCAGCTCGACAGTGCCGCGACGAACGCTTCTTCGGGATCGACGGCGCCCGCATCGGAAAACGGTTCGCGCACAACCTGTGGCGATGCGGAGCCCGGAACGATCGCGCCGCCGTCGAAATGCCATTCGTGTTTGCGCGAGTAGCGCCCTTTCACGAAGGGGTGTTCGCCGCGCTGCCAGCGGACGGTCGCGAAATGTTCGCTCATGGCGTAAGGTCTTTGCCCCGGGTGCGTCCATTGTGGTTTATGACGGAGAAGAACGCCATGCGCCGTTGGTTGGGATTGCTGCTTTGTTTGGTCAGTATCGCGTCATTCGCACAGGAACGCGCGATTGCCTGGGAAGGAAAAGGCGCAGACGGGAAAACGATCCGATTCGATCCGCAGCATCGCGATCGTCCGGCCATTCTTCTTTTCTGGGCGACGTGGTGTCCGTATTGCGAAGCCCTGATGCCGCATTTGCAAAAAGTATACGATGCTGCGGGCAAGCAGCATCTGGACGTCTATGCGATCGACATCAAGGAAGATGGCGATTCGGTCGCGGCGCTGAAAAAGCGCAATCAGACGTTCACGCTCGTGCGCGACGGCGATGCGATCGCCGACCAGTACCACGTGAAAGGTACGCCGGGTCTTTTTCTTGTGGACACGAAGGGGAATATCATTTATCACCCTACATCGGGCGAGCCGGACGCGGTCGAATCCATGTTGCTCCAAAAGTTGAACTTGCCCGCGGCGAAGTGAGATAGCCTCCATGCTGGAATTGCGTTGTCATTGCGAATGCTGCGACAAAGCGCTGCCGCCTGATGCGTCTGACGCGATGATCTGTTCATTCGAATGCACAATTTGCGCGGCGTGTGTGCGTGATCGCTTGCGCGGAGTCTGTCCGAACTGCGGCGGCGGTTTCGCGCCGCGGCCGATTCGCCCGGCGTCGCTGCTGGCGAAATATCCGCCGTCGTCGACGCGCCGCCCATTGGCCTGCGAGCAGGATTAGCGCACGTCAGGCCCCATGCAGAACGCCGTTTCCTCGACCGACGTTTTCCTGCATGTTCGCGTGATCATGGCGATGGTGCTCGGCCTGGGCATCACGCGCCTGCTCACGGGCATCGCCAATTTCGTACAGCATCCGGGCAAGTACAAGGTGTATCTCGTGCACATCGGTTGGGTGTGCTGGATGCTGCTGATGCTGATTCACTTTTGGTGGTGGGAATTCTGGCTGCATCAGATCGGCACATGGACGTTCGAGATTTACGTGTTCCTCATCGTCTACACGATTTTGCTGTATCTGCTGTGCGCGCTGCTGTTTCCGGACAACATCGCCGAGTATTCGGGATACGAGGAATTTTTCATTTCGAGACGCCGCTGGTTTTTCGGAATTCTCGCTTGTGTCTTCGTGTTCGATTTGATCGATACGCTGCTCAAGGGCCGCTCGCATTTCGAGATCTTCGGCGTGGAATATTTGATTCGCGTACCGGTTTATATCGCGCTGTGCATCATCGCGATGATCACGCCGAACCGTCGCTATCACGCGGCGTTCGTTATCGGCAGCTTGATCTACGAGATTTCCTGGATCGCCCGCTTGTTCAACACGCTGGATTGATCTCAATGCGCGACGAACAGGGGCAGGTCGCTGTTCTGGAATAGATATCGCGTGGCTCCGCCGAGGACCAATTCGGCGATGCGCGAATGTCCCCAGCCGCCCATCACGATGGTGTCCGATTTCGATTCGCGCGCGGCGCCGAGAATGTTCGCGCCATGTTCGCTCTTCGGCGTGAAGCGTTGAAATTGCGCCTTCACGCCATGGCGTTCGAGATACGCGGCGAGATCGAGCTCCGGAAGGTGCCGGGCACTGAGTCGGTCCTCGTGCGCCGTTCCATCCAGCACCAGCGTTTGCGATGCCGTTTTCAAAATCGGGAGGGCGCCGCGAATTGCGCGCATCGATTCACGACTGTGATTCCAAGCGATAGTGACGCGTTCGCCGAGCGATGCAACTTTCGCCGTCTGCGGCACGACGATCACGGGCACGCCGGCCCCGAACACGGTGCGCGATACGGTTCCCCAACCGGTCGGGGCATCCGGATTGAGAACGGGGCGTTCGGCAACGATCAGATCGCACCAACGCGCCGCATGGCACAGCGCCTCGACAGGTTCGCCTTGCGCGGACAGCCATTCGCCGCGGGCGGAATTCTCCGCCAGAAGTTTTTCCCACCAACCCTTTCGCGCCAACGACTCGCTATACAAATGATCAGCTTCGTGAACCTGGAACACCACGGTTTCCGGTGTGCTGAACGCCACCGCGCCCATCGGTGCTACGTGCAGGCCGTACAAATGGCTGGGAATACGTTGCGCGATCGCCAGTGCGGCGCGCGCCGCGAGCGAATCGCCTTGCGCATCGCGCACGTGCACGAGAATATCCAGAGTGTCCATCGGCAGAGTCGTTGCGGCTGTCATCGCGTATAGCTTAGCGCGATGCGGCCGATACTGACCTCCTGCACATGCCTTGCAATGTTGCATTGCGCTACCATTTCATCGTCGTCACCCAAGGAGGCGGCCATGCTGAAGCTTCTGCTCGTCTTTCCCGCACTGATTTTTGGATCGATTTTGCTCGGCGTCGGCGCGCTCGTGTTCCTGCCGATGCTCGCGCTATTGCCGATCATCCTGGCGGTGGGAGCGTGTGTGCTGGCGCTTTCGCTGACGGTGGGAATCCTCACGTTTGTCGTCCGGCTGTTCGGCGCGTTGCTGGTGGGCATCGGCGGATTGATGATTGCCGGCGTCGGTGCAGTCGCGCTGTTTGCCGGCGGTTTCGTGGCGTTGCTTGTGGGCGTGGCCGTTTTCCATCTGCTCCTTCCCATCCTTTTCATTGTCGGCCTCGTTTGGCTGATCCATCGAGCGTCGCGCCCGAAGCCCGCGCAACTGGCGCACTTGTAACTGGAATTTATCGTCGGTTTAGCGCGGCCTGTACGCGGAGTTCCATTCCGTTCAGGTTTCCTGCGCGAGACTTTCGCCACCCAACAACAGGAGGTTGACGATGCGCACGATGCATTTGGTGGCACCGGCTTTGTTGCTCGCCGCGGGGTCGATGTTCTCGACTCAGGCAAGCGCCGCCGGCAAGGTTGATTGTGAGATGAAGTTTTCCCTGACCGGTTGGTCGGCAATTTACAAGCATGCCGAAGGCGCCGGTACGGTTTCGTGCACTAACGGGCATTCGTATCCGGTCAACATCGTCGCAGTAGGCGGCGGCTTGACGGTCGGCAAGTACAAAATCGAAGGCGGTACCGGAAAATTCTCCGAGGTGTACGACGTCGGCGAAATCTTCGGCAGCTACGCCCAAGGCGAGGCGAACGCGGGCCTCGTGAAATCCGGCACCGCGCAGGTGTTGACGAAAGGCAATGTGTCGCTCGCGCTGGCAGGAGCTGGCGAAGGCGTCGATATCGGTATCTCGTTCGGCAAGTTCACGGTCGAACGCGCCAAGTAATTGCTTCACCGATTGAAAAAACGCGGCGCTTGGATGCGCCGCGTTTTTTTGTGCGCCATTTAGTCGCGTAGTTTGTCGCAATGGATGGAAACCGCTAAGGTGTCGCGCCGCGCCTGCATGCGCATGATAACGGTCCACAATGCCGGAGATTGTTCCCAGCGAATATTCGCTCAACGAGGAATGGGCCAACAGCCTGACGCATGCATTCGGGTTGATCCTTAGCGTCGTGGGTCTGATCTTGCTGATGATTGCGACGAGCAATGGCGGTTTCCG
>Ga0209006_10003481_pt1 | contig 14305 bp, 13 predicted proteins | sample JacPin_JW_Ref_O2_FD_188567 | JGI IMG/M metagenome (GOLD analysis project Ga0209006, IMG submission 188567) | Forest soil microbial communities from Algoma, Ontario, Canada - Jack Pine, Ontario site 1_JW_Ref_O2 (SPAdes) (version 2) | ecosystem: Environmental > Terrestrial > Soil > Boreal... | reverse complement strand
ACTGCCTGGCGCTGCATGTTCGAGCCCATGAGCGCGCGGTTCGCGTCGTCATGCTCGAGGAACGGGATGAGCGAGGCGGCGACCGAAACGATCTGCTTCGGGCTCACATCCATGTAGTTGATGCGCTCGCGCGGCACGAGGGTGAACTCGTTCTGCAGGCGGCAGGAGACGAGCTCGTCGGACATCTCGCCCTTGGCGGTCAAACGCGCATTTGCCTGCGCAATGGCGAATTCTCCCTCTTCGATCGCCGATAGATAGTCGATCTGATCGGACACCACGCCATGCTCGACCCTGCGGTACGGGGTCTCGAGGAACCCGTACTGGTTGGTGCGCGCGTACACGGACAAAGAGTTGATGAGCCCGATGTTCGGGCCTTCCGGAGTCTCGATCGGGCACACCCGTCCGTAGTGCGTCGGGTGCACGTCGCGCACTTCGAATCCCGCACGCTCGCGCGTCAGCCCGCCCGGGCCCAATGCCGAGACGCGACGCTTGTGCGTGACTTCGGAGAGCGGATTGTTCTGATCCATGAACTGCGAGAGCTGCGAGGAGCCAAAGAACTCCTTGACCGCCGCGGCCACCGGCTTCGCATTGATCATCTCCTGCGGCATCAGGGGCTCGGTCTCCGCGATCGTCAGGCGCTCCTTCACCGCGCGCTCCACGCGCACAAGTCCCACGCGGAAGGCGTTCTCGGCCATCTCGCCCACGCTTCGGACGCGGCGGTTGCCCAAGTGGTCGATGTCATCGACCGTGCCGTTGCCGTTTCTGATGTCGATCAGCACCTTCAGGACGTCAATGATGTCGTCGCGCGACAGCACACCGGAGCCGGCGCCCGATTCGCGGCGCACGCGGCGGTTGAACTTCATGCGGCCGACGCCCGAGAGGTCGTAGCGCTCGGAATTGAAGAACAGATTGTTGAAGAGGTTTTCCGCCGCATCCTTGGTCGGCGGTTCGCCGGGACGCATCATGCGGTAGATCTCGACCAGCGCCTCAAGACGGGTCTTGGTCGGATCCACGCGCAGCGTGTCCGAGATATACGGACCGCGGTCGAGGTCGTTGGTGTAGAGCGTCTGGATCTCGGTGATGGACGACTCGATGAGCTTCTCGACCGACAGGGCGGTCAGCACCTCGTTCGCCTTTGCCAGGATCTCGCCCGTTTCGGTGTTGACGACGTCGTGCGCAAGGACTTTGCCGTACACGTACTCGCGCGGCACGCGCAGGCGCTTTACCCCTGCCTCTTCGAGCTGGCGTACATGGCGCGCCGTGATGCGGCGCCCCTCCTCGACGATCACCTGATCGCCGATGCGCAGCTCAAAGGTTGCGGTCTCGCCGCGCAGGCGCTGCGCCACGAGCTGCAGCGCAGTCTCGTCCTTCGACAGATAGAACGTGTTCTTCTCGAAAAAGGTGTCGAGGATCTCCGTCTCGGTCATGCCGAGCGCGCGCAGAATGATCGTGACCGGCAGTTTCCTTCTACGGTCGATACGTGCGAACACGCAGTCCTTGGGGTCGAACTCAAAGTCGAGCCACGAGCCACGGTAAGGAATGATGCGCGCCGAGAACAGCAGTTTTCCCGACGAGTGCGTCTTGCCACGGTCGTGGTCGAAGAACACTCCGGGGCTTCTGTGTAGCTGCGAGACGATGACGCGCTCCGTGCCATTGATCACGAAGGTGCCGTTGTCGGTCATGAGGGGTAGCTCCCCCAAATACACTTCCTGCTCGCGCACGTCCTTCACGGGCTTCTTGGCGCCGGCAGCCTCTTTGTCGAGCACGATGAGCCGCACCTTGGTGCGCAGCGGAGCTGCATAGGTGAGGCCGCGCAGCTGGCACTCCTTGACGTCGAACACGGGCTCCCCTAAGCGGTAGCTCACGTATTCGAGAGTGGCGTTGCCGGAATAGCTCGAGATCGGAAACACGCTCTTGAAGGCCGCATGCAGGCCGACGTCGGAACGCGCATCCTCGGCCACCGCCGCCTGCAGGAACGAGCGGTAGGAGTCGAGTTGAATCGCGAGCAGGTAAGGCACCTGCAGGATCCCCGGCTGCTTGCCGAAGTTCTTGCGGATACGCTTCTTCTCGGTGAAGGAGTAAGCCATCAGATCACCTCTATACTTGCGCGGCGCCTGGGATCGACGGGGCCTGCTGGCGCAAACCCCGTGCTACCCGGAACCGCTGTCGACAACACGGTCGGAAAAATTACTTAATCTCGACCTTCGCGCCGGCGTCTTCGAGCTTCTTCTTCATCGTCTCCGTATCGGCCTTCGCCACGCCTTCCTTCACGGTCGAGGGCACGCCCTCGACGAGGTCCTTCGCTTCCTTCAAGCCCAAGCCCGTGAGCTCGCGGATGACCTTGATCACGGTGACTTTCTTGTCGGCCGGATATTCCTTCAAAGTCACGGTGAACTCCGTCTGCTCTTCGGCCGGTGCGGCGGCGGCGGCGCCGGCGCCCGGGCCTGCGGCGAGCGCAACCGGAGCCGCGGCGGTGACGCCGAACTTCTTCTCCATATCGGAGATGAGCTCGACGACCTCCATCACGGTCATTTTCGAGATTGAATCGAGGATTTCGTCTTTGCTGACAGCCATGTTGGGTCTCCTAAAAGAGTTTCAAGACATCAAGCGCCCGCGGCAGCCTTCTGCGCGCGTACAGCGTCAATCGTGCGTACCAGTTTCGTGTGCGGCGCGGCGAGCATGCGCACCAGCTTCTCAATCGGCGCCTTCATGACGCCCAGAAGCTGCGACAGCGCCTGCTCACGCGTCGGCAGACTCGCGACCTTGTCGAGATCCTTCCCCGACAGCACCGGGCCGCCGAGGCTGATCAGGGTCGCGATCAGCTTTTCATTGCCCTTCGCGAAGTCCTTCACCACGCGCGCGGCCGCGCCCGGATCGTTCCTCGAGAAGGCGAGCACGAGCGGTCCTTTCAATTTGGGACCGATCGACTCGAAGGCCGTTCCGGAGATTGCCTTGCGCGCCAGCGTGTTCTTCACCACACGCATGTACACGCCCTGCGCCCTAGCCTTGCTGCGCAGCTCAGTCATCTGCGAGACGGTCAAACCGCGGTATTCCGCGGCCACGACCGACTGAGCCTTGGCTGCAACCGCGCCGACTTCGGCCACCAAGGCCTGCTTGTCTTCGAGCTTAAGTGGCATTCGTCAATCTCCTCGCCTGAAGAACACACTTCCAATGGAGCAGCCTTCTTCCAAAGCCGCTCCTCCTAATGACGGTGTGCTTCGCGCCCGAGGCTTCATCCTCAATTGCGTTTCAGCGGTCCCACCATCTGCGCTGGCGATCATTAAGAGCCCCTAAGCGGCTCGCCGGCGGTCTTCGATGTCGTCCGCTTACGCGGACCCGCATCAAATCTAAAAAAGTCTCGCGCTCCTAAACGCCCAGACTGCCTTGATCAATCGTCACGCCCGGTCCCATCGTCGAGGACAGCGTGACCTTCTTCAAAAACACGCCCTTGGACGTCGCAGGCTTCGCCTTCTGCAGATCGCCAATCAGCGCCAGAAGGTTCGCCTTCAGCGCCGGGATCTCGAAATTGGCCTTGCCGATGGTGCAATGGACGATGCCGCCCTTGTCGACCCGGTAGCGCACCTGTCCTGCCTTGGCGTTCTTCACGGCGGTGGCGACGTCCGGCGTTACGGTGCCGACCTTGGGGTTCGGCATGAGCCCGCGGGGGCCCAGGATCTGGCCAAGCTGCCCGACCACGCGCATGGCATCGGGACTTGCGACGACCACGTCAAAATCAATCTCGCCGGCCTTCACCTTCGCCGCGAGATCCTCGAGCCCCACGATGTCGGCGCCGGCTGCGCGCGCAGCGTCCTGGTTCTTGCCGGAGGTAAACACGGCGACGCGCACGCTCTTGCCGATGCCGTGCGGCATGACGGTCGAGCCGCGCACCTGCTGATCGGACTTGCTGGCGTCGATGCCTAAGTTGACGGCCGCATCGATGCCTTCATTGAACTTGGCGGTGGCGAGCTCTTTGACGAGCTTCAGCGCCTCATCCACCGGATAGTGCTTGCCGGCAGTCACCTTGGACTGCGCGGCCTTCACACGCTTGGCAACAAATGGCATGACTTAGACTCCTTCGACTTCCACGCCCATGCTGCGGGCGCTGCCCGCGATGGTGCGCACCGCCGCCTCAAGATCAGAGGCAGTCAGATCCGGCTGCTTCATCTTGGCGATCTCTTCAAGCTGCTTGCGGCTGATCTTGCCGACCTTGCTCGTGTTAGGCGTGCCGCTGCCCTTCTCGATGCCGATCGCTTTCCTGATGAGGACCGACGCAGGCGGGGTCTTCATCACGAAGGTGAAGCTGCGATCCGAGTACACGGTGATCACGACCGGAATCGGCAGCCCCTTCTCGAGCTTCTGGGTCTGCGCATTGAACTGTTTGCAGAACTCCATGATGTTCACGCCCTGCTGGCCGAGCGCCGGGCCGATGGGCGGCGAGGGGTTGGCGGAGCCCGCCGGGACCTGCAGTTTGACATAGCCGTTGACTTTCTTTGCCATGGTCTTCTGATTCCTTAGGCCTTCTCGACCTGCGAGAAGTCCAGTTCCACCGGGGTGGAGCGGCCGAGAATCTGCACGGCGACGTGCAGGCGGTTCTTCTCGTAATTCACGCTCTCAACCACACCATTGAAGTCGTTGAACGGTCCGTCGGTCACGCGCACCACCTCGCCCGGCTCGAAGAGCACCTTCGGCCGCGGCTTGTCCACGCCCTCTTCCACGCGCCGCAGAATCTGATTCGCTTCCTTATCGGTAATGGCCGCCGGTTTCTCCGGAGTGCCGCCGATGAAACCGAGGACCTTTGGCACGTCGCGCACCAAGTGCCAGGTCTCCTCATCCATTTCCATCTGCACCAGCACGTAGCCGGGATAGAACTTGCGCTCGCTCTTTCTCTTCTGGCCGTCGCGCATCTCGACCACCTCTTCGGTCGGGACCAGGATCTCGCCGAACTTCGGCTCAAGACCGGCGCGCCGAATGCGCTCCTTCAGCGATTCGGAAACCCGATGCTCAAAGTTCGAGTAGGCGTGCACCACATACCATCGCAGCGGCATGCTCAACCTCCCTGCCCCGTCAATGCGCGGGTGGCCCACGCGAGTACCAGATCAAGCACCCAGAAAAACAAGCCCGCCACGATCACGAAGCCAAACACGACGAGCGTCGTCATGCCGGTCTCCTGGCGGCTCGGCCATACAATCTTCCTAAGCTCGATGCGCGAATCGAGCATGAACCGCCAGAATTCGCGGCCCTGCTTCGAGCTTGCAAACACCGCAATGCCGAGCACGATTCCGCCGATGACGGCGAGCCAGCGCATCCACGGCGCCTGCGCCGACAGCAAGTAATACGCAGCGATGCCACCGATCACCAACAGGATCGTGACCGTAATTTTTGCCTTGTCCGCGACACTCGCGTCTTGGACAGTCGTCTGCTCGTTCATATGGGCCCGATGGCAGGCCAGGAGGGAATCGAACCCCCAACCTGCGGTTTTGGAGACCGCCGCTCTGCCAATTGAGCTACTGGCCTACTTAAAAAGAAAATTTGCTACTTCAGGATTTTCGACACGACGCCTGCGCCGACGGTTTTCCCGCCCTCACGGATCGCAAAGCGCAAACCTTCCTCCATCGCAATCGGACTGATCAGCTCCACCGTCATCTTGATGTTGTCGCCGGGCATGACCATCTCCGTGCCCTCGGGCAGCTGAATCATCCCCGTCACATCGGTGGTGCGAAAATAAAACTGCGGCCGATAGCCTTTGAAGAACGGCGTGTGACGACCGCCCTCCTCCTTCGTCAGCACATACACCTCACACTCAAAGTTCGTGTGCGGCGTAATGCTGCCGGGCTTCGCCAGCACCTGCCCGCGCTCCACATCCTCTCTCTTCGTGCCGCGCAGCAGCACTCCCACGTTGTCCCCCGCCTGCCCCTCATCGAGGAGCTTCCTGAACATCTCAACTCCCGTGCAGATCGTCTTCACCGTCGGCTTCAACCCAATGATCTCCACCTCTTCGTTCACCTTCACCACGCCGCGCTCGATCCTGCCCGTCACCACCGTGCCGCGCCCGGAGATCGAGAACACATCCTCCACCGGCATCAGATACGGCTTATCCACTTCGCGCTTGGGCACCGGGATGTACTTGTCCATCTCCTCCACAAGCTTCACCACACTCTTCACCCCAATCTCGCTCGGATCCCCCTCCAGAGCCTTCAGCGCCGAGCCAATCACGATCGGCGTCTTGTCCCCGGGAAACTTGTACACCGACAGAAGCTCCCGAACCTCCATCTCCACAAGCTCGAGCAACTCCTTGTCGTCCACCATGTCCGCTTTGTTCATGTATACGACGATGTACGGCACGCCCACCTGGCGCGCGAGGAGAATGTGCTCGCGAGTCTGCGGCATCGGACCATCCGCCGCCGACACCACCAGCACCGCCCCGTCCATCTGCGCAGCTCCCGTGATCATGTTCTTCACATAGTCCGCGTGCCCCGGACAGTCCACGTGCGCGTAGTGACGGTTCGCACTCTGGTACTCCACGTGCGCCGTTGAAATCGTAATGCCGCGCGCCTTCTCCTCCGGCGCCTTGTCAATCTGGTCATACGCCATGAAAGTGCCGCCATACGTCTCGGCCATCACCTTCGTCAGCGCCGCCGTCAACGTCGTCTTGCCATGGTCCACATGACCAATCGTCCCCACGTTTACGTGCGGCTTCGTACGCTCAAATTTTACCTTTGACATCGCCAGATCCCCATCATCGAATGGCGGCGCGCTCGCGCGTGCCGAAAAAACCCTTCCCCATCGGGCCCGCTTGAGGTGGAGCCCACGACCGGAATCGAACCGGTGACCTCGTCCTTACCAAGGACGTGCTCTACCGACTGAGCTACGTGGGCAGACACACGCTGGAGCGGGTGGTGGGAATCGAACCCACACCATCAGCTTGGAAGGCTGAGGTTCTACCATTGAACTACACCCGCTAACTCCGAGACTCCTAAGGAATCAAGGCGTTATGAACGGCAGAACCACTCCCAAAGCTGAAAACCCACGAATAGCCGATGCAAACCAACCCGTACCCCCCAGAGGCAGTCGGTTTGTGAACTTCGTAATGTTACGTATTTTTCGCCGCCGTGCAAGACCGATGCCACATGGGCTCGGTCAAACGGCGGACGATTGCAACTGGCAGCGGTGTAGTCCAGCCACAGATCAAGCTCTCGGCTGCCACTTTCAGGGGGCTCCCTGCCGGCTGAACGTTCCGAAGCCCGCCTGGGCCAGACGCAAAAATCCTGCAGGGGCGCGCATCGCGCCCCTGCAGGCCAGGGCCCTCAAACTTGCCGGGTCGCCGTGGACTCTTTAGCGCCGCGCGACCAACTCGTCCTTGCGGGTGGACTCGGGCGACGCCGCCTGCAGCACGCTCAACTGCTGCTGCAGGGCCCGCAATTGCTCGGTATGCGCGGCGAGCAGCTGCTTGAGGCCCTCCATCTGAACAGCCTGAGCGGCATTGCGCGCATCCTGCGTGGCGATCTGTTGTTGCTGCTGCTGGACTTCCTGCAACAGCATGGGCGCGAGCTCGTCATAGCGCACGCCGTCGATCCTTCCGTTTCCGTCTCGAATCACTAGCTCCGGGTACACCTTGGCCACCTCCTCAGCGATGAGCCCGTATTGCCGGACGCCTTGCGGATCGCTCTTGAAGTGAAACGTGACGGGCCGCAACTGTGCAAGCTTCGCGCTGTTCGATCCCATCGGCGCGATGGCTGTCTTGAAGCGCTGCGAAGAACCCGACGCGACGCCGAGCTCGCCGGTGGAGGTCACTACGACGGCCTCGCCACTCAAAGAGTGGTTGTAGATTCCGGCGATGAAGGTTGCGCTTTGCGTGCCCTGCGTGCCGATGCGAATCGTATTGGTCTCCGCCGCGACACCTCTATGGCCGATGTCAATATTATAGCTGCCGGTCGTCAGCGCGTAGCCCGAAAAATATCCGACCGCAATGTTGTTACTGCCGGTAGTGTTGTTCTCGAGCGCCGCCGTGCCGGCGGCGGTGTTGTAGTTGCCCGTCGTATTGAAGTACAGCGAGTTGAATCCGAAAGCGCTGCCGCTGGCGCCGGTAGTATTGTGAAACGCCGCCTGTATGCCGGAGGCAGTGTTTTCGCCGCCCGTCGTATTGTTATAGAGCGCCACCTGCCCTTCGGCGGTGTTGCCGCTGCCGGTGGTGTTGCTGTACAGCGCCTCGTATCCCGAAGCCGTGTTGGAACCCCCGGTGGTGCTGGTGAAGAGCGCTCGGGATCCGGTGGCCGTGTTGTAGCCGCCGGTAGTGTTGGAATTGAGCGCCTTGAATCCGGAAGCCGTGTTCGATACGCCGGTCGTGTTGGCGAACAGTGCATCCTGGCCGGAGCCGGTGTTGTAATTGCCAGTCGTATTGGAATAAAGCGCGTTCACCCCCGAGGCCGTGTTGGAAAATCCGCTCGAATTGGAGAAGAGCGCGGCTTGCCCGGTGCCGGTATTGGAGTAGCCGGTCGTATTGCCGGCCAGCGCTGTGTACCCGGTAGCGGTGTTGTAGTCGCCGGTGGTGTTCGACTGCAGGGCATCTGCCCCCGTCGCGGTATTGTCGAGGCCCGATGTATTGTCGGCGAGCGTGTCGTAGCCAGTGGCGGTGTTATAGTTTCCTTGCGTATTCAGCTGCAGCGCAACGGCTCCAAAAGCGGTGTTGGAAATGCCACTCGTATTGGACTGCAGCGCGTTGGTTCCAACGGCAACGTTAAGATAACCGCCCGTATTGGACTGCAGCGCGAAGTAGCCGACTGCAGTATTGCTGCTCGCGGACGTGTTGGACTGCAGCGCACCTGCGCCGACGGCCGTGTCGTAGGCGCCGATGGAGGCCGTAAGGGCTTGATAACCAAACGCCGTGTTGTTACTCGTATTTGTAAGCTTCGTGAGCGCTCCGAAACCGGCGGCGGTGTTGTTGGTCGCCCCCGAAGACTGATCTAACAGAGCGTCGGTTCCCATCGCCGTGTTGCCGGAGCTATCCGAAGTCACGTTGTCAGGCGGCTGGGCCAGGACGGATCCCGCGGCAAGCAAGCTGATTGGGAGTACTGCAAGAGACTTGAACGTTTTCATAAAACGGGACCCCGTATTGATATGGCGGACCGATCGTTAGAAGCTTCTTTAAGGCCCAGTCGCCCCCTACCCGGCGCTGAGCCCATCCTGGTTCAACGGCATTTCATGTCGAACAGCGTTACCGCGGCACGCGTTGTCTGCTCGATCGCTAGATAAATCGAAAATTCCGGCGAAACGACGACATGCAATTTTCATTTGCCCGGAAAAAATTTGATTTCACAGCGCACCCATGGCTGAAGATTGAATACGGGTGGTGCCGCTAACGTACTGAGCGCAATAGCAAAAACCGCATGCGCCGGGCGAATGCGAAGCGCTGCTGGCATCCGTTCGTCTCCGTTCGCACAAGACTACGGGAACTCGTTTGTCTTCTAATAAGGTGTCGCGATGGCCTTTGGATACATTGGCGTGCGGCGCTCGCCACCTCCTCCGCCAGGCCGCGCGGGCGCCGATTGTCTTCGAATTGAGTGGCCATCCAAATCAACGCTCGACGCGGTGCTTGCGTGGAATTGCAACTGGGACGACGGATTCGTCAAAGTTCGCTGCACCTTGAATCCGAGGCGCTTCAACACCGTGGCCAGGCGCGGGGCAAATCTCATTCCGGCCTTATAAAATCGAGACCTTCAGTAGCTTCAGAACAGAGCCCGGTGCCCTCGTGAAAACATTGAAAGCGAGCACGTCGTTGTGTCGGGTTTGAGCGTCCGCGCGAAGCCGAGATTGATATGCGAGTTCGAAACCGTGATTCGGCTTCACCCGCGCACCCAGGCCAGGGCTTGCGGGAGCGCCGTACTATCTCTTTGCTCGCCGCAACAATGCTCGAATCTCTTTCCGCTAGCGCACGGTCATGCACCTTTTCTCCGACCGCGCGTGAGTTGCGAAGGTCATTGACCTCAACTCTCCGTTGGCGCTAGCAGAAGGGTGGTACTCGTAGCACTAATTGGCGCCGGATCCGTAAGGACAGCTGGTACTCGTCCGGACAATATCCGCGTTTTTGAGTTTCCCCGTAAATGCAGTACAAAACCACGAATAATGCCTCGTCCCGAATGTCACGTAGGAAATACACCCCCGAGCACGCAAGAGCTGATCTCCCGACTCGAGCGCCGCATCCCAAGTGATTGCCTGCTGAGAGGTGGCGGCATCAAAGCTCGCGCTCTTTGCAGGGAACGTGACTCCTAAATCAACGTAGGGAGGGTATTTGTCGCAAGTATTCTCGGTAATATTTGGCACGCTCAATATGCTGTGACCGGGCTGGCTCTTGAGGACATCAAAGAAGATGGATATCTTCAATTCTGTCGCAGGCTCGCGACCCAGATTGTCCCATGGGAATGAAACGCGAACTGGCTGTCCAATCGCAGGCTCATGGGTCAAAGTCGGGGTACCGGGGGCCACCCAGGCGCGATTGGCTTCGACGATGTTCCTATGGATCAGCCAAAGTCCACCGAGTGCCACGGCAGCGGCCACTGCGGTAATCCAATTGAGACATTGAGCGGTTCTCAGCTGCCTGAGGAAATTCTCGCCGCCCGGCTTCACAGCTTTATCTTCCCGAAGGGGAACAGAATTTTGCATCTGGTTGATTCGCTCGTAATGAATCGCAGGAGCGGCTCCGCCATTGCCTTTATCGCGATGTCATTAACATACAGCAACGCTTCCCGCGAGCGCGATGCGCGAATGCTCACGCCGCAGTAGAACCCATTTTGACACTAAGATCGTCGGCCATTTTCTTGTGCGCTTGGAGTATCGGCAGCGTTTTGTTTGCGAAAGCTGCAAAATCTGCATCGGGTGATTGCACTTCGTTGGAGAAAAGCGCGATCGCTCTCGCATGGTCAGCGACCATGAGCTTCGCGTAAGCGGCATCGAAGTTCGCGCTCGACTGGTGCTGCAGCATATCAGGAGTAACTTGGTGTTTGGCATTGACTCTGGCGGGAACCCCAAGGTGTTTGCTGCGCCCCAAGGAAGCGAGTTCAGAATTCGCATTGCCGTGATCCTGCGCCATGCGCGCCGCGGAAAATGAGCCCAAACAGAGCTTGCTGCACGCCTGGCCAAGAAGAATTTCGAGATCAGATCTCACCTTTTCTCTAAAGAGCAAACCAATTGCTCATTTGCCTATACTCTTTCGATTTCCGAAGAATGTAATTGCAGCGGGGCCATTCGGGCAAATTTCTCGACTCAGAAACTCGTTGAAACACTAGGGACTTATCCAAATCCAGAGCAAGCTTAAAATCCTGTTGTTGCTCTGAAAGGAGACGGGCTAGCTCTTTCACTGAGTGCAACTGAAGATCATCGAGCATTATGTATCCGCCCTTCTTCAGCATGTGGTTGCAGTAATAAAAATCAACGAAAACACTAGGCCAATTGTGACACCCATCGATCAAGGCGAAATCAACTTCGCCGTCGCCCTCTCGCATCTTGGAGGCGAGTATTGGCAGAGCCCACTCCGATTGCTCAGCGAAAGCCTCGAGCCCCCTGGTTGATATGCCGTTCGTCTCGCAATAGGCACGAATCTTCTCATGCAACTTAGACACGGGATCAATTGAGATCAATCGTCCCGGGTTTAAAAATAGAAAGGATATTGTAGAATTTCCTGCACCGGTCTCAAGGATGGTTGGGGAAGCTGGTAGATTCTTTCTGAGATAGCGAATGAGTGGGCCTAGATGCTTCCTCTTAAATCCGCCTGTGCCCCAAGTGTTTCCGCCATCCCAAGTGTGAAGCGGTGGCAGATTGGACAAGTATTTCTGGAAGTCGATCATGACTAAACCTAATTATTAGGAGATGAACTGTAAGGCTAATTAGTAAGAAGCGCATTGTTTGCGCGCTCAGCCACGACCTGTCAGGCCAAGTCCATCCGGTGCAGCGCCGACCGGTACGTCGTTACTTCGTGTGCGAGAACGCGCGGCCCTAAGTCCTGCAAATAAATCCTAAGATTTATGGGGCGGCTGATGAGATCGTCGACCTAAACCTGACCTATTCCGTCCGATCCCCACGCAGGTTCTGCGTCACTCAAAATGGGCATTCACTCGGGCCTCTTCTCCCTAGGCGCTCCACAGGAGCGGAAACAATGGATGCTGCATCGGCGCGCCCGCCGGCAGGACCTGGGCAAGCCCTGGAAAATCAGGCGACGTCGCCCAAGCACGCGGGGCGTGCACGATGTCATCCCCCATGAAGCGCACCGAGAACACCCGCCGGCGCTGGCGACTCTCCACCCCCGCAGATGCGTGCAGCGTCAACATGTGAAAGCACACCACATCCCCAGGCTCAATCGCCCAACCCAGAATGCGGTGACGCTCGCGCTCGGCATCAATGTCGGGCAGATCCGCCAAGGCGCCTTCCGGAAACCATTTGGCCTGCGCATCCATGAAGCTGCGCGGCATGAGCCAGGGACCTATGTGTGAGCCCGCAACAAGCTCAAGGGTCGCGGCACGACTCACAGGATCGACCGGAATCCAGAAGCTCGCGTTCTGTCGCCCTTCGATATTGTAGTAGGGCTGATCCTGATGCCAGGGCGTACGCGCCCGCGTACCGGGTTCCTTGGTCAGCATGTGATCGTGATACAGCCGCACGGTGCGGCTTTGCATCAGTTGACCTGCAAGCGCCGCGAGCGGTGACTCAAATATAAAACGGCGGTAGTGCTCGTTCTCCTGCCAGCTGCAGAAGTCTTCGATGAAGCGCCCGGGGTCATCGGGGCGGCTAGCGATTTTGGCGCGCTCGCTCGGATGCCGAAGATTGGCGTCAATGCCCTCGCGCAACAGCGCCACATCCGCCGAACTCAACACCTGCCGCAAACATACCGCCCCGTCGCGGCCAAAGGCTTCGATGTCGCCCGGCGCCACCTTCACACGGTGCCTGCCTTCACAAGCACCATTTTTGCAGGGTCGATATGCTTCTTGATCGCGCGATTCACATCGTCGAGCGTCAAGGCTTCGATCGCACGCGGATAATCGTCGAGCCATGAAACTGGATAACCGCGCAGCACCGCCTGCTGCAGCGCGGCCGCAAGCCCCGCAGTCGTCGCGAGGCTCACCTGATAGGAGCCGACCAGATCTGTCTTGCGCGCCGCAAGTTCCGCGGCCGTGACACCTTCACTCGACCACTTCAAAAGTTCACGCCGCGTCGACGCGATCCCCTTTTCAAGAAGTGCAGGCGCGAATGTCGCATTGATTTTCCAGTAGCCATCGGTCAAAGCATCCTCACCCATGCCAGCGCCGACGTCATAGGTCAGGCCTTCCTTGTCGCGCACGGATCCCATCAAGCGGCTCGTGAAGCCGCTGCCAAAGATGGCGCTGCCCACTCGCAGCGCGAGCGCATCCGGATCCCGGTACCTGAGTCCCGTCGGCTCTCCGAGTGCAACCGATACGCTCGCCTTGCCGGGCACGGGGATGGATTCCTCATGCGCCGCCGTCGCGACCGTCGGCGAGGCGGCGTGCAGATAGTCGCTGCCTCCCGTCCATCCGCCAAAGCCCTTGGCGACGTCCGCCTTGAGAGCATGCACGTCAAGATCGCCCACGGCGATCAGAGTGAAATGTGCAGGGCCGTAATGCTCATGGTGAAAGCGCTGTAGATCCTCAATCTTGGCGCTTTGTACCGCGGCAATCATTTCCTCAGTCGAAGCCGGTCGATTCGGATGACCCTTGGGATATATCGCGCGGTCAAATGCTTCGCCTGCGCGCGAGTTGGTATTTTCCAGGGAGTGCTGCAGGCTCCCAACGGCGGCCTGCTGCGCCTTGGCGAATTCGGCGGGCGCGAAGGCGGGATTGCGCAGCTGGTCGGCGATGAGGCGAATGACGAGCGGCAGATCTTTCTTCAAGCACTTCGCGTGAACTTCAACAAGCTGGATGCCCACGTCGAAGTTGATTTCCGCGCCGACGCTCTCAAGTTCATCCGCAATTTTGAACTGGTCTGCGTTCTTCGTACCGCGATCCAGCATCATCCCCACAAGCGTCGGCACCGCCACGTTGCCCGAGCCTGCGAAGGCGTCGCCCGCGGGCAACGAGCCCACGATGGTCACGACATCCTTCACAGCGGTCGGATAGGCAATGAGATCGACGCCTGCAGTCTTGACGCGCACGATATGCTGCGCGATCTGCGCCGCGAGAATAGGGGCCGCAAGCGTTGCACCCGTCAACAATAGAAGCCCCGTCGAGAGCATTTTCAAGGAATTCATTTCGTCTCCACGGGCACAAACCAGCCAGTGGTGCTCTGATCATGCCCAAGATATTTC
>Ga0209006_10003480_pt1 | contig 14307 bp, 9 predicted proteins | sample JacPin_JW_Ref_O2_FD_188567 | JGI IMG/M metagenome (GOLD analysis project Ga0209006, IMG submission 188567) | Forest soil microbial communities from Algoma, Ontario, Canada - Jack Pine, Ontario site 1_JW_Ref_O2 (SPAdes) (version 2) | ecosystem: Environmental > Terrestrial > Soil > Boreal... | reverse complement strand
CGGCGGCGGCTTTTAATGTGGTTTCTTTAACCAGCTTCTGAGTTCCATCCAGATTGAAGACCCGCGCCGTCAGCTTCAGGCCGTTGGCGTCCACATATTGACTACTCACCAGCCAAACCGCGTGGTCATCGTATCCGTAGATCGGGTCGAGCGTCTGCATCGCTTTTTTCGCGCCGAAATATCCGCCGCCGGGACGCAGATAGTAGTCGTAGAGATGCCAGATCATCGATGGCCATGCGTTGTTCAGCATCCACTGGATGACGCCCGTCGAAGTGTACTTGTTGCGGCTGTAGGCCTCGTACATGGCTCGCACGCCTTCGTAGCTCATGAGCTGCGACTTGTAGGTAAAGTCCTGGGCGCTGTCGGCCTTCCCGTAGCGGGCGCTTAGCGCATCAGTAAACACCTGAGTAGTTTTAAAAGCACCTCCGCCGGCGTGGAAATTCCAATACTCGTCGAGCGAACCTTGCGCGGTCCAAAGATGATCTTTGGGAACCATGCGCTCCACGCTTTCGATCGGCGGAATGGCCGGCCCCATGCTGGTTTCGGTATTGAAGCCGTAAGCACCGCCGCATCCACCCGCGTTGCAAGGTTTCTCTTGCGTGTGGAGATGGGTGTCTGTGGTCCAGTAAGACGGAGCCACATATTCATACGGGCCGCTCATTTTTACGCCGCTGCCATCGGTTACCGTGGTTGTCTTCGCAGTGGCTGAGGAGACGATCGGATTCGGCCAGCGAAGATCAGACTCGATCTTCAAATACATCTCTTCCACGTCAGGCGGCGGCGGGTTATCGCTGCCGTTCAGCCACATCAACATGCTGGGATGGCCGCGCAGGCGATACATCTGATCGCGCAGAGAGGCCTTCGCGATGGCGAAGTCTTCATCCTTCCAACTCCCCCAATGCTCCCAGAAATCGCAGCAACACCATCCGGCCATCACCAGAATGCCTTCACGGTCGGCCGTTTCGAAGAATTCTTCGGTCTCAAGTTTGCCTTCGAGGCGCACGGTGTTGAGTCCCATGTCTTGTACGTAGCGAAACTCGTCGGCCAGACGCTCGGACGTTTCGCGCATCATCATGTCGGGCGTCCAGCCACCACCGCGAATCAGGATGTTCTTTCCGTTGATTTTGAACAGTCGTTTCAGCCGATCGGGCGCCTGTTCGCTGACTTCGGATGTGATCTCGCGAATCCCGAACTTCGTTCGCGACACATCCGAAGCCTCGCCGTCCACTTCGAAAGCAAGCTTCAGTTCATAAAGGTTCGGAGTTCCCATCTGCGCCGGCCACCACAAACGCGGGTTTGCGAAATTGAGTTGGGGATATTGTGCAGGCGCGAACGCCACGTCCTTCGATTCTCCGGCGGCCAACTCAACCGGTTGCGCGAACTCCACGTCTTCTATCCGGCCCTTTAATATTCCTTTCACCGGATGGTCGCTGCCATTTTCGAGCAGCGCCGCCACCGTCAGATGAGCCGTGTGATTCGCGGGCGAATCCACTTTGGAAAGCACCGCAGGGTGCCGGAGCGCTACCGGTCCGCTGCTGGTCAGATACACTTCGCGCCACAAGCCCATGTTTTTGTCGGGGGGGGACGGGTTCCAGTCAACGAAAGTGATCGCGAGGCTGTTCTCGGTGGGGGCCCAGACTTGCACGGCCAGTGCATTCTTGCCCGCCTTAACGGCAGACGTCACGTTGAACTCGTAGGTGCGCCAGGCTCCGGCGACATCGTTCGAGTTGGCGATCTGCTTCCCGTTCAGGAAAATGTTGGCGCGGTAATTGATGCCTCGGAAATTCAGCCAGATGTTTTTGCCCATGAACGCAGGAGGCACCGTGAATTCCGTGCGATACCACCACGAGACCGCGTACGGACTGTCAGGAGGCATCGGAACATTCGAGAAATTAAAGCCGATGGGATAGCTCACTCCCGGAAACTGCCGAATGTTCATGCCAAAAAAAGGATCAGGCAACGCGCCGTTCTTTACCTGTGCCGCAACCACGGTTGTCGGAACTTCGGCTGCCATCCAGCTCTCCGTCTGAAATGCGGGGCTGGAGATCGCTTCGCCCGTTCCCGTCACTTTCGCGGAAGACTGCAAGGCCCATCCATCCCGCAAGGGCAAGGTCAAGGCAGGAACCGGTTGGGAGTGGGGCTGAGCAACCGCGACCGCGAGCAAAGCGAATGGTGTGAGAAGCCGCAACGCTTTCATAAGAGTGTCCTTGAATCGACAAATGACCCGACAAATGTCCAACGAAGTTCGGAGCGCAGCCAACGCCTCGCCGCTACGCGCCCTACGTTGATAACATCTTTATTAATTCGTTTCAATAGAGCCTTTCGCTGAACCAAGATACGCTGCCCACCCGTAGTTTATAATCAAGGATTCTAGCTGCTTACCTAGAGCAATCTGACGGAATCGTCTGTTACGGAGTTATCTGAATCATGATTCGAACTCTTCAAAATGCGGGACGCGCCACCAAGTTTATTCTCGGCGGCCTGCTCGTCCTGATCTGTGCATCGATGGCGATCACTCTGATTCCCGGTGGCATTGGGACGAGCTTGGGCATTGGCGCGCCTCCTGCGGGCGTTCTGGCCACCATAGGCGACCAAACCGTTACTGTGCCTGAAGTTCAGCGCGAAGCGCGGGCGATGATCCGGCAGCAGATGCCGCGCGGCGGACCGCAAGCGGCCATGCTGATGCCCTATTTCGCCAGTCAGGCGGCCGAGCAGCTCATCAATGAGAAGGCGCTGGTCGCTGAGGCACACCGCATGGGATTGCACGTGAGCGACGATGAACTTCGCGACGAGTTGCAACATGGCCAGCTCGGATCCATGCTCTTTCCCGAGGGCAAGTTCGTTGGTCAGGAAGAGTACGAGAACTTCGTTCAGCGCAATGACATGACTGTGCCGCAGTTCGAAGAATTGGAAAAGAATTATATTCTCGTCCGCAAACTGCGAGCTCTGGTTTCATCCAGCGCCTTCGTGGGCGACACCGAGGTTCGCGACGAATTCGAACAGCGCAACACCAAAGTAAAGTTCGAATATGCCGTGATTACACAGGCCGATATTCTGAAGGGTCTGCACCCCACCGACGAGGAACTCAAAGCTTTTTATGAACGCAACAAGGCTAGCTACAACAACTCCATCCCAGAGAAGCGGCAGATCAAATACGCCATCGTCGACAGTTCAAAAATCGGCTCTGCGATAACCGTCGCCGATCAGGATCTACAGACGTATTACGATCAGCACCGCGAAGAGTATCGCGTCCCTGAACAGGTAAAGGTCAGCCATATCTTGATTAAGACTCCTCTGCCGGCGCCGGGCGCAAAGGAAGACGAAAAAGGGATCGCCGATGCCCGCGCCAAAGCTGAGGATGTCCTGAAGCAGGTGAAGGCTGGCGGAGATTTCGCGAAACTCGCGGAAAAATATTCAGACGACCCGGGTACCGCAAAGGCTGGTGGCGATCTCGGCTGGATCGGTCGCGGCCGCGCCGTCCCGGAATTTGAGAAGGCTGCATTTTCGCTAGCCAAGGGACAGACCAGCGATCTGGTAAAAAGCAGTTACGGTTTTCACATCATCCGCATCGAGGACAAGCAGGCAGCTCACGTCAAGACGCTCGCCGAAGTGAAGAGCGAAATCGAAGAAAAGGCTAAGCAGGATAAGACCGCGCGCGCCACCGAAGCGGCCGCCAACGCTCTGCTCAGCCAGGCTCGTACCGCGGGCTTCGATCAGGCCGCTGCCGCTAAAGGCGACGCCGTTGTCAGCACCGACTTCTTTGGCCGGAGCGACACCTTGCCGGGATTGGCTGCGAATCCGCAGTTCATGGAAACTGTGTTCAACGAAAGCGACAAGGCTCCGCCGGACATGACGCAGGTTCCACAGGGTTACGTGGTTTTTCAGTTGCTGGGTATTAAGCCTCCGGCGACGCCGACCTTTGAAGAAATTCGCTCGAAGGTCGAAAGCCAGTTTAAAAACGAACGAGCTGGTTTTCTACTGCAACAGAAGACTCAGGAATTGTCGGACCGGGCGAAAGCTGATCACGATTTGAAAAAGGCCGCCAAGGAACTGGGTGCGACGGTGAAGACAAGCGAGTTGGTTGCACCCGACGGCCAGGTTCCTGATATTGGTTCCATGGCTAGCGCGACTGCGATCTTTGCGCTAAAGCCGGGGGACATCAGCGGGCCAATCACCGCCGGGGGCAATGGAGTGGTCGCTGAGCTTATGGAAAAACAGGCGCCGACAGATCAGGATTTTGCAACCAAGAAAGACGAAATTCGCCAGGGACTGCTCGAGGCTAAGCAAAACGATCTCTTCGGCCTGTTCGTCACGAACCTCCGCAAGGATATGGAGAATACCCACAAGCTCAAGGTCAATCAGGAAGAAATGAAGAACCTGACGCGGCAAGGTGGGCAAGAAGGTTCCTAGCCGCAGAGCCAATGTCATTCCCGCGCGCCAGTGGAATTCTGCTCCATCCCACCTCACTGCCATCGCGCGGCGGGATCGGTGACTTTGGTCCCTCGGCATACGCGTTCGCGGATTTCCTGGCATCCGCCGGACAAGGTTTGTGGCAGGTTTTGCCTTTCGGGCCGCTGGGATTCGGTAATTCTCCCTATTCTTCGACATCCGCTTTCGCGGGAAATCCGCTGCTCATCAGCCTGGAACGGCTGGCCGATCGCGGCTGGATTGACCACACCCGGATCGCGGCGCTGGGAACTGGCGCAAGCCCCGTGGATTACTCGACCATCTTCAGTCAGAAATTACCATTGCTCTTTGAGGCGGCGCGCAATTTCATAAGATCTGCCCCGCCCGGCACTCGCTCGCTTTTTGACAATTTTTGCCGGCAGAATCGCTGGTGGCTCGATGACTTCGCGCTGTTCGATGGATTACGGGCGCGTTTCAAGCTAGAAAGCTGGAACCATTGGCCGCGCGAACTGGCTCATCGCGATCCGACGGCGATCGAAAAAGCGCGTACCGAAATGGCCGCCGAACTCGACATCCGTCGCGCCGTGCAGTTTTTTTTCTTCGAACAATGGCAGGCGCTTCGCGGCTATTGCGCGCGTCATGCCATTCGAGTGGTGGGCGATATCGCGATCTTCGTTAATTTCGACAGCGCCGATGTTTGGACGCATCCCGATCTGTTTCATCTGAGTCCCGAGCTTGATCCCGAAGTCGTCGCGGGAGTGCCCCCGGATTTTTTCAGCAAAGACGGACAGCGCTGGGGCCATCCTTTGTATCGCTGGGATGTAATGAAGCAGAAGGGATATGCCTGGTGGATCGACCGCATGCGCTGGGCCATCGAGAGCTTCGATTACATACGCCTCGATCATTTTCGCGGCTTCTCGCAGTACTGGGAGATCCCGGCCAGTGAACCGACCGCCATCAATGGCCGATGGGTCGATGGTCCGAAAGACGATTTATTTGCCAAGCTGCGTGAGGCTCTGGGCGGACTCCCGTTCTTTGCGGAGGATCTTGGATACATCACGCCTGACGTGCATGCGCTTCGTGAACGCCTCAAGATCCCGGGCATGGCCGTGCTGCAATTCGGCTTTGGCGATGCCGGCGCCCATACTCATCTGCCGCATACCTTCACCGCCGATAAAGTCGTGTACACGGGTACCCATGACAACGACACACTCTTTGGATGGTGGGCCTCGGCGGCGACCGAGTATGAACGTCAGCAGGTCGTAGCTTACTTGGGCCGATGCGACGATGGCGTCAATTGGGCAATGATTCGCGCCGCGTCCAATTCCGTCGCCAGCTTGTGTGTCGTCCCCATGCAGGATGTGCTCGGGCTAGGCAGCGATGCGCGCATGAATGTGCCCAGCAGCGAAGCCGGGAATTGGCAATGGCGCTTCGCCGCGGAGTCGCTGCGCCCGGAACTGGCCAAAAAGCTGGCTACGCTTACGGAAGTTTCTGACCGGCTTTCGAGGCCTCCAAAAGCGGGCGACGGCGCTAAGGAGGGCACTAAGGAGATCGCAAGCAAGCAAAACTCCGCGACCGATGACGACGATTGGGCCGCCTGATTGGTGTATTCTCGCTGGCAAAGTAACTTGACCGAACTTTCTGGAGTACGATTCCGTGACCGAGCCGATCATCCGCGCCCAAGCTGTCGAAAAGTTCTATCTGAAGCCCGATGGCAATCGCATTGAAGTAATTGCGCCCGTTGATCTCGATGTAGAACCCGGAAAAATAATTACTCTGCTCGGGCCCTCTGGCTCGGGTAAATCCACGCTGTTGCGCATGCTTACCGGACTGAGCCGGCCTTCATCGGGTGAAGTGCTGTGGCACGGACAGCCGATCACTTCGCAAAATCCCGGCGTCGCCATCGTCTTCCAGAGTTTCGCCCTGTTCCCCTGGCTCACCGTGCTAGATAACGTCGAAGCTCCGCTCGAAGCTCGCGGGATTGGCGCTCTGGAGCGGCACAAGCGGGCATTGCGCATTCTCGATACTGTCGGCCTCGATGGTTTTGAGAGCGCCTATCCGAAAGAACTTTCCGGCGGCATGAAGCAGCGCGTCGGCTTTGCGCGCGCCTTGGTGGTTGAGCCCGAAGTCTTGTTCATGGATGAACCGTTCTCGGCGCTCGATGTGCTGACCGCTGAGAGCTTGCGCAACGAACTGCTGGAACTCTGGTTGAACAAGAAGATGCCGACCAAGGCAATCTTTATCGTCACCCACAATATCGAAGAGGCGGTGTTGTTGGCCGATCGGGTCATTGTGCTGGGCCGAAATCCGGCGCGAATACGGGCTGATTTTCATGTCGAGTTGTCTCGTCCTCGCGATCGAAAGTCGGCGCGATTTGTCGAACTGGTCGATTACATCTACAAGATCATGACCCAGCCGGATCTCGCGTTAGCCGCGCCTGGAGCAGCCGCATCCGTGCAGAAACCGGCGCGCCAGAAATATCAGATGATCCCTCACGCGCGCGTCGGCGGAATCGCCGGCTTGCTCGAGTTGCTGCAGGACCGCGGCGGAAAAGAAGATCTTTATCGCTTGGCGGAGAATCTGGTTATGGACGCCGAAGACTTGCTTCCTATTATTGAAGCGTCCGTGCTTCTCGGTTTTGCCACATTGAAAGAAGGTGACGTCGAAATCACTCCTGATGGCACGCGCTTCGCCGAAGCCGATATTCTTTCGCGTAAGACTCTTTTCCGCCAGGCTGCGCTCAAGCACATCGTCATCCTGCAGCAGATCGATAGCATCCTTCATGCCAAGACCGATCATTCGATATCGGAAGAGTTTTTCTATGACATCCTCGACGAGCATTTCAGTCAGGATGAAGTGGAGCGCCAATTTGAAACGGCCATGAACTGGGGCCGCTATGCTGAGATTTTCGATTCCGATCGTGAATCGCACCGCTTGATTCTGGCTGAGCCAGTCTCAGAGCCGCATGTCCCAAACATAACTCCGGTGCAGTCTTGAGACGTTCGCCGCGCATCGCGTTTCGTCCGCTGGTTCGAATCTGGTCGGTGTTGCCTCGTCCGACGGCGGCCGGTCTTCCGGATCTGATCATGTTTTCCGGCGGCCTGGCGCTCTTCTACGGAGTAGTGGAAGTGGGCCGTAATTGGCTTGGGCCTTTTACTCCGCATGTCGAGATCAGCCCAAAGCTTAGTGCTCTTCCCGCTTATGCCGGCTACTCGCTGCTGCGCATCGCCATCGCTTATGTTTTCAGCCTGATCTTCGCTATTGGATACGGTTACATTGCGGCCTACCGGCCCGGGGCCGAACGCTTCATGATTCCGCTGCTGGACGTTCTGCAATCGATACCCGTTCTAAGTTTTCTTCCGGGTGTGATGCTCGCCATGGCTGCGCTTTTTCCAGGGCGCCAGCTGGGCGTCGAAATGGGCGCTGTTCTGCTCATTTTTACCGGACAAGTCTGGAATATGGCTTTCAGTTTTTACGCCTCGCTCAAAAGCATTCCCCGCGAGATGCGTGAGGCTGCCTCGATCTACCGCTTCAACTGGTGGCAGCGATTTGTTCAGATCGAATTGCCCTTTGCCACCATCGGCCTGGTCTGGAACTCGATGATGTCGGTTGCAGGAGCCTGGTTTTTCCTGATGGCTTGCGAACAGTTCAGCGATTTCAAACTCCCCGGTCTCGGCTCTTACCTTCAAACCGCCGCAGACAACGGTGACACACGATCGATTGTGATGGGCATTCTCACCATGGTCGCGGTGATTGTGCTGATCGATCAGTTTGTATGGCGCCCGGTGATTGCATGGGCGGAAAAATTCAAGATGGAGCAGGTCGAGAGTGCGAATGCTCCGACGTCGTGGGTGCTCGAGTTTCTTCAGCGGTCACGTGGCGTTGCCATGTTTCGCAAGCGCGCCATTCGTCCGTTGCGGGAGCAGATGATTCACTATTTCGCCCGCCAGAACGAAACCCGGGTGCAATCGACGGACGAAAGCAAAGGGACCTTGTGGATATGGCGCATAGTGGGCGGAGCCGCTCTCATTGCCATCGGTTACGCGATGGTGCGAGTGTTGATGATCCTGGTTGGACTGCAGGCCTCGGAATTCCGCGAACTGGGCTGGGGGCTATTGGCGACTTTTCTGCGCGTGAATTTTACCCTTCTACTCGGAGCGTTGTGGACCATTCCAGTTGGCGTCGCCATCGGATTTAACCCGCGCCTGGCCCGCATCGCGCAGCCACTGGCCCAGATTGCCGCTTCCGTTCCGGCCACGGCTTTGTTCCCCGTTGTTCTGCTGGTCCTGATTCGATTGGGCGGGGGATTGGGCGTGGGCTCAATTGTCCTGCTGCTGCTCGGAACGCAATGGTACATCCTGTTCAATGTGATCGCTGGCGCCATGGCGATTCCGACCGATTTGAAAGAGGCGGCCAGTGTCTTTGGAATTGGCGGGTGGGATCGCTGGCGCAAACTTATCCTGCCGGGGATATTTCCCTTTCTGGTTACGGGGATGGTCACTGCCTCCGGAGGCGCATGGAACGCCAGCATTGTGGCGGAATATTTTCACTTCAAGGGTCAGACCTATTCCACAGTCGGCGTTGGCGCAATGATTTCCGCCGCGACTGATGCCAAGAACTTCAATCTGCTGCTCGCCAGCACCATCGCTTTGGCGGCCGTGGTAGTCACCACCAATCGCTTGGTGTGGAGACGGCTCTACCGCCTCGCCGAAACTCGTTACAAACTCGAGGGCTAAAAATTAGCCTCAATCGCGACTCGAGCCGTACGACGTCGTTACTAGTCAACGTTACTAAAGAGATATTAATTCACAAAGCGTTAACCCTCTCTTAACGAAGCCGCAAACACAGCAAGGCAACAATCAGCCATGCTCGAATTGCGTGTCTCGGACAATGCTTGGCGCGGAGCTTTGACTCAGCCGCCATCCGTCCCCGGTCTTCCAGATTTTGCCGGGAAATTTGTCCCCATGGATGAAGCTCGCGATTTGTATGAACGCGTGCGTTTGATGCCGCGTGGGTTTCGCCTGGAAGCGCTGCTCGAGGAAATGAACATCAGCCTCAAGATCCAGCCCTCTGATCTTGATCGCATCCCGCGCAAGGGCCCGCTGATGGCCGTGGCCAACCATCCTTTTGGAGTGCTCGATGGCGTAGCGCTGAGTGTGCTTCTGTCTCGTGCGCGGTCCGACGTCAAAATCCTGGCGAATTCTCTGCTGAAAGTTATTCCCGACCTGCACGAACATTGCATTTTCGTCGATCCGTTTAACGCGTCCTCTTCGCCCGGCAAGAATTTGAAGCCGCTCCGACGCGCGATTGAATGGCTGCAGGAGGGCGGCGCACTTGTCGTTTTTCCCGCAGGCGAAGTCTCGCACTGGAACGTCCGCGAGGCCCAACTCACCGATTCGACATGGAACAACCTTGCTGCCAGGTTGGTGCGTAAAACCGGTGCGAACACGCTCCCTGTCTACTTCTGCGGACGCAACAGCGTTGCGTTTCACATGCTCGGAATCATCAATCCCCGCCTTCGAACCCTCTTCCTCTTGCAGGAATTTCTGCAACAACGCGGCAAAGACATTGACGTCCGCATCGGACGGGCGATTCCATCCCAGTTGTTAGCCGGGCTCGATAACACTGTCGCGGCCACCGATTATCTGCGCCTGCGAACGTATCTGCTCTCGTATCGCGGCAAGGCGCACAATTCGTTCCCCGCGAAGATGCGTTCGGTTCTACCACGCAAGCCCGTCGAGAGAATTGTTGCCGAAGTCTCTTCAAAATTTGTTGCGGACGATATTGCGGCCCTGCCTGCCGGACGTTTGCTTGTAGAGAATGCGGATTTCGCAGTCTATGCCGCCCGTGCCCCCGAGCTCCCGCACTTGCTCGATGAACTAGGGCGGCTTCGTGAGATCACATTCCGCGCTGCCGGAGAAGGCACTGGCCGAAGCACCGACCTTGACCATTTCGATGCCTACTACTGGCATCTGCTTCTCTGGAGCAAACACAAGCAGGAATTGGCGGGTGCCTATCGTGCCGGCAACACCGACGAAATTATCCGCGCCCAGGGAATCAAAGGACTCTATACCAACACCGTTTTTCGCTACGACGAACGATTATTTCTGAAGATCGGATCGTCCCTCGAACTCGGCCGGTCCTTCGTCCGCCCTGAATATCAGCGCCAATTTGCGCCGCTGCTCTTGCTGTGGAAAGGCATCGCGCGTTTTGTCGCCGCCCGGCCCGAGACTCCCGTACTCTTCGGAGCGGTCAGCATCAGCAACGAGTACAGCAGTTTGTCGCGCGAAATGATTGTCCGCTATTTCGAACAGCGTGAGGACGGCCGCGAATTTGCCGATTTCATCCAGCCCCGCAGACCGTTCCGTGCACCCATCATGCGGCGCTGGGATTGTGGCGCACTATGCAGCCTGCTGCGGGATCTCGACGAACTCACCGAACCGATATCCGACGTGGAGGAAGACAGCAAAGGCTTGCCCATTCTGCTCAAGCAGTATGCCAAGGTCGGGGGCCGCTTGGTAGGTTTCAACCTTGATCGCAAGTTCTCTGATGTCGTAGACGGCCTTGTGATCGTCGACCTGCGCCAAACCGACCCTCCCGTTCTCGAACGCTACATGGGCAAAGCAGGCTATGCTGGCTTCCGTCGCTTCCACAAGCTCGATGCACCGGCTTTCTGCTAGGCAACATTCTTCACGAGTTTGTCCCCTCAGCGCCGCTGTGCCTTTGCCAAATCTCCCCGCGTGTTAAACAATGAAGAGATACTTGGGTTCCGGTGGTTTGCCTTCGTGTCCGCCGTAGCCAAATAGATTTGCAAGGAGCTCTCATGCCCGCTACTGGAGAACTTATCCGCCACATGAATTACATCGATGACATCGCAACCACTCTCCGCCGCATCAGCGCCAGTATTCCGGCGATGACTAAAGAGGAGAGCGCGCGCCTTGCCGAATACATCCGCAAGTCCGAACCGAGCTACGAGAGCGTTGTACAGCGGCTCGAACAGGCCGGCAAGGGCGAGGGCAAAGAGTGAGTGAGGTCCGCACGGTTGCCGTCATTGGCGCCGGCATTATGGGTCGCGGAATCGCCTACGCCGCAGCTCTCGGCGGATATCGAACCATCCTCGAAGACCTCCTTCCCAGCGCCTTGCGCAAGGCTGAGACCGAGATCCGCGCTAATCTCGACCAAGCGGTCGAACTGGGTAAGGTCGAACCGGCCGATGCCGATGCTGCTTTTTCGCGGCTGCAATATGCGGAATCGATGGACCAGGCGGCGCGTGACGCCGATCTGGTGATTGAGGCTGTCCCCGACGAAATGGAATCGAAGGTCGAGATTTTCACCATGCTCGACAAGATTTGCCGTCCCGCAACGATTCTTGTTTCGAATACTTCATCGTTCAGCGTAACTGAAATAGCCAGTGTCACTTACCGCGCAAAAAAATGCGTTGGAATGCGCTTTTTGAATCCCGTCCGCACCATGAAACTGCTGGAAATTGTGCGCGCACTTGAGACCGACGACGACACGCTGGCGGCTGCCGTCGAAGTGGGCCGGCGTATGGGCAAGCAAGTTGTCGTGATCAAAGAATCGCCCGGCTTGATGACCACCGCGTCTTAAGCTAAATCACAGAAGTTATATCCGAGAAAAAGGCTGCCGGTTTGCGCCGACAGCCTGGTTTCTCCCGAGCGCTTGCTGCTTCTCGGTTACTGGTTGATATCCTGCTTCGATTCGAGGCGTTTCTCCAGACCGTCCAAATAACTCTTCTGGTTGTCTGGAGCAACCGCTAACGACAGTTTCATTTCTTTCGCGGCGTCGTCGAACTTCCCTTGTGAACTATAAACGCGAGCCAGGCCGGTGTGGGTGAACCAGAGGTCGGGATGTTTCTTCGCGTTGTCGCGGAAAATGGCGAACGCTTCTTCGTTTTTCTTTTCAGCCTGCAATTGACGCGCGAACAGATGGACCTGCAGCGGGCTGGCGAGGTCCAGCGCTTTTTTCTGCGCTACGAGTGCATCGTCTTTGCGATTGAGGGCGACCAGCACCTTCGATTTGGTCATTTCGTTGTCGTAACGATCCTCATTTTCGATGGACTTGTTGGCAAATGTCAGCGCCTGATCATAGGCGATTTTCTCCGCCAGCAGATAGTTAGCAGCGTCGTCCCAACTTTGCCAGGTGTACTGCGAAAGGTTGCGCAGCTGCTTTTTCAAGCTGGCTTGGACGATGTCGTGTACGTCCACCGAGACTTTGAACGGAACCGCGACTTTTTCCCATTCGAGTACGACTACTGCTGAGTCTGGTTGCAACTGATCGAAGTCGTAGGTGAGGGCGTTGTGCATGTCCGCGGCCTTGGGCTTTACGTTCACGCGCAGCGCGTCTTCGGCCTGGTCATAGGTGAAAGCGCCCCAGGAAGTGGAGTTCTTCGAGAAAATTACGGTCCAGTCGTCGGCGTTGGGGATCATGTGCAAGCCATAAGTTCCGGCGTCGAGCGGCTTGCCTTCGATGGTGACTGGATCGCTGAAGGTAATGGTCGTATTGATGTTGGCTCCGGCGCGCCACACCTTGCCGTAAGGAACGAGATCTCCCCAAACTTTGCGATCGCCTGCGAGCGGGCGATGATACTTAATGGTGACGTCGGTGATGCCGATGCGTTGGGAGATTTCAGCCTCCTGGCTTTGGAGAGGCAGATCGAGTACCAACGACTGCGCGAGGCTTAGCGATGAGACAGATGCCAGCAGCAGACAGAGCAGAGATGCTTGTAAAGCACGTCGAAACATGGAAATGCCTCCTTCAATGTGTGACCGTCAGCGTGTAACTCAAGCGCCGATGCGCGTTTTTACTGAAACGCGGGTAGCTTGCGGGCCGTCCTGGTCGGCGTTTTAGACGTGCTGCCATCGCGGCGGTGAGCAACCTGCTGCGCAGGAACTTACTAAGAGGTGGGAAAAGCCTCCCGAATTTAGCCGAAAATTGACTTGTCCGACGGCCAGTTCCGGCGGATACTGTTGCGCGCTAGGAAAGGGTTCGCTGTCCCGAAGGAGGGAATCTATGAAAAAGACACTACTGCTTCTTTGTGTACTGGCAGTCTGTAACTTGAGCCTGGTCGCGCAGAGCAAGAGACATTCTCGGGCTGTGCACGTGAAAGAAAAGTCGGCGATCCATGTTGCGCCGCAAGAAGCTCCCGCGGGATTAAAAACCATCTACACCAACCTGGGACCGAAAGGTGACCTTTACCTCGACAGCGACGGCTGGGAACTCTCCGGCTTCAATTCGTTTGGCGGCGAGAGCAACGCCTTTGAGGTTGCGATGCCTTTTACTCCCAAATCGAATGCTCACGTTTCGCAGGTGCGCGCGGCGGTGCAGTATCTCGGCTCTGGAGCGAACCAGATTAATCTCAGTCTTTACAGCGATGCGGGGGGCGTTCCGGGAACTCTGCTCGCGGGGCCGGTGACGGTGACGAATCTGACGGATAGCGGGACGTGCTGTACGCTCGTCGATGCCAGCTTTACCCCGGTGGCCGTTAGCGCCGGAACTCGATACTGGGTGGTGGCAAATACTCCGGCCAGCGGGCAGGGCAGCGATTTTGTCGGCGTGTGGGATTGGGTGTCCAAAATTATTTTGTTCGGCGGCAGCAATGGCGTCGACGGCTGGCAGGGAATAAACGTCGATGGACTGCCTGCAGGCGCGGTCCTGGGGACGATTCCATAGCTTTGACTCGCAACGCCGACTCGCTTGCTAATGATTCGCCTGCTGATGATTCGTGTGGTGACGGGGGCTATGCCCCGTCCGGGAGCACCGAGAACCTTTTAAGCCTTCAGGTCTTCGAGGAAGGGCACGGCTCTCGCGTCGCCACGACTTCCTTCGACACCCTAGAGCCGTCGGTCTCAGACTCCCCCGTTCAGAAGCTCGCGCAGAACT
>Ga0209006_10003478_pt1 | contig 14309 bp, 11 predicted proteins | sample JacPin_JW_Ref_O2_FD_188567 | JGI IMG/M metagenome (GOLD analysis project Ga0209006, IMG submission 188567) | Forest soil microbial communities from Algoma, Ontario, Canada - Jack Pine, Ontario site 1_JW_Ref_O2 (SPAdes) (version 2) | ecosystem: Environmental > Terrestrial > Soil > Boreal... | reverse complement strand
CTGGGACAACTCGGTTACCGTAGCCGACGCGGTCATGAGTGCCCGCGCCGCACGAGTTGTGCCGTCCGCGCTCAACATCGGCGGCGTCAGGATTTCTCCCGCCACCGTCCTCGCGCCGATGGCCGGCGTCACCGACACCGTTTTTCGCCGCTTCATTCGCAACCTCGGTGGATGCGGCCTCATCATGACCGAGTTCACTTCTGCGGATGGGGTGTTACGCAAAAAAGATCAGAAGGCCAAACGCTATCTGCACTTCTACGAAGACGAGCATCCCATCTCGGCGCAACTGTTCGGCAGCAATCCCGAGGTCATGGCCGAAGCCGCGCGCATGGTCGAGGGCCTGGGCTTCGATCTCGTCGACCTCAACCTCGGCTGCCCCGCGAAAAAAGTCGTGAAGTGCAACGGAGGCTCAGGCCTGCTCCGCGATCTTCCCGCCATCGGCAAGATTTTCGAAGCCGTGCGCGCCGCCGTCACCATTCCCTTCACCGTGAAATTCCGCGCCGGATGGAACGATCAGGAAATCGTCTGCGTCGAACTCGCCCGCATGGCCGAAGACTGCGGCCTCGCCGCGGTCGCGCTGCACGCCCGCACCCGCGAACAGGGTTACAGCGGCAACGCCCGCTGGGAGTGGATCGCCGCTATCAAAGACGCCGTCAAGATTCCCGTCATCGGCAACGGCGACATCCGCTCGCCCGAAGACGCCTGCGCCATGGTCACGCAAACCGGATGCGACGCCGTCATGATCGGCCGCTGTGCTCCGAGTAATCCCTGGATCTTCCGCCAGATCGAACAATACTGCTCGCACATCCAGTCGAGAGATTGTCATCCTGAGGAGCCGATCTTTGGCGACGAAAGACCGATGCATTCCCCTCGAATGCATCCCTACGATCAACCCTCCGAATCCGATCGCTACCAGATGATCCGCACCTACTTCCAGATGCTGATCGAAGAAGAACTCCCCGACGCCGTCGGCAAGATGAAGCAGTTCGCGTCATGGTTCACCCACGGCGTCCCCGGCGGCGCCCACCTGCGCAAAGAAATCTACGAATCCAAAAGCGCGCCGGAAATCCTGCTGCGAGTAGAAGACTTCTTCGAATCCCGATTATGTGGCGCGGGCACTCTTGCCCGCGAAGTCTAACCACGACCTGAGAGCCCAAAAGCAAAAGCTCCACGGCAGACCTCGCCGTGGAGCAATCTCATCCCGCAACTCTTAGAGCACGGTCACAGCAATCCGCACTCCCGGATGCCGCAGATTGAACAGATAATATCCGCCATCGACAAAGTCGATATAAACGTCGTCATTGTAAGACCACCCGTGCGGCCATGCTTCCACGATTTCAAAGTTGTAGCCGCCGTAAGCAAAGTGCGGACGCCCGCCCACAACGGTCACATGCCGGATCGCGAAATGATGATCGTGGCCGAAGTGCGAACGGAAATGGGCGTCTTCGATGCGCTTATGCTCCATGTGCTCATCGTGCTTCATCTCTTCGTGCTTCACTTCTTCATGGTGTTCTTCGCGGTGCTCATCCTGCGCGTAAGCGGTCATCGCACCACCTAGCAGGAACGCCCCGCACACGCCACTAACGGCTAGAAGTCGCTTCATAGTCAACCCTCGCAAGTTTTAGTTTTGAGATACAGAGCGCCTCACACGCCCCGCTTTTGTCACCCGAGTGACCTATTCCAGATGCGGGCTGCAGGCGTCCTGTTGCCGCACTTAAATTTTAGGGGCCGTCTAGGCAACGGGCTGTAAAGATTTGTCAGCGTTCGTCGTCCTTCGAACAATGAACTGACGATTATTTTCGGTAACGTTACGCTGCCCTCGCCACCATCTTCCCCGTTTCATCTTTTTCCACATAAGCCCAAGGCATCTTCGGATCGTGCGTAAAAACCGTCAGCCACTTTTCCGCCATCGACCGCGCGTAGTAGCGCTTCTTGCTTTCGATCGTATCCAGCGGATACAAATCGAATCCCATGCCCCAGGAAATGTCGAGGTGCGCCGTCGTCGGAATCAGATCGCCGATGTAGCAAGCCGTCTTGCCGCCGCTCTTGATAATCACGCCCTGCATACTCGCCGTGTGCCCGCGAAATGTCTCCACCGAAATTCCCGGCACAATCTCTTCGCCGCCTTTGAGCAGCGTCATCTGTCCGCTCGCCACCAGCGGGTCGTAATTATCCGGAATGTAACTGATCAGATCGCGCTCGCTGGGCTTGCGCGCGTACTGCCACTCACCCTCAGGCGCGTAATACTTCGCGCGCGGAAACGTGGGAACGACCTTTCCATTCTTCCGCGTCGTGTTCCATCCGCAGTGGTCGAAGTGCAGATGCGTATTGATCACAATGTCGATGTCTTCCGGCGCGACCCCTCCCGCGGCCAGATTGTCGAGCAGCTTCGCGGGCTGGCCATAAAATTTCACCATGCGCTCGGAAAGTTTGTTGCCCATTCCGGTCTCGACCAGCACGGTCTGCTTGCCGGTTCGAATCAAAAGCGAGTTCAACCCGGTCATCACATAATTGCGCTCGTCGGCCTCGACCCTGCGCGACCACATAATCTTTGGGATCACGCCAAAGTACGCGCCGCCATCCAGCGGATACGTCCCATCCGAAAAACTGCTGAGTTCAAAGTCTCCAAGAGTGATTCGATGCATGTCTTCAGTTTGCCATAGAGACACCCTTCCTTCGCCACGGATTCACACGGATGATCACGGATCTTAAAAGCATTTTTGGATTTGTTTTGCCCTATCCGTGGAAATCCGTGCCAATCCGTGGCCGCTTCTTTTTACCCGCTCATGCATCTAATAGTTATCAGTCGATTAATACCTATCGCAGCAATGGAGACATGCCATGATTCAGATTCGTCCCGCGAGCGAGCGTGGAGGCGGTGACCACGGCTGGCTCAAGACGCAACATTCCTTCAGCTTCGGCGACTACTGGGATCCCAAGTGGGTGGGCTTCCGCTCCCTGCGCGTGATCAACGAAGACTGGGTCGCGCCCAATACCGGATTTCCCACGCACCCGCACCGCGACATGGAAATCATCACCTACGTGCTCGAAGGCAAGCTGGAGCACAAAGACAGCCTCGGCACCGGGTCGATCATCCAGCCCGGCGACGGACAGCGCATGACCGCGGGCAGCGGCATTCGCCACAGCGAGTTCAATCCTTCGACCACCGAGCCCGTACATCTGCTCCAGATCTGGATTCAGCCGGAGAAGTCCGCGCTGCCGCCGAGCTACGAACAGAAATCTTTTGCGCCGGCACAGAAGCAGGGCAAGCTGCGTCTCGTCGCCTCGCGCGATGCCAGCGATGGTTCAGTGAAGATCAATCAAGACGCGAAGCTCTTCGTGACGCTGCTCAAACCCGGAGAGGAAGTGACGCACGAACTGAAATCCGGCCGCCACGGCTGGTTGCAGATCGCGCGCGGCGCAGTCGAAGTGAACGGAAAGAAGCTCGGCCAGGGCGACGGCGCAGCCATCAGCGACGAGAAAAAGCTCACGATCAAGGGAGTTGCCGACGCCGAAGTCCTGCTCTTCGACCTCGCGTAAGAAGATCAAGCCACGGATTCTCACGGATCACACAGATAAATCTAAAAGAGAAATCTTAAAAGATTTATTCGTGAAGATCCGTGTAATCCGTGGCCGCTTTTACAACTTCACCCCGAACCCAATCGAAATCACCGGATAAAACTTGAACGCCGACATGTCTTTGTTGATCTTCGCCTGCTCGGCCTGAATGTTGCTCTGAATCGCGGGAGTCGAAGCGATCGGACTGCAGTTCGCCCCGCCCGTGTCGCACGCGCTCCCGGCGAGGTTGAGCGTCATGTTCGGCGCGCCAGCATAAATCGCGCCGATTTCAATCGGAATGGTGAACCGGTGCCGCCGCGACACAAGGTTGCCGAATCCCACGCTCAGCATCGGGCCCGACCTCTTGAACGCAATCTTCCCGGCGCCGCCCACCGGATTGCTCGCATCGCTCATATAAGTAACGCCGTTCAGCGTAAACGTCTGCCCGCCCGGCACCGCAGCCGTGGCCGCGACCTGGTTTCCGTTGTAGAACAGCGCGCCGGGACTCAGATGAAAGCTTCCATGAAACGGGAACCAGTCGAGATGCGCCTCGCCCGAGCGGAAGTGCAGCCGCCCGTCGTAGCCGATGCCGTCTTTGTGAAATGTCCGGTCGTAACCGAAGGCATTGAAGCCGCCACGCAAGTTGAAGCCATGCGACAGGGGCGTGGCAAGTTCGCCACCCAACCCAAGCAGCGATGCCTTCACTCCGATCCCTACGGTCGAAAACGGCGATGACTCTTGCCCTATCGAAATTCCGCGGCACATCGCCGCAATGAAACATGCGATCACGATCCGCTTCGCCAGCTTGCGTATAACGTACGTCTGCATGCGTTGATAGTCATGGCAAGCAGAAGCGCGATTCCAATTAACACTCACTAAGAATTGCGAAGCTACGCCATTCGTGTTCGCAAAGTGGGATTGAATCCCAATCGGACAAGCGAACTGTTTCTCGCGAAAGCAGCTATTCTTGAGGAATGGAACGGCCCGCAGGCGTTGCTGCCATCGGTATCTACTACCTGATCGTCGGCGCATACGCCTGCGCATTCGCAGCGCTGAAGTTGATCACATCTGGTTCATTTGATCTGCCGGTCGGCGCGCCGCTATGGAACGAACTTGAATTCTATGGCGAATGGCGTGCGCTGGCCTTCGGCGTTCCGTGGTGCCTGATTGGCTGGGGACTCCTCAGGTTGCAACGATGGGCGCGGTGGGCAGGAATGCTCGGTATGGTTCCGGCAATTTTCCTGCTGGTCGCACCAATTTCCATGGCAAGGATCGGACTGCGGTTGCTCTGGTACGGCCTTCTGATCGCGCTGCATGCTGCCGCAGGTTTTTACCTTGCCCAGGCGCCGACTGCGCTCGATGCGTTCGACCAGATGCATTCGAAAAGAGATGACGAGAAGAAATAACGAGAAGAAATAAAGGGCGGAGGCATCCTCCGCCCTTCATCTTGTTAACCTGTCTTGTTAACGCCGCGGCTTTGCCGAAGTTTTCTCGCCCACGCGCCGGCTGACTTCAAACTTCAGCTTGCCGGCCTTCTTGTCGGCATCGACCACCACGTGATCGCCGTGCAGCACTTCGCCGTCGAGAATCTTCAGCGCCAGCGGATCCTGTATCAGCTTCTGGATCGCCCGCTTCAACGGCCGCGCTCCGAAGTTCGGATCGTACCCTTGCGTGAACATCAGCTCCTTGGCCGCGTCGGTCAGCTCGAGCGAAATCTTGCGATCGGCCAGCAAGCGGCGCACATCTTCGAGGCGCAGCTCGATGATCTTCACCAGCTGGTCCTTGCCCAGGGGACGGAACACGATAATGTCATCCACGCGGTTCAGGAACTCCGGCCGGAAATGTCCGTGCAGTTGGTTCATCACCTGCTCCGAGGCCTTTTCGAACTCCTCCTCGGAACGAATCACGTCGCTCTGCAGGAAGGTAGACCCGATGTTCGATGTCATGATGATGATCGTGTTCTTGAAATCGACCACGCGGCCTTTGCCGTCGGTGAGCCGGCCGTCGTCCATCATTTGCAATAGAACGTTGAACACATCGGGATGCGCCTTCTCGATTTCATCGAAGAGCACAACCGCATAAGGACGTCGCCGTACCTGCTCGGTGAGCTGGCCGCCTTCTTCGTAACCCACATATCCCGGAGGCGCGCCAATCAGCCGCGCCACGGAATGCTTCTCCATGTACTCCGACATATCGATGCGCAGCAGCGCGTGCTCGTCATCGAACAGAAACTCGGCGAGCGCCCGCGCCACTTCGGTTTTGCCGACGCCGGTCGGGCCAAGAAATATAAAGCTGCCAATCGGTCGCTTGGGATCGCTCAACCCGGCGCGCGAACGCCGAATCGCATTGGCCACGCGCTCCAAAGCCGCGTCCTGGCCAACGACACGCTGGCGCAGGCGCTCTTCCATGTTGACGAGTTTCTTAACCTCGCCTTCAAGCATCTTCGAAATCGGAATGCCAGTCCACTTGGCAACAATGCGCGCGACATCCTCTTCATCGACCTCTTCCTTAAGCATGCGCTGCTTGCCCGCGCTCTCCATCTGCTTGCTGAGCTTGGCGAGCTCCTGCTCGGCTTGCGGAATTTTGCCGTAGCGGATTTCCGCGACGCGTTCGTTGTTGCCCTTGCGAAGTTCGCCCTGCTCCTCGACTTTGAGCTTCTCGATCTGCTCCTTCAATTCGCGGATGCGTGCAATTAAATCTTTTTCTTTCTTCCAATTCGCCTTGAGCGTGTTCGACTTTTCGCGAATCTCGGCCAGGTCTTTTTCAATCACACCCAAACGCTCTCTGGAGTTCGCGTCATCTTCTTTCTTCAGTGCCTGCTTCTCGATCTCCAGTTGCGTCGCACGCCGTTCGAGTTGGTCGATATCCGTGGGCAGCGAATCGATCTGGATGCGCAATGATGCGGCCGCCTCATCAATCAGATCGATTGCCTTGTCAGGCAGGAATCGATCCGAGATATACCGATGCGAAAGCGTGGCCGCGGAAACGATCGCGGAATCCTTGATGCGCACCCCGTGATGCACTTCGTACTTCTCTTTCAAACCGCGCAGAATAGCGATGGTGTCTTCGACATTCGGCTCCCCAACAAACACAATCTGGAAGCGCCGCTCCAGCGCCGCATCTTTTTCAATGTATTTGCGATATTCGTTCAGCGTGGTCGCGCCAATCGCGCGCAGCTCGCCGCGAGCCAAGGCCGGCTTCAGCATGTTTGACGCATCAATCGCGCCTTCGGCCGCGCCTGCGCCAACCAGCGTGTGCAACTCGTCGATGAACAGAATGACCTGCCCCTGCGAGTCTTCGATTTCTTTCAGGATCGCCTTGAGGCGGTCTTCAAATTCGCCGCGATACTTCGCCCCGGCGAGCATCGATCCCAGGTCGAGAGAGACGACGCGCTTGTTCTTCAGCACTTCCGGGACATCGCCCGAAATAATGCGCTGCGCCAGCCCTTCCACGATCGCGGTCTTGCCGACGCCTGGCTCGCCAATCAGCACGGGATTGTTTTTCGTGCGCCGCGAAAGCACCTGCACCACGCGGCGGATTTCTTCATCGCGTCCAATGACAGGATCGAGCTTGCCGCGGCGCGCCTGCTCGGTCAGGTCGCGGGCATAGCGCTCCAGTGCCTGATACTTTGCTTCCGGATTCTGATCGGTAACTTTCTGCGATCCGCGCACCACCGTCAGCGCCTTCAGAATCGCGTCATAGGTTGCGCCATGCTGCGCCAGGGCCTGCTGCGCGGCGTCGCGCTTGAGGTGCGTAATGGCCAGCAGCAGATGCTCGGTGGAAACGTACTCGTCTTTAAAATTGGACGCTTCCTTAAATGCCTGCTCCAGCAGCTTGTTGACTTCATTCGACAGAGACGCCTGCGCCGCTTCTCCCGCAACCTTCGGCAGCTTGTCGATCTGCCCGTAAACCTCGTTCAGAACCGCCTGCGGCCCGATGCCGATCTTCTCCAGCACCGGCGGCACAATGCCTTCTTTGTCTTCGAGCAGCGCGGCCAGCAAATGCAGCGGCTGCAGCTCGGGATTGCCGTGCTCGCTGGCGAGCTGGTTCGCGCGCTGCACAGCTTCCTGCGCTTTGACTGTGAATTTGTCCCAACGAATTGCCATGGGGAAACCTCAGATTGAAAATTTGGTAATTGAGTAATTGGAGAACGGTTCGGACGAAACGGTTTCAAATTACCCAATTATCAAAGCACAAAATAACGGGAGGCGGTCACTTCGGCCGCCTCCCGCCAAAACGAACCGCTGATCACTAACCACTGATCACTAACCACTGATTTACCAACCACGCACACTGGTGTTACGCGGCCTTGCCAGTACCTTTGCCTTCGAGAGTCGCCTCTGGCTTCACGCTGCCGACGTTAACTTTAATCTGCTTCGGCTTCGCTTCTGCCTTCTTCGGCAAGGTGATGTTCAGAACGCCCTTGTCGTAGTTGGCCGAAACCTTCTCGCTGTCCACGGTCTGGGGCAGAGTGAAGGTGCGGGTAAAGCTGCCGTACTGGCGCTCCACGCGGCGATAGTTCTCTTCTTTTTCTTCTTTCTCGATCTTGCGCTCGCCATGCACGGTGAGGGTCTGGTTCTCGACCCGGACGTCGATATCCTTCTCATCGATTCCCGGCACTTCGATCTTCAATGCGACCTTGTGCTCGTCTTCGTAAACATCCACGGCGGGGGCAAATGTGCTGGTCGTGAGGGCTTCGTCCTGGCCACCGGTATAGGACTCGCGGAACACACGGTTGATGCGGTCCTGCAAAGTGGAGACCTCACGGAACGGCTGGAAACGGGTTAATACGGTCATGTCTACTTCCTCCTCGGAAATTGGTCAGTTCAGAAATGGCTTGAATTTTGTGACCGGCTGGGAATCTCGATCCAGGGCCAGTCAAGTAATTAGACGTGCGATTAGCATAAAAGAAGCATAAAAATTGAGTGTAATACAGTCAACTAATTAATATGCTTATTTATCATTAGCTTACGCTAGCTATAACGCACTTCAGATAGGCGGTTTCGGGCACATTCAGCAGTACGGGATGATCTTTGGCCTGCCCCCGAACCTCGATCAGCCGAAGGTTTCGGTGAGCGTCCAATGCAGCGGACCCGAGCATTTCGAGGAAGTCGGCTTGGCCAACGTGGTAGGAGCACGAGCAGGTCACCAGAATCCCGCCCGGCCGGAGCATCTTGAGGGCGCGCAGGTTCAGCTCTTTATATCCACGCAGCGCCGCCTCCAGGTCGCGCTTGGTCTTGCCAAAAGCAGGCGGGTCGAGAACGATGGTGTCGTAATGCCGGCTCGAAGTTGCGTAGTCTTTCAGAAGATCGAAGGCGTTGGCCTCAATCCACTCAATCTCTTTCCCTTTCAGCAGCCCGGAGTTGAGCGCCGCATTCTGCTCGGCAACTTCGAGCGCCGGACGCGAACTGTCCACGCCAGTGACTGGAGAGCACTTCGGCGCGAGATGCAGCGCAAACCCTCCCTGATAACAAAAGACGTCAAGGGCTTCTCCGTGGGCATACTGCGCCGCAGCCGCATAGTTTTCGCGCTGATCGAGAAATGCGCCAGTCTTCTGCCCCTCAAGAGCGTCATAGTGAAACTTGATACCATTCATAGCGAACGTAGTCGCAGTCTTAGTTCCATGCAGCAATCCGGAGTCACGAGGCGGCAAGGTTTCCAGATCGCGCACCCGCGGATCGACGCGTTCAATGATCGCTGCTGGCTTCAGTTGTTCGTTGAGTTCAGAAACAATGGCTTCGCGGACTGGCTCGGCATCCATCGCCTGCGTCAGGATCTGCAGCGACAAAATATCGTTGTAGCGATCGACAATAAGCCCGGGCAGAAAGTCGGCCTCACTGAACACGATGCGATAAGCGTTGGTATCGCCGTCGCCAGGTTTAAGAAATGTGTTGCGATAGGCGATGGCCGCCTGAATCCGCTGCCGCAACAGCGCCGGGAAATCATTGACCGCGTCGCGAGCGATCATTCGAATCGCGATTTGCGACGAACTCGAATACAAGGCGGTGCCGAGCGCTTTGCCCCGTTGATCGGTGACGGTGACAAGCGAGCCGGAATCGACGCCGTCCGCCGAAACAATATCGGACCGGTACACCCACACATGGCCAGATTTCAGCCGATTCGCGCCGCGCGGGGAAACTTTGACAGTGGAATTAACCGGGGAAGATGTCTGAGACATGCTGACATCTTAAACGTGCGTGGCGCGCAGAAACGATTCGGATGCCTTAGCTGGCGGCCTGGGTAGTCGATGCCGGTGCCGCCGCCGGCTCCGGCGCGGCGGAAGCTCGCGTCTTCATCTCGTACTGCGCGGCTTCCAGATCGGCGTGCAGCGCGTCGAGCACGACCATGGGAGCTTCTTCGCCCCAGGTATCGAGTTCATCTTCGCTCCAGTCACCGCTGAGGCGAATCGCTCCGGTAATGTCCTCCGGAAACGCCTGGCGATAATTTCCTTCGCGAACCAGGATGTCGCCAATTTGCCTTCCAGTATGAATCTCGTACACACGGCGGCTGGATTGGCCTTTGGCGTTCGTCAGGCAAAGGTAAACCTCGCCGGTGTCGCCGAAGTTTTCCCGGTAGTACCACGCCTGCGGCGAATCAATTTTCGGATGGTGTCGGCGCGGACGATGCATCAGAGGCTTCTGGTCCACTAACTCGTCGGCGGCGTTGAAATAAAGGACACGCTGGCAGGAGTCGCAGAACACAATCTGCTGGCCTGAGCGGATTTCGTTATAAGTCTGCGGCCGCAGCATGACCTGGCAGGCCATGCATTTCTGGTTGCGCACCTCGGAAATTCCGCTGCCGCGGAACTTCGAAACCCGCTCGTACTGCCGCAGTAAATCTTCCTTCACGCCGGTGCGCAACTGGTCGCGCTTGGCCCGCTGCTCGGCCAAAAGCTTCTCGTCTTCGGCCGTCCGCTGCCGCGCCTGATCTTTTTCTTTTTCAATCTCGGCCGTCTCAGCCTTCGCCTCAGCCTGCGCCGCTTTCACCTCTTTATCGCGGCTATCGGCATTGACCATCAACTCGAGAATCTTGTCTTCCGTGGCGGCGATTTCTTTTTCCGCAAACTGAATTTCGTGCAGCAGCGCCTTGTATTGCTCGTTCGTCTTCACGTCGAGCGACTGGTCGCGGTACTTCGAAATCTTGCCCCGAAGATCGCTGATGGTGGTGTCATGCTTGCGGCGGGCGGCTTCGTCGGCCTTGACTGCGGTCTGGGCTTTTTCCAGCTGCGTCTTGGTTCCGGCCAGTTTCAGTTCGATGGCGGCGACGCGCTTGGGGAATTCTGCGATTTCGTCCTGCAGGCGGCGGATTTCCTTATCCACCTCTTGCAGCTTCAGCAGGTTTTCGATGTCAGGAAGCATCCGGCATTGATTTCAGCGCACTTCAATCTTAACACGCTAATTCCGGGTCGCGTCTGGAAAGGCGCATCCAATCGGCAGAATTTGCAGATAGTCGAACCGTAACGGAAAGGCGGGGAGGCTGAGGATGGGAGAATCGTGCGCGTTTCGCGCTAGCCGGTTCGGCGCTTCGAAAGCAGATTCAGAATTTCTCTGAGCCCCTGGCGGATGTGCTGAATCTCCGGCAACGATTGCGTGGGAAAGGGAATCGCCGCCTGCGTTTTGTCGGATTTCGTCTCCGCGCGCAGCTGCTGCCGCGCTCCCGCGATAGTGAATCCCTGTTCGTAGAGCAGTTGCTTGATCCGCAACACGCTTTCGACATCGCGCCTGCGGTACATGCGCTGGCCGGTTCCACTCTTCACCGGCTTCAGTTGCGGAAACTCAGACTCCCAGAAGCGCAGCACATAGGCCGGCAAGTGGCACAGCGTCGCCACTTCGCCGATGCGGAAATAGAGCTTGTCGGGGATGAGAACCTCATCCGCCGGCTGCTTCACCGCACTCTTCTTTCTTGGAGCCATAAGCCTCGAAGCCACAAGCAACGTGCGCCTATTGTGACACAGCCTCGGCCATTCTCAGCCAGAATTTCGCCGCACTGTACCTTTGTTCGAAGTGCTTTGCGAACTCGTCCCTGCATGGGATGTCAACCGCGCCGCAATGGTTTGTGATCGCCGCAACAAGTGCCGGATTTGTTCCCGCCCGGTCGCCACGCGCCTCAGGACTCAGGGCTCGCGTCTCAGGACTAAAAGGAAAAGCCCCTCAAGAGGTGCTTCTCTTAAGAGGCCGCTGAAATTCGTGATGGAATTGCGGGGTAACGTCCCCGCGAACGGTTAATGTTTCTTCTTTTTTGCTTTCTTCTTGGTTGCCATGGTTCCTCCGTGAACGATTTTCCCTTGCAAGGACTTCTGAATTCAGGGCCCGTACTCGAAAGTCCGACCCTACTCGTAGTGTAGGAAGGACCTATAACCCAAGATATTGCGGCACGATGAATAAAGTGTCAACAGAAATTTGCAGTTTGACGAGGAATTCTTTGCCGCCAATGGAGTATGGAGATCGAAAGAGGTTGACTAGGACGCGCTGGCGGCAAGCGCAGCTAGAAAAGCAGCGCGAACTTTTTCGAATTCTCCGGCAGCGTAAACCGGCTGCACGACGAGTTTCGGATTGATGGGCTGCCCCTCAAAGCGGTCGCCGCGATATCGCGGAAAGAAATGTATATGCAGGTGAGGAATTGAGTTTCCGTGAATTTCATAATTCATCTTCACGGCTCCAGTCGCGGATGCTACAGCCCTCGAGACCCTGCGCGCATCACGCATAAACGCGGAGGCAGCTGGCTCCGGCAAATCATGCAGGTCGACCGCGTGAGTGTGCGAGACGAGACAGACATAGCCGGGAACGGGCGCAGCTTCCTGCATCGTCACCCACGAAGCCTCCAGTTTCGCCACGACATCCAACGGCTCGCTTTGACGGCATATCGGGCATGCCGCGCCAGAACAAAGCGCCGCCCACCGCTCAGGATCATTCCATAAGCTCATGCAAGAACCTCTAAAGAGATCGAGGCCAACATCTTAAATGGGCAGGCGTGAATGGGTGATCACGGAAAACGGTGTTCAGTCGCTGGTTTGGCCAACGACCGACGACCAACGACTAACGACCAAAGACGAAAGACAGGTAGTAAACTGCGCACATGTCGAGCAGTACCCGCCGCGATCCCATCGAATTGGAGATATTCAAGAGCCTCTACCACTCCATCGCCGAAGAGATGGGAGCGGCCCTGCGCCGGACGGCGTTTTCGCCCAACATCAAAGAGCGCCGGGATTATTCCTGCGCGATTTTTAACGGCGCGGGAGACGTCATTGCCATGGGCGATCACATGCCCGTACATCTTGGCTCGATGCCGATGTCGGTGCGCGCCGCAATTGATGCCGGCCCGATGTCCCCGGGAGATATCGTGATGCTCAACGACCCTTTTCGCGGCGGCACGCACCTGCCGGATATCACGCTGGTGGCGCCGGTGTATGTTCGCGCGACTGCACAGACAAGTGTGGCGCGGACACTCCTGTCCGCGAAAAGCCGGAAATCTTCACCTCTGCCCGGGCGCAAGCATAGGCAGCCCGACTTCTACGTCGCCTCTCGCGCCCATCACGCCGATGTCGGCGGCACCTACCCCGGCTCCATGGGGCTGTGCCGCGAAATTTATCAGGAGGGCGTGCGCATTCCGCCCGTGAAATTAACGTCTGCGGATGGAACAGGGAAAAGCGCAATGAATCGCGACGTTCTCGCGCTGCTGCTGAACAATGTCCGCACTCCGGAAGAACGCGAGGGCGACCTCGGAGCGCAGATCGCCGCCTGCCACACCGGAGCCGCTCGCCTGCAGGAAGTTTGTGATCGTTACGGAGTCGCCCGCGCCCGCCGCGCCGCCGGCGATCTGCTCGACTATGCCGAAGAGTTGATGCGCGCCTTCCTGCGCCAGGTTCCCGCCGGAGAATATCGCGCCAAAGATTTCCTCGACGGCGACGGCATCAACGACAATGCAATTCGCATCGCCGTCACCATCCGCGTTCACAAATCCCGCGAGTGCCAGACAATGGTCACGGTCGATTTCGCCGGCACCGATCCGCAGGTCGAAGGCAGCGTCAACGCCGTCGCCGCCATCACCTACTCGGCCTGCTTCTACGTTTTTCGCTGCCTGCTCCAGGAAGACGTTCCCGCCGCCGCAGGACTGATGCGTCCCATCGAGGTCATCGCGCCGGAAGGAACCGTGGTCAATGCGCGTCCCCCTGCAGCCGTCGCCGGAGGCAATGTCGAAACTTCACAGCGCATCGTCGATGTCCTGCTGCGCGCGCTCGCGCAGGCAATTCCCGAACGCATTCCCGCCGCCGCTTCCGGCACCATGAACAATCTCACCATCGGCGGAGTCGACCCAGCCACGGGCGAGCCCTTCACTTACTACGAAACCATCGCCGGAGGCATGGGCGCGCGCCCCGGCAAGCCCGGCGTCTCTGGAGTTCACACGCACATGACGAACTCTCTCAACACTCCCGCCGAAGCGCTCGAATACGCGTATCCTCTGCGCGTGCGGCAGTATTCGCTGCGGAAAAACAGCGGCGGATCGGGCAAGCTCCGCGGCGGCGACGGCATCATCCGCGAAATCGAAGTCCTCACCGACTGCGATGTGACCCTACTTGCCGACCGCCGCACACATACTCCCTGGGGACTCGCCGGAGGCGCTGACGCCGCGCCCGGCAAAGCTTTCGTCACCCGCAATAACGGATCGATCGAAGAAATGCCCAGCAAATTCAGCACGCGCCTGCGCAAAGGCGAGCGGATTCGAATCGAAACCCCCGGCGGCGGAGGTTGGGG
>Ga0209006_10003477_pt1 | contig 14309 bp, 18 predicted proteins | sample JacPin_JW_Ref_O2_FD_188567 | JGI IMG/M metagenome (GOLD analysis project Ga0209006, IMG submission 188567) | Forest soil microbial communities from Algoma, Ontario, Canada - Jack Pine, Ontario site 1_JW_Ref_O2 (SPAdes) (version 2) | ecosystem: Environmental > Terrestrial > Soil > Boreal... | reverse complement strand
CGCAGAGGTATAAATTCACTCGTCCATGGCTGTGGAAGACACAACTAAGCTCGCTCAATACATGATTATAGTACCCGTCGGCCTCCATCCATATGCTTCATTGGTCTTACTTCCTTGGGTATCGGTAGCAGGAGTGGTGCCACGTTTCGTGGATACCCACGTATCACCCTGAAAGATACCATCACTGAGTCTACCATCAGACACCAGAGGTATAAAACCAGTCCCGCACCATTGTAGCATACCCAGCTGAGCTCGTCCCACTACACTTTATACACTACGGTGCCGGTCATCGTACGACGTATTACACATGGTCCAACCTATCTACACGTTTATTGTCGCCACTTTCGCTCTCAGCGTCACTTCTCTCGCCCTTCCGGCTGGGTGTGTTGTTGTACTATCTGTCTCACTCATCGTGAGTGCTAACCTCATGTTTAGAGAAAGTTATGCTCGTTACAATTCCCGTGAGCTGCAAGAGCGTAACAATTTCTGGAAAGATGCCGGTCGCATCGGTCGTGGTGCTCTAAAAGTAGGGGAAACCGTGGCACCACTGGCATTAATGGTCCGAGAAATACCTGACTTCGAGGCTCGTGAGTTAGGTGAGTGGAGTATTCTTCACGAATGTCGTTAGTAACACTGCTAATTTCGCGTCCCCAACCGCGAAAATGGTCTCGGAAGCCCTGGATTCCCGTGAGCTACAAGAACGCAACAATTTTTGGAAAGATGCCGGTCGTATCGGTCGTGGTGCTCTAAAAGTGGGAGAAACAGTGGCACCCTTGGCATTGATGGTCCGAGAAGTACCTGACTTTGAGGCTCGCGAGCTAGGTGAGTGGAATGTTCTTCACAAGCAACGCTGCTAATTTCGCGTCCCCAATGGTGGCAATTGCATCGAAAGCCCTGGTTTCCCGTGAGCTACAAGAGCGCAACAATTTTTGGAAAGATGCTGGTCGTATCGGTCGTGGTGCCCTAAAAGTAGGGGAAACGGTGGCACCTTTGGCATTAATGGTTCGAGAAGTACCCGACTTTGAAGCTCGCGAGCTACAAGAGCGCAACAATTTTTGGAAAGATGCTGGTCGCATCGGTCGCGGTGCCCTAAAAGTAGGGGAAACGGTGGCACCTTTGGCATTAATGGTCCGAGAAGTACCGGACTTTGAGGTTCGCGAGTTAGGTGAGCGGAATGTTCTTCACGAAGTAACACTGCTAAGTTTGCGTTCCCGATGGTAAAAATTGTCCCAAAAGCTGTAAATTTCATTCGTGGGGATCCCGAATTCGAAGCACGAGGGTTCGATGAATTCGAATACTACTAATTCGAGGTTGATGGGCCCGCGGCCATGTTTTGGTTTCATCATCAGATTATCAATTGACAGCCAGTTCTTGGCATAGTATAGGTTGATACCAGTAACCTATGATAAGTGTAGCGAACAATACATATTCCCTTTGATCATCGAACTTCCCATCATGTGCGGGAAGATGCATCAGTTTGCGATGTGATGTAAATGGGACTTGGATTCTGGACTCAGCTTGAACCTAGCCTGTTCTGCTCAAGTCTGATCTACTCCATGTCGCAGCAGGTGGCGGTGTGGCAGTCGGTTCTGTTACCTGAATGGCCAAATCGGCCACGCTGGCAAGCTCTTTCCTCTCGTTGGGTCGTGAATTTCGATCAACTAGATTGATCGCCACAGCCGAAACTCCCCACAGTACTCTCGAGCACAGAGTCGACGTCCTCTATGGAGCGAACTCAGTATACTTGCAGAATGAAAATGCAAAGACTCACTCAAAAATTCCACTCTCATTTTCACGCCTGGCATACTGGCCAAGCTATTTTGCACCCAAAAGGTCACGGTCAACCCTGGGCCAATCGCGAGCCTGCATCAAGTCACGTTCTTCCAACTCTCGCATCTAGGCACCCTCGTAAACGAGTGCGAGAATGGAAGTGGCACCTAGGACAACGGCGGCGACAAGCAAAGTACTAGAACATGGGATCATGAAGGTGTCGTTCAATGTGGGACTCTGTGGTAGCCAGCACCAAAGAGGGCCCTGAAAAGGGTGTGAGCACGGCTGAGAGAATGTCATTGGATTGTCTGTTAGGGATACATCCCATATCACAGCACCTGCGTGATTCACGCATAATACACACCGTTCCTGCCGTCTACCCATTTCTAGCCGCTCATGGAAGGACAGCTGGATATCCATATCAAATCGACAAAGCCGCAGCTTGTGTTTTGATTCGGCTCCCAGCAGGCAAGTTATCAAAGAACAATACCTTTGCATGTGATGAGCACGGCCAAAGACATTTCAAAACAAGTGAACTGAACGAATTTCTCCGATACTTGAAATTTGAATATTCAATTCAGGTAGTACACTGGCACTCGCCTTTCGCTAAGACGCGTCCAAAGTGGGCGAGCAGGATATGTGACGAATTGAATCCAAGCTGGAGGTATCCATACCCTCCCGCTATCGGTAGTACTCGAACTCCACGCGATAGTGGTCAAGAGGCAGAGGAAAATGAACCAACATATCCAATGTTGGCTATAGCCATGACTGGCTGCGAAATGAAACGCCATCAGTGGACCACCCACTCCGGATAGTGTAATGTCACTCAGCTCCTTGAGAAACTCATCCTCGAGCGCCCTCGCACGGATATACTCTGGAGAGTCTGGGATGTCACGTTCATGTCACACCATTCTGAGCGCGATGACATCCGACGCTGATCATATCGTTGAACTGAAAGGTAACCAGATCATTCTATCAATCCAATCCGTCTTAACTATTCCTCGGTAAAGCGCAACTCCAGGCCCGTGACGCTCATATCCGCGAATCGTGGGTACATGCGATGGAAGCGCGGTTAGTTCGTGAAGAGCTAGAAAAATGCCAAAAGTCAGAAGGTGTTAATCACTATGAGAATTGTAAGTGGCTGTCCGACAAATACCTCCTCATGTTGAAGGAAAATAGAGTGCGTTTCTCGTTACTTCGTTATTTTCATCAATAATGTTATCTGGATTCAGGTAAAAGGATACAAGACGGTCGACTTACAGTGTGTTCCTCCTTTACTTCATGATTTCATTCTGTAACGTTATCTGTATTCAGATAAAAGGAGACCGAATCTCCGACTCGTGGAGTCGTGATATGTCCTTGGCTTCTATGGGAAGAGGCTATGCGACCAAGCTCTTCATTAATCTCAAATGATATTGATATCAAAGGTAGTACAATGGAAAATATAAGCCAAGCAACCCTGCATGCATGAGCATTAAACAATTATTGATCTGTCGTGAAAAGCCTCTTCAAATAATCTCCGGCTGCTTGCTTCACGGAAGCATCGACAATCTGATTTCCTAACAGCTCGATAGCTCGGTCTGCTTTCTGCTTCATATTCGCTGACTGCTTGTTGTGCTCCCACTCCGCCGCCTCGCGTTCCAATCGTAAGCGTTCCAACTCCCTCCGCTGGGTACTCTCCTTTTCTTCTCGCTCGTCTCGCCTACGCAAGTACTCCAACTTCATTTTGCTTGTCTGCGTCTGAGTTTGAAGGAACTGAAGGTACGTAGACATCATATTTTGCGGAATGGTTATATTTATAGGCGTGGAATCGGAAGGTCGGGCATGGCTGGATGGTCCAGATATCGTTGGAGAATATGGTAAAGGGGGTATGCTGTCTTTTGGGTTTTGCGGGGTGATGAAAGGATTTGGGTGCGGCCGTCCATTCATACCTGTTCCAACACCGGTAGGGTCAATGGGAGCTGATTCTGAATAGTCTAGCATCGGATCCTCCTCGGCGTCCGGTTCCTCTCCAGTCGTTGAAGTGGATGCTATCCCGGTGACATGTCTTCCTGTGACCCTCCGTGTAGTGGCAGGATCCCCCTGCCACCTACGACGACACGTTAGACAAGTGTAACGATGGGAACACAATAATGCAAACCTTCGGTAGAAGAGATCGTACCATCCAATGCGATGCCAATGATCGATGGTGCGGGCAGTTATATTCCCCACATTACAACCAGCCTTCCGAGCATTTTGTAGCCGCCGCTCGTACTCCCTGAGACGATCGGCCTCGCTGAGTGCCATGACAGGTCCGCTTCCGGAATGCATATGATATGATTCGAAAGCATAGATCTGCGAGAAGAGATTGAAGTTGCGCTCGTAACAGCCCTTGAGAGCTTGGTATGTTTTCTTGCTGCCAAACACTTCAATGGCACACTGCGACGCCAGTCATTTAACAAATAGAGGTCAGCGACCCATGGGTCAGACTCGCCTCTCGTAAACACGAGTTCTTGGTTGCACGCAAGGCATTCCAATGGTCATCTTGGCCTTGACCCATAAGCCATTCGAACAGTTTTGACTTCTCTTCGTCCGTCCAGTGTTTAGCGCCTTGCGCGCCGATGTCGGGATCGAATCCTTCCCCTCCATCGTCCCCTTCTCGTCTCTTTTTTTCAAGCTGACCAGGCATGATACTGTCGACTTGCTTACGCTTCATCGCAGAGGAATCGCCAGGCCGGACAACAGAATAAGCAAGGGGCGACTGCGCATTGGAGGTTCCTTGATGATTCTGGCCATTTGGATTTGGTATAGGCGGAGAAGCTGAGAGTCGGTAGTCATCTTGATAAGGCCTGGCTGTGAGATGAGTTCCAAGCGCTTGCCCCAAGCTCTGGTGCGATTGGAAAGGTGCCTATAGAGTATTTCTAGCAGTTCAGTTGCTCTACGTAGGGTACGTACTGAAACTGAGGTATCCATAGTGGTGTCTCGTCTGTCAGGCAGATTGTAGGACATGGTTGCTTCGCTGCAACATGATTGCACGCCATGTAGCAAGCAAACATGAGGTCTGAAGTGATTTGTTTCCTGCGGAGCAACTCACTTTGGAACTTGCCCATCCATCTGTGAACCAGGGTGAACCGACTGAATCCAGGCCAGACCGTCTGCAAGAACTGCGGCCTTTGCCGTCTGCCGCGGCTCGTGGTGTGGCTCGATTTGAACGTGTCCCCGACTTATTTGGCAATTAGCGAAAAAGTGTTGTATTTCGAAGTACAAATTACTAGTGTGCGTCTAACAGTTCAATATCTGGTTCACCTTCTGCATCCTCATCAATTTCCCCATCAGCATCGGCGTCATCGTCCTCCACAGCATTCACGCGATCCATCCAATCGGTTCTTTTTTCAGGGTCATCCGAAGCTGGTATACGCTTGGTATCCACGAGGGTGTATTCGTCATTCGGAAAAGTCTGTTGACTAGCGTCAGGTTGATCAACGTCCTCAAACTTCAATCCTGGAGTGTCTCGGTGAGCATCGTGGGATTTATTTTCTTCATCAGCTGGCACCTGCATAGTTTCGGCAACGCGATGTCCCGATAGCGAAACGCTTTCATCAATAGCATCAGTCAAATCTACCGCCATATGATCCGCCCTCCCTAGCTCTGACCCATTCGCTAGTCGATGGTTTGTACTTGGAGGAGTTTCCCCGCGCCTGCCATTCACTGGTTGGGAAGGAATATCGACATCTGGGGACGATTCCACCCTACGTCGTTTCCGAGAGGAAGAAGGCCTCGAATTTGACGTCGATGATGCCACTTCCACAGATCCTGTGTCCAGTCGCGGGCGTAACAGACGACTCGAGCGTCGCTCCTCCCATTCCAATTTCGCAGCTAAAGCTTGATCCTCAGCAACTGGATCATCGACTCTCTTATCCTTCTCTAAAAGCCGCGCCGAACCCGACCGCCCGCGGCGCGCCAAAGGTGAAGGCTCTTCGTGACTTGGGTGGGCACGAGACGTTGTTGGCGCGGAAGATGATCGTGTGGATTGGCTTCTGAGGCGCCTCATTGGAACAGAAGGGCTGTCGGCCCATGCACATGCAAGTATATGGTCCTGCTCTATCTGTGACGCTTTGTTTGGTGAACTCGACGGGCCCGCAAGGCTGTCGTCGTCGCCTTCGTTCGCAACGTATTCTGGGAGCGCATCAGAAGGGGTGAATTCACTTTCGTCATCCACCATGAAGCGATTTGGTGTGTCTTGCGGTGTCGAGACCCCAATTGAAGACCCCAGATGCGCACTTGAACCAGTTGACCGTTGTTCCGTGGCGGTACGGTCTCCCATCTCTGATTTTTCCGACTGGTTCATTCGAACCAAAAGGAAAGGACTCCACTTGAGCTTCTCGGGCGCCAGCTTTGGATATCCCTTTCCCTCCCATGCCGCCATATACTGGCTGACCTTCTCTCGGTCCCAGGTGATTTCGTAGGACTTGGGCGTGACGAAAGGAGCTTTGGCATTCTCCTCATCCTGCGTTTGCACTCGTTGGAGATGCCGTCTTGCAATCCCATTCTTTCTACCTTTAGGGAACTTGATTGACTGGCCGGGAGAGGGCCGAATAATTGGAGGCGTAGTTTCACGTATGAAGAGCATGCCTTGCTGTGACAGCGTGTTGCAGATGTCTTCCATTGTCATCGAGGTAACAGCACTGATATCTGACCACGGGAAATGGGTTATGCAATGAAGGGTCGATGAAGAGAAGTGCAGACACACCTTCGAGCGTAGGGTGATCCGGCGCGGACTCGAGATACCGCATCACCGCTAATGTCCAATAGTTCTTGTAACCAAGAGCGCCAAGCCCGGACAGTGGCTTCTCTGGAGAACCTGATCGTTGCTCCTTTTTCGACAGGAGGTAGCCTATTCAAGAGGACATTAGTAGTTGGATGAAGCCTGGGGAATTAGACGTACTAAAATCAATCAGTAGATTGCCCCAACCTTTCCGCTGTCGGACAGGCAGAGTCATGATGCAGCTGACGTTGTAGTCCTTGGGGCTTCGCTTCTCCTTACTAAAATAACCTACGAAGCGTGCACCGATGTCATCCACCTCTGTCATTACGTAGAAGAGAAAGGGTTCGACGTCGTAGAAAAGAGACTTGTGATCGAGAAACATCTTGGACAGCAAACATAAATTTTGACAATATATCTGTGAATGTTTGAGCCAAGCTGCAATACAAACCTCCCCCTACTTACCTTATTTTTCCGTCCATCTACCTCGAAAATGGATATAGAGCCATCGCGGTAGATCTCGTCCCCGGGAGGATGTCGTGCCTTGCATTTCATCTATATTCCACGGTCAGAAACAAGTCGAACACACAACGCCAAATAGAAATCATTCACTCGGTGCCGAACCGCGCCAAACCGGCTTTTCATATACTTGAGACAAAATTCACAAATCCACATCCTGCCATCTGGAATATTGGCGTACTCCTCCGGAAAGGGCGCATCGTACCAGGTCTGTATATCGAATTGCCCAAAACGGATGGTCCGTATCCGGAGGGGTGGGGGTGGGTGGGATAGCGGGCCAGCTCTCGCGAGGGGGCCCGGGGTTGAGGGAGCAGGGGAGGCGGATGTAGGTGTGGATATTGTCAGGGGCAATGTTTGCAAAATGGAAGATCGCAGTGGTCGAGAGGAGGAAGGACCAGGTGTTAACGTGTCACGGTTCTCATTCGCAGGGGTGATTGGCGGAGGCGGGAGCGGCAGTGGTGGAGCAAGTTTCAACTGCAATATATCCAACGTCAGTACATTTCTTTCAGACTGAGTGTCCACTACCGTCACCTCCGCTGCGAGTCGACTTCTCTCAAATCGTTGCTTGTCGCCGACCTCAACTGATGTTTTCGTCGTATCTCTTTCATCCACACCCAAAATATCGTCAAATATACCCTTTCTGTGCTCCTCGTCGTCATCCCGATCTCGTCTCTTCCCTCCACGTGCCGGCAGACGCAATCGTATTTTCGGGAGTGGAACTGAGGGGTTGAATTGAAAGCTCATCCGTTTGGACGTCCAGATTGATTGCTGCTCGTTTGCCGTATGGTCTGGAGCTTGGGCTGCTTTTATCTTCTTGGGTCGACCTCTGACCTTCCCGGGCACAGGAGTCCTGGGAATCTCGTCCGTTTCCTCGACTTGGAGTGTCTTGCCATGTGTCCCCTTTCCTTTGGCAGAGTGGCCTGGAGATTGTGACGAAGGCTCTTTCGACTCGCCTGGGGTCTGTTCTGCAGAAGGATCGTAAAATACATCATTTGGTACTAGTTCAGGACATATTGGGCAGTGCCATTTCCCGGGAGGTTCTTCCTCAAGTCGCTCGGGCAGACAATACATGTGCCATCCTGCAAAGAAAATAAGAACGGCCCTTCGATTATCGTAATAGAGCTAACCTCGGTCACAGAAATCGCAAAACAAAATTCGCTCCTGTTCCAGTTATTTGGCAATATCCAGCGGAACATAAAAAACACTTACATCGTCGCCTTTTTCATGACAGACTTCGCAAATTTTGCATTCGATGCATCTCCAAGGATACGTATAGACAATGTCATTGAGTTCGCCGAGGGCCAAGCAGCTTCGATGAGCTAGAGGATCTTTATTTAATACAGAGAAAAGAAGTAGTAGTTCGTTATTTACCGCTGCGACTGCAATCTTCGCAAGTAAGCATCGTCTCTGGTTCTCCTTTCTTGTTTTTGTAGTCGTTTCCTGAACAGAACCCACATTCCTCTTCACGTTGGGGACGTCGCTTTTTCTTGAGAGGCTTTTGAGGAGATGGAAATGTCTCGACGATGGGCAAACACAGAGGCTGAGGTGCAAAGGGATCGCCTTGCGGACCTTGGTCGTATTGTTGTGGTTCATGAGGATACTGCCGCGAGGGTGAATAACGATGAGGGAAAGGAGCGGGAAGTGGAAGTTGCGGATGTTCTAAAGGCTGTAAGCCACCAATTAAATGAGGCGGCGCGACGCGTTGACAAAGACATCGCGTCAAGAGATACTTTGAAGAACAAGGGATAACACTGACTTTTACCTGAGTTACATTTGCACTACTTTCTCTCATTATCGCAGGGTCGATGGCAATTCCACCCAAGGCAGGATCAATGGGAATGTCGTCGCCATTTGTGACGGGAGTGCCATACTCATAGGACGGTTCGCGCTCGAACACCGTATTTGATGGAAACGGAAGTCCTCTCATTTTCAAGCGAGAAGTTAGCGCTCGTTTGGCTATCGCTGGTGACGGGTGGCGAACTGAGAGCCGTTCGTTGGACGCTATAACGGCCGACGTTGTTTTGTCAATGTTTGTCTCGGAATGACGTTTCCTTATTAGGTCGCGACCTTCTCATTGAAGGACTGGCTTGCCTAGAGGATGCATTTTTTGGCCTAACTGATCCTCCATGGATATTTATGTAATGCCTAGACTTGGCCCCTGTAATCATGCCTACATCTCCGATATCGATCACTGGTCACCGTCATTCATGGAATGGAACCTAGATGGAACGTAGTCGCGTTTACGTGGTTGTGTTATATACGAACGTACCGTAGATTTCGATGATGAAAAGCACCGAACATCGAAGTAGCGGTGTATATATTATTCAAGATAATATTTTCCAGCAGATAAGTCCAGATAGCGCAAGCTGAGAGCTACTGAGGATTGCATTCGGGCTGTCCCATTACATCTTCGTCAAAATCATTCCCATCCTCATCCTCATCCTCATCATCCCAATCCTCCTCTTTAGAACCAAACTGCGAAGGAAAGCCCTGATCAAAAAAATTTGCACTTGCCGGGAAAGACCGTGCACGCACATCCACGAGATCACTCTCTTCGAATTCTGCCTCCTCCACTACCGCAGGTCTTGGCTCAACATCATTCTTCTTGGGAGGAAGTACGGATCGAAGAGTCTGTACAGGTGGGTACATCAACAATTCAATATTTAGAGGACCTTCGGTTACCTCGACGTCGATGCTCTTTAGCCATGCCTCGTCAGGCATCTCAATGTCAAAGATAACATAGAGATTTCCTTTTTGATCTGCTTGCTTGTATAGCGGCATGCCTTCGCCCCGTAGAACAATGGAGTCACCAGACCTTATGATTTTTCTGGGTGGTGTAGACACTTGCACCCCTCGACCGTCAAGATGTGTGATCAGTATCCGAGAGAATCCCAGAAGAGCTTCTGAGAGTGTGATTGCGACGTGTACGAGCAAGTCATCGCCGGACCGTTCGAAAGAATCGTGAGGACGGGCATTGAGGACAAAGATAACATCTCCAGTTGGGATACCGGGCTAATATTCCTCAGATTAGATAAATTGGACAAATTGAAAGTTTTGGAACATTACCTCCTGATCACCGGCACCCGTAAGGACAATTCTTTGTCGATCGGACATTCCCTTCTCGACAAAAATCTCTTGACGAGTTTTCTCTTTGACTGTCTTTGCACCCTTACATTTCTTACATCTGGTACGGTCAATTCCCATCTTGAGACAGAATGGAAGATCATACCGATCTTTCTCTCGGAGTTTTTCTCCATTTCCATCACAACTGGAACAGGTAACCTTAGACGTGCCGAGCCGTGAAGGTGCGATCTGAAGAAGTCAAATAAGCTCCGGCGGCGTGTTTTATTTGCTGATACGGACCTGAATCGGAACAAAGGTCCACCCTTTGCCCTCACATGTTGCGCATGGTTTGGGCTTCGCAGAACCCCGTGCACCAGAGCTATTGTGATATGTCTCAGACATCAGGCATACCAGAGTGAAAGGCTCTGCCTACCCTTTGCACGTACCACATACCACCTCCTTTTCCATGTTCATCTTTACGTTCTTCCCATTGTAAAGATCCTCCAGCGTCACGTCATAGGGGATGACAGTGTCTTGTCCTTTCTTCCGCCGACTGGGACCAAAATTAAATTCAAACATGCCCCCTCCGGTCCCAAAGAACTCTGCAAAAATGTCTGCGGAGCTCATTCCGTCCCTGTTGCTATGGCCAGCTAAACCGGCCATACCCTGCGAGTCATATATTGTTCTGGACTGGCTCTCACTGAGAATTTCATATCTAAGGCAATTTATCAGAAGACCGTTCCTTTGAGGACAAGGGAATTGGACAAACGCGGCGGCTATCTCTTGAAACTTCCGACCAGCATCTGGATCATTGGGGTTCTGGTAACGCAGCTCGAGTTTTCAAAAGAATTACAGAAACAGATGAAATTCACAGACTTTGTCCTAATCCGCATTCGTCCGGCGTCATTTATTGCAAATGTTGAGAGATCACGTACCGGGTGATGTTCCTTTGCCTAAGGGATGTAAGATCGATCGTATTGATACTCCAGCGTTAGAATGGAAGCACCTTTTTACGATATGCCCTTTTGATATCAGCTATTCGTCACCAGGCATCATGGGCATCAGTCTCTGCTTGTTGCAGTCAAGGCAATTATGGTGTACCTTCATCGGCATCTGGCGAAACACCAAGAGAATCATAAAGGGTGGTTTCAACTGGCACTTCAACAATACACTTAGTGAACAACATCCCGCCGCCTCATAAAAAGATCGACTTACTTTTGATGTAGTCCGTAAGGAAGATGCGCGTCCTTCGCGGCTGCGACGCGACCTTTCTCACGGATGGCGAAAAACAATGACAAACTAAAATGGATCCACAACCATCTGGTACGTTCAGGGTTCCTCATGGGTTTCGTGATGCAGTATTTTAAAATCTTATCTACATTGTCCGACTGGGGCAGTCCTGTCTCATGTGGAGATCATCGCATCTGAATTTTCTGTCCTGATTTGTTCTCTAAAACAAGTTTTGACCATACTTACTCCTTATATTGACAGGAATTCACTGACAGCTCTGTATGCGGAAAAGCCAGTTCGTCAACTCCTATCAATCCTGACCTATTTTGTACCCGTATTAGAATTACGCGCAATGAACTTTTATTTTGAGGCCGCTAAAACTCTTGATCGCCTAGATGCGAAGCAAGGTTCAGTTAAGGCGGTTATAGGATCTCTTCCTGAGAAAGTGCGAAAGAGGACAGCCGCACTCGTTATTGAAACTTTGAAGTGTGAGCCCATACTTCCTGCTACTTCATTGATCAACACTCAAATCACTGCAGACAAATCAGTTCTGACGGATGTCATCAATGCGTCAAATATTCTACGGGATGAGCGCAAGAAGATCACATCGCTAAATCTGGCACTCGTGCTAGTCCACGATGTTTTATTGTGTAACGGCATCCAGGCTGGTGATGGCCCGGTAAAGCAGGCTGTCCTACGGCACAAGGCGCGACTTCATAGCGAACTTCAGAGGATAAAAGTAAAGCTAGGAGTCAAATCCAATGTGGAGCTTGCACAATCGGCGGATCATCGGGCAGGTTTGTCTTCCAATCCCCCCAAAATACTGTTTCGGAAGTAACGTTCTCGGTGCAGATCGTATACCTCGTTACGTGCGTGTAAATACAATAAAGTGGACAACAGACGAAGCCGTTCAATATTTTATCTCGCAAGGATTTCTCCTCTCAGGACCATTCGAATCTAGGAAAGTTGACCTATCCGCATAATTATGCTTCATCATCGCTCATTTATTACTTGTTATCCAGTAAAGGCTTTGCTAAAGACGATCATATCCCTGATCTCCTCTTGTTTCACCCACTAGTTCAGTTTCATGATGACCTTGCTTACATATCAGCCAAGGTCATTTTGCAAGACAAAGCTTCCTGTTTCCCGGCTATTGTGCTTGCTCCCCCCATCGAAGATGATATAGTTGTTATTGGTAGGTTACACCCATGTTGTCATCGGTGATTGCGGGTCATTCAAAGGATGGTAAAAGATGCTACAGCTGCCCCTGGTAATAAGACCTCGCATTTAAGTGCTCTCATGGGTAACAAAGGGACGGTGAGTCAAGGCTAGCGCTTCGCACTTGGTTATCTCTGAGGCTCGCTTTTACCTCCTTAAGCTGTATGCTTTCGAACGTGATAAGAAGAGGTTTTCCACTTTGCGGATGATGATAACCAAAAGTGGATGCAAGAATGTTCACCCAATCCACGTGGATTTCCTCACGGTATCACCCACCGATCCAAAATATTCCCCAGTGACCCATATGTACGTGTGAGCGCTTAAAGTCCGTTAAACGTTTCTCCTCACACTCTTGCAGCCTGGTGGACCCCTCGTGTAGTGGTTCAGGGATCGTCAATCGACTGGACTACCTCTTGGACACAGGTGACAAGCTCCGTCTCATATGTATGACAAGAAATGACTATGGGACACAAAAGATGAGCACGAAGCTAGCGAAGAGCGGCTCGCGAGGCTCGCTAGCTTGCAACTCAAAATGATCGTACACGCAATGAAATGTAAGACGTTTCTGGTTACATTGACCATTGGCGGAAGCATAACATTAATGTTACATCAGTCCCTTGTGTCAGTAAAATTGTATACTCAACATGTAGCATCCACCCTACCGAAAACGAGCATGTCGTTCGTGATGCTCTTGACTCACACGAAGCACGAACCGGAGGGTTTAAGTTAGCCTCCTCAAGTGATGTTTTACCAACGTGGCATCGACGAGGCTTACCGGAGGAGATAGGTGATGCCTGTAAGTCCACCCCAAATGTTTCGTACCGCGCGGCTGACGCTCAAATTTCGGGCCGATTCCATTTTGCAAGTCAATGCATCATCATTAGTACGCTGCTTGCCAGGTGAGGATGCTACAAATGGTTTCTTCGTTTCATGTTTCGTAAAGGAGAGTGCGGTAGAGAAAAGAAAAACGGTGTCAGACGATGTGGTTGGCGAATGTAACACGGGTGCCAGAAAGAAAAGGAAGACATGAGGTAGCTCAGCCTTTCGCCGTCCTTGGAAGGCGTAGTACTTGATTTGATTACATCGAGCGTTACAGAAGGGCGCAACATCAACAGGTATAACTCAACAAATTCTTTTTTTTTGCCTTGAAAAAACTTCAGAGGTAAAACATGCAAACTCAGATGGAAATTGAAGAGTGAGTTACAATTCAAGAAGAAAACGAAACCGTTACGAAAGTTGTCGCAAAAAAGCCTGTGCAGAACACTGATTGATGGTCAGTCGGCCGGTAAGTAAAGCCTACATTCCTTCATTCCTTCATGTGCTCTCGCCATTCATAATAAGTTGGATGTCTGAAACTCCGTCAACCGAAAGAAAAGGCCAGAAAGGATCGAGGTACGAGGTTCGGGGGGCTGAGCTAAAAGACGAGTGGGTTGTTTAGTTTACGGAGAGTTAGGAGTATTTTAGTTTCAGTTGCTGATCTGCTGTTGAGCGTATTGACTTTGATAGTATTGCGCGTAGCTTGCAGAATAATCTTGCTGGGACTGTTGAGGGTAGCCGGACGCCTGAGGATAACCCGCTGACATTCCCCATTGCTGCGCTCCACCGCCATATCCAGCGGGAGCGCCGTTGTATCCACCTGCGTAGCCTTGGGGTCGGTAACCGCTTTGTTGTGTCTGGGACTGGTTGAGACCAGGGGTCTGCCACACCTCCGGTCGACGCCAAGGAGGAATGTTGGTCCCCCCCGCAGTGATGTCGTGTCCAGCGCTAG
>Ga0209006_10003475_pt1 | contig 14315 bp, 4 predicted proteins | sample JacPin_JW_Ref_O2_FD_188567 | JGI IMG/M metagenome (GOLD analysis project Ga0209006, IMG submission 188567) | Forest soil microbial communities from Algoma, Ontario, Canada - Jack Pine, Ontario site 1_JW_Ref_O2 (SPAdes) (version 2) | ecosystem: Environmental > Terrestrial > Soil > Boreal... | reverse complement strand
GATATCGTTCTAGAAACGAACTATGTAGGCAGTTCATCGCATGGCCTGACTTCTGTTAAAGACGTCAACCCCATGGTGCTTGGAACCGTGAACCGCAGGCTGGATAGTACCTGCCTCGGTTGCTTCGCGACGCTTCCCGAATTTCAAAATGTATCGAATGCGAACTACAACGCCTTCGAGGCTAGCTTGACACGGCAGGCGAAGAACACCCGGCTGGGCACCGCTTACTTCACGTTCGCTTACACGTACTCGCACAACCTCGATAATGTTTCCGGATTCCAGCAGCGCAATTACGGAGTGCCGGCCGATGCGCCGCACTTGTTCTATGCCTCGTCCGATAACGATGTCCGCCACCGTATTAGTTTCAGCGGGGGGTGGGATCTGCCGTTCGATCGCGCTTGGGCTGCCGGGCCCAAACGGCTGACGAAGGGTTGGAGTCTCTATCCCATCGTGACTTGGCGAACCGGATTTCCATACGACATTTCCGCGAGCCTACCCGACAGCTATGACCCTCTGAACCCTGGTTCGTCAGGTCTTGGAGATCCATACTTTTCGCGTGCTGCGGTGGTCGGGCCAATTCAGCAGTTTGATCCCCATCACCAGCGAACGATCCTGGTGAACAACTACGGCGAAGATGCCAGTGGTGCGTGCCAAATCACCACAACCCCGGTGACCGGCAACTTCGCCTTCAATCCAAATAGCTTTTCCAATATTCCGCTGGAGAATAATTTCTACTATGACGAGAACCAGCCAAACCCGTGTTTTCCTCAGCTTGATCCGGTCAACAATCCCAAAGACCGCACCTACGGAGTCGCACGCAATATTTTGCGTGGCCCCAGTCTGGTGAATCTTGACGTTGCGCTGGCGAAGACCACGGCAATCACCGAGCGGGTGAGCCTGGAACTTCGCATGGAGTTTTTCAACGCGTTGAACCACACACAATTTGCGCAACCAACATTCCTCGACAACGCGACCAATATCAATAGTGTGGATTTCGGGCAGATCACCACTACCGGAACTTTCCGCGGCGCGACTCCGCGAATCGGGCAGTTGGGAGCAAGACTGACGTTTTAACGCGGTGAAGATTTCAAAAAAGTTGGACTGGAAGACCGAACTCGGAGGCATATAGATGAAACGGCTACTTGCAGGGTTATGCGGCCTAACCCTTATGTTGTTGGTCTCGCCCTACGTATCGCCACATACGAAGGTTCTGGCGCAGGCATCCGCAGTTGAGACCAAGACAGCCGGTTCTTCCAGCTATGACGTCTCTCGGGAGGTTACTTTCGCGGGCACCGTAGCGAGCGTGCTTGCGAAACCATCGGCCGGAATGTTGAGCGGTTCCCATCTGCTGCTGGCCACCGTCAACGGTCGACTTGACGCGAGTTTAGGGAGATTCGGCCTGCGAGGCGAAGGCGCTCCGACAGTTACCGCGGGGCAGCAAGTTGAAGTGACGGGCATGATGAAGACGATCAAGGGCAAGCCCGTCCTGTGGACCCGCATGGTGAAAATCGACGGCCAGACTTATGCGATTCGAACTGAACATGGATTTCCTGTCTCGCCGCAGTCGCGAAAGAGAATGAATCCGAAAATGACAGGTGGCGCTCTATGAAGCGCGTGGGCTATGCGAGCAGTTCGATCATCGTTTCTCTGTTGCTTTCCCTTGTCCTATTATTTCTGCCGGGCTGCGGAAAAACGAGTGCCAATAATCCAGTCCAGACAATCGCAGCTACTAGCGGATCGTCACAGAGCGCAGCGATCAATACAGCATTCGCTGCTCCTCTGGTGGGGACGGTCACCATGGGGGGAAGTCCCGTTGGCGGAGCTCTGGTTACCTTCACGGCGCCCATTAGCGGAGCGAGCGGCACTTTCGCGGGTGCGACTAATTCGGTAACTGTGACCGCTTCCTCCGCTGGAGTCGCTACTTCGCCGGCGTTTACTGCGAACACGATTGCGGGAGGTTACTCGATCATCGCTACGGTCTCGGGTGTGACCGGATCAGCGAGCTTCACCCTGACAAATACGGCCGGCGCTCCAGCCGCAATCACGGCGACGAGTGGAACACCGCAAAGCGCGACCATCAATACGGCATTTGCACAGCCTCTGGTTGCAACCGTTGTTGACGGTTCGCAAAATTTGGTGAGCGGCGCAGTGGTCACCTTCACCGCCCCGGCAACCGGAGCGAGCGGCACGTTCGCTGGCGCAACGAATTCAGTGACTGCGACGACCGATTCGAACGGTCTAGCCACATCGCCGACGTTCACGGCGAATGGAAGCAACGGCGCCTACACAGTGACGGCGACGGTTTCAGGAGTGGCAACGGCTGCGAGCTTTAAGCTCTCCAATATCGCTGGCTCGCCGAAGACGATCACGGCAACGAGTGGAACTCCACAAAGCGCGGCGGTGAAAGCGGCGTTTGCAGCGCCGCTACAGGCAACCGTTACCGACTCGGATGGAACTCCGCTAAGCGGTGTAGTCGTCACTTTCAAAGCTCCTGCTGCAGGGTCGGGAGCGAGTGGAACCTTCGCGGGAGGAGTGGTCACGGCCACAACCGACGCAAATGGTGTAGCCACGTCGGCAACGTTCACGGCAAACGGAACTACCGGCACTTATACGGTGACAGCCTCAATTGGCGGAGTGTCGCAGCCCGCCGACTTCACGTTAACCAACACCGCACTCAGTTTTGCGTTCTATTTGACTGGGCTCGAGTCGAGCACGAATTTTTACTCGCTGGCCGGGGCCATCAGTATCGATGGAAACGGCAATGTGCTCGGCGGAGAGCAGGACTACAACAACGCATTTGGAATTACATCCCCGCAGCCGTCGGGTGACCTGATTGGTGGAGGCACGGTGACGATCAATGCGAACACCGGACGCGGGACCATCACGCTGGTTACGAACAACGCGAATCTGGGAACCGAAACCATAGGCGTGCAATTTGTAAACACCAACCATGCGCTCATCGTTACCTTCGACGGCTTGTCAACTGCGAGCGGTAGCATGGATGCGCAGACGCTCTCGGCGACGCCGAGCGGCAGCTATGCCTTCACCCTTTCCGGAGTCGATTTCAATTACATTCCGGTCGTCTACGGAGGAGTTTTTTCGATCGCGGGGACCGGATTGACCGGGGTCGCTGATACGAACGACAGTGGAACGATAATCCTGGGACGGACTTTCACTGGAACCGTTAATCCACCGGACGCATTCGGGCGCGGCACTATCCCCGGCATTACGCCGGGAGATAAAGAGCTCCTTCTTTCTTATTACGTCGTCGGTCCGGAAGCGCTGCGGATCATTGATGTCGATACGAACGACGCGGGGATTGGATCGGCGTTCGGGCAGGGCAGCGGCGGATTTACCAACGCCTCGCTCGGGAGTGCGATATTCGGCGTCCAGAGCAACTCGTATGGAGCTCTCTATGCAGCGGCGGGACAGTTTTCGACTGACTCGACCGCCGGTACATTTGCAGGCGTTGCAGATAGCGATGAACTGGAGAACGGGATCATCGTTACTGGCGCTGCCGTCTCCGGTCCGTATTCGGTATCGAGCAATGGATATGGCAGCCTGACAATCACCGACGGAACCCTGGGAGACTTGAGTTTGTTCGGAATCTATCTGACGGATCCGAACCTTAATTTGAATGATCCCAATAACACGGCCAGCGGATTGGGCGGTGGCGTTCTTGCCGAACTGGACGCGAGTCTGAACGGAACTGGAATTCTGATTTCGCAAACCGACGCCACCGCTGCAAGTTTCACTGGCCCGTACGCTTTCGGAGGACAGGACTTCAACTTCATCGCGGAAGGCGACGGATGGGAGTTCGACTTCTCCGGCTCAGGAACAGTTAGCGGCCTAGCGCTGACGGGAAGCGCGCTGATCAGCGATCCGTTCGATACGTTCAACTCCACCCCAACCCTGACGGGACGGCCATTTTCAGGGAATGCCACTGCCGATGGGGCGAACCCGGGACGCTACATCTTCCCACTGGCGATCACGGTTGCTGGCGTGGAGAATGATTTCGCCACGGTCATCTATCAGGCGAGTGGTGGGCAACTGCTGTGGCTAGATGAAGACGATGACAGCATTTTCCTCGGATCGCTGCAGCAACAAGGTTCCCTGAATGGAATTCCCGGGCCTGCAGCAAAGCGAGCACGTGAGCAAATCATTCATGAGCAAATCATCCATGACCACATCATTGGATCGTCGCGTCGACCAAAAGTATTTTGATTACCGCGATTTGATCGACAGCCTCCGCGAGTACCGGATGTCGTAACTTCCATTTCCGTTGACCGGCGCGCTCCGCTCGGTCTAGCATCTTTTAAGCAGATGGCGCCCCCTTCCGAGTTCATCGGGCAGATTCTCGGTCACTACCGTATCCTCGAAAAAATTGGCGCGGGAGGGATGGGTGTCGTTTATCGCGCGCTGGATGAGCAACTGGATCGCGATGTTGCGCTGAAGGTTTTGCCCAGTGGTACGCTCACCGACGAGTCCGCGCGAAAACAGTTCCGCAAAGAGGCGCTTGCTCTCGCCAGGCTAAGTCATCCCAACATCGCGACGATTTTCGAATTCAATTCCCAGGACGGAATCGACTTCCTGGCGATGGAGCTAATCCCAGGCCATCCCTTAAGTGACAGGCTACAAGGCGGACCGCTGGCGCAATCCGAAATTGTGCGTCTGGCGACTCAGCTCGCGGAGGGCTTGTCGGCGGCGCACGATCAGGGAGTGATTCATCGCGACTTGAAGCCGGCGAACCTGTTCGTCACGCCTGACGGTCGCTTGAAGATTCTCGACTTCGGGCTCGCGAAGCGAATTTTTCCTGAGTCTAAGGGAGATGTAACCCTCAGCGTAACCGCGGCCACTGGCGGCATGTCTGGCACAGTTCCTTATATGTCTCCGGAGCAGTTGCGTGGCCTGCCGACTGATCCTCGCAGCGATATTTACGCGGTCGGCGCCATTCTTTACGAAATGGCCACAGGACGGCGCGCGTTCCCGCAATCCCAGACCGCAGAGTTGATGGGCGCCATCTTGCACACGACCCCGGAGGCCGTGAGTTCGGTGAACCGGCATGTTTCACCGGGGCTTGAGCAGGTAGTCACGAAGGCTCTGCAGAAAGATGTTTCGCAGCGTTACCAGTCGGCTCGGGAGTTGCGCGTCGCACTCGAAGGACTTTCCGCCAGCAGCCGGGACATTCCACGGCCACTCGGAGCGGAGCCGGCTGGCCAATCTCGCCTGCTCATTGGAATTGGCCTCGTGCTCGCGGCGGTGGTGGTTGCAATCATCGGAATCGCTCTGAATGTTTTCGGAATTCGAGATCGCCTGTTTACCCGGGCGTCATCGCCGGCGCAAGGGATATCTGAAAACGGTTCAGTCCATCAGCGCCGGTCGGTCGCCGTCCTCGGGCTGAAGAATGTTTCCGGGCAAGCCGATCGGGCGTGGCTCTCTACGGCTCTCGCCGAAATGTTGACGACCGAACTCGGAGCAGGTGAGCAACTGCGAACCGTAGCGGGTGAAAATGTCGCTCAGATGAAGGTCAACCTGGCGCTGCCCGACGCCGATAGTTATGGACGCGAGACATTGGCGAAGATTCGCGAGAACCTCAATGCTGACGAAGTTGTGGTCGGCTCTTACGTTCCGCTGGGCAAGGATCAGATTCGACTCGACCTGCGACTGCAGGACACGGTCGCCGGCGAAACGCTGGCGTCGGTCTCGGCAAAAGGCCGCGAAGATCAGATCGATGATCTGGTAAGCCGTGCCGGTGCTGAGTTGCGAGAAAAACTTGGCGCGGGTGCTATCTCCGCAACCGAAGCTGCCGCGGTGAAGGCTTCTTTGCCTTCGAATGCCGAGGCAGCGCGCGTCTACTCGCAAGGGCTGGCGAAATTGCACGCTAGAGATAGTTTGTCGGCACGCGATCTTCTACAGCAGGCGGTCGCGCTTGATCCTAATTTCGCGCTCGCGCACTCCGCGCTTGCGACGGCGTGGAATAACCTTGGCTACGACGGCAAGGCCGCCGTCGAAGCAAAAACGGCTTTTGATCTCTCGGGTGGCTTAGGCAGGGAAGACAAGCTAGCCATCCAGGCTCGTTATCTTGAGGCTACTCACGATTGGGCCAATGCAATCGGAATTTACCGGAGCCTGACGCAGTTTTTCCCGGACAATCTCGAATACGGTTTGCGGCTCGCCCTGGCTCAGAATTCTGCGGGCAAATACAATGACGCGCTGGCGACTCTCCGGCAACTTCGACGGCTGCCGGCCCCGGCGTCGGACGATCCTCGCATTGATCTCGAAGAAGCGAATTCTTATTTCTTCCTTTCCAAATGGAAAGATATGGGTGAAACCACGGCCCGAGCGGCGGCTAAGGCTCGCACCACTGGCAAGCGACTGGTACTTGCCCGCGCCCTCGAACGCGAAGGATCCGCTCTTCGTTATCAGGACGAGTTCGATAAAGCGTCCGAGGCATTCAAAGAATCCCAGGACGTATTCACGGCAGCCGGAGATCGCTGGGGCGCGGCAGGCGCGACTTTGGGACTCGCCACCACGGTCTATCAACATGGTGATCTGAAAGGAGCCCGGCAACTGTACGAACAATCGCTGGCAGTGTTTCGCGAGGTTGGCTCCCAGAAAAGCACGGCCGTCTGTATGCAAGACATCGCCATCATCCTCTACGACCAGGGAGACTTGGCTGCGGCGCAGAAAATGTACGAGGAGGCGCTGGTTATCGAGCGCGAAATTGCTGACAAGAACGGCATTGCCAGCACCTTGAATAGCATCGCCAACGTACTGGCCGATAAAGGCGACCAGGCTGGCGCGAGAGCGAAATACGAAGAGGCTCTCGTCATCTTCCGCGATTCGGGCGATCAATTTGAAACAGCGATGACGATGGGGAACATCGGGGAGCTCTATCTCGATGAAGGCAATCTACCCGAGGCCAAAAAGATGTTTGAGCAGGCGCTTGAGATCAAGCGCAGCAATCACAACCGCCATTCCGAGGCCTACACTCTTTCCGCCCTGGGAGATTTGCTCGCCTACGAGGGCGATCTTGCCGGTGCCAGAAAGGCGCACGAAGACGCGCTCGCCATCCGCACTCAGCTCGGCGAAAAGGGAACGGCGAATCAGGACACTCTCTCGCTGGCCCGGCTCACTCTTGAAGCAGGAAATCCGGAAGAAGCGTTGAGTGCGGCACGTAAGGTCGCAGTCGATTTTCATGCGCAAAATCAAGCCGATTACGAATCTGCGGCGCATACACTCGCGGCACGATGCTTGCTCCAGTTGGGAAAGCTGGCAGAAGCCAAAGCGGAAATTCTACAGGCCGAGAAACTGGTGAAGATCGACGATCATGTTGCGCGTCTGCCAATTGAAATCACCTCTGGACGAATTGAAACTGCGGCCGGAGATTTTGCCGGCGCCCGCAAAAGACTGGACGCGGCCCTCGGCGAAGCGACTAAAGCCAACCTGCTTTACCATCAATACGACGCACAGCTGGCGCTCGGCGAACTCGAAATCAAATCCGGCAAGGCTGCGGTTGGCTATGCACGTCTCGACGCGCTTAAGAAGGATGCCACCTCGAAAGGCTTCCTGCTAATCGCTGGCAAAGTTGACGAGGCTGAAATCGGAAAACGGTAGCGCTCCGATTCAGAATGCCCGCTAGTTTGCGCTGCGTCGTTTTTGGGCCGATTATTTTGAATGGTTTCTCCATGCTTACTTCAGCGAAGCGAGACCGGGCTCTAGCCATGAGAACAGGAAGCCCGATAGATCAGGGAAGATGGTCGTGATTAATCCCAGCAGCGGGGCTGCGCCAAACCCGATGATCTTGAACCAGAATTCCGAGCCTAGTTCTCCAGGGTTCGTATTGGTTATGTGGCTCAGAGTGGCGTCCCTGTGCATGTCCGCGTAGACGAATACGATGACTCCGCCGAACATAACGAATAATAAAAAGAGCACACCGCTCAGCGCCGGACGAGGATCAAAGGGGTAGTTCGAGACCGACAGGGTTACAGACACGAAGAGAAATATCGTCCCCAGCGCCATGGTGCGAATTCGCCCCAGCATGTTCTGAACAAATCCCAAGTAGGTAAGACAGACGAGTTCTTCGGCATTGCGTATGTGCTCTTTTTTTGATGTTGGCGGACAATTCTTGCGCTGATTTTTGTCGTCGTCCTTCTCGTCGCCGGCATCCTGGGTAAGGATGAGAGAGTGTTCTTCTGTTCTCCATTCCGGAATCAGGATTTTCGTGAGCACTTGTCCAGACGTGGCAGCTATGCATTCCTGAAAATGTTCGAAGCACTGCAAGCCGGCGGCCTCTGGATCACGGTAGCTAAGGGAATACCATTTGGCGAAAGAGATTCCCGCGATACGAGTGGCATCAACTGTTGCCAAGCAATCGCGGGCATTTGTTAGTGCGTTAGCTGGCAGTGGAGGGGGCGCATTAATGAGCTTTTGTAAGGATGTATGCAGGTGATTCAGACACTCGAGTTGCCGCGAGAGCAATTTGTAACGGACATCGAGGACATTTCCGCTCATTTTCCACACTGATCCCCACGAGAATCCGCTGAGAGCACCGAGAGTGCGACGCAACGGCATGCGGTCGAGAAATACCAGAAGCTGCCGCAATCGGCACCAAGTCGACCAAAGCTGCCAGGAACCACCCAGGATCAGGCAAAAGCAAAAATCCAACCAGAGGCAAAAAACCAGGGCATACCGGGTAACGCCCAAGCTGCGGACTGGCACCCCGCCAGCTATCACGAAAACCAATCCCAAGAAGATGAAAAACAAACAGACATTGAGTTTCAGTACGACCTTCACTAATGGAGCCGCGATATCTTCAGCCGGTTGCTGCGCAAACTCGTAGCTGAACATGGGGAGGACATTTAGCTCCTGAGCCTTGGCATCACCACCGATACTTCCGTTGCCTTTATCGTGTCCCTCATCTTGTTTCTCGTCAGGCGGAATCGCAATTGTCAGTTGCTCTCGTAGCGGCAAACGAGGTCGATCGGGGCCGAACAGTGCCAGGCCGTGCAGCGCATACCAAAACCAGATATATAGACCTGAGATCAACAACAGAAAGGGTACGAGCGGCGAAACACCGCTCGCAAGATTCATCGAACGCCAATAAGCTGGAACTCGATTCGCGAGAATAAGCTCACTATCAATCGGGAATACCCAGGCCGTGTAGGACAGTACGATGGATAGCCCGAACAATATTCCCAGGATGATCAAGTGATTTCGAAAGCGTTCATCACGTTGGCTTCCCTTGATCGGGCTCGGCTTAAACCCGCTCAATCGTTGGGTTGCACGTACGTTTGTTAGGAAGGAGAAGCCTGTGCAGATCCAAATGAACAATACCAAGAAGCGAATAAGCCAGAGACTCGGTGGCGGGCTTTCCTTCCAAGCAAAAATTCCATTGCCCCATCCAGCAAATAGCGCAAGCTGGGCTATGAGCAAGCTTCCAGCAAAAATAAGTTCGCGGTGATAGGCGTTGTCGGTAGCGAAGTGGGCGCGGAATGCCGGCCTGGCAGTCAGGGACGGGCGATGGCAACACCATGCATGGAAGAGCGAGAATCCAAGTAACGCGACCAGAAACAATTTCATACTCAGAGGGATTGGTTGTCCCTCATACTCGCTTGCTTTCGCCGTCTGTGGCGCGGAAGGCTCATCCCTGTGATTTGGATCCGGTTTGCGAAGCGTTTGGTCGTTTATTGCCGCCAAGGGCCAAGATCCGTGATTGGTGATCACTGACAGCCAAGTCACGGGCCTGCAGGCGTCACCACGTCCACCCTCGTCACAAGGCGCGGTTTCCGTCCAGAAGGGCGGAGTATAGTCCGGAATCGGCACATACTCCTTGTCATTTAAATCGCACGAAATGGGTGGGACGAACACTTGATCGCCAGCATCGCTTGAAATCTGGCAGCCTTTGCTTACCGGCGCATCGGTGGGTATTTTCTGCCCTTTGGGATCCCCCGATAGCAAGGAGCGAAGCAGTAAGCGGGCAGCGATGTAAGTTCCCTCGGTTGAGTTCTCGGGAAATACCCGATGGGAACGATAAGGAATGGGTTGGCGGGCGGTCCAGTCGCGTTCAATCGGGAACAGTGGATAGGTGGACAAGGTCATGGCTCCACTGAGTTGCAGCGCGTCTTGTCCTCTTTGATAAAGGAGATCTGAGTTGAGAACGACGATGCGGCCTTCGGGGTACTGGCGACGCAAAAAGTTGGTCAGGAATAAGGGGTCTAGAGTATTGCTGCTGCGCAGGACGATGTAGTGTGCCCGGTGGGAACGAAGCGCGGCAACAATGGCGAGCAACTCTGCTTCCTGGGAGAGGGGCGTTTGGTCCCCGGCATAGGTGCGAACGGTGTCATGTTCCTTGCCTTTAGGATCCGCGAGGTCGGTGGGGAGATCCTTTTGTTGGGGAGTGCCTTGAGCCGGTTGACTGCTCCCAGAACTGAACAAGGATTTTTCCTGGTAAGCCGCGCGTAAAGTGGAAATATCGCGCGGGTAATAGAGCCAGGTTGCGCCCTTACACCGTTCACCTTGTGAGGATTCGGTACGACCGTAGGCCGTCTCGTCTTCGGAGAGAATAGCGATACGTCGATTGTCCGATTCACCTTCCTCCTGTAGGTATCTGCAGAAGCGACTCAGAGCGGTCTCATCGTCTTGAATGAAACTACGAAAAACAATGGCCGGATCGCCAGCAAACTGTTCAGCGTCCTGCTTGTTGTTGGCGCTGCCGCTGTAAATCGGGAGTTGGTCGCCGAACGTTTCGAATGGTGAAAGCAACTCGGCTAAGGACGGAAATGAACCCGAAAATGTCGGCCCCAGGATTCCTACCCGCGCATTACCGTTACCTCCCTGGAGAGAGACGATCCATTTCACCGCATTTTCGAATTGTTGACGGTGAATGCCATGGGTTGATTCTTCTCCAACCACGAAGACGATCAGTGCGTGCTGATAAGACGCTTCTTTGGTGCCGCGAAACACAATGACGCCCGGCTGATCCTCACGGGCTTTCTTGCGGTCATCGGAGGTGTCCTGGTCTGGGAGTAGGGCGAAAGGCGATTCCTCTGTCTCCCACGGGAGCCACGAAGAGTCGTACTCGTAGCCTTCATCTTGCGCGCCCTGTTGGATGGCTTCGACGAATCGATCAAAAAGAAGTGAGAAATGAGTGTGCAGCGGATCGGGAAGAGTGGCGATGATAAATTTCGGCTTAAACTCCGTCGCTTTGACAGCGTTGGTTTGAGGACCGTGTTGGTGGCAAACATCGGAAGCTGCCCAATTGTCATCGGGCAGGAAGGCGTGAAAGAGATCGATAAGATCTCCGCACGGACTCCAAGAGCCATTGCTAGCGCCCTTTGACTGCGGAGACAGTACCTGAGCAGGATGTGCCGTGCCGGGTGCGTCGCCCGGCTTGCTGCCGGATTGCGAAGAAATGCCCACCGCCGCCGCGACGGCAAGGACAGCGGTAAACCCCCATTTCATCTGGTCTTTCACTACACGGCCTCAATCCTGGGGAAGGCGAGAGCGCGTCCGAGTAGAGCCTCGGAATTAAATCAACCTATTCAACTGTTCAGCCACGTCGGGCGCGGTATCGTCCCAATAATGCGTATGGGCTCCGGCACCGACGCACATCTCTCGTCGGGGACCTTGAGTTGCGACATGAATTGGATCCGGATAACGGCCGTGATCAGGTCCATGGGCAGTCCGGTAGTACCATTCGTCCAGCCAGAGAGAGCGGCCAACGTAGTCTCCACTGCGATAGACATTCACCCACTCAGTGACGCCTAGTTCGGTTGGGTCAGGGAACGCACCGGGCATGATCTGAGGCGGCGGAGGCAATGTTGCCCTCGGCAGAGGCGATGAAGAGTTATCCGGTTGATCACGCACCCAGTCGTAGAGATACGGGAAGAAACGGTTCAAGAGTTGGCGGATCGGGCTGCCCATGGTCAAGAACCTGACGGAGATGCCTCCCTGATGGTCAACCTTCGGGCCGGCCAAACCCAGCGAGGCCAATTGCGGATCGCCAACCTCCTTCAAGAAACGTAGAAGGTCTGCGGAGATCAGGGTGCCCAGACTGTGCGCAACGATAACAATGGAGTCATACCCGCGGCCATCCGGACCACGGTAGCGAGCGATATAACGCAGCAGGGAAACATACCTTTCGACAATCTGTGCGCGTGGTGTAGCCTTCTGCGGAGAAGCGCGGAGATAGGTGTCCACATCCAGAATCGCATCCAAGATCACGCTGCCATATTTGAGCAGGGCTGCCAGCAACGCGGCGGTAGTGAGCGTGATGAAGGACTGAACAATATAAGCCGTTGTGGATTGAAGCCAACTTGGGGAGTTGAAGCCCGTAATGTAGATGGCGGGAATTACGAAAATCGAGATCCAGAAGAGAAAAGTAATCACTGAGGTCGCATCAAGGCCTCGCGACAACCATGACCCCATTCTTAGCGACTCCGCATTTGTGGAAGAGCGCGGCGGTTCCGGTTTCTCGCTGTCCCGTAACGGAAAATTCTCGGTAAGCACGCTGGGCAGCACCCACCAGAACAGCAAGAATAGAGAGAGTCCAAAGGAGATTAGAGTAAGGGGGAACCCGTTGGTCACGCTCCATCGGAGAACAGCGACCAGATAGTCGGGTTTGGAATTGTCGGGGTTGCTGTCGGGTACAGGTTGAACGCGGGCCAGTTGGCCCTGCTCGTCTGCGGCCGGGGAGGATTCCAGATATGCGCTTTCTGGTAGAGGCTGGATTCTGGCCAAGCCAGTCATCGAGCATCCAGGATTAAAATCGTCGCACGTTTTTTCGGTCTCGACCCTGGTAGCCTCGGGATCTGGAATCAGACGATAACTTGCCAGCCAACCGGCCCCCGGTGCGTGATGAAGATATTTGGTCTCGAAGAAGGGATCGTGGATGGCTCGGGCAATCGAAAACATGCCGGTCCACAACACGGTCGTCAGCAGTAAGAAAAGTAGTGAAGGCAATCCCAGGGCAAATCTGCTGGTGCGTACTGCGGCTCGGGCCCGCGCGCGTCTGGCGGAATCTGCTTTAGGAATTGAGCGCCACGCCAAACTTCCCAGCACCATCGCTGCGACAGCGAATCCCCATAAAGACATCCATGAGACTCGCAGTGCCGCCAAGAGCCATTGCGCCGTCCAGAGGCTGGCTTCGGGGACAGAGGAGGCCTTTATTGAAGGCACAACCAGATAGGCCGCGAAGAGCAAAAGAGCGCAGCCAAAGATAAAATACCCGACGTACTGGACTCCCCTCCGGATATCCGCGTATTTATCGAGCACATAAAAAAGGAGTCCGACCCCCAAGACTACCCAACACTCGAGCGCGCTCAGCGCGTTGGGCGTCACCCAGGAAAAATGCAAGATGAGCCACGCTAAGACGACTCCGACGATGGCGGGGAATATCGCAAGCAGCGACCATAAAAGCGGTGAACCGGTAACAACTCGCTGGGTCTTTCTGCCGATGAGAAAAGAGACGGCCAAACCCGCGACCGCGCCCATGGCCAAAGGGAGCCCCGACTTGTCACGAGTCGCCGCTGAGACAGAGGATGCGCAAGCCAGCAAGGATACGAGAAGAATGACTTTGAATAGCGGGATGACAATCTGCAACATGCGGACGGCGTAGCGCTGCACAGAACAGTAGACTCTCCATCTCCAATTGGAGTTCTCCGCAGCACCGCTATCGATCGCGAGCCGGCTCAGACTGCCCAGGTGTAGGACCAACTGAAAGAGAGAAAACAGAAAGCTCAAGAAGCTATTCGTGGGGCGCGCCAAGTCAGCCCAGAGCATTTCGTAGATGTGGACCTCGGCGGCATTGCCGTACGCACCGGGAAGTCGATTGCCCTCCAATCGGGTGGTCACATAGGCATCACCATCTGCTCCGCCCTCGTAGTCCTCCAGAAGTAGTCGCATAAATTCCCGCGCCGCTGCGCCGCGTGGCACGTGCCGGTCCGGGTTACTGCGGGCATATTGCGTACCTAAGGCGGCAAAGTTGGCGCTTTGTTCCTGCAGGAAGGAAAACATTTTTCCAAACGGTGTTTTGCTTTCTACTTTGGGCGTGGGACTCACGACGAGCGGCTGAAGCGGGATTTGAATTCCCACCGATCGGAACGAATCATACGCGCGAGGGGCAGAGTGATTCTTGGCTGGTAGCGAAAGCAACAGGTCTGACATCGCGTTTTCGGTTGCGCCCGCGGCGTGGTATCCGATGCCGCTGTTCGCTCCTGTGATGACAACGCGTTTGCCAGCCTGGGAAGGTATGTCTGCTGCTGTCCACCTGCTCTTCATCTGTGTTGGACGCAATGGCACGCAATGAAGATGCG
>Ga0209006_10003474_pt1 | contig 14316 bp, 11 predicted proteins | sample JacPin_JW_Ref_O2_FD_188567 | JGI IMG/M metagenome (GOLD analysis project Ga0209006, IMG submission 188567) | Forest soil microbial communities from Algoma, Ontario, Canada - Jack Pine, Ontario site 1_JW_Ref_O2 (SPAdes) (version 2) | ecosystem: Environmental > Terrestrial > Soil > Boreal... | reverse complement strand
GATCGCCGTGATTTGCCTCGCCAGTTCAACGATGGCGCTGTGACCTTTGCCCGGATCGAGACCGGCGTGCGATGCGACTCCGTGCACGGTAAGCGAATATTCTCCCACTCCCTTGCGCGCCGTCTTCACTGCGCCGCGCGGACCGGCGGGCTCAAGCACCAGCACGCCCGCGGAGACCTTGGCCAAAGCTTCAGTAATTTTGCGCGACGAATAACTGCCGACCTCTTCGTCCGAAACCAGGAACACGGTGACCGGACGCGGCAGTCCTCCGCCGTGCCATGTCTTCAGCGCTTCGATGGCATAGAGCATGAGCGCGATGCCCGATTTCATGTCGAGCACTCCCGGGCCGTGCAGGCGTCCGTCGGCAATGCGGCAGGGCATGTTCGCCAGCGTGCCGCTCGGATACACGGTGTCGAAGTGCCCCAAAAGCAAAACCGGCTTCGAGTTTTCCCGTCCGGCAAAATCGATCTGCAGGTTGTTGCCGAAATCATCGGCGTGATGAATCGTCGCGCGTCCGCCGAGCGCGGCGAACCTTCCGGCAAGAAAAGCGCCCATGCGGTCGGCGGCAGCTTTGTTGTCGCTGGGCGATTCGATCTCGACAAATTCACGGATCGTTCCCAGCATCGCGTCGAGCCTGGCTTTGAAGTGATCGAGTCGCTCGCGCCAGGCAGGCGTGGGTCGTGTTGCGGCCGTCCGCGGTGTTTTTTTAGGAGGCATATTTATGTTTTATATCTTGATGGTTCTTATCCGCATCTCCACTGATACGATGCGTCATCCCGATAGCCCGCGTTTTTACCAGCGGGCTGAGGGATCTGGCGCGGAGCTTCGTTGGACTACGCGCGAGATCCCTCGCTCCGCCTGAAGAACGGCTTCGCTCGGGACGACGCACTCAATTCGGTACATGAATCGACTCAATCCCAGAGCGCACAATCGAAGCCCTTCCCGCACAAGCCGTACAGTATAATCTTCAAGCCATTCGAGACGAATCATGACTGAGAGCACTGCGGGGACGGACGCTTCGCCCACGGGCACTTCGCTGGGGACGAAGACCGCACTCGACATCCACGAAATTCTGAAGATTCTGCCCCACCGCTATCCCTTCCTGCTGATCGACCGGGTGCTCGACTTGAAGCGCAAAGAGCGCATCGTCGCCATCAAGAACGTGACCATCAACGAGCCATTTTTTGCCGGACACTTTCCCGGACTGCCCATCATGCCCGGGGTGCTGATCGTCGAAGCCATGGCGCAGGCCGGCGGCGCTCTTTTGCTCACGGAAGTTGAAGACCGCGATAACAAAGTGATGGTATTCACCGGAATCGAGCGCGCAAAATTCCGGCGGCCAGTGAGCCCCGGCGACCAGCTGCGGCTTGAAGTCGAAGTCAAAGGATGGCGTGCCGTGCGCGGCATGGTGGCCTGCAAGATGCAAGGCTACGCCTACGTCGGCGAGAAGCGAGTGGCGGAAGCCGTCGTTTCATGCCAGCTCATCGACAGCGCGCGCGGCCGCGGATCGTCCGATGAAGCGGCGTCCGGCGGCGCAAACGGCGATGCGGGATAACGACGTTGGGCAGTGCAATTTGGATTTCTTGCCGTACGGTGTCATCCTGAGCGCAGCCGTTTTTCAGGCGAAGCGAAGGATCTCAGTCTCATCCGGCCCGAAGCGTGAGCCAAACTGCACCGACGTTGCGCGGATACGATCCCTCCATGAAGACTCATCCCAAAGCCATCCATCCCACAGCGATCATTGATGCGCGCGCCAAGGTTCCCGCGTCCTGTTCCGTCGGCGCATACTGCGTCATCGGCGCCGATGTCGAACTCGGCGAAGATTGCCGGCTGCAGTCTCACGTCGCGATCGAAGGGCCGACGAAGATCGGCTCCGACAACGACTTTTTTCCTTTTTGCGCCATCGGCATGGCGCCGCAAGATGTAACTTACAACGGCGAGCCCACGCGCCTGGAGATCGGCGACCACAACGAGATTCGCGAGTGCGTCACCATCAATCGCGGCACGGTGAAGGGCGGCGGGGTGACTCGCGTCGGCAGCCATTTGCTGATCATGGCCTACACGCATATCGGGCACGACTGCGTCATTGAAGATCACGCCATGCTGGTCAACGGAGCGACGCTCGGCGGCCACGTCACGGTCGAAGAGTGGGCCGTTGTGGGAGCGCTGTGCCCGGTGCATCAGTTCGTGCGCATCGGCGCGCACTCTTATATCGGCGGCGGCACGACCATTACACAGGATGTCCTGCCGTTCTCCATGACATCAGCGGCGCGCAACACGAATGCATACGGCATGAACAAAGTCGGACTCGAGCGCCGCGGCTTCTCAAAAGAGCGCATCGCTAAGATTCATCACGCTTACAAAATTCTGCTCGCGTCGAAGATGAACACGTCGCAGGCGCTGGAACAGCTGAAGTCAGAATCCGACCGCGGAGAAGATGTGGACATGCTCGTCCGATTTATTGAGTCGGCCGAGCGCGGAGTGATTAAATAGTCTGCGGCGCATCTGCCAGCCGTTCCTGATCCACGCAGTAGTCGCCTTATTTATCCTTTGTCATTCCGAGCGCTCGCAGACGCGCGCAAGCGCGGAGAGATCGTCGAGGAACCTGTTTTTTCCGTGGTGGGCTACACCACCAAAGTAGCCCAACTATTCTTGCACTACGGTTACTTGCTCCCACTCGCGTCTCATAGTGGAATTTCTGCAGGAGCGCTTATGGGTCGCATTCTCGGATTTCTTACACTTCTTGCAGGCGTGGGTATCGGAATGTATCTCTACGCGAAGCAGGCGCAGAGTAACTCTGCCGCTGCCGGCACCAACAATCCTCAAGCCGTGGTGAACATCACCGGCGTGCGCACCGATCTCATGAACATCGCGCAGGCCGAGCGCGGATACATGGCCAGCCAGGGCAAATACGCGTCCCTCGACGAACTCATCTCGTCACGCTCGCTGATCGTCAACCGCACGCGTCCGCCTTACAGCTACGAAGTTGAAACCAGCGACAACGGCTTCCGCGTCACGGCCACGCGCTCCGGCGACGATCCTTCGGGATCGCCGAAAGAGATGTCGGTCGATCAGGACATGCTGTTTCACCAATCGCAGTAAGCGTACCCGGGCCGCGTTAATTTTGTCATTCCGAACGCTCGCAGACGCGCGCAGCGCGGAGAGAGCGTCGAGGAACCTGCTTTTTCAGTCGTGGGCCATTCAACTCGCCGCCAAGGTAGCACTCCAGTGCAAATGCTAGACTGGCCCGGCGCCGCTCTCACCGCGCCGTCATGTCTTCCCCAGGCAAAAAACTCGGCCTCATCGCCGGCAACGGCAAGTTTCCTTTTCTCGTGCTCGAGGCTGCGCGCGCCCAGGGATACGAAGTCGTCGTCGCCGCCATCAAAGAAGAAACCTTCCCTGAAATCGAAGGGCACGGAGCGGCAGCGGTTCATTGGCTATCGGTCGGCGAACTTTCGAAGCTGATTGAAACGTTTCAGCGCGAAGGCGTGCAGCGCGCCGTCATGGCCGGGCAGGTGCGGCACAAGCAGATTTTTTCCAGCATCCGTCCCGACTGGCGGCTGGCCAAGCTTTTGCTCGCGCTTACCACGCGCAACACCGACTCGCTGCTGGGCGCGATCGCAAAAGTGCTGGCCGATGAAGGCATCACGCTCGAAAATTCCACATGGCTCCTTGAACCTCTGCTGGTGAAAGCGGGAACGTTGACCAAGCGCGAACCGAGCGAGCAGGAGCGCAAGAACATCGAATACGGACGCGCCGTGGCGCGAAACCTGGCGCAGCATGATATCGGCCAGACGGTGGTGATCGCGGAATCGGCGTGCGTGGCCGTCGAGGCCATGGAAGGCACCGACGCCACGATCGAGCGCGCCGGCCAGATTATGCGGTCTTTGGACAGCGATGCCTCGACGCTCAGCCGCGCATTGACCGTCGTAAAAATTGCCAAGCCGAATCAGGATATGCGCTTCGATGTTCCTGTTGTTGGCGTGAAGACGATCGAGGTGATGCAGGCTGCGGGAGCGACTTGCCTCGCGCTCGACGCGAGCAAGTGCCTGCTGCTCGATGGAGATAAAATTATCGACGCGGCGAATGCGGCGGGGATTGCGATTGCGGCTGAGTCTTGAAAGGTTCGGCTTTGCGTTGGGCCGTTGCAGTCACGTTTCTTTTCAGCGAGGCGTCATCCCGAAAACCCGCGTTTTCTCCAGCGAGCTGAGGGATCTCGCGCGGATCGTCGTTGCGCTACACGCGAGATCCCTCGCTCCGCCTGAAGAACGGCTTCGCTCGGGATGACGCACCCAAACGGGCCACGACATCATCCGAATGAAAATCACTCGAACCAGCGGCGGCTTAAGCCGCGTAAGGAAATAAAACATGGTGAAACGCGGCAAAGCTTCGAAAAGCGCCAACGAATCCGAACTCATCGCCGATCAGCTTCGCCGCGCGTTCAACGGAGCGGCCTGGCATGGTCCCGCCTTGCTTGAATTGTTGAACGATGTCGATGCGGCGACCGCAGCCGCGCAGCCGCTGCCCGATGTGCACACGATCTGGGAACTCGTCTTGCACATCGCAGTGTGGGATGACTCCGGCATCCGCCGTCTTGACGGACAGAAATGGCAGCCCACCGGCGTGGCGAATTTTCCTGTCATCCCTGTACCCCCCAACGCAGGTGCATGGCGGAAGACCATTGCAGCAACCAAACGGACTCACGAACGTCTGGTTAAGATCGTCGCTGCTTTGCCGGAGTCCCGACTGCGCGACCGCGTCCCCGGCAAACGATATAACTTCGCGCACATGCTGCACGGCATCGCTCAACACGAGCTTTATCACGCAGGGCAGATCGCCATTCTCAAGAAGGCGCTAAGTTGTTGAGTTCCGGTGTAACTCGTTGAGCTTCGGTGTAAGTGATTGAGTTTCGGTGTAACTCATTGAAATGTCGTACAGCCTCGCTGGAGGCAGCAGGACGCACGATTTCGCGGCCGTTGTAGCTTGGTAGTGTCTCTACTGCGATCGTCGCTACAGCGGCACCCTGGCCGCCGGAAATGGCATTGTAAGTGTCGACTCAGGCTCATTCTTGCAGGCGCGGAAACGCCGGCCTGTACTTACATTTTGGTACGTCATTCGAATCTTGCACTTACCAATTCCTGAAGATTCTTTCTACCATTTCTTGAAGATCACCGCGACTGCGGCGACGATCAATCCGAAGCCGGCAAGGTAGTTCCATCGCAGCGGCTGTTTCAAATACAAAACCGAGAACACGGCAAAGACGGTCAGCGTGATCACCTCTTGAATCGTCTTGAGCTGCGCCGCGGTGAACTCATACGAGCCGATGCGGTTTGCCGGAACCTGAAAGCAATATTCAAAAAAGGCAATCATCCAGCTCACGACGATCACTTTGAAAAGCGGCACGTCGCGGTATTTTAGATGTCCGTACCAGGCGAAGGTCATGAAGATGTTGGAAACGGTGAGCAGTGCGATGGTTTTCATTCGGCGGAGTCCTTTTTAAGTGTGCGTCATCCCGAGCGAAGCCGTTTTTCAGGTGGAGCGAGGGATCTCGCGCGCAGCGCAACTATAGCCCACGCAAGATCCCTCAGCCCGCTGGTAAAAACGCGGGCTATCGGGATGACGCCTCGCGGGAAATATTGAAACTGACGCCCGGCAGGAAGCCGTTATCCAGATGCCCTTTGCATCGTTTCCGTTTACAATTTCTTTCCGGCAACCGGCCACGAGAGAATTTTCGCTGTCTTCACAAGGTCCGACTTCCGTTGCGGTTGTGGGCGTGGGCGTCTTCGGACGCAATCATGCCCGCATCTATAAAGAACTGGAACTGCAGGGCGAGGCCGTGCGCCTGCTTGGAGTGGTCGATCCTGACCTGAATCGCGCCGACGCAGTCGCTCGCGAGTTTGGATGCAAAGCCTTCGCATCGGTGCACCAGTTGCTCACCACGCACAGCGAGGTGCAGGCCGCGTCGGTTACGGCTCCGACTGTGCATCACCTTGCCGTTGCGCGAGAGCTGATGACTGGCGGCGTGGATGTGCTGATCGAAAAGCCGCTCGCCGCGACGCTCGCCGAAGCGGATCAACTCGTTTCGCTCGCCGCCAAGCATAAACGCATCGCGCAAGCCGGCCACCTCGAGCGTTTCAATCCGGCGGTTCGCGCTACGCTGCCGATTCTCACCCATCCCATGTTTTTCGAGGTGCACCGGCTCAGCGTGTTCACGCCGCGCTCGCTTGATGTGGACGTGGTGCTCGATCTCATGATCCACGATCTCGACATTGTGCTGGCATTCACGAAATCAAAGGTCAAAGAAGTGCGCGCGGTCGGGCTGCCGATCTTGTCGGGAAAAGTCGATATTGCCAACGTGCGGCTCGAGTTCGAGTCGGGATGCGTGGCAAATCTGACGGCCAGCCGCGTTTCTACCGAGCGCGTGCGCAAGCTGCGCTTTTTTCAGCCGCGCCAGTACGTTTCTCTCGACTACGGACGCCAGGAGGTCCTGGTTTTCAGCGTTGGCGACGATGGCCAAAAAGATTCCGCGGCTGCGACGCCGTCGGTGAATCCGCAGATTGGCATCAGCAAACCCGCAGTTGCCTCTGAGGAGCCACTGCATGCCGAGATCAAGTCGTTTCTGCACGCGGTGCGGGAGCGGTCGGAGCCGGAGGTGCCTCTCGAAGATGGCCGCCGCGCGCTGGCGCTGGCGCTTGAGATCGTAACGGCGATCCGGAACCACGAGAAGAAGATCGATCTCACGGGCATGGCAAAGCCTGCGAAGAGTCCGGCCAAGACGAAAACGTGATCTTCGCTTCTGGTGAATTCGGGACTTAGGTGTCAGGTCTTGGGCCTTTGGTTCGAGTCCGATGCCTTGATGTTCCGCCCACGACCTAAGACCTACGACCCAAGACCCGCAAATTTCCGTTTACATTTGTTTACACACCCTGGCCCCTGCCTGTTTGTGGTGGGCAGAATGGCGCGAAGGTGCGAAAATAAGGATAACTTGGTCGTTAGCGCGCCGCGCGGGTGCCTCAGGTTTGCAAATTGATGCAACGGCGTAAGTATGGAAGTGTCTAACCAGCCAGGCAGAAGCATCTAACCCAGCGCATGCCGATCACGCAGATTCCGTTCCAGGATCCGGTCGCTCCGCCTGAGAAGCCGCTCCCCGAGCAACTCGGCCTCTACGACCAGCGCGACTGGGAAACCGCCTACCGTGATCTCGACGCGAATGTTCCGCATCTGCTGGTGCAGTTGCAGGACGATCTGACGCGTTCCCGGCGGCGTGAGGCGATCTGGATTTCGGTCGTGGTTCACCTGGTGCTGGGAATCTTTTTGTGGCAATTCAAGCTGATTCAAGATCTGATACCCTGGGGCACCGCCGTGGTCGTTCCCGTAGACACCAAGAGCGGCAAGAATGTGACGTTTTTAGCTCTGCCGCCGGACCTGCAGAAGGCTCCGCGGCGTCCGAACGCGCCCGCGTCCGACAAGAACCGCATCGCGACGACGCGGCATCCCGAACTCGATCCCAAGGAACTGCAGAGAAGACTGCCCAGCCCGCCGCCGGGAAGGCCGGGACGGGCAGGTCCGCGAGCGCCGCAGCCGCAAGCCGCGCCGCCGCAGGCGATGGCGCAGAATCAGCCACCGTCTCCGCAGCAGGGACAGCAGCCGACACAGCGTCCGCAGTTTCAAAGCGCGCAGACGCCGCAACAGCAATCGCAGCCCACCGTGCCCAATGCGTTCGCTAAATACGGCGGGGCAATGACTGCGGGCGATGCTATTCGGCAGGCGACGCAAGGAGTCGCCGAGAGCCGGACCTCGGGCGGAGGCCAGCAGGGAGATTTCGGTATGAATTCTCCCGCGCACGGCAGGCAGCAGGGGGCTCTTGAGATCATGAGCGACACGCAGGGCGTGGATTTCGGGCCGTACCTGCAGCGTGTTCTCCAGGAAGTCAAAGAGCATTGGTACGAGCTGATTCCGGAATCCGCCGAAATGAAAAAGGGCAAGCTGATGATTGAGTTTGCTATCGGCAAAGAGGGGCAAGTGATCGACTTGAAACTGGATGTGTCGTCGGGCGACGTGGCCCTTGACCGTCCGGCGTGGGGCAGCATTACCGGATCGAATCCGTTTCCGCCTTTGCCACCAGAGTTCCACGGACCTGATCTCAGGCTGCGGTTCCGCTTTTACTACAACCCGGATAAGGCGGACATGGAATAAGCGGTGTCTGAATGAAGAAAAAATCCCCATCAGCGGGCTTCCGCTCCAGGCCGGATGAGACTGAGATCCTTCGCTCCGCCTGAAAAGCGGCTGCGCTCAGGATGACACCATAAAGTAAGAAATTCCCTCGACCTGCTACATTTTTAGGCAGTGCTTCCTTCCGAAGAATACGTTCAGCGTCTTAGCTCGCGGCGGCTGCGTATTGCTCATTTCGAAAAAATTCATATCTGGTTAGGGAACGTTCGCCTGATTTTGGCTGTGATGTTCGTGGTCGCGGCGTGGGCTAGTTTTGGAAGACATTATTTTTCGGCGTGGTGGCTGGCGCTGTTTGTCGTTGCCTTTACGGGCGTTGCGTCGCGGCACTCGCGGATTCTTCGGGAGCGCGAGTTGGCCGAGCGTGCGGCTGCGTTCTATGAAAGAGGATTGGCTCGCATCGAAGATCGCTGGGCTGGATCGGGCGAAACTGGCGAACATTATGACGATCCTCATCACGTCTACGCGTCTGATCTCGATCTGTTCGGCAACGCAAGTTTATTTCAGCTGCTTTCGAACGCGCGCACGCGCATGGGCGAAGATACGCTCGCGCATTGGCTGCTTGCTCCCGCGCGCGTGGAACAGATTCTTGAGCGGCAGGCCGCGGTCCGGGAACTCAGCGATCAAATCGATCTTCGCGAGGATTTGGCGGTTCTTGGCGAAGACATCGGAGTGGGCGTGCATCCCGAGGCGCTGTTGAGGTGGGCGGAATCTTCGAATCAGATGAAACCGCCGGTGCTTCGCTGGCTGGCTCTTGTGCTCGCTGTGCTGGCCGTGGTGTTCGCGATTGTGTGGGCCGCCTGGCATGTCGTGACGCCGTTTGTCGCAGTGGTTGTGATCGAAGCGGCGGTGACGTACCGGCTGCGAAAAGCGCTCGACGCTGTCCTGCACGAAATCGAGCATGCGTTTCGGAATCTTGATCTTCTGTCGGGTGTGCTGGCTCGCGTGGAGGCGCATCGGTTTCAATCACCGCGGTTGCAGACTTTGCAGCGCGAGTTGTTGTCGGGCGGCGTTCCCGCTTCGACAGCGATCGCGCGGCTGCGCAGCCTGGTTGAACTCATCGAGGGGCGGCATAACGTCTTGGTGCGGATTATCGACGCACCGCTGATGTATTCGGTGCAAGTTGCGTTTGCGGCCGAGCGCTGGCGCAAGCTGCATGGCAGCGGATTGCGGGCCTGGGTGAACGCCGTGGGAGAAATGGAGGCGCTGGTTTCGCTGGCGGCTTACAGCTTCGAACATCCGGCGGACACGTTCGCTTCGTTTACGGAAGGCGCGGCGGCATTTTCTGCTGAATATCTCGGACATCCGTTGCTGCCGGCGGCGAGCTGCGTTCGCAACGACGTGAGCATCTCTGGCGATACGCGCGTTCTGCTGATCAGCGGGTCGAACATGTCGGGAAAGAGCACGCTGATCCGTGCGGTTGGAATCAACGTTGTGCTGGCGATGGCGGGCGCTCCTTCGCGGGCGCGAAGTTTGACGGTTACTCCGCTGCAGGTTGGAGCCAGCGTCCGCATCAACGATTCGCTGCGCGAAGGGAGTTCGCGGTTTTACGCGGAGATCACGCGGCTGGGTCAGATCCTTGATCTGGCAGGCGATTCGGCGGGTGATCTTGCGGCGGGCAGGCCTCCGCTGCTGTTTCTATTGGATGAGCTGCTGCAAGGGACAAATTCGAAAGACCGCCGCATCGGGGCGCAGGGCGTGGTGCGCGCGCTGGTGAATCGGGGAGCGATCGGCATGGTGAGCACGCATGATTTGGCCTTGACCGACATTGGCGACGTGGTCGCGGGCCGCCTGCGCAATGTGCATTTCCAGGATGAATTTGAGAACGGGAAAATGATTTTCGACTACACGTTGCGCGACGGGCTGGTTACGAAGAGCAATGGTCTGGAGCTAATGCGGTCGATTGGGCTGGATGTGTGAGGAAGTCAGCTGTCAGCTATCAGTTGTCAGCCCTCAGCCAAAATCTTTGTCCTTCGCGGGCGATGCCGACGGGATGGTATGGCGGCGGCTGTTTGCTTTTCTTAGAGTGCTTAGCGTGGTTTTCTCAGCGATCTTAGCGGTTAAGGGCTTTCGCTTCGTCTCACTAAAACGCAAAAGCCTTTAACCGCAAAGATCGCTAAGAAAGGCCGCAAAGGTCGCTAAGAAAAGCAAGAGCTGGCGACGCCTCTACGATCGACGGTATTTATACAACTCAGCTTCTACTCAACGCCTTCATCTAGTCTCACCAAACGCTGCAGCGGTTCTGATTCACCATGGGTGAGCCGGCCTTGCAGTGAAATGCTTCTTGAAATTGCGGCATGTTGGAGACGACGCCGTTGGTGCGATATTTTTCCGGAGAGTGTGGGTCGACCGTGGCGCGCATGCGCTTGGTTTCGTCGCGCGTTTCACCACACCAGCTCTGTCCGTATCCGACGAAGAAGCGCTGGTCGGGAGTGAGATCGTCCAGGTTTTCCAGCTTTTGATTTGCAGTGTCTTGCTTCCACGCCATGTAGGCGAGAAGCAGTCCGCCGAGGTCGGCGACATCTTCGCCGAGGGTGAGCTTGCCGTTGATCTTGATGTCGTCGACGATGGTATAGCTGGAATATTGGTTGGAGATGCAGCTGGCGCGCTTCACAAATTCCTTGCCATCTTCCGGGGTCCACCAGTCACGCAGATTTCCCTGCGCGTCGAACTGGCGGCCTTCGTCGTCGAAGCCGTGCGTCAGTTCGTGGCCGATGGTGCCACCAGTGTCGCCGTAGTTCGGTGCGGCGTCTGACGTGGGATCGAAGGCCGGAGGCTGGAGCACGCCGGCAGGAAAGTTGATGTCGTTCATCTGCGGATCGTAATAGGCGTTGACCGTCGGCGCCGTCATTCCCCACTCGCCGCGGTCGACGGGCTTGCCGATTTTGGCCAGCCCGCGATTGAATTCAAATTGATGCGCGCGCGTCACGTTCCCGAGTTCGTCTCCGCGCACGATTTCGAGCTTGCTGTAATCGCGCCACTTGTCGGGATAGCCGATTTTGTTGGCCATGCCGTGAAGCTTGATGAGCGCCTGCTGCTTGGTGGTGGCCGACATCCAGGAGAGACCGTTGATGTCGGCTTCCATCGCGGCTTCGATTTCTTTCACCATCTTCAACGCCTGCTGCTTGGCATCGGGGCCGAAATATTTCGCGACGTAGGCCTGACCTAACGCTTCGCCGAGATCGCGGTCTACGTTATCGGTGCAGCGCTTCCAGCGCGGGCGCAACTCTTTTCTGCCCTGCAACGTCTTGCCGTAGAAATCGAAATCTTCGTTCACGAACGCCGTCGAAAGAAAATCCGCGTCGGCGTTCGCGAGGTGCCAGCGCAGGTAAGTTTTCCAGTCGGCCAGGCTTTCTTTATCGATCTCTTCGTTCAGCGCTTTGAAAAATCCAGGGGAAGAAACGTTCAGCGAACTGAGCGATGGCAGGCCGACTTTGGTGAAGTAAGTGTTCCACTGAAATGAAGGGTCCAGCTTTTCCAGTTCCGCTGCGGTCATCTTGTGGTCGAGATTTTTCGGGTCGCGGCGCTCGACACGCGTCATGGATCCCTTGGCCAGCGCGGTTTCGATGCGGAGCACTGTCTGTGCTTCGGCGGCGGCCTTGTCGGCTGAGTCGCCCAGGAGTTGAAACATTTTCTGCACGTGGGCGACGTAGGCTTTGCGCAGCTCGACCGACTTGGCGTCTTCTTTCAGGTAATAATCGCGGTCGGGAAGGCCGAGTCCGCCCTGATCGGCGTCGGCGATCACCTGGCTGGCGTCTTTGAAATCCTGCGTAGAGCCGAAGCGAAACGGGACGCCTCTGCCGATGCGATCGCCGACCAGGCCGGCGAGTTCGGCCTTTGAGGACATTTTCGCAATGCGATCGAGCTGCGGCTGAAGCGGCTCGATTCCCTTGGCGTCGATCGCCTGCTCGTCGATGCACGAAGCGTAGTAGTCGCCGATTTTTTGCGTGGCCGCATTGCGGCTCGCGTCGGGCGCCGCGGCTGCTTCGAGGATGCTGCGCAGTTGCGCGAGGTTCTCATCCTGCATCATCGAATAGGTATCCCATGACGATTGATCGGGCGGGATGGGATTTCTCCTGATCCAACCGCCGCAGGAGTAGGCGAAAAAATCTACGCAGGGATCGGCGCTGCGATCCATCGATGTGACGTCGAGGGCCGGCTCGTGGGACTGCGCCTGTTGCGCATTGGCCAAGGGTAGAAATGAAAGGAACAGGATCGCGAGAAAGCCGGCGTGTTTGACTGACAATGGAATACCCTCCGTTAAAGTTGGAGATTAACACAGAGCACCATTCCTATCTCGGCTCTGGAATCATCTGGAAACCGCCCGCCGTCGTGCGGGCTCTCAGTTCGTGAAAAGGGGAGGGGCTGCCGGTTGCTGTAGGATCTTGACGAGGTCTTTCAATGAGATTGGCCTGGGTGTTTGTTCTGTTTGGTGTAACCACCGTGTTGGCGCAGGAATCGCTCAAGATCAATCAGCCTGTGGAACGGCAGCTTGCATCTGGTTCTGTGCAGTCTTATGCAATCGAGCTCAAAGCAGGGGACTACGTCGCAGGCTTGCTCGATCAGCACGGCAGAACTGACCTTACAATTGTCGCTCCGGACGGTGCCGCGCTACGGCACTATCCTGGCCCGGCAGAGGATGGAGAGCGCCATACCGGACGGAGTGACCACGGAAACGGGATGGATGGCCAGGCAGTTTATCGCGAGTTCAAAGTTGCCGCTCAGGTTTTATCTGGACGCAGGGGCATTCGAATTCGACTCGAATGGAACCGGAGGTGGAATCCTTGAGACTAGCCGGGACATGCGAGATGTGTTGCTCGCGAAAGGATACGATGTTCACTATCAGCAGTTTGCCGGTGGGCACGATTATTTGAGTTGGCGAGGCACATTTGCGGACGGGTTGATCGACCTTATTGGAACTACAAATCGCATTTCCATCCCTTCCTGATCCACCAGCAATCGTTCGCGGTGGATCGAGGACATCATCTGCAATGATCCGCCAATCCACGAGAGAACAGTGACGCCGCGAGGTGGTCGTCCTCCGATAGCCTTCTCGGAACAATGTTCGCGAGTCGTCCGTATACTGTGTTCATGAAAGTCATCTTGCCTGCAGTGTTGGCTCTCAGTTCGATTGCCAGCTTCGGCCTGGCGCAAGAGCCTTGCAAGTCCACGGTTGTGGGCAACCTTCAGATCGAGCAGCTTCAGAGCAAGATTTTCGACAGGGTGATCACTGTCCGAATTTGGCTGCCGGATGGCTACACCGACGCGTCGGAGGCCACTAGAAAATATCCGACGTTATACATGCTCGATGGTCAAAATGCTTTTGACCAGTGCACGGCGTTCAAGGGTGAGCAGGAGCTGCAGCTCGACGAAACCGTGACCCGTTTGATTGCCGAGCGAAAGATACCACCCATGATCGTGGTAGGAGTCGATTGCGCCCACGGGGAAGGTCGCGACTACGAGTATGAGGTATGGAAAGATCCGCTCACGGACGCGAATGCAAAAGAACCGGACGGGAAAGAACTGCCTTTGTTCTTTGGAACGGAGCTTATACCTTACGTCTCCGCACGCTATCGAGTGTCCGATGACGCCGCACACACTGGCATCGGCGGAACTTCCGTAGGAGGATTCGCGGCCTTGTACCTTGCCCTGAATCGTCCAGATTTGTTTGGGTTGGTTTTGGCCGAAAGTCCGGACCTTTGGCTGGGCAACGGGCAACTCTTGCGCGACACGACATTCCTTTTGCGCGCGCCGGACCGGATAGCAATCGGAGTAGGTAAGAGCGAATTTGCTTTCCCACAAAGCAAAGAGTATTTCGCGCCACTTCGCGTCACCGAGCGGGATGCGGAGGCCGCTACCGTGAAGATGGACCAAATACTGGCATCGAACCTGAAAAAAGCTTTTATTAAGCGCCCTGCCGTTAAATTAGTAGTCGAACCGGGTGCAAACCATAGCACTGTTTATTGGTCCCGCCGGATTCCTGCCGCGATCAAATTCTTGTATGGGGAGCCCGCAACAGCTCATTGACATCCCCTTCGCCTAGGCGAGGATGAGAGTGTTGAGGGAACGTAGTTCGGGTGGACTGCG
>Ga0209006_10003473_pt1 | contig 14319 bp, 19 predicted proteins | sample JacPin_JW_Ref_O2_FD_188567 | JGI IMG/M metagenome (GOLD analysis project Ga0209006, IMG submission 188567) | Forest soil microbial communities from Algoma, Ontario, Canada - Jack Pine, Ontario site 1_JW_Ref_O2 (SPAdes) (version 2) | ecosystem: Environmental > Terrestrial > Soil > Boreal... | reverse complement strand
ATTGGATTCTCTGAGTATTCCATTGAAATTCGTGAGACCATACCATTGAACATGTTTGGATTTAACCGCTGATGTTGGCCGGTTTTTCTTCCCTCAGTGTCACCGTATGAATTTATCAGCCACCGCCACACGGCCACCTTCAAGAATTGCAGGCCATCTGAGCTTCATTGGAACATAGTTGCCATTGTTACTGGCGATCTTCAAGTCATATTTCGATGCAGGCATTCCGTTTTATGCAATACCGAGTAATTCAGGTCAATTCGAGTTCGCTTACGGGGAAGAAATTATTGTTGATTGACTTTCTTCCCATAGCAATCCGGATTAGGATTAGACATGGTTGCCACAAATCCCTTTCATGCCATTCCAATCAAGCGCTGATCGATGATCGATGATGTCCTGTGCCATGCTAACTGGCCCAACTGAAACGCCTTGACTGAGTGTCATCGAGCTGGAGACGAGGCCAGTCAACCTTAATCCACGGCCTCTGGGAACAACGCTACTAAGGTATGTGACTGTGAATACTGATCAACCCAGGCAATCATGCGAGAATTTTCGCTGCCAGAGTCGCGAAGTCGCAACACTCTCGGGCCATCAAACTCCCGTCTTTCGAGAGGGTTCAACTCATGACATGTGCCAACTGGAGAATATCGACTGACTTGCTTTGATTCATAACTCGCCTGACAACGTGGCGCATCCCCATCCCAACATTCGGAGCGCTGAAAGATAAACCCCCCTGCATATGTTGTGATATCTTACAGATGCCGTCCACCACAATAAGGTACCAACGCCAGATTTCACTCACGGTTTCCTGGCACTGCCATGATCTTATTACTACTTAGGTTCACGCTTTATGTCATACAGATATTCCCCCTCTACTTTCTAGCCTAGTGCCTCCTCGTCGCAACATGGGTAAACTTCTAGTATACTCTATGCTCTTCCATGCCGCGCTGGCCATGGCATCTCTGCCAATGCAGCTGGTCTTCTTCATTTCCATATTCCTTGATAAGGAAAAGTCCTATGTCGTCAATATGGCGGCTTACCTCGGCATTTTCGCTCTTTTGCTTCTTAGGTTGGTGCCGTTAGTCCTGGCCGACGCTATGAGAGCATTCTGAATCTTTTATAAATTTTAGGGACTACATCATTTTTAAAAGGACACAACCTAATGTTTATTTATTGCAGGAGCTTATCCTTATGGCAGCCTTTCCGGTGTTGTACTACTGTAAGTTGATTCTTTCCTGCTTGTAACATATTTCCTCACATTACGATCAAACAGTGCAAAGTGTTACCTTCACTTTGGTTACTCCGACAGCCCTGTTCTATCCCTGGGCCGGGCTTGTCGTAGTCATGACATTATCACCTATGGTGTACTTTTTCTTCTTTGCTGTGTCGGTCTGCGTGGCGAAGTTTAGGCGGCGTGGACAGGTGCATAATTCGCCAACTAGGCCCACCGGGATTATTTCGTTCTTCTGCGGACATCGCAGATCACCACAGGAGCGAACCGAATTTTATAGGGATACCCGTAATATCACATTGTCAAACACCATTTTCCGCAAATATTGGTGAGCATTTGATAGTTATTCCTTCGCTACTTTGTTTGCTGATCACGATGCACGACAGCTTCGAGCCTGTCATATTTGCAGTTGCACGCGGACTCGTTGCTATATACTGCTGCATTGGCCTTTTCGTTTTTGCAATCTACTCCATCTTGCTGCTCTCGCAAACCGGGAGCTCTGTCACCCAGACATTGATTAACCTCTCCGATCTGTCAGTGCCGTACAATTACTCTGTCACGATCGTCCCAGTAGGCCCATCTCAATTGCGTGTATGATCATTACTCATTTATTGTGCTCTAGATGGCTTTGCCCGATGGACACACTCCCACCTTTTCGGTGTCTATGGATTCTAGTCCGTTGACCTTGTCCTCAGTCTCTGGACATATATTGACTATAATTGTGTTACAGCTTGCGCCTTGGATAGTGCGAAGTCTGGAGACCAATTTCAGACGTGGGAGTGTACCCAGCAGGACTTCACCCCGACATTTCCGAGCTTGATCATTAGCTCGTTAGACAGTGCCACTATAGCGTGGTGGATACTCCTCGACACCTCACTAAATCCCTCTGACTTCACATCACCTTCGGATATCCCACAAATACAATATACGACGCCACTATTATTTGCTCCAAACACGATTGTTAACATGACTTATACAGTCATGCAGACCAAGGTTGGGAAGAATGATTGGTTCTCATTGACGCAAGGTTTGTGGTCTGGCTGCAAATTTCATTCATGGCCGTCTAAGCAATTTATCGCAGGAGCTGTATTCCCTGATCTCAGTGGCACGGTACCGACTAATTCGTTTGCAAACATCTCCTGGAATCCCTTGCAGTCAACGGTTATACATCAAGAGATCGTGACGGGCTTCAAAGAAGTGTTACAGGTTCTTGGTACCGTCGGAGGTATTTTATCCTTCATCGATCTTTTCTTTTCCTTCGTTTTCGGACGTGCGCTCATAGCCACTGTTACCGGTAAGCCAACGCTATTCATTCTTTAGGACTTGGCCATGCCATCTGACACTTACTTACCTACCAGGTGGGCGACTCATCTCCCCATTTGGTATGATGGGTCTTGTCGCCCGCGATAAACTAAAGGCCATGATTCGGAAGGAATACCCCGACCTACAGAGGGATTTATCACAACGCGGGCTAGGTGCCTATGTCAGGGAGGTAGCTCTGGACGCTGATTTCCTGGTGGATGAGGAGTCGGCTCCGATTGCGAAGTTTTAGGTTCAAGTGTAGCTTTATTTATCACGTTCTTTAATTTGTTGGCATCACTGCCACTATACAAATCTACGGCTATTGCGAGCCATCTAGTTGTAGGATTATACCTTGGACTAGTAGTATACCACTCTCATTGCCGCTAGCCACTCAAGATCTGGAGGCGAGATCGGATGAAATGGATTGCACATAAATAATCCCACCGTAGTCCTCTCGTTGCATGTGCGTATGTGCCCGGCGACCACATGCCTCCAGTATGGGCGTCAGGGCGGACGGCCAGTGCATTATATTTAAATAAATAACCGCGCGTAAGGCGTCCTTGCGATATATGAGAGAAAAGTGCCGATCACTGAGTTTGATTCGTAACGCATAACGCGTGACAGTCATGACCGATACTGCGTTCCGGAAGATTGATATCGACGCCTACGATGAAGACGTCCTTCAAGAAAGCGAACTCTACGAACCCGATCCCCGCGAATTTGCACAGGTCCTCGGAGATGCAAAGCAAAAAGCAGTACAAGTCCGAAGCTCGCTAGCCAAGTGCGTGGTCTCATCATCCACAACCGTCCCGCCTCTCCTTACGCATCGGCTTGCATCACCACGTCGCTCAGAGGCGATATCCAAGGGGCTCTGAACACTGTCCTAGACAACCCCCCATATGGACCAGGCGTTGATGAGGCCAAGGTATGATGGTTGTTCCTACTACGGGATCATACTGACTGCATAGATATCTCGTAGAACTTGAATCTCCAAACGCTCGTAACGATCCTCAACAGCACTAAATCCACAGACATACCAGCGGTGGTCAAATCACTCTCTCAGGATGCTCAGGACACACTCATGAAGTATCTCTACAAAGGTATGGGTATGCCAGGCTGGGGTGATGTGAGCGGGAGTGTATTACTTGGTTGGCATGAAAAGGTTCGTTCTTCCTACTGTCGAGAAGTTACAGATGTTTACTTGGTCTACACAGCTGACAGAGGTCGCTGGGACTGGATGTATTGTACGCGTCATGACAGACCGGAGAACGGTATGATAGCAGCCTCATCCCACAAGCTAATAAGTAAAGCGATCACTACTCTAACCTTCGATATTATTTATCGCACCCAAGAACCGTATTGATAAACTACCATCAGCGGAATGCAGAAGATAGATGGGCTTGGGACGACAACTCGATCTAAAACAATCCCAGAAGATCATCCGACGGCTTTTGAGGCTGCTGGGTAACTGGTGCAAACGGCCCTGGTGCAGTAGTGACGGGTGTCTGTGGTGGTAGAGGTGACGCCAACGAGCCCAAACCACCAAAAGCAAAACTTCCGACAGTGTTTTGTCCTGCTGTCGATGGCCCTCCACCAAAGATTGAAACGAGATCGTCGAGTGGGTTTGTCGAAGTGCCTGAGATCAAATTGGCAGCGGCAGGCCTTGAGAAAATTTCTGTTGCGGCTAAGCCAGATGGCCGACCATCTGTTGCGGGTTCGTCATCAAAGTCAAGTAGATTCTCTGCTTGCCGGCCTGCTGCAACGGTTTGTAATGCCTTTTGTGTTGAGAACCGGTCGTCACCACTAGAAGAGATGTCAGAGACAAGGAAACGTTTTGAAGGGCGATGAGAAAAAGCTTACTCTACTCCCTTCCGTTGCATAGAGTCTGCACTGATTCTCCCATGGCCTATGAATGTTTCCTCAGGCTTGTGATATACGCTAGCCAAACTCGAGATTTCTCCCAAGAGTTCCTCCAGCAAAGCCGGTGACACTGTTGTTTGGGGGATGGAGATTGGGGGCCTGTGGGCTAGAACCACAGCCTAGAAAATAATGATCAGACACATGGCAGAAAGAGTGATAATATCTCATACTTTGGCTGCACCAGGGTCTGTAGAGAGCAGGCGCCAGTATATATACGCACGATCCCGTACATCAGGAGAATCACACTCTTTTGTTGCTGTGTTCAGCACCCGTTGCACGACACCTTGTGATGAATCAGGTTTCTTTAAGTACAACTTCACAACGGCCGTCAGCGTTTGCAATTGCACCTATGATGTTATCCTTAGCCTTCTGATCTACAAAGCGCAAGTTGGAAAGAGAGAGAAGGCTTTACCGGGTATGATTCTTCTATGAAAGAGTCAACAAATATCCCTAACAGTTCGTCCGCGTTGTCAATTTTGTTGGCATACTCTCCGATAATCCAGATGAGGGACGCTTTCGCCTCTGGTTCGTCCAACTCGTCTAGATTGGCGCACAAAGTGGGAATGACTCCCTCGTACGTGGAAGGGTATTTCCGGAAGATATCCTGCCAACAACGCTTCAACAAAAATTACTTTTGGAAAAAGAAAAATCGTCGCCTTTACCTTCATAACGACTACGGCCTCCTGGACGACGTAACTGACTCGAGAAGCAATAAGGTCTAACAAGACATTCACGCATCGTTCAGCTGCCTCATCTATTTTGATCGCTGTCTGCCCGATGGCTTTGATGCTCTTCCGAACAAAGTCAACATCAACTTCCGAGGCATACCTGAGATACAACGGGAATGAAAGTGATACTTTAGCGAAATGAAGACGAAGCTTACTCCTTCAATTCACTCAGGAGTGCATCGACATTGCTTTCTGTGGCCAGCCGAACCATGATATCGAGTTTCTCTATTTTCACATATAGCGGATCGTTATACTTGCAGAAAAAAACGCGCATTTCGTTGGAGAGGATATCTGGTCGCTTTTGTAGTAGTAGATTGATGTTTCGTAGGGTAACCCATTGCACTTCTGGCGGAGACGAGAGCAATGTTACGAGTGGTGGTGCCATTTTTCGGACAAGTTGCTTGATCAAATCTTCCCGCCGTACACCACGCATGTGAATCATTACAACCTGTGGGGCCTCGGTGATTCCACGTCAATGGAGAGAAATTGTAAGGGATCAAACCTTGATAGCAGCCAGAACCACGCTTCCGTTGACATGCTGAAACTGTGGGACCACTCGTTCGCAAATATGATCGCTCTCTTTCTCATCCTGTGCAGAATAACGTGCTAGTGCATTAAGCACCGCCACTCGGCCCCATTCAGAACATTCATTCAATGCGATGAGTAGTTTATTAAGAATTGAAGGGGTGATAATGAAGACGGCGGGATCGGGTGACGAGGTAGCAGTAGAGTGAGACGCAGCAGCAGCAATGTGGATATCGGTAAGTGCAGCCACAGTATTGGCAACAACCTGATCGAAGATGAATACAATCTAACGACTGTCGTGTGTTGACGAGACTCACCATAGGATTCGTATCTGAAATCATCTCCTGAAGCTGCTCTAGGAAACCGTTGTCGATAACCAATTCCGGCTTGAGATCATATAGTTTCGCGACACAAAGTGCCGCAGTCTTGCGTACGTATGGATTCTCGTCACGGAGACACTTTTGCAATGGATCGCAAAGGTAATCGATTATCTTCTCTGCACGCAAGCAACCCATGGTACGGATCGCTAGTGCCCGCACGAGTGGATTAGGATCATCGCTATCCTTGACAAAAGTATTAACAGCTAAAATGACGAGCTCCGGTTGGGTCTTTGCATAGTTCATAAGATAGAGGTATACGAGTTTCTTTTGTTCTAGATCGTCCGTTTGCATGTTCTTGAGAACGTCGGGGAAGAGGCCGCTAACATCTGACACGGAGTTCAGCTTCACCGATTGCGGTATAGACATCGAGAATACCTTTGCCCACTGTCATAGATGCGATGGTTCGCTTGATTGCATCCTTTCGCTTGTCGCGATATTCGCTGTCGAGGTCGACACTGAGCTCATAATTTTCGCCCTTTCGTGGTCGGCTAGTCATGTTAAGGATCAATGGATGAGTAAGCAACGCTCCTGCTCTGACCAGTTTGGCTACGATCCGTGGCAAGTACACCGCCGTCCTCGTGGACTTGACACACTGTCTGTCCCCTTGAATCCGAAAAGGCTTATAGGGATGTGCAGGAGGTCAGCGCTTCAGCAGTGACCCCTACGAACACAGAGAGCAGCCCAAATTACGCCGATCAAGTAAAGAACCGGAAAACGTAAAAAGAGCTGGATGCGTCCTTGTGTGAAGGAACCATTCACATACACGTAACTGACACGGAGGTGTGTGAGAATTCATTTCACAATCGGTGAAGACGATGCAGGAGCGGCTCAATGACGCTTGGCAGTTGAAGGTGCCGTGAAATCCCATGTCCCACCAAGTCGTCTGATATCTGGCCTAATGCTCAAAGGCTCGACACGGTTGGCATTGTCAAAAAAGAAAGGCCGTAATTACGTCAACTTTACTCGTTTCTGTGTGTAATCAAGTCTGCCTCCTCCTCGGAAAACAACTTTCCCCTGCGTTTGGTCCTCGTCGACACAATCGATGAGCACGACTCCTCGGAGGGCGTTCTTCGCCGCTAGCAATATCGTTCACGTTAGTTAAACAGTTCACGGACACACTGTGGACATCAAACACCTTTCTCATTCGTGGGATGACCGCTCCAGCTGGTTCGATGACTTGCAAGCCATTATTCTCTTCTACCAATCATTGTCACCCAGTGGTCCATAGAAATACAGATACAATTCTTACCGTCATCTCTCAGTCGTTTCTTTCGTGGTCCTATCATCGTCTTGATCTCTGCGATACACTTTTTAATCTTCTCCTGCTTGTCCTGCTCCGTCACCATGCTACTTCTGACGAGTGTGATCTCGCTCTCCAAATGTGCGCACTGGATTTCGAGTAGGCCGTTTTGCTGATCATACTTCCGCAAACGCTCCAGGACGGATGGAAGTCGATCCACGATGTTAGAGGCGAGTACTTCGAGGTCTTGAGGAGGCATGAGCAGATCGAGAGCGAAGTCAAGTAATGAAAAAGGATGTGGTTTGAGCGTGAACTGACAAACGGTTGGACGTATTTAAATAAATAAACCATGCGGCTGACGATCACTTTTCGATTCGATTCTAGGATGTCAGCCGCGAGACCGTTACAGTATTAATAATGGAGCCCATCTGCGTATGACTTTCATCCTTCAGTCCACCATCTCATCCTGAAAATAACAATAACAACGACAACATGGAGACCATCAGGATCGGGAGTAAAATCATCGTACCCGGGCGTTTCGAAGTCACTACCTCTACGACCCGATTTGACGTCCTCAATACCGCCTGCCTCCTCGAAGCCCATATTCGGGAGCTCAAGCAGGCCTGCGACGAGAGCAAGTTGCGATGTGACATACACACGAAGAATTTGGAGAAGTTGGACAAGGATCTGGTGGAGTTGAGGGTCCAAGCGCAACGTCAGAAGGTCGTCACGGCCAGGTTGGAGAAGAGTTTGAAGGAGACTCTGGCGAAGAATGGGGTCGATATTCCTGGCCTAGCCGACATGCTCAGGGCGGCGCACGACTTCGACGGCTCGTTCTCAGCAGAAAGCCTGTTGGAGGACATCATGCTCTCTTTCAAACACAAAAGGATCGTAGGCTCGCTGTCCGGAATGAGCACCCCTTCCCTCTCCCCGACAAAGACTTCAGCAAGTTCGCGTGTTCTCTCTGACCTCGACCCATCCGTCCTCGAAGATAACGATCGTCGCAAGCGGGGACTTCACGAATCTCGTTCCTTCCGCACTAGGAGCAAGAGAACCAGGGTTTCTTCTAGCTCGTACGATAAGTCCGGTGGTGAGGGGACTAATTTGAAAAGGGTGAAGGCGAAGGCACGTTGGAATAAATTATCTGGAAAGAAGTCGGGAAGGGCATAATGGTTTTTTTTTCTTCTTTCTTTTCATTTTTGTGAACCGAGTTTATGGGCAGATTGCATTGAAAACATTACCACGAGGAGCTGTATAACGAATACATATGATCTAGCACGCGCCCGATATCGCAAACAAGCTAACAACTAACAACGGCCACCCAATACCGCGAGCGCAGTACGCAATTCCCTCATCGATTGCTCAGCATCCTCACATTCAAGTGCGGAAATCGCAAACCGTGCGTGTTTTTGGGCTTTTGCGATTACTGCCGGTTTCAGTTCAACTGTAGCGTCGGGTTCCGATTTAGGACCTGATTTTGACGATGAAGGAGTAGTGGACTGTGTCGGTGTAACCGATCTGGTGTGCTGTGAGAGTGAAGAAGCATTCTTGGGCCGCGACCCCGTGGTACTGCTGCTCCCACTACTGCATGCTGTCGCCGGATGTTTGACTCCCATATAATCGACACGTTTCTTGCAGGAGCCGTCGTCTGAATACTTGGATAGTGCAAGCGAACTGTAGCTGCCGCTGTCCATGCCATGGTTGCTCTCCACCTCAACGTCGGCACACGGTATCCAGTCCACGGTTCCAGGTGTTGCAACCGTACTCCAGCTCCCTGGCGTATCCCGACGCCCCGAGCGGAATCCTAGATGGGTGGGCAAAGAATGTGTGTATGTGGCGGGCGCATTGGCGCGTTCAATATCGGAAGGCAACAAGTGCGGAGGCACGAACGTGCGAGTGGCGCGAGGTGACGTCATACGTTTTGGAGGCAATGCCGGAGGAGGAGGAATTGCATGTGGTGATGGGGTGCGTGTTTTTGATGATGGAGTGGGGTCGCTGCTGGTTGAGGGATGACGAGATGGGAGGCTCGTAGCTGCCAGATTTGATGTGAGCTTGTCACTTTCGCCCAGCGCTTTTGTGATGTCGAGTGCTTTCCATTTAGCTCGGCAGATCTTTTCTTCGTTCTGCAAGCTCAGTCATTTTTGGAAGTAATTTATGAATGACGGACATACCGATCTCGATATTTTAATTTTTGAGAAAACTTTGAGGATTTGGAGGAAATCTGCTGCTGCGATAAATTTTTTGGCGGTCAACCTAGGCGCGAATTCGAAGTTGATCAGTGCGTAAACCCCCAGAAAAAGAAAAAAAACACCCACTCATCGCCTTCGCCTTCCCGATCCTCTTTGTCTGCAGCAGCAAACATCTTGAGTGCGAATTTTTCGATGTACGCAGAACTACAGGCCCCGACGTCCACGGCATCATTCGGACCAATGTCCGCCTTCATGCGCTCGAGCACCTGAATGAGTTGAGCGAGGACGTTGCATGACACGGTGTCTTGGGCTTGAAGTGCGATTCCAACATGTCCTGCGTAGTATACGCCTACGCGTGGGTGAGCTAAAACACGACAATTCATTTTGGGAATGGACTTTACACCAAAATGCCATTATTGGGTCCTGGGATTCAAGTTCTTCTGCGTGTTTAAGGTATGGAGATACAGACCTGAGTGGTGGAGGCAGCGGGGGCAAGCCAAGGACACTGGACATTTGGTACAGAGGCGGTATTTCCAATCAACGACGTCAAGTCCTCCATTGTGAAGGATTAAATATGGCTGGACGATGATAGCGATAGTCACAGCAGTTATTGTTGCAAGATGATGAACGAAGGCTGTTGTGGTGAGGCATGAAATGAAAGCTAACTTGAGTTCGCAGGTCGGTTGATCGCCGAATCAAGCTTTGCCTCGAGGCTCACCAACACTTTGTGTCCTCGAGGCAAAATCTCCACCTCAGTACAGCATATGTAGAGCGTCCATACCATTGGATTATGTCCGAAATACTCATCATACAAATTCCGGAAACAATAATTCACATCTCGCCGAGATTCAACTTTGCCTTTTCTTCGAGTTCTTTGATCCTCGCTTTCACAGAACCACCAGGTGTGCATTGGAGAGGAAGACGCTCCACCGACATGCGCAGTAGGGTTGGCCCTGGCTCCACGTTCACAGCAGTTTGAGGGCGCGTTTCAGATAGTGGAGCTGTCGAACTTGGATTGCTGGTCCCGTCCACTACAGGTACAATGATAGGAGGACTAGGAAGAAGACGTGACCCCGTACGAGGGAAACTGGCTGCTGTAGTCGGGGCTTCCTTGTCCATTATTGGTAGAGGAGACAATGTGGTAGATTCTTGAGTTACTTGGTTTTGCCCTCCATTTCCACCATTAGTGGTAAGCCAAGTAAGCACACCGGAGACTGAGGGCTGGAGATCGGAGCCAGAGATTGACGATTTTGCCAAATGGGTACAAGAGGGAGCCGTCACAGAATTTTCACCTTCGCAGTCCCTAGAACAGTAGTCGTCTGTTGTTGGCGCGTCCATGTGCCCAGGTGTGGATGTGGCGGCAGGAGATTGCGTTTCATCTTGCACTACAGGAAAAGTATGTCTATTTGGAGCGATAGTGTGGAGCTTCTCTTGGACATGCAGATCAAATGACGATGAACCTCGTGTTGTTTGGGTGGGTCTGCCAACCGCTCCAGCAGCACCCACATCTTGCTCTACTTGATTGTTTGCGGCGGCGGTAACGGTTACATCAATATGCCGCACACGAGGAGTAGACTCCGACGATAACCCTGATTCGTGGCCAAAACCTTCTGACACCAGAGCGCCAGAACTGTGGGCCGATACGTCCCGGGCTAGACACTCCTGAAAAGATGCATGATACAAATCAGCGAAGCGTGCTGGACTGACATCATTCGTCTTAGCAGAGGCTATTGCAAACTGGACTGCTTCATCTGAGTCGTCGTGGAGGGAGAGATTCCCGAGTAGAGCTTCGGTTGAATCCAAATATCGATCGAGTAAAATGCTTTGGTCAATCTCGTCGTCCAACTGAGAGTCTTCTTCTTCCGCAGAGTCTGTAGAACCACCACTCATGCTTAGAAAGTCGTCATCATATTGACACGAACGCAGAGAAGTCTCCTCGAATTCGAAAGGGGGATCAGAATTTTGTTGAAAGTCATCATGGTAGGGTCGAAATAGTCCTTCGATTTCGGGCCGCGAGCGATGACATCCTTCCGTTGAAACATAGGCTTCCGCAGTACGAGAGTTATTAAGGCGGAGGGTATTGTGCACTCCAAACTCCTCTGTCGGAGATAAGGGGGAGCTAGGAGGGGGATCGATGGAAAGAAAGTTGATGATTCGGACTGGTAAGATGACTTGGACATCAGATCCGAACGACCCCACTGATAGGCTGACACGGATGGTGTACTCGACTTCTAAAAGCCTTCCACGCGTAATGGACAAAGCATCGGGCTAATAGGAAAAAAAGATCCATCAGAACACCCATTGCCTCGGCAATAAACCACAAGCCTTTTGGCTCACAGGGAGAAGGAGAAAATGCGAGAATGTCAATTCTTCGCCGCTTCCGACTCCAATCCACCATCCTCTCGCACTGGCGTGTCCCTTGGTTCCCTGTTGGCCAATCTCAAGCGTAGTTTCGGCTACTTCTTTCTGCGTAGTCGAAGTCTGACACGCGTCGGGGTCTGATGCATGCTCATGGCTAGATGGCAGAGCGTCAAGATGAGGATGCGGCCTGAAAACGATTGTGGTGCGAATAAGGGTGAAGGTGACACTCTTGACCGTCTTTTTCGTATCGTTCTTGACCGTGAGATTGATGTTGCATTGCTGCCCGGCGACCCAGTGAAGACGGTGTAGCATTGCAGTTAACTTGACTTTTCCGTTGCCACCCATGAAGACAGTCTTGGACGTGGATGCTTTGAGGGGCCGGGGAGCGGGTGCAAGGATGACTGATGGATCAAGGCGGGGCCAAACTTGACAGTTACGGTAAAAATGAGCAATCGATCGGTGATCAGAGTCAGAGTGCTTGACTTTGATGGATCTGGCATGGTCGAAGGTTAGCTGGTTCGAACTCTAAAACGGGTGAAGACAAAAGGTGCGTACGCCATCGCAATATATCGTACTCTCACAACAGACTGAGAATGCAAGACACCCTTGGCGTTGGACTCACATTCCAATGGGAGGTGCATAGCAAAAGGTATAACGTGAACGCCTTCTTTGGCCTCTGAAAACCCTTCTGCATCGCTAGCTGAAGCGTAAAGCCTGATCGGAGACGTAGCAATCGACGACAGAGGAGCCGCGCAGTGATAAAACGTGTACCGGCTATCTCCGTTGGGGATACATTCAAAGCCTACGATTCGCACTTTACCTTCAGCGACCAGAATGGGTGATTCCTTCTTTGACCGTTCACGGACGTGTATTTTGACGTAACCTTTGAGATAGCCACCCTGGACGCAGACGTTACTTTCAAGCACGATATCAACCTCCACGCGAGCCCTAGCCTTGGCTTGCTCAAGTGCAACCGGTTCCACCCCGACGGTTCCTTTCCCAGAAGGTGGGAGCACAGCCGCACCAGATTTGAGTCGAGAACTTGAGTTACCGAGTAGAGACTTGAGTTCCGCGGCATTTCTTTCAGGCGCGCCTCCGACAGTGAGAAGTGTACCGTGCCGGCCAAGGGAGCGTTGGTCATGTAGACTGTTGGAAGTTGTTGGGCCACGCTTTGATCCGCCTCCAGGCGTCATGGACCCCAGTGCAATGCGGGATCCTTCCCGAAAGCCAGAAATTGTCCCAGACATGTCAAGTTCAACCATGGAGTCGCCGAGTTCTGCGAGAAGGAGACCTTGCATACCAGTCATGGACCGTAGAGAAGGAACAACGAGATTGGGTTTAGCAGGCAATGTGATTGAGACTTGATTATCCCTGGCAGGTTCAAAGCCCTTGATGCTGTCTGAGGAGAGACCAGAGACTGGATCTTGTGAGAAAGCAACGCCTAAAGCTAGTCCTTCCACTGCTGATGTCGTTGACATTATGAGTGCTGACAAACCGTCCATAAAAGGAATTCCGAACATCGATCATGTCCACGCCTTGGCTCAAACTTTCTCATTACAGTTTAGCGGATTCGACCAGCTGCAACCGAGTTGCAGCCGACTGAAACCAAATGTAGAAATTTCTCACTCTTACAGCCCAATGAATTCTGGCGCCAAGGACAGCTGACACTAGACAAGGCACCCAGGAATGCCAGGCACTTGACAACATTTGCCGCTCGTCCCCACTAGTTTAAAGGGCAGGCATCTTCAGTCCGTCCCTTCAGAGGTCCAATCATCCCCTCAAGATGTACATCGTCCATTTGAGCTGGTTCTCGTTTCTTGCAGTAGCTTCCCTTTGGGTGGCCCAAATCTCAGCGAGGAACAGTGACCAACCCCCAGGAAGACTTCGAATTGCTGGAATCCCACGACTCAGTCGCCTCCACGTTCGTCAACTCACTTGTCAAGCTGGGTATGGACTTTGCCCGTCTGAAGACTACTGTTGCCCTGCGGGTGGTGACTGCTGTTCATCCGGTGAGCTTAATCACATCCTTTCATTGACTGGCCTCTAAGGTGTTGTTTTTGAGGTGATTGCTGTCCGGCGGGGTAAGTGTCATCGCCTCACCATTTTCACCAATGGCATGATTTTGAGTGCATATACATAGGTCCTATTGTAACCCTCTTGTCGCAGACTGCTGTCCTAACGGGTCGATCTGTGTGTGTGAGAATGTTGGATACGTGCTCTGCCCAGATGACGACTACTGTTGTCGTGAGTCTTAACATGTTGCGGAGATCCTGTCGGAAGAATTCACCATGACTCATTCTCGAAGCCGCCGGACAGACATGCTATCGTGATAATGGCGCGGCTCTGTGCAGTATATATACACCACCCATCACGACGCCAGTTATGATCACGACGCCAGTTATGATCACGACGCCAGTTATGATCACGACGCCAGTTATGATCA
>Ga0209006_10003472_pt1 | contig 14327 bp, 12 predicted proteins | sample JacPin_JW_Ref_O2_FD_188567 | JGI IMG/M metagenome (GOLD analysis project Ga0209006, IMG submission 188567) | Forest soil microbial communities from Algoma, Ontario, Canada - Jack Pine, Ontario site 1_JW_Ref_O2 (SPAdes) (version 2) | ecosystem: Environmental > Terrestrial > Soil > Boreal... | reverse complement strand
CCCCACGCCCGGCGCGCACTCTGGTCGGGAAGCTGACCTTGGCGAGGGCAGCATAAACGCTGTTGCCATGGCTGCCGACCACCCTCGGGGTCCGTACGAGTGACTGCCGCGACCGTTGACGGGAAGCGGCTGGCCCCAACACTCGCTGATTTGTCATGTCTCGAAAGAGACGCGATGGCCAAGTTCTGTAGCCAGTGCGGCACGCCAGCCACACAGGCCACACTCAACCAGCGGAGTACAAGCAGGTGACGGTGCTGTTCGCTGACGTAGTGCACTCGATGGACATTGCCGCGGCGTTGGGTGCGGAGCGGTTGCGCGAGATTATGGCCGAGCTGGTCACCCGCTGCGCGGCGGTGGTGCAACACTACGGCGGCACGGTGGATAAGTTCACCGGCGACGGGATCATGGCGGTGTTGGGCGCGCCGATGGCGTTGGAGGATCACGCTTTTCGGGCCTGCCTGGCTGCGTTGGACATCCAGGCAGAGACAGCCAACCTGACCCAGGTCGTCGAATTCCGCGACGGCATCGCCTTGCAAGTGCGGGTGGGACTTAACTCCGGCGAGGTCATCGCCGGCGACATTGCCAACGCCCGCGCGAACTGCTCGGCCTGGGCGAGGCTCATCTGGTCGGCGGTGGCATAAAACGCGTCGTCGAGCTCGTCGCCGGGCCGCCGCGACGCGTTGAACAGCGCCGGCTCATCGGCGGCCACCCGCTTGCGCAGCACCCCGGCGGCCAGCCGGTACGTCGTGGACGAGTCGAAACCCACCCAGGTGCGCGGCGAGAAGCCGCCCGCGGACGCCGGCGATGCCGGCACCGACGGCGCCAGCCGGACAAAGCAGGTGCCGTCATAGCCGCTGTTGCCGGTCAGCCCGGCCCAGTCCTCGGCGGTGGCGCAGTGATCGTCGATGATCACCCGCAGCGGCAACGCGCCGCCGCCATCGGCGCCGTGCGGACCCGACGGCGGCGGCGACCACTCGGCGCGCGGTGGTTCGGCCTCGTCGAGAAACGCCTCCAGCTTGGCCGGCGAGGAGAACACCAGCCGCCGCTCCCCGCAGCCGTCGCGGGCCAAGCCGTGCTGCACGTGCGGCAGCCACTTGACCCAATCCCATTGGGACGGAGCTGAACTTACCACAATGATCTGCACGTCGGCGGGGCTATGAAAGGCCGCCAGTTGACAGATCATCGCCCGCGCCACCGCGCGCACGGCGTCCATCTCACCGATCAGCGACAGCCCCGGAAAGCGGCGCAACCAAATCGTTTTCGGAACTTCGTCGATGTATTCCTGCTCAATGAGGAACTTACGCAACGCATGTCCGGTGGCCGGCTCGATGTGCGCGGCGTCAGGAATCTTGGGCTTCTCGATCTGCATCGCGAGCGCGACCTTGCCCACCCCCACCCGTACCACCGCGAACTCGTCACTGCGCGGGCTGCGCTCCCACATCCGGACGGACCCGCCCACCCCCACCAAACGGCTCGGCTCCCAATGGAAATGGGTGCGGTGCTGCCACTGGTGGTGGCGCTGCACGTCGACCTCGTCGCGCACCTCGTCCAGCCGGGAGAACCACGACCGCCGGTAGGAGGTGAGCTCACTGTGCGACATCTTGTTGGACGCCCCGCGCCCGCGGATCAGCGTGCCGACCAGACCGAAGGCCATCATGCCGCCGAACAGCCCATAGCTGCCGAAGCTGCGCATCCCGGTGGCGTACATCGAGATGATGAATCCGACCACACCCACCACCAGGGTGATCGGCAGCACGATCGCCCACACGCTGCGCTGCGGCGGGATCGGCGCGTTGATCGGCGGATCCACCGCGATCTTGCCGCCACCGGTTCCCGGCGGCGCGACCGGCTCCCCCGGCGGCACAAAAGGCTGCGTCGTCACGCGTTTACCCTAACGTCGCCGGTCGGCGCGACCCGGCGCCAGATGCGCTCGGGTTCGTGCGTTGGCGGTGCGACCGCCTGCTGGGCTCCGATACCCTTCACGCAGCCACGTTCACATCGGCACGGGGGGTGCAGCGCGAATGGTCAACCAGCACCTCACCGCCTCGGTAGCAGCTGCCGCACTAGGTCGGCGCTGATGGCGCTGAGCGTGGGAACGGAGATCTCGGGTTACCGCATCGAAGCCGTGCTGGGCTCCGGCGGCATGGGCACGGTGTACCGGGCCGCGCACCCCTCACTGCCGCGCAGCGACGCCCTGAAGATCCTGTCCGCCGAATTGTCGGCGACCCCCGACTTCCGGACCCGCTTCATCCGGGAAGCAGACCTGGCCGCCACGCTGGACCACCCCAACATCGTGGCCGTGTACAACCGCGGCGAAACCGACGAGGGCCAGCTGTGGATCGCGATGCAATACGTGCAAGGCAGCGACGCCGACAAGGAGGTCAGCGGCCGCGGCATGAACCCGGCCCGAGCGGTGCACATCATCGGTGAGGTCGCCAAGGCGCTGGACTACGCGCATCGCCGCAAGCTGCTGCACCGCGACGTCAAACCCGCCAACTTCCTGCTGGCCCCCAACGACGAGCGGGTCCTGCTTGCCGACTTCGGCATCGCCCGGGCCCTCGACGACGCGACCGGGCTGACCGCCACCGGAGTGGTGATGGCCAGCGTCGCATACGCCGCCCCCGAGTCGATGGCCGGCCTGCCTGTCGATCACCGCGCCGATATCTACTCGCTGGGCTGCTCGCTGTACCGGATGCTCACGGGCGCAACACCGTTCGCCGGCTCCGGCGGTTTGGCCGCGATCGCCGCGGCGCACGTTTCCCAACCCCCGCCGCGGCTCACCGACCGAAACCCGGCACTGCCCGCGGCCATTGACGACGTCATCGCCAAGGCGATGGCCAAGGAACCCGACCAGCGTTATCAGAGCGCCGGCGAGCTGGGCCGCGCGGCCGCCGACGCGCTCGACACCGACGTCACCAGCCCGGTGCGGCCGCAAGGCCTGCCCACCGCCCCCTGGTCCAGCCGCCCGCCGCAGCCGCCACCGACTCAACCGGCACCGGCCCCGCCGGCCCAGCCGCAGGGACCAGCCTGGCACGACGCCGGCAGCTACCCCAGCGGCCATTTCAGCGGCCCGCGCAGCCCCGGCGCCGGCGGCGGGTTTCCGCCGGCAGCACCGCCCGGCGCGCCCCTGCAATACACCCACCCCGGGGCCGGCGCGCCGGTTCGGCGTCGAAGCCGCGGACGCATCGCCGCCGTGATCGCCGCGCTGGTACTGGTGATCGCCGCGGCCACCGTGACCACCGTGCTGCTCACCGGCAACAACGATCACCCCTACCAGCCGCAGACGTTCACCCACGTGCACGGCACCACCACCGTCACCTCCGCACCGCGCGCGGTGGCCGCGCTGGGACCCGGTGACGGCGACGCGGTGCTGTCGCTGGGTATGCAGCCCGTTGCGATCGGCGCCCCCAACGGGGCGCTGCCCAGCTGGGAACAACAGGCCGTCACCGGGAGCCCCAAGATCCTCGGCTTCCCCGACACCGCCACGATCGCCGCCGCCAAACCAGACGTCATCATCATGACCGGCGACATCGACGACCCCACCTACACCAAACTCGCTGCGATCGCCCCCACCATCACCCGCCCCAAAGAGTCGGCGTCGGCGCCGTGGACATGGCAGGACCAGCTGCACTGGATCGCGCGCATCCTGGGCCGCGACAGCAAGGGTCAGGATCTGATCAACGCCGCCCGCACCGCACAAGACGACCTGCGCAGCCAGCACGGCTCGTTCCAGGGCAAGACCGTCGCGGCCGCCGGGGTGTCCGATAGCGGTATCACGTTGTCGCTCACGGAATCCAACGTCGCCGCCTACCTACAGGGCGTGGGTTTCCGCTACGAACCCACCCTGCAACCCAGCCCGGTCAACCCCGGTCCGACCCGGCCGGTGGCCACCGACTACGAGGTCGGTGACCTCAAAACCGACGTGCTGGTGGTGATGCGCACCGACAAGGCCGCCAAGGGCGGCGGGTATGGCGGGCTGCCCGACCAATTCAAAAGCTACGGCGGCACCATGGTCGTCGTTGACGACCCAAACATCCTTGCCGCCCTTGCCGACCCGGGCGGATATCTGGCCAACCAGTTCCTCAACTCCGCGTTCGTCAAGGCGCTGGCCCAGGAAATCCCGTAACGGGACGGCCCGACAGAAAGGTGAGCATGGCCGCGAACAGGAGCGCCTCAGCGGCGCTGACCGCGCTGCTGGCGGTGGTGGTCACCGGGTGCGCCACGGTGCTCGGCGGGACGCCGATCAAGGCCGCCCACGACATCAACGCCGAGGGGGCCGACCTGGCGGTGCTGGAGACCGGCAACTACCCGACCGCCCCCCGCGCGCCGAAGGGAGCCGCCGGCGACGACAAGTTCGGCACCGTCCTGGAGGGCCACCGGATGGCTGAGAACGTGGTGCTGCCCACCGACGTCGACACCGCGCTGACCGAACCGCTGGCCGTGAACATCGTCACGATGCAGCAGAACCACGGCATCTCCATCGAGTTGCCCGACCCGGCACAGGCGATCGTGACCGCCCACCACATGCTGGCCGGTTTCGCCACCGCTCGGCGCACCAAGGACTCGACCAAGAACCTCATCAACATGGTGCTGCGGTTCCCCGACCCCGCCGCGGCCGCCGACGCCGCGCAGCAACTGTCCCAGATCCCCCCCGCCTCCCCCAAGACGCCGTTCCCTGTACCGCGCTATCCGACCGCGATGAGCGGCGTGATGGACACCACCGACATCAACCCCCAGCAGGCCGTGGAGGCGTTCCTGCCACACGGCCCGTACCTGCTGTATGCGTGGTCGGCGTCGGCGCAGCGCCCCGACGACGACGCCGGGCTTATCGCGAACCTGTTCGACCGGCAGATCCCCACGATCGACGCGTTTAGCCCGACCCCCGCCGACCAGCTGGCAAACCTGCCGGTCGACCCGGTCAGCTTCCTGAACCGGGTGCTAGCCGCCGACAAGGACGCCCCGGGCAGCGTCGACTTCGGCGTATTCGCACCGAACGCAGAACTGCACTTCCAAGACGACCCGCTGCAGGCCAGGGGCGACTTCACCGCCGATGGCGTCGACGCGGTGGCCAGGCTGCGCACCACCGTGTACCGCGCCCGTGACGCCGCCGGCGCCCGACACCTGCTCGACTCAAGCGCCGCCACGGCGCAGGCCAAGCCGGGCGCCCAACCCACCGCGGGGGTCGACGGCTTGCCGTTCTCAAAATGCTTCGAGTTCACCCAGGCCGAGGAATCGAACACCCCCCGGTTCGGCTGCTTCGCCACCGCCGACCGCTACCACTTCGAGGCGTGGTCCCAGCAGGCGCGTGATGTGCGCCAGCAGATCGCCGCGCAGTACCTGATGCTGACCAGCTGACCGTTCGCCAGCAGGGACCGAGCGGGCCCTCGGATATAGCACTGCAACTGTCGAAGTGTTGCATCACGACGCGCCGACGGCAGCCTGACGCGGTCCGGTGTGGTGCTGGTCAGCGGCCATAGCGGTCGGCGGTCGGCGGGAAATACGGTGATCCGGTGTCACGGTCCGACGTAAGCTAGAACGCAGCAGGAAATGTGCGCGCAGCGAAACTGTAGCGGTAGTACGGGAAGGGCGGTTGTCATCGACACGCGCCAGGACCCCAGATCGACGCCGGCCCCGGAGCCGCCGGACCTGATCATCCGCTGCGGGGACGTCAGCTATGCCGCCCGCGCCGACGGCCGCGCCGTCACCATCGGACGCGAACCGCCGGCCCACCTGGTGGTCGACGACCCCCGCATCTCCCGCGCGCACCTGCGCGTGCAACCCGACAAGGGCGGCTGGGTTGCCGTCGACAACAGCCGCAACGGCACCTACGTCGACGGCACCCGCCAAGCCAGCTTCGTCATCGCCGACGGGATGACCGTCATGCTGGGCGAGACCGACGGCATCCCGGTGACGTTCGCCTTCGATGACGCCTCCGAGCGCACCGCGGCGCTCACCAGCGGCCCGATGATCAGCGACGAGGAGCGCACCCACTGGGTGCCCGAAGGAGAAACCGACGAGGGCATCGCTCGGGCCGGCACCGCCGTGGCGGCCCGCCGAGAACAACTCGGCATCGCCCAGCGCAGCCTGGCCCGCAACAAGATCATGAACGCCGGCGCCTTGATCGCCTTCGAAAAGGGACGCAGCTGGCCGCGCAAACAGACCTTGGCCAAGTTGGAGGACGTCCTGCAGTGGCCGCCCGGGATGATCAGCCGCATCCGCTACGGCGCCACATCCCCCTACGACGAGGCGACCGAGGCGCTATCCAACTCGATCCGGGCACCGCTGATGGCCCAGACCATAGAACTGGCGCTCAGCACCCTCGGCAGCACCATCGCCGCGCTGCCCGACCCGGCCGACACCGACTTCGGCCCGCGGGTGGGCGCGGTGCTCGCCGATCTGCGTCGGCTGGAAAGCATGGCCGCCAACGCCGCCCGCAGCGCCCGCGGCGCACCCGAGATCGCGATCGCGCTGTCCACCGTGCGAAAGCGCTACGACGAGCTGATGCTGCGCGCCGCGCGCTCGCCGAAAGCCACGCTCGGGCAACGGCTTTACGCCGCACGGCGTCGAGCCGAGCTGACCGTCGAAGAAGTCGCCAACGCCACCGGGTTGTCGGTGGCGTTGATCACCGGGGCCGAAGCCGACGGCCCGATCGGCCCGAGTACGGCCGCCACCCTGGAATCCTTCATCGGCATGCTCGCCGCACGGTAAGCCATCTAGCCGCGAGAGGCAGACGACCGCCGGCCGGGCTCAGCGCCCGGCCGGCGGATTGTGCAGCACGTGTCACGTGCCGCTGACCTTGGAAACGCAGGCGTACACGGTCTCGGACGGACTCACCAAGACCGCGCCCGGGCAGGCGTCTTCGCGTGCGGCGATCTGGTCGACGCGGTACACGTCGGCGCGGTTCTCGCAGGCTGCGCGGAAGATCCTGATGAGGTCAAGGCCCGGCCGGGTCGGGTCCGGTGCCAGCTTCTGGACCTCGACGCAGTCGCCGACCTGCAGGTCCTCGACGTGCACCGTGCCCGGCGTGGCAGGCGGCGCGGGGACGGCCGGGGGGATCGTCCGGGGTGACTGGCGCGGCCGGGTGGTCGTCGGCGGACTCGTTTCCGTCGTGGTCGGCGCGGTCGTTGTGGTCGTTGTGGCGGTCGTTGTGGCGGTCGTCGACGGCGAGGTGTCGCCGGTGGAGGCCGTGGCCGCCATGACGATCAGCGCCATCACCGCAACCACACTGACGATGTACGACAACGTGAGCCCCACCATCGCACGGTCGTGCCCGGCCTGGCCGCGGTACCGGATCTGCGAGAGCGCCACATGTCCGAGCACAATCCCGACCGGAGCGAACACGAAGGCGAACACCACCGACAGCGTCGCCAGGGGGCTCACCGCGGCCGGGGCCCGACCGTACGGGGACGGCGGCACACCGTAGCCCGCGGGCGGGAATCCGTTGCCTGCGGGCGGGAATCCGTTGCCGGGCAACGTCGGATGCACCAGGGGGTCCGCCGGGGGAACTCTCGGAGGCACGCCCGCCCGTGGAGGCGCGCCGACCGTCGGCGGCGCGGCTACCCTCGGCGGTCGGTAGCGCGGCGCGGGCAGCGTCGTGGCGTTTGCGGGATATCCATCTCCGCTCATCGGGTCCTCCTGAAGCGGTTTGAGATCGGTTCGTATGCAATGGGTTCCGGAGTGTTCATTGCGAGGCCTGACGTGCGCCATGGTCGGCCAGCGACTGCATCTGCCGCAGCGCGGTGGTGCGGGTGCGACCCGACTCGGGCACGAATACGCCCGCCCAGATGCCCTGCACGCCGGGGAGCTCGCAGGCCTCCCGGGCGCAATCCCAACGGCGCGGGCACGCCCGGCACAGCGCTTTGGCTTCCTCGTCGACCTCGGTCGCCGACGCCCACCGGTCCGGGTCCTGCGCGCAGGCAATCAGCAGCGCGTCGGATTTGGTCAACGCGGTCATCGTGGCTGTCCTTTCGTGCTGGCCCCAGTGGCGGCCGACTGCTGCAACGCTAACACATTAAACCGTAGCAGTGCAACGCTAAAAGAACAGCGACCGGCCGGTGAGGGAACTAAAGAGCAGAAACGTCACTGACGTCGTGTTATGACGGCCGATGTGGACGTAGTGACATGGCACTTATCTGTTGCGAGGTCGCTCCTGCGCGGATCATCGCGGGGTATAACCGTAGCGGTGAACCGGTGCACGCTCCGGGAATCCGCGACGTGTTCACAAACACCGGCGCGGGATTGCCCGGCGGCGATGGCGCCGCCGACGTCATCGGTGGGCCATCGGTGCGACTTCGGTGCGCCATCAATCGAAGGATCAACGGCGCGTCGTTAGCCCGTGGGCGTCTGCTGTACTACCCAGATGAGCCCGACACCGTCCCGTCACCCGCGTTGGGCGATACAGCTGCGCGCAGCCGGGGCGTTGATCGGGGCATGCGCGGTCATCGCGGCCTGCAGCACCGCGATCACGGGCAACCCGATCCCGGCCGGCAACCCGGCGCCAGTCACCACTGCCCCGAGCGCCACCACGTCGGTGGTGCCCGCGTCGGCGATCACCGGGAAGCTGCTCACGCGTAACGAACTCGCCGAAATCATCGGCGACACCGACCTGAAAGAGACCGCCACCTACACCACGCCCGCGTACATCACCGACGGCGTCGACCCACCTGAATGCGGTGAGCGGGTGCTGGTGAACAACACCTTTTCCTACTACAGCAACGATCGGGCGGCGATGGACGGCAACGGCAACACCGGCGCCGGTGGCAAGCTCGCCGCGCAAGTGGTCTCCATCTGGGCTTCGGCCAAGAGCGCCAAGCAGATGCTGTCGATAAGCGGCGAAGACTGGCGATCGTGCAAGGACGGGCAGCCGTTCACGCTCGTCAGCGCCAACACCGCCCAACAGTGGACGGCGGGCCTGATGACGATCACCGACCTGCGGATCACCTCCACCGCGCAGCGCCAGCAGCCGACGCCACGCACCTGCTCGCACGTGCTGGCCGCCCAGGTCAACGTGGTCGCCGAAGCGAGCGTGTGTGCCGGCGACGGCGACACCAACGGCCAGGCCAACCAGATCGCCGACAAGATCCTGGCCAAGTTCGCCCGTTGACGTCGCCGCGACGTCTCGTGGAACTAGTGGAACGTCACCTCGGGCGGCGACTGCTCGACGTCGGCGGTGCCGGACAGAAACACATGCGTCGTACCGGACCTGGTGCCGCCGGTGCGCGTCTGGGCGCTCAGCGGAATCCGGACATCGCCGGAGAACAACGCCTGCACGCGGTACTGGTCGAACATATCGACCTTGACCTGGCTGATGTCGGCCGACCCCCACACCGCGCTGCCGTCGATCAGCGTGGAGTCGGTCATCTCAAAGGGGCAGCCCGGCGGGTCCAGCGACGACGACTTCTGGCATTGCGCCAACGCGTTCGACACCGCGGTCAGGATCGCCTGGGTGCCTTCGTCACTGAGCACGATCTGCACGCCGCTGAGGAACACCGACCCCCCGTAGGTGGTGAGCGAGTCCAGCAGCATCGGTTTTGCGGTCACCGACAGGTTCGGGTCGCTGCTGCCGACGTCAATCCAGCCGGGGAACACGTAGAGCGTGCCGTCGGCGGGCTTGCCGAAGATCGTCACCGTCTTCAACGAGTGGTTGATGTCGGCGCCCGCGGTCTGGGTGTCTATCTTGATGGCCGAGTGGTCGATCTTCCAGCCGCCGCCCTTGCGTGTCACGGTCATCGTGACATCCGATGTCTGATCGCCGAATTTCGCCGACACGTGGACCTCGGCGAAGCTGATGCCGCTGTGCGTCGAGCTGTCGTCGAGGATCTGGATGCTGGTGATCGGCCACTTGTCGATCTGCCGCTTGAGCACCTCGTCAGTGAGGAGCTCCGTCGACGCGGGCTGGTCGGTGCTGTAGGACAAGGCTGACTTCGCGTCGCCGCGGGCCAGGGCCTGCAGGTAGCCCCTGACCGCGTCCCCGGCCGTACCGTGCGCGCCGCCAGTGATGTTGACCACCGCGATCACTGCCACGCAGATCACCGTGGCCACGGCTACCACGATCAGCGTAATGATCAGCGGCGCACGGCTTTTGCGGCGCGGGGGGCCAAACGGCGGCACCATCGGCTGGCCCGCAGGCACAGCGGGCCGCCAGAGAACCGGAGCGGGCATGGTGGGCGCACTGTCGAACGATGCCTGGCCGTCCATCGTCGGAACTGCCAGGTCGCCGACGACATTCGAGACCGTGCCGTAGCCGCCGTCGGTCGTGCCGTTGTAACCGGCCCCCGCGCCAATCCAATTCGTCACCAGAGTCTCCTCGCGAGTGCGCAGCGCCGGCCGGCGCGGTCGTCGTCGGCCGCGGGCGTGCGCTGCGAGCTGATCGTGGGCACCAAGCACATGGCGAGGCGCCAGAAGAAAATCGTAAGCAGGTCGCGGGGATGGTCTTGACACGAATATTTCGGCCACCGCCACGCGATCCAGGTCGGCGGCACGGCGCCCACGGCGAAAGCGTGCCGATCGCCACCGACAGCGGGGCCGCAGAGCATGCCCGCGGATTGCATCGGCCGATAACCGGCACCGACATCGCGCATGACACCTGGGTCAAGGAGGTTCTGGCGCCCTTGGGTCTGCCCGCCCATGTTCAGCAACACGTCGCCACGATGGCCTGGCTGCACCGCGAAGGCCGATACGACCGGGCCACCGACGATGTTGAGAAACTTACGGGCAAAAAGGCTTTGACGGTTGGGCAGTACATAAGCGAGCACCCTGAACTGTTCAGGCGACTGGCCGGCGGCCGGTCAGAAGCCATAGGCTCGGTTTGCAGCTACGTACGCTCCGCGGGCGGCGTGGAGTCGTTTTCGGGTAACTCGGCCTGGGGCGTCGGCCGGGGGCTGCTCTCGTGGGCGAGCTGGGTCGGTGATCCGGCCAGCGATGATAGCGGCGCGCCCGACAGCGCGCTGCCCGGCGACATCGCTCCCTGGCTAGCCACGGCGGCCACCCCGTGCGTGACCGCAGACCGGCCACCGCCTAGCCCGCCCATGCCCGACATCACCGGCCGCCGCCGGTCCACCCGGCACCGGGCATCGGCCGTGATCCCCGCGCCGCGCTGGGCCGCCCCCGAACCCATCGCCCTCGACCCGCGCGCCGTGCACGTCCCCGACAGCGCCGCCAGCGACGAGCGCACCATCTCGCTGACCCACCCCAGCCGTTGGGCCGGCCCGGCATGTGACGAGGCGAGCCCGACGCGGCGCGCCGCCGCGCTCGCCGACTACGCGGTGCATCTCGCCGGCCGGCCCGACCTGATCGAGCGGGCCCGAATCGAACTGGCCGGCCACGACCTCGCCTGCGCGTGCGCACCCGGTGTGCCGTGTCACCGCGACATCCTGCTCGACGTCGCCCAACCGCCCGCCGACCCGTACCGCGGTGGCCACGGCCTCGCGGTGACCCTGCCCCGGCCGTGGGGGTCGCTGATAGTGCTGCCAGAAACCATGTCGGGCACGATGATCCACACCCGAAGCTGGTGCACCGACTACCGCGGCGCGTTGTGCGTCATCGCATCGCGGCGCATCGACGAGCACGGTGTCGCCGCCGCGGCCGCGGCCGGCTTCGACGCCGCATGGCACGCTCGTCAGCGCGGCCGGCTTGGGGTCGGGGTCCTCGTCGACGTGCATCGCGCCGCGCCCGGCTGCTGCGCATCGCGCACCCGCCCGCACCCGCGGGCCCGCACCGGGCTCTACCACTGGGTGTGGGCGCACGGCGCCCGGCTGGCCCGACCGGTCATCGGCCCCGGATTCCTGGGCCTGCGCCCGGTGGCGTGGTCGGTGCTCATCGGCGCTGACCGCACCACCTGCGGATGAACCTCAGCCGATCTCAGCGGCTTTGGGCACCACCTCGTCGCCGAGGCGGCGGATGAACCCGACCGGGTCCGGACTGCCCGGCAGCGGACCGACATTGATCAAGTCGACGCCCAGTGCGGCGTAGCTCTCCATTGTCTTGACGTGGCCGTCGAGGTCCTCGAACGGATCCCCGAGCAGGGCCGCGGTCTTGCGGATCTGGCTGGGGTCTCGGCCCACGGTATCGCAGTGCCGGTACAGCACATCGATCTTGTGCTCGAGCTCGTCGACGGTCTGGGCCGTGCTGTTCCACACGTCGGCGTACTGCGCAACCAGGCGCAGCGTCTTCTTCTCTCCCCCGCCGCCGATCAGGATCGGCGGACGCCGAAGCGGTTGCGGCGCACAGATCGTCTCGGCCAGCCGGTAGTGCTTGCCGTCGTAGGCTCCGTCGTTGTCGCTCCACATCTGTTGGCAGATCTGGATCGTCTCCTCAAGCATCTCGAACCGTTCGCGCAGCGGTGGGTAGGGGATGCCGAGGCCGACATGTTCGCGCTCATACCACGCCGCGCCGATACCGAACATCGACCGGCCTCCCGAGAGCACGTCCAGCGTGGTGACGATCTTGGCCAGCACCCCGGGATGGCGGTACGTGACACCGGTGACCAGCGCGGTCAGCGTGATCTTTTGGGTCTGGCCCGCGAGGAACCCCAGCGACGTGTAGCACTCGAGGAACGGATCCTCGGCACGACCGACGGCCTCCATCTGGAAGAAGTGGTCGGCCAGGGTGAACATCGTCATGCCGCCGTCCTCAGTGGCCTTGGCCGCGCCCGCCAGCGTCGGCCCCAGATCGGCTGGGCCGTCGGGCAGGAAGTCGATGAAGTGCACGCCTAATTCCATTGTTCTGATTGTCCTTTCATTAATCCGTCAGTCGTTGCAGCAGCGACAGCGCCTCGACGATGACGCGGCGCTCCCGCTCGGAGAACTGGTCCTGCAGCGAGCGGGCCAGCCATTCCTCACGGGCCCTGCGGTCGCTTTCTGCGCGTTCGCGCCCCGCCTCGGTCAGGGTGAGCACCTGACGCCGGCCGTCGTCGGGATCGGGCGCGCGCCGAATCAAGCCGTGGCCGTCGAGGGCGGCCACGATGGTGGCCATCGACTGCGGCCTGATCCGTTCGGCCCCGGCCAGCGCGCTGGTTGAGGAGGCGCCGTCCTTCCACAGCGTGATGAGCACCGCGGTCTGCGACGGTGTGAGGTCCTCGCCGGTCGCGAAGTCTTTCAGCAGGCGCCGCAGCCGGCTGAACACCACCCGCAGCTCCTGCGCTGCCCGAGCCGCGGATTCACTGATCGCCTCCACACCACCACGATAGAACATACAGTTCAGACTGAACAGTTTGAACTGACTAACTCTCAGCCGATTCACACCAGAGGCCGAACGAGTCCCAACCCGCCGCAACGGATTTCGGGTAGTCTGGACCGCGGGCCCGCGCATCGTCGCCGGCACACCCGGCCACTCCCACCGGGCAGTCGGTGTCCGCGTGCATTCAGCGCCACCACCATCGCGCCCAACATCATTCGTCACCGATGAAAGTTGGAAACCGTGGACACGAGGCTGCGGCGCGCCGCGATCTTCGACGATCTGGACCCGGCCGCGGCCAAAGTGCTGGCGCGGCGTCTCAACAGGGTGAGTTTCAGCCGAGGCCACGCGGTGTTTTCTGAAGGCGAACCCGGCGAGACGCTCTACATCATCACGTCGGGCCACATCACCATCGCCCGCCGCTGCCGCGGCGCCCCGACACTGACCGCCGTCCTCGGGGCGCCCGACATGTTCGGCGAGCTCGCGGTGTTCGACCCAGGGCCCCGCGGATCCAGCGCGACGGCGTTGACCGACGTGAAGGCGGTGTCGCTGAGCCGGACCGCGATGCGCGGGTGGATCGCCGAACACCCCGGCGCCGTTGACACGCTGCTGGCCATGTTGGCCCGGCGGCAGCGGCGCACCACCGACGAGTTGTGCGAACTGCTGCACCCCGACCTCACCGCCCGGGTGGCCAGACGGCTGGTGGATCTGGCCGAGCGATTCGGGACCCGTGATCGCGACGGTATCCGGGTGACGCCGCCGCTCACCCACACCGACCTGGCCCAGCTTGCCGGAGCGAGCCGCCCGCTGGTGCACCGCGTCCTGGACGACTTCACCGAGCGCGGCTGGATCCGCATGGGCGATCGCGGCCTGCTTGTCGTCGACGCCGCGAGCCTGGCCCGCCGGGCCGAACACCCGCTGGCGATTCGCTGACGAAACACCGCCAGTCCTAACCGGTTTCAGCGGTTCTTTAGCTTGGCCGCCGGCCCCTGGAGCCGCACACGATGACTGCCGTAAGTTGATCGGACTCTTGTGGAAATCTAATCTCCATTATTGGGCCGACCGTGCTGAACGGCAGGTTGCGCCTAACCTGTTTGAAGACAGGCGCCGACGTAAGATCAGACGATGGCCAGGCAGCGAAAGAACGGCGCGGC
>Ga0209006_10003471_pt1 | contig 14330 bp, 18 predicted proteins | sample JacPin_JW_Ref_O2_FD_188567 | JGI IMG/M metagenome (GOLD analysis project Ga0209006, IMG submission 188567) | Forest soil microbial communities from Algoma, Ontario, Canada - Jack Pine, Ontario site 1_JW_Ref_O2 (SPAdes) (version 2) | ecosystem: Environmental > Terrestrial > Soil > Boreal... | reverse complement strand
AACGATAGCGGAAGTCGCACCCCTAATGACGTGGTAATTTGTGACAATGCTCCCATTCTTGCTCACAAGAAAACCGCTGCCCTGGCCAACCGGGTTGCCGTCTTTGTCCGACGTGAGGATTGACACGATCTCACCGTTCGAATTTTTCGCAATAGTGGGTATGTCTTTTGGGGATGGTGGCGACTGTGCGGCAACAGCACTGGCGACGAGAATAATCACGAAAAGAAGTTTCATTCGCTCAATGTCCTCGGTACGTCCCTATCTTGGTAGCTAATCTATCCCTTGTTCGGCCAAACGCACAAGCATGGCCTGACGGGATGGCCTAATGAGCGGGAGTAGATTGAAGTTCACAAGTGAATTGCAAATTCGGGACTACGTAATCCCGCACACGCTGCGGGAAACCTTCCCTTCCCCTTTTAGGCTTTTGCAGTTGTCATTTCCGAACCATAACGCCGAAATTTTGAGTTCGCGCAGAAGATCGAGATACGCCGGCGACGGACGAGAAATTGTCAATACTGCAAGGTCGGTCGTGGCTCGATGAGATAAGTACCGACGATAGTCGTAGAGTTGTCCGACCGCGATGCGAAGGGCCCCTTTGTCGGGATCGGGTTTCAATTCAACCAAAAGATCACGACCTTTCCCGTCGTAGTTCTCGACTAGGACATCGTAGAGACAGTCAGAATTATTTCCCCGCATAAGTTTGTATCGCGCCCACAGACGCGTTAGAGCATTCGTCATCTTGTTGTGGCGATGCCGATAAGAAACGGTTCGGGCTTTCATGGCAGCTTTAATTTCGGATTCGTCAAACTGAGGCAAACTCGTTCCGCTTCCCCGTATAATCTTGGTCTTCCTGTTCAGATCCACACCACTAAATGGGTCACTGTGTATAAGCGCCTGAAATCTCTTCTTCGAAATCTCGTAAATAGCCTGCCGCCCGAGCATGGAGACGACGGGTATTCCGCGAGGTTCTCGCTCCCAACGAACGCCCAAATGATTCGAATAAGGATCGTCGGGAACCGCTTGCGCGTTCTTGTTAAGCTCGTAATAAGCTTCACGGGTCACGGTGCCGATTGCTGCGATCTTGCGGCGGCCTTGACTAACGACAATCGTGTGACCAACCTTGATCTCATGGTAAAAATTCCAAAGTGAGCGAAAAGTGTAATTCTTGGAAAGCGGACTATCTTTCCGATACTCGCGGTCGATCCGCTTCCTAAGCCGTTTTTCATTGAGCGAGGAGATGTCGCCAACATGCTTATAGCCCATTGATATGATGTTGTTCGCGAGATCATATTTCCAAGCCTTCTTCCAACGTTTCGCGTGTTGGGGCGCTATAACCCAATAGCGATTCATCGATTCCCCCTTCAATGTACGGTTAAGACAATCCGATGTTAATATGCGCTCGACTATCAGCGCTACGAAGTTTGGATATCCAAGTTTCGGACTCAACAAATGACTTGGCGATTCAGAAAATCATTTACAGTTCTACCGGGCATTCGTCTGAATTTGACGAGGCGCGGATTGAGCGCGACAAGGCAGAAGCGTCCCGTCATGTTGATTTACTTGGTCCGCCTTGCTCCCGTTCGCCACCTTCAAACTTCCTGTCAAAGAGCCGGAGGCATAGTCTGTCTAACACTTCGCGAAATTTCTTGTCGATATCGTCTCCCGAAATTCGATTAATTTTGTTTTTCTCCAAGAATTCTCTTAAAAGATCAGTGAACGTGAAGAGGCGGTTCGGTCCTGGATCTCCTCGCTTCGCGGCGTCTAACAAACAATTCCCGAGCGTAAAGGATCCCGCCTTGACATAACTGCTAAGGCGCTCGACGTCCTCTACGTGTAATACCAACAAGCCCATCACCACTAATCTGCGATCCAGTGCCTGCTTCCGCATCGAATCCCTGAAAGTTTTCGCAAGCCACGGAAGTGTAAAAAACGAGCTGACAAAAGTTTCTTGAACCACGAGAACAGGTATGACTATGTCTATCGTTGAAATATCGACGCCTTCTAGTTGGCGGCGAATTTTAGTATCGCGGGCGAAGACCTGACCGATCTTTCTTGTGAGTTGCTCGATTCCAGCATGCGGATCGGTACCAAACTTCTTATTGAGACTCGTCTCGAATTCGGTTAGGTTTTCGGCGTACTTGGCATTGTTGGGAAGAAATCCGCCCTTACACTCCAAAACTGCGCAAAGCCGCCCAGACAATAATATGCCGTCGAATGCTTCGTGCTGATATTTCTTTCCCGTAAACTCCGGACATGTTGCGTACCTCTCCTTCGCAGGGTCCACCGCTGATTTGAGAGTTTGATTGACATATGTTTCGAATAATTTGCCCCACGTATCGAACGCGTTCTTGCGATCGTCACCCTGCAAATTATTTGCGATAGTCCAGAACAGCCCGATTTCCAATTTTTCTTGCACGAAACCCGGATTGACGCAAACAACATTCCCTGTATCCAACAGAAGGAAGGGTTTCATGCGAAAGGCCGTGAAATCCTGCTGAGGCACAAGTTCGCTTGGGGCAGACAGTACCTTCGCACACTCATCAAGCGTGCTCGATTCCATCTCCCAGAATTTTTGGTTTTGTTCTTGCGGAACTGCAACGCCGAAAATAGTATTCGGGTTTATGATGGAAAGAGCAGGATTTTCTATAAGATCTTTCGGCTTTCTGGATAAGAAGTTCGCTAGAGTCCCAAGCGTGAGATCGACATAAGAATCCAATGATATGCTCGTCTGCTCCTTGAGCTTGCTGCTCAAGTCGATCGAAGTTGGCGTGTGTTTAAGAATTTCACCAAATATGGTTTCGCTCCGCGCAACAGCATTGGGAACGGGAGGCGGATTGTTAATGTCGAATCCAGCGCCCATCTGCAACTGAGCACGGAGATATCGTTTTAGGGACTGAGTTTTACGAGCATCGGCGATCTTGCCTCGCATGCTGACGCTAAGTAGTAGATCGCTGGTCTTCAACATGCAACGGCCGAGTTCGAACCGTGCTTTCTGGTCTTTATCTGGTTCGATCCCTCCAACTGAACGGCCGTGGATGACAGTCCACTTCAATAAGGTGAGTATTTGCTGCAAATGAAATGCTCGTCGAAAGCTTAATCGGTCAGTTGGAAATTTCTCTTTCGCTCGATTCAATACGTCATCGTCCCAGAAATTTGCGACAAGGAAACTCTGAAGGTAAATCGTTTCTTCTGTATTTCTGCGAGCCTGGTCAAGGAACAACTGAATTCCGAGTCGAGATAGTAGAACGGCGGTCGATTGACGATTAAAGCGTTGAATAACTTCAAGGACTTCATTTTCTTTAGGAATCACACCGAACAAATCTTTCCATGTCAGATACACGACTGCCCAATCTTCCATTTATGTCCTCTCGAAGGATGGACAATGACCGAGTGTGGATGATACCACCGGGGTAATTAATCGATGGGTGATCCGCTAAACCTCAGATATTTACCCGGAGTTGCCTAGCTTGTCTGGGCCCAGCTCTAAGCGCCTTCAGTCCTTTTTTCGGCGCTCCAACGGAGGATCATGCTTGCAATAATGCCCGTGCAGTCAATTTGGCGTAGGGCGACGCCTTCTCTTCTTCGGCCATCTTCGCAGCTTTATGCTTGAGTTCGAGATAGTTTTTTCTTTCCTGATTGAAAGCCCGCTGCCGTTCGATAATCTCTTCGTCACTGAGGGAATAAACGATTTGACGATACGTGGTGTTGGGTCCGTATCCCTTCGTCAACTGCTTGCGAATGAAGTCGGCCATGTGCCGGTTGGGCTTGTTTTCATTCAGCTTTGTCGTTTCTTCGATGGTCATAAAGCCTTCCGAAGGTGATGCGTAAGTGGTTTCGTCCATATTGATCTCCTCGATTAATTTAAGATTCGAATCGCGACTACTCCATTCGCTCCGACAATTTCCACGGCCATGAAACCTCTGGCCTTCAGACTTTCTCTTGCGCGAACGTGGTCACGATCACTTTCGAATAGCTGGCCCATCGCGGAATCTACTTCGGGTTGCGACATGTCTGCTTGAACAGGAGTTACGACCCAGGTTGTGCCCTGCGCTGCAAAGAAAGCCTCTACATCGCCCGTTTGTTCTAGGGTGTCGTTCACTGCCACCGCGAATTGCCGGCGAGCCGTGTCGGCTCGATCTGCGCGAACTCAAATTGCACCGGTCAACGGAATTGATACTGCCAGTGCCGCAAAAATCTTTTTCATCGGATCACCTCGAACGAAGAAGAACCCGCCCAACCAACTACTCCGGATGCCGTTCTCACTCTCACAAACATGTTGTTGTCCTCCAACAGCGTGACGGTTTCCCCTTCTTTGACGTCGCCACATTTCAAACTGCCGTATTCCTGTGTGGTTAAATCCGTGGCGTAAGTTGCCTTCAAATGAGTTGCCCTGCTGGGTGCTCGTGCAAGGTCGATTGTCGGTTTTGGAGTTAGACAAGAAAATGTAGGAAGCTTCGCCTGTAGGATGGCGCAAGCTGATGGCGAAAGAGGCGTGAGCGGCACAGATTTAACGTCTTTTCCTACGACTGGAAGACTGCAAGAGACTTCGGCTGACTGAGGGAAATTCTCGTTAGTATCGACAATTGTGATTAGTAATTTATCGCCGCACACTTCTTTTTGAAGCGAATTCAATTCCGCCCAACGATCAGCTTTGGCTTTTTCTCCCGCCGCTTTTTGTTCTTTATACTGCGCAAGCTGTTCTGCCGCGTACTTGTCTGCCTCGACTTTCTGTTTATGCTCATCCCATTTAATCCAGGCATATCCCACGACGCCTAAAACAATGCAGACAATCACGGCTCTTTTCGTGTACTTCCAGACTTGCGGCCACACATGGTTGCGATCAATGATGTACAGAATCATCGCCAGCACTATCGCAACGCCCAAGATGCTCATATAGTTGTCTCCTCCGGGCGCATGATAACGTCTGAATCAGGTTGTTGCCTCATCAATGTTTTAATTTCGGAAAACGGAATGCAGTTCCCGCCGTGAGATTGAGCCCACGAACCCGGAGGCAAACAACTGTCTTGTGATTGAGGTATGGGAATAACTGTGGGGGAAACTTCTTTTTGATTCAGCGTTCCGAAGAAGCCGATCAGGAAAGCAAAAATCAGTGCGAGGGCTTGACGGATTGAACCGGGTTGTGGGAAATACTTGCAGCCATTCATGCGACTATGCCTCGCGTGTGTGGTTAGGAGCGGTACCGGGTTCGCGCCCGGTATCGTTCCGCTTTTACTTTTCTAAACTTGCAATAATCAAATCTCGTGTATAGGCCGATGCTGAGCCGGTCCCGATCTTTTCTCGTAGCTTTTGATTCTCTTCGGCGTTCAACAAAACCACTATGCGGATGTTCCGGTCCTTGCTCGGCCGGCCTTTGTTCTCGCGCCTCTTATCTTCTTTCTTCATCTCAATTACCCTTTTACCATACATGGGCTTACTTTGTCAAGTATTATATCAGGCTTCCTCGATGCCGATCCAATGAAATGCAAAACATTAAACTGATTTGGGGAATCCTATTGGAGAGTCTCACTTTTTTCTTGTGTGCTCTGCCTGAACGCCGGAGAAACAATATTTCTCGACTCCCTTCCTTGCATCGGGAAGGGGAAATTGTGAGAATCCTCCCCGCTCCGTGCATCGCCGCTCGTTTTCGGCCTATAAAACTGGGCAAGAAATTCTTATGAACTGAAAAAACATTTTCAAGAATGGATTTCGAGTTCTTCGCCTCCATTCGCCCGCGAACCTCCAGCGAAAATATGCTGGCATTGAAATTGCAGAGGAATTCCATTTTCAATTCCCTTTTCCCTCATCCATCTTCGATATTTCGCGCAGTAGTTCGCTTCGATCTGTCAGTGTTTCGTATTTTGAGGCCTCGCGTAGCTTGCGGTATGCCACGTCTTCAGCATCCTTGAATGCTCCGGCCAGTCGAGGACGTGCGCGACGATCTAAGACGATAGGAAACCTCGCAGCCAAGCTCACATAGCTAGCGGAGGCCGCCATTAGCGGATTCCTTTCGCGGTTCTGAAGAGGCCATGTAAGCCTAAAATCAAAAGCTGCTAGCGTGAAATGCATAGACACTTATCCTTTACGCGGACACTTAGCCCGCGTGAGCGTGCGAACACAAAGGCTCGATACACGCAAGGCGGCCTCGCGTTGCACACGCGTACTTCGTTCTATAGGCGCAGTAGGCCTAGTGTTTGGGCCTAGTCAATTAGACTGCGCTGGAATTCGCCGAGAGTGACTCGACGAAGGCCGCCGGAGTCTATTCCGCTGTTACATCCTCACGATTCAGCCAAACCATTTTGGAAATAGGAAACAACACCAACACTTTGTTTTTAGTTAGCCTCCGAATCGTCCCGGAAATTGGCGCGTGCGGATGCTGCAACCTCTTAACGAGTTTTACTGACTGGCCTACTCGCATTCGTTAGGCCTCCTCGTCTTCGTCCGGATAGTTTTCCTCCAGATACTTTTGGGCCTCTTCCGCAGTGTCGAAGACTGCCCATTCCGTGCAGTCAAGATAACCAGGGGCACTCAACCTAGCGCCATGTCCTTTGATCAATTCCCAAGACACGGGAATACCTTCGCAATAATCCTTTAACCCGTCTGAGTCTGCGGGCTCTTGTTTGCCTACTAAATCCGCGTCAACGAATTCCGTACCTTGTGAGGTCTCGACGCGATACCACGAACACTTACGGGTGATCTGTCTTTCCATGAATGCCATTTTTTAGAACCTCCTATTAGCCTCTTCAGCATCCGCTTGACGGTTCAGCATCCGCTTGACGGTTCAATTAACCGATTATTCGCAATCTCCGGACATCCAAACCGTAGGCATTGTTGACAAAAATTTCCACGATCTGATACTTGCCCTCGTTCTTTGCAATCCATTTGTCTTTTGCTTCTTTGGTTTTGAATATCTTTGTAACCCACATTGTCGTATCTCCTGTTTGCGGCCTCTTCAGCATCCGCATTACGGATGGACACAGCGCAAAACTCTGCGCTATGTTTCGGCCTTTAGACATCAGCCGATTGACAGGCCTCTAGTGCTGGCGCAATGCGTTCCCACTCGTCGCGTGCGATTAAATGGCAACCCGCTTTGATCTGCCCGTCTGCCTCTATGCGTTCGATCTTGTACGGGCCTACGGGACAGGTATGTCCGTTGGATTGCCATGCATCGCCGCGTGAAACGACTGCGCGGACTAAGGACAAAGCTCGCTTGGCGTGTGCGACTGGTACGCGTGCGCCTTTCGAGGTTTCTACCTCATCGCCGACTATGCGCAGCATTGTGGGTGCGCTGTATCCAAGAGAAGTGTTGAGATAAACAGATTCACCTCTGCGCCATGCCGCGATTGTTTCGGCTAAACGCAATTCGCGTTCCGCGTTTTCTTTCTTCGTTTTTTCCGATTCGATACGGACGCGGGCTTTCTCTTTGGCCTTGATTACGTCTAATTCTTTGGAGTCAAGAGCAGGAATCGCGGATAGTGGCTTGTTGCGGAGGCCAAAAAACTTCACGTACTCGTTGCGATCTGCCCGCAAAGCAATCGCGGAACCATGCGAGTACTCTTTTTGCCAAGACGAACGGGCTCGAATCGCTTTCAGTAATGCGGATTCAATTCGCTTTTCATAGTCCGCAACGTTCGCTTTGTGGGTGTCCTTACTGGGATTTAAATTCGGAACGTTGAAAACCATTACACTATCCGGAATTGCTCTGCGGACGGCTGATTGTTGACGGGCTGTAGTTACACTGTAGCTTGCGGTATTGAATAGAATCGCATCCCCGCGTTTCGTTTCGACGTGTCGCGCTATTTCGAAGTGTGAACCATAGGAAAAAATGGAAGCTTGCTGAAAGTAGAGATTACCGCACGAATTTCGTGCGTTGCCTTGCGACCTCCAAGAGTGCATCCAAAGATGCGGTATTTCGTCTGTAGGGAAAACTTCTTTCTTTCGCTTACTCATTGTGTGTGCCTCACAATTTGAATTTTTATTGCCCGCGAATTCGCGTTCGCGGTCTGCTTTGCAAAACTTACTTAGCCCATTCCGTGATTAAGCAAGCATCGCCTTTACGATCTTTCGACAGACGCTCGGCCTCTACGCCTTCGGTGTCGTAGTCATAGACAGTGACGCGGACATCGGCCGGAAATTGAATGTTGTGGATAACTCCGCCTTCCATGAAGACATTTACTTGCGAAACTGCTTTGACCGTGTTTTCCGGCCTGTTCGTGTGGTTGAAGATGTCGGCTACGCGTTGCGCTTCGCGACGTGTCGCATGGGAAACTACGATTGATTTACCCGAGGGCGTGATAACCCAAAACTTCCCGTCTTGCTTCTTGACGGTGTAGCCTTTCGAACGTGCGGCCTTTTCCTTTGGGCCTATCGTGTAATCTGCTTTGACATCTGAATAGATATCAATGGCTGTGACGCTCAGCGATTTAACTTTGAGCTTCTTTTGTGCCCATGTTTCCGCGTTCGCTAGAGCTTGTTTATCGGACACTCTCTTGTCTGTCCGCACGTCAATTGTGATTCCACGGCCTACGGGTATTTCGGTTGCGAAGTATCTGCGAGTGATAATCATTGCTAACGACCTCCGTTATTGATTTTCGAATCGCAAGCCAGAGCGTGAAGGATGCATTCGCCTAGTTCGCGTGCTGCCGTTGCGTAATTCAGGCCGGTTTTAACCTGGACGCCATACCGGACTGTAAAGAGGTCATCTCTCGTTTGAGTCAGGGATATAGGAAACGCGAGGTCATTCAATTCGAAGGCCACGGGCTTACGTGGCCCGGATTGACTCGCGGGCTTTAGTTGTTCGCGTAAGGGCTTGTGTGCGTCGAGTGTCATTAGTTTCGCTCCTGGCTCTGAAATTCGGCCTCTTGCTCGCTTTCGAATTCGGCTGCGCGAGTCGCACAGTCTGGGCAGCAATAATCCAATCCGTCCCAGTCGTTCGCGTGGTAGCGGTTTCGATCTGGTAGGGGTTTGGAGCATCCCGCACACTTTTCGAGTGATTCCCAGTAGAGCTTTGCCCATGCTCTAGCGTGCTGGAATGTATCGGCTGAAAATGGGAGGGTCATTCCCAAAGTAGAGCCCACACCTATTGACACTTTGTCGCGTGAGTCTTTGCGCCAAGAACGGACTATCTCTATTGCGGTTTCGACGGCCTCACGAGGATCAATAAACTCTTGTCCTTCGCCGTCGTATTTCGCGACTAGACAATCCGAGTTAACGTAATCAAATGACCCTACGGAAACCTCCACGACTTGGAGGCCGTCCGGAAACTGGCGTTGACGGGTTACTGTGAACATTAGCGGCCTCCTTTGGTGTGCGTTAGGCCGCCTTCAACTTGCGTCCATGAAAGCCTGAAACCGTAGGCCCGGTTAGCCTCATATTGCGCTCTGCGGGATTGAAGCTCGGCCTGTACGTCTAGGGCCTTCGCTTCGCGGGATTCGTTGCGCTGTTTGGTGATCTGTTTTTCGCGTTCGCGTGTCATTGATTTACACTCCTGAACGTTGGGCCTTTTTGTGCTAGATTGCCTTCGACGATTAATACGAAATGGCCGGACGTGAGCTTGACGGCTGTGAGCTTCCTTGCGGGCTTGCTGAGTACGACCATGTGAGCATAATATAATAGTTGTGCATGTATTGTCAACTATTATTTAGTACAGGGAAAGAACAGCGAACGAACGCGGGCAGGGAAGCGACTAATGTGCGCGAGGGAATTGGTGGTTAGACTGAGGCCCGAGCTTGTGCGGATGAGGCCGCGTGCGAACGAGTGAGCGGACGACTATTGAGTGAGTGTGCCTCGCGTTTTGCTTTACTCCCGAAATCTAAATGAGCGTGTCAAAATGTATACGAAATCCGAGAAAATTGCGTAAGAGCAAGATAATACATCGTTTAACAGTTAAGTCTGTCGGATCGCATTAAGCACAAGGCCTTATTAGGGCAGTGTTTGTTACTGATAATGAAGGCTTTAACAGCAATGTCCTCGATTCCTGTCCTCGTTGTCATCATTCCAGCGAACCGCTAGCGAAGAGCAGACCATCCCGCAAGCAATTGCAACAAAACGAGTTACAATGTTCCGCAAGATCGTATAACAATTCGCGAATTTCCCCGCCATTCAAAGAAAACAAAGGAGTTATATTGCGTTGATGGGATTAGACTTAGCGCGGCCGGCGATGGTGAACTCGTAAATCATAGAAAACAAACAGACTACGCGTACCAGCCCCCGGCATGAGGTCGGTGATCGGTATCGGGTGGCGAATTCACGGCGTGACTTTTCGTGACATCACATGCCCTACCCGGCCCGTTTTCCGGTACCCCCTCATTTTGGGGGTCCCATCGGCCTACCCAGGGGTACTTTTTGACACCCCCCGTCTTCCCAGGGCGATTTTCGGATCCCCCTACCGGGTATTCGGCACCCCCCTCTTTTCCAGGGCCTCTCAAAGCCTCCTATCGAGTTTCGGGGGCAGGTCCTAAGTTTTGACATACACAATGCTTACGTAAGTATCTAAGGGTGAAATCGGCCGGATTCTGTATGTCAAAAAGGTGTATGTCAGTCTCTCTCTCTCTCTCTCTCTCTCTTTCTCGGTGTGACATACACAATTTTGACATACACCTTTTGCTGTTTTCGACCCTTTTTGGCCTCCCTTATATACTTACCTACTAACCAGTGTCGCCGCGCCGACCGCGCTCGGGGCTCGATCTCGTTTCCCGGTTCCGCGATCTGGCCGCCGCCGCGCTTCTGAAGTGGGCGGCTCGACTGTTTCCCCGGTTCCCACCCTCGCGCTCGTCCTGAGCCGCGACAGCTTGACGCCGGCCCGGTTAATCGAGCCCATCCCGGCACCCCCGAGACGAGTACTATATTTAATGCTTGACTTTACTGTGAACTCATAGTACTATGTGGCATGGACCCTCAAAGACATCCCCGCGCTGGCCGGCCCCGGAAGGTTAGGGGCGTCGTAAAGACTTCGGCCGAACTGCGAACGGAGGACTTGGCCGCTCTCAAGGAAATCGCTGAAATCGAGCTAACGAGTGTGACCCGCTTGATCCAAAAAGCCGTCCGGACCTGGCTCGATAATTATCGCACCACCCAGGCAGCCCACAAGATTCATTCGGCCGCCCCGAGCACTCCGATCGGCGAACACACTCGCCTTCCAAATGCCGCCTATCAAACGGATCCTGGAAGTCAGTTTCTCAGCTCAGGCATAGTCAATAAAAGCCATGAGGTCGAACCTAATGATCCGGACGTTTGCGAGTACTGCGCCGTCCCCGGCTGTGAAGGTGAATGCCGGATCAAAAAAGGCGGTCAATAACTATGTGCAAGATGGACGAAGCCGACTTTAAAAAGTGGAGGCGCGATTTTAAGAAGCGCGTAGGCACTACCCGTGAGTGCGCGGGATGTGGCGCTCAACGATTATATGGACACGGCTGTACCCACTGCAAAGCGATGGGATTTGACATGCTGGAATTGGGAGATGCGTTTCGAATCGCTTTCGACAAGATGACACCGGAAGAACGAACGGCAATGAAGAAACGAACCAGATCGTCAGTCATTTGGGATAAAGAAAATCCTACTCGCCCTTACCATTCGGAGAGCATAAATTGAGGACGCTCGAACAAATAATCGAAAAGTTTCCGCCCAAATACGCGAGTGACATCGTGTTGGGCTCTGACGACTGGTACTTCGATGGAAGCGAGCGGGGCTCATTCGGCGAGGTTGTAAACTTATATGATCCCGCGCATTCCTTCGCTCGATTTCTCCGGAGAGCCGCCGCTCAAGTCGCGGAATGGGATGCGATAGTTGCGAGGCTTGAAAGTTGAATGAGGCAAAGTTTACGAAACTGCCGTGCCAGTTCTGCGGCCGGCCTATCTCGGTCAAGCTAGATACTCGCTACAACCCCCCTGTCCCGACTACCACGGCACCCTTCTGCAAAAATCCCGGCGTCGATTTCAAGATTGCCCTTGAGAGCATGTCTGAGCAAGTAATCTTTAAAGGATCTGCAAAAGGTTTGAAGGAATTGCTCGAAAACCCAACGGAAGAATTAAAGAAGGCTCTCAAAGATACAGATTTCGCCGATCAGTTGGAGAGATTCAAGTGCTGTATGAGCCGCAAGGAGCAAGCGGAAAGAATCAAATCTACATTCGAGCCCATTCCGCGTGAAGTCAGCGAAGACGCTGTACGCAATGAAGGACGCAAAGAGGATGTTGAAACATTTGAAGGCCTGAGAACTGTAGATGTCCGCGAAACAAACGAAGGGCTGGAAGTCGATCCCGAACGTTTGAGAACTTCGAAAAGTAAAAATGGAAAGAAACCCAAACAGTTAAAAAACACTCTGGATAAGCCCGCCCAGAAGCGCCGTCAGCCATCATATTTGCAAACGCAAGCCTTCCCCGTTATTCCTACCTCTGATCCTCAAGCACCTTACGGTCGAGACGAAAATGATAGACCCATCGGAAAGATGCAGCCCGCACCTCCGGTAGTTTTATACACACCCCCACCTTCCGATGAAGAACTCCTTCGAAAACAAAAGCTTGAAAAATGGTTGGAGAGATTGGCCCAAGCAGAGAAGGCTCAGAAAGAAAACCCACGCAACGAAAAAATTATCGAGCCCATTTCCCCGCAAGAGCAAACCGAGAACGAGCGTGAAGCGTTGCTACCCCTCGTTAATAAGTTCTTCTTTCCAGAAGAAAAGATTATTCCACTGCCAAACCCCGCTCCGAACAGCGTCACCCGAGAAGAAGAGATTCAAGCTGAACTAAATCAGCGAGCAGATCTTAATAGACGACTAGAGCAGTTGAGGCCGAATGAGTTCAAGACTCACAAATACGTTTCTTTCCGTGAAATGTTGGGTTTAACTCGCGAACAGATTGCGGGTTGGTTCGATTATGTCCTTGTACAAAAATATTCTGAACAAAGGTATAAGCCGGATCGAGAGGGCTTTCAAAAGAAAATTAGAGATTGCGATGAAGCAATCAAGGGTTTGGAAGAAGAGTTTAAAGGCATGTCCGCGAAGGTCCGTGGGAATAAACAATTAGCGGACGGAACTCCGGATCCTTCCTATCTTGATGCCGCAACTCGCAGCAACTATAAAGCCAAATTTAAAAGAAGCATCGCGAGACTGAAGAAAGAGAAACAGGCCTATAAAAACGCGATGCGTCGAAAAACCGATCCAGCCGCGAAACCCGTGGATCCCGATGATCTAAGCTACACCGAAGAAGTTCTGCGGACCCGCGATTTTACCTTTGGTGACTTGTTCTACCTGCATCTAACTTGGCTGAAGCGTTACAAAGAAGCGGTCGAGTTGCGAGCGCCGGTAATTCCTGAAGATAAAAACGAAAACGAAGTAATTCAATACGCAATCAAAGTTCTTCCTTCGACTCTATGTCCGCGCCCATCCGTTGAGGTGATTCGCAAGTATCCTTGGATTATGAAGCACACTCTTCCCAAGTTCGATTTCGAGCCGGGTGAAAACAACGGCCAGGAAGAAAAGCTGATAAAGAAAACAAGCGGCTCTCAGATTGGCGGGCAAATCGCGGCTGCACCCTTTTATATTTCAAAAACCGGGAAATTTACTCGACGGGCTCTCACTGATTTTGATTCCGTCATGGATAAACCCGCACGCGAAGGCATTTCGGGCGGCGGAGATGATCGCTTGGAAATGGATGATGCAGAAAACCCGGAAAATTATGACCCGCGCTGATTGAATGTCTGTAACGCCTAGTTATTGGGCTATTTACGGGAAAACGATAGCGCCCTTCTAATTCGTAGGCTCTAAATATGAGGGGGAAGGAAGCCCTGGAGTGACGCCGTTCCGATTTAGGGAACAAGGAGGCATATGGATAACGACGATTTTTTGATTCAACTCGACACTGAGCCGAATTTTTACACTCAGACTGTCAACGGGAAGCTCGCCGGATCTCCTTATCCGAATTGTGCGCTTCATATGCCTTACGACGTGGCGGATCGACGTTGCCAAGAGTTTCGGGAATTGGGCTACGACGCCGCAATGGTAACGAATAGATATGGGCAGCCAGTTACAGCCTCAGATCTCGCGGCTATGAAATTGTTGGAGTATCAGATTTCGTTCAGTAAGCACTATTTCACGGGAATCAGTTTAACAGGCGCTTTAATGGGCTCTCGCACAAGAGATTTAGCAAAGAATCTTTCTCATATCGAAGCCCAAGAAATTTGTCGGCAACTTAAAAAGGCCGGACACATTGACGCTTGCGTTGTAGAGGTTGTGAAGAATCACTAATAGTCGTATGCAGTTCCAGTTTTAATCCCCTCGGTTCGGTCAATCCCAACAATGAGAGGAAATTTTCGAGCGCGATATTTTGCGCCAGGGTACG
>Ga0209006_10003469_pt1 | contig 14334 bp, 16 predicted proteins | sample JacPin_JW_Ref_O2_FD_188567 | JGI IMG/M metagenome (GOLD analysis project Ga0209006, IMG submission 188567) | Forest soil microbial communities from Algoma, Ontario, Canada - Jack Pine, Ontario site 1_JW_Ref_O2 (SPAdes) (version 2) | ecosystem: Environmental > Terrestrial > Soil > Boreal... | reverse complement strand
AGCCTTCGTCATGTGTGCTTTCTCTCCCTTTGAGGCGGTTTTTACCGGCCTTCACCCTTTACTCTGATATTCATTACTTCTTCGATGGTCATGGTGGCGGCGGCGGCATGGCGCTGATAATCCTCAAGCCGCGTTCGTTCCTCATCGTCGGTGAGGGCGCGCACGCTTAACCCGATTTTTTTCTCGGGTTCATTCAGCCTGACAACCTTGAAATCCATCTCCTCGCCAATCGGCAACGGCGATTCATCGTGCCGGTATTCCGACGTGCCTGGAATCTCCGACCGATGGCACAAGCCTTCCACTCCCGGCGCCAGTTCCACGAAAACCCCGAAATTCGCGGCCCGGCAAACCCTTCCCCGCACCACGTCTCCAACTTGATGCGCGCGGAAAAACGATTCCCACGCATCCGGCTGCAATTGTTTCACTCCCAGCGACAGACGCCGGTTGGGCGCGTCGATCTGCAAGATCACAGCCTGCACCAATTGGCCTTTCTTCACTACTTCGGAGGGATGCTTGACGCGCTTGGTCCACGACAGATCCGAAATATGGACCAGCCCGTCGATGCCCTCTTCGATTTCGATGAACGCGCCAAAATCGGTTAGCTTGCGTACCCGGCCTTCCACCACCGAACCGGGCGAATAACGATCGGCCACCGTGGTCCACGGATCGGCTTCCAATTGCTTGATGCCCAGCGAAACGCGGCGATCGCGGGGCTTTACGTCCAGCACCACCGATTCCACTTGATCGCCCACCTTCACCACTTTGCTCGGATGCTTCATCCGGCGGCTCCAGGTCATCTCGGAAATGTGTATCAATCCTTCGACACCCGGCTCCAGTTCGATGAACGCGCCATAGTCGGTGACACTCACCACGCGGCCGATCACGCGCGCACCCTGCGGATATCGTTCCGAAATTGTTTCCCACGGATCGGGAACCAGTTGCCGGAGCCCGAGCGAAATGCGTTCCTTGTCGCGATCGAACTTCAGCACCTTTACCGTGATCTCATCGCCGGCCGTTACCACTTCGGAGGGATGGTTCACGCGGCCGTACGACATGTCGCTGACGTGCAGCAGCCCGTCGATACCGCCCAGATCGATGAAGGCTCCGTAGTCCGTCAAATTTTTCACGGTTCCGGTAACGACCGCGCCTTCTTCCAGCACCTGCAGCGCCGCGCTCTTGCGGGAGTGCTGCTCTTCTTCCACCGCCATCTTGCGCGACACCACCACGTTGCCCCGGCGCCGATTCAGCTTGACGATCTTAACCGGAATATCCTCGCCCAGTAGCGAATCCAGATTGTGCGTGGGGCGCGTATCGATCTGCGAGCCGGGCATGAACGCGGGAACACCCACGTCCACAGAAAGTCCGCCTTTGATGCGGCCCGTAACGCGGCCGGACACCACCAGACCATCGCGATGCGCTTTCTCCAGGTTTTCCCAGGATCGCAGGCGGCTAGCCTTCTGGTGTGACAGCAGAATGTAACCTTCCGGTTGCAATCCTTGCCGATCCACCATCACGTCGATCTGATCGCCTACCTGAACGTGGACGCTGCCGTCGGCTTGAGTGAACTGCTCGATGGGCACTAAACCTTCGGACTTGTACCCAAAATCAACAATGACGTCTTTATCGTGGAGCTTGACGACGCGCCCTTGCAGCAATTCGCCGTCGTGTGGCGGAGCAAAATGAGTGTAATCGTCGATGAGCTGCTCGTAATCCGTCTCTTCGGATACGAGCGGATTCAGATTTTGCTCATCAGCTTTGCTGGCCATGGCCAAACTCCCGATTCATGCAACTACTGCGATGCAAACCGATAGACGGGTAAGTACGCCAGAATTCAAAACGACAGGGTTAAGCGACTTCGGACGTTTCCCAACAGCTCTATCAGCCGACAAACCGTTGATACATCAGCACTTCAGCACTATAGCGGAGCCGTTGGCGGAAGTCAACCAATCAAGTGGCCAAGTACGGCGCCGAGCCGCGTTTGGCAGGTTGCTAATTCCGTCCGCAGAGATCCGGCGTCTGACACATTCCTCCGGCGCACGAGGGGAACTGGCTGGCCTGGCTTTTTCCGTTGGACGAATGAGCGGCGAAGGTTGACAGCGCGGTCTTCAAATGCGACTCGCCGCAACTGGGGCAGGCGATCGCGTCTTGGTTGCGGCGGACCAGCTTTTCGAACTTAGTTCCACAGTCGTCACAGATATATTCGTAAATAGGCATTTTCGTTGGGCTCCCGGCACTATGCGTCCTTCTAATCCTAGCGCACCTGCAGCCTAGTGGAGGACTGCCAGTACCAGCTCATCCATGGCCTTCGTCACGCCCAGGCCGGGCTCTTCGAAATTGTTCACCAGCAATGAGAACGCCACGCGGCCATGTGCAGTAGTATCCGCATAGCCGGAGATCGCCTTTACATGATCCAGTGTCCCGGTCTTGGCGCGAATGGCGTGTGCTTCCGGGTGCCCCGTGAAGCGCGAGCCCAGGGTTCCATCCTCACCGCCAATCGGCAGCAGGTTCAGCCACTCGTCGCGTTGCGGGCTTTGATTCATGTGAACCAGAAGCTTGGCGATGGCCGTGGGCGATACCAGCGTGGCGCGAGAGAGTCCGGAGCCGTCGGTAAACTGGTACTCATTGCGGGAGATGCCGATGGCGGCGAGGAATTCATCCATCGTCAGGAGCCCGGCCTCGCGACTGCCTGCGCGCCCGGACGCCACCGCGACCTCACGCAGAAACATTTCGGCGTGCAGGTTTTGGCTGACCTTGTCCATCACTTGCAGAAGATCGAAGAGTTGCGGCGAGCGGTGCTCCGCAAGGACGACTTCCAGTTTGGGAGGCCCTGCTGCTAATTCATCCGGGAAGCGATGCCGCGCCACCGCGGCGCCATGAATCGATATGCCGCGCCGCAGCAGCGCGTCTCGCAATACCTCGGCCGCGTAGAGGGCGGGATCGCCGATCGCAAGTTCCTGTGTGGTTCCGGCGTCGCCCTTCGGAATCGTGCCCCACAGGTGCAATTCGAGGCCCGATGCGCTGCGATAAATCTCGATCTTTCGCTCGCCGCGTTCGGTTGTGATCACGTGATTATCGATCGCGAAGTTTTCAAACGGCGGCGTGAGCGCGATGCGTGCCGAGTCCCCCACGCGTGCGCCTGGACGCAGCGTCAGCGCGAAGGTATTGTCATTGACGATGAGTGCGCTTACCGGCGCGCCGTATTCTCGCGTAGCGCTGTCGGAAGACCAGGGCCCGGGCTGCGGCTCCCATACATAGCGGCTATCGTCGCCCACGATGTTGCCATCGATACGCTTCAAACCATGCGCGGCCAGTTGATCGGCCATTTCATCCATGGCGCGGAACGAATAGACCGCGGAGGGCGCGGCGTGGGCCTGATACGGATATTCGCGTCCCGATAGACTTGGATCGCCTCCGCCGGCCAGTTCCAGATCGCCTGGGAGCGTGCCCTCGGCATCCAGCGGAACTTCCGCCCCGATTTGGGTGGCGAGCCTATAGCCGGCGCCCAGTTTGGAAAGCGCCAGCGCCGTGGTGAACAGCTTCATGTTGGACGCGGGCACAAACAGCCGTTCGGAATTGTGCGCATACAACACGCGGCCATCGCTGAGCTGCACCACGCGCATGCCGACGAAGGCGTGCGAAAGGGCGCCGGTTGTATCAATGATGTTGTCGAGCGTTGTCGCCAGATCGGCCGCCGTTGTGGGAGGAACCAAGATGGTAACCGCCATCGCCACGGCGAGTAATCGTGTCATGTCATGCGTGAACGTCGGCGGGGCCATGGATTCGCCGTACGCGGATCTTGTTCTCTCGCTTGCGGGTTTGAGCTATGTCATAGGAAGCCTGCATCCGTATGAGCGTGTCCATCTTGACCCCAAAGGCCTTTTCGATGCGCAGCGCCATGTCGCCGGAAAGATCGGCGCTGCCGTTCAGCAGGTTAGACAACGCAGGCCGGGAAACGCGAAGCGCCGCCGCGGCGGCCGTAACAGATAGACCCGTGGGTTGGATGATTTCGGTTCGGATGAAGTCTCCCGGATGGGGCGGATTTTTCAGTGGCACGGCGCTTCTCCTCAGTTCTAGTGGTAGTCTTCCAGATTCAAATCGCAAATCTCGCGCTCCGTGGTGTCGATGCGGAACGTCAAACGGCGATTGCGGGTGACGCTGAGGCTCCACGCACCCCTACGATCCCCAGTGAGCGAGTGCGCCTTCCAGAAAGTAAGAGAACGCAGTTCCTCTGGCTCTTCCATGTTATCCAGATAAGCCAGCATCTTTCGGAGTTTATCAACCGAATCCGGCGGCACGCCTTTTTCGCTATCTTCGGTATACAGCCTTTTCAGCCCCTTGTGGGCGAAGTTCCGTATCGTCACTAATCAACTGTAGCCTGTAGCTTAACACTTATCAGACGCTTCAGTCACGAGCCCTCTCGTGTCATCTGCGACAAACTACTCAACTTCGCTTCCAGCATAATCAGCAGCACCAGCAGGAACACCATGAACGTGCCGAGCAACGGAAGAATCATTACCGCCTGGATGCCCCACGCTTCCGCGAAGTATCCGAGCAGCCAAGGCGCCAGGAAGCCGCCCGTCATCGCCAGCGAAAACAGCCCGTTGTAGAAGCCCGGATGGTAATACGGAAAGCGGTGCGCGATCTTCTCCACCACCAGCGGATAAATGGAAGCGAACCCGGCTCCGACAAACAGAATGCCCATCACCGCGCCGAACAGGTTGTTGGTGGAAGCCAGCACAATCATTCCCAGCAGCGCCGACATGATGGATCCAATCAGCAGCAACGGGCGGTTGACCAGCTTCATAATAAATTGGGAGATGATGCGCCCCACCAGCAGCGACGCCCAATAGAGGGCCAGCAGCAGCAAAGAATCCTTGGGACTGATACCGAGCCTGCGAATCAGAAACAGCGGCAGCCATCCCGCCATGGACCATTCATTGCCAAATTGAAAGAACAGCAGCAGGCTGAACAGCACCGCGCCGGGATTCCGAAAATCGCGTAGCACCTGCGCTAGCGGAAGCGTTTGAACAGCAGGGAGGCTCGAAAAATTCCCCTTGTAGCAAACCACGGCATACAGGCCGGGCAGCGCCGCAAATAAGATCAGGATGCTGGGAACGGTGTAAACGTAGTAGGTGCCGGCTACCAGCAGCGCCGTCAGCAAGCTGCCCGATCCGAACAATAGCCCCGCGAAATTTACTGTTGCGGCGCGATCGATTTGATAGATCGGCGAGATGGCGTGGAAGACGCCCGCGTTGAGCAATCCCGTGCTGAATCCAATGCAGAGCACGCCCCACAAGCGCCAGGATGCGGAAGCCGGTGGCGAAGAAAGCGCCAGGAACAGAAATCCGCCACAAGCCAGGAGGCTCGCAAGAACCAAAATAAACTTGAGCCCGCGCCGCGGAAGCAGAAAGTGGGCAGCTACCACGGACAAAAGCAGCCCGAACGCCAGGCTCAGAAAATAGTCGCCGACTTCGATAAAGCTTGGCCGCAGATGATAGCCCCAGGCGGGCAAGATCGCCCCCAGGAACGACATGAGTATCCCCGAGACCAGGAACGCGGCCATGGAGCGCCATGTATCACGAGCCGCAGACTTGTCGCCGTCCGGGTCAAGCTGCAACTGAGCAACGCTCGACATTAGAAGCCATTGTAACGCCAGAGCTACTGTTTTCCGTAGGGCTCGGCACGCGCCTTCTTCCAGAAATAGGATCTGACGGCGACCGAGACCCGAATTATGAACTACTTAACAGGTTTACGGCGTGGCGCACGAATTGCATTTTCGGGTGGCAAGTAGGGTTGATCTTCCAAAGATTGACGTACAAGGCTACGGGAGTTGCCTCTTGGTTTTCGTCAATGCCCCGCAGAGATGCGGGGCATTTTTATTCGACACCTCTACAGATAGTATTCTCTTCGCGCACCCCGCTCAGATGTTGTATCACCCTAGAAAGTGTTTGACAGACTTCCCTCTCAGTTTTATGATGGACTCATCACTGAGAAAGGAGGTGGTCCAGTCTAACATGGGTATATGTAGTGACTGTAGATTCATTATCACGCGCGAGGTGGCCGACTCTTAAAGTCGACCTGTGAATGTTCAGGTTTCGTTAGTGACGAAGCCGCTGCTCCTGTGGAACGGCACGCTTCGCTGCGCGATACTTACAGTAGCCCCCGCATGGCCTGAAACGGCTGTGCGGGGGTTTGTATTTGGGTACTCGGGTTTGGTGCAGGCTTGACGAGTGCGCTACACTGAAGTTTCGAAAGGATTCTGCCGCAATGAAAGCCGCTATTCACCCCGCCTACGACGAGATCAACGTGATCTGCGCCTGCGGGAGCACCTTCAAGACACGCTCTACTCACAAGGGCGACATCCGCGTGGAAATCTGCTCCAGTTGCCATCCCTTCTTTACCGGTCGCCAAAAACTGGTGGACACCGAGGGCCGCGTCGACCGCTTCCAGAAGAAAATGGCGAAGTCCAAAGATTTGAAGGATAAGAAGGAACTGAAGGACAGCAAGAAGCAGCCGGCCGGCGTGCGCTAAGCCTTAGCGCTTCTCCTGCTGGTGGGCCTTGGCTTCGCGCTCCTGGTGCAGCTTTTCGTACTTCGGAAGTTGATCCGGCATCAGGATCAGGCGCACGCGCTGGTAGTGATCTTCTCCGATCTGCCGGATTCTTTCGTTTTCCTGTTGACGGACCTCGTGAAAGCGCTCGTTGGTCTGATCCAGAATCACCGACAATTTCGCGATCTGGTCGTCGGTAAGATCTAACCGCGAACGGCTCTCGTCCAGATACTGCCGCTTCACTTCGGCTGGCGACGGACGTTGCGGCGCGCTTACGCTGCGCGCTGTTGGTGGATTGTAAGTCCGATAGCCGAGGGCTCCTACCACTGATCCGCTTACAAACACCAGTAGCAGGTAAAACGCAATCGGTAGATTCTTACGCGTCATCTTCCGTTCGGTTCAGTATAATCCACCCGAATGCCCACAGCTGTGAGATTCTCGGCGGGATTGGCGTCCGCCAGCACGTCGATATAATTACCACGCACCACCGAATTGTCGTTTGCAACCGGCACCTGTAGAGCGATCCCCAGGAGCAGGCAAATGGCAGCGGCGGCGGCGACGAAAACCTGAGTCAGCTTTTTCACTCGGGTGAGGAAAGACTGGCGGGCTTCAATCTTCCGCCACAGTTCGGGCATGAAGTTGACGCTCGCCTCAGGATCCGGCACGGCGGTTCGATATTTCGCGAACAGTTGGTCCAGCTCTGTATTCAGTTCCATGCGCGTCTCGGCGCCTCCTCGCTATCCTCGACTATTCTAACCCCTACTGCTAGCGTATTACTCTCCGGCCTTGCCGCCCTTACCTTTGCGGGACGCCTGATAAGCGTTCAAAACCCGTTGGCGCGCCCGGAAGAGCCGAACCTTTAAAGCATTTTCGTTCACTGAATAAATCTTTTCAAGTTCTTTCAGCGACAGCCCTTCCACTTCTTTCAGCGTAAGAAGAATTCGATCCTGCTCGGAAACCGACTGCAAAAGCGAATCCACCAACTCCTTGACCTGCTTCAGACGCTGTTCCTCGCCGGAAGCTTTCCCCCCGGCCGCTGCGTCCGCCATCATCACCTGCTGCTCGCTTAGATCGGACATGCGAGCTTCATTCCGCCGGCGCTGCTTTCGCAGATAATCATACGAAGCGTTCACCGTAAGCCGGTACAGCCACGGCTCAAATACTTCCGGCGTTCTGAGTTGATCCAGTGAGTAATATAGCCTCAGAAAGACTTCCTGGGCAACGTCCTCCACGTCCTCCGGCCGCCCGATCAACCGGGCGATGGTACCTAAAATCCTCTTCCTGTATGCAATTACCACCTGATTGAACGCGGCATCATCGCCCTTTTGGGCTTTTTGAATCAGCTCGAATTCAACCAGCATGCAGGCCTTAGGCTGCTAGCCGCCTGCTCGACATTAGAGGCGTACCAGCAAATTGTTAGGTTACAAGGGCTTGAGACGGAAAGCAAAGCAATTCTCGGCGGTGAGCGATCAGAGCCGCCTGAGAGGCGATGTAGGGCAATTTGAGCAGGATCAATCGCTTGGCGTAGGTACTAGGGTGTCGAGTGAATCGATCGACAAGGGCCATGCTAAAATCGCTTTGTCCCTCCCCCCGCAAGGCAAGATGGATTTTCTCCAGGGTCTGAATCCGCAACAACAAGCCGCCGCGTCGCACGTCGAAGGTCCTCTGCTATTGCTGGCGGGCGCCGGGAGCGGCAAGACGCGCGTGATCACGCATCGCATGGCGCACCTCATGCAGGAGCATCGTGTTCCCGGGCCTTGCATCCTGGCCGTTACCTTTACCAACAAGGCAGCTGAAGAGATGCGTTCGCGCGTCAAAAACCTGGTGGGTGGTAAAGATGGCCCCCTGGTCTCCACCTTCCACTCCTTTTGCGTGCGATTGCTGCGCCGCGATGGCGGAAGCTTAGCGGAAATCCGCAACGGATTCACGCGCCAGTTCACCATCTACGATGCCGACGATCAAGTGGCCGTGATCAAATCGATTTTTCGCGCCCTCGGCCTGGACGAAAAATTCATGCAGTACCGGGCGGTGTGCTCCTGGATCAGCCATAACAAGAGCCGCAAGGCATCGCCGCAAGATATCCACGGCGCTTCCACCGATCAGAAAACTACCCAGCTGGCCACCATCTACGAACAATATGAAGGGCGCCTGCGCCAAGCCAACGCGCTGGATTTTGACGATCTTCTCCTGGAATCCGTCCGCCTGCTGGCGCACGACGCCAATCTTCGCTTCCAGGTCAACCGGCGCTTCGAATTCGTCATGATCGACGAATATCAGGACACCAACCGCAGCCAGTATGAGCTAATGCGCCTGCTCACCGAGGTGCACAAAAATATTTGCGTGGTGGGCGATGAGGATCAATCTATCTATGGCTGGCGTGGCGCGGACATCCGCAACATTCTCGATTTTGAGCGCGATTTTCCGAACGCCGCGGTAATTCGCCTGGAACAGAACTACCGCTCCACCAAGAATATTCTCGAAGCCGCCAGCGCGGTGGTGGCCAACAATACCGAGCGCAAAGGCAAGTGGCTCTGGACCGAATCCGGCGCAGGCGAAAAGATTGGCCGTTTCGAAGCTTTCGATGGCGAACAAGAGGCGCTGTTTATCGCCGACAGGATCGACAAGCTGCTGTCGGCGAACCCCGGCGATCGCGCCGCCGTGCTCTACCGCACCAACTTCCAGTCGCGCCAGATCGAAGAAGCGCTGCGCCGCTACAACCGCGATTACGTGGTGTTGGGCGGATTCAGTTTCTATCAGCGCGCGGAAGTGAAAGACGCGCTGTCGTATCTCAAAGCCGTGATCAGCCCGCAGGATTCCGTCGCCTTGCTGCGCATCATCAACACACCCGCGCGCGGTATCGGCAAAAGCACCATCGAGCAGATCGAGCAGTACGGTTTGCAGCACGAATTAAGCGTGTGGTCGGCGATTAGCCGCATGCTGGAAGAAAATCAATTTCCGGCGCGCGCCGAATCGGCTCTGCGCATCTTCAAGGGCCTGCTGGAGGAACTGGGCGCGGCCGCGGGCGAAGCGAAAGTCGACGATCTGCTGCGTCAAATTCTGGAGCGCACCGGTTATGCCAGAATGCTGCAAGCCGATAACGATCCGGAAGCCGAATCGCGCCTGGGCAATTTGAACGAACTGGTGAACGCGGCGTCGGAAGCCGGGGAGCGCGGCGAGACCATCGCGGAATTCTTAGATCACGCGGCGCTGGTCTCCGACACCGACAACCTGGATGAGCGCGCCCCCGTCTCGCTGCTCACGCTGCACAACGCCAAAGGTCTGGAGTTTCCCATCGTGTTTCTGGCCGGAATGGAAGAGGGACTGTTCCCGCACATTCGCGCGCTGGATTCAAAAGCCGCCATGGAAGAAGAGCGGCGTCTTTGCTACGTCGGCATGACGCGTTCCGAGAAGCGGCTGTTCCTGACGTCGGCGCGCTATCGCCGGCGCTTTGGTGGCGGCCAGCAGGAAGCCACCATCCCGTCGAGATTCCTGCGCGAGGTTCCGCGAGCGCTGGTGGAAGACCTTGGCCAATCACGCCAAAGCGCCGCGCGCGCGCCGCAACAACAGGAGCGCGAGACCGTCCGGCCCAATCTCTACACCGGCAAAACATACAACTCCGTGGATAACATTCAACAGTTTTTCGCGGAGCGCGGGAAAACACCCACCCCTCCACCAGCCGCGATCCAACCGCAGCGTGCCAGCACCCCAACCCCTAGCCCCGCCGTGGCGCCGCAGGTCGCGCGGCCACCCGCCGGCCGTCGCGGTTTCCGCGCCGGCGCCATGATCCGGCATCCCAAATACGGCCGCGGAACGGTGCTCCGTCGCGAAGGCGATGGCGAGGATGCTAAGCTCACGGTAAGCTTTCCCGGCTACGGTTTGAAGAAGCTGGTGGAAAAGTACGCAGGAATCCAAGAGGATTGAACAATTAACATCGAATGAACACAAAGCATATTGAAGACAGAGCAGAGCGCAAGAAAGCCAAGCGCGTCGCCCGCAAGAAAGCGGCTCCCAAGGCCAAGCGGGCATCCGGAGTCGCTCGCGGCTCCCAGAAGAAAAAAGTGCAGCATATGACGAAGGGCCAGAGGAAGCGGTAGCGCGTGCACTGCCGCTTGCTCACGCGCCACCCGTCCGGTCTTCTTCGAGTCGGACGCTCTCCAGTGCACGACTTCCGGTCGTCTGCGGGCGTGCGGCTGGCGCGCGGTTCAGAACCGCGACCGTAAGGGAGCGGCGTTCCGATGAACCAGCTCCTCCGCACCAAAAGCATCGACGCTCTTATCGCGGCTTCCGAAGAGCCGGACCGGCGGCTCAAAAAGTCGCTGGGTGTTTGGAGCTTGATTGCGCTGGGCGTGGGAGCGGTCATCGGATCTGGTATTTTCACCGTCACGGGAACCGCCGCCGCGGGCGAGCATTTCCTGGCGAAATCGATTTTCAAGGCGCCGGTTATGGACCTGATCCTCCAAGGCGGCGCTGCCTCCACACTCAGCGGCAGGCTGGGCGCGGGTCCCGCCATCTCGGTATCTTTCGTTTTGGTGGCCATCGCCTGCGGATTCGCCGCCATCTGCTACGCCGAACTGGCCTCCATGATTCCCATCGCGGGCAGCGCGTACACCTATTCCTACGCGACGCTGGGCGAGATCTTCGCCTGGATCATCGGCTGGGATTTGATCCTCGAATACGCGTTCTCCAACATGAGCGTGGCGGTGGGATTCTCGGCCTATTTGAACGATCTGCTCGACAACTTGTTCCACTTTCATTTGCCTCTCCAAATTTCGCAGCCCATGTTTGAAGAAGGCCAGCGCACCGGCGCATGGTTCAATTTGCCTGCGTTCATCGTGCTGCTGGTGTTGAGCTACGTGCTGGTGCGCGGTGTCCGCGAGAGCGCCCAGACCAACAACACCATGGTGGTGATCAAGCTTGTCGCCATTCTGCTGTTCGTCTTTGGGGCCGCGCACGCGGTGAACACCGGCAACTGGCATCCGTTCATGCCCAACGGCTACTCGGGGGTGCTGTCGGGCGGCGCCATCGTCTTCTTCACCTACATTGGATTCGATTCGGTGTCTACGGCCGCCGAAGAGTGCGGACGCCCGCAGCGCGACATGCCAATCGGAATCTTTGCGACGCTTTTCGTGTGCGCCCTGCTTTACGCCTCGGTCGCGCTGGTGCTCACCGGCATCGCCAACTGGAGCACCTTAAACAACGATGCGCCGGTGGCCAACGCGCTCAAGATGATCGGCATGAATCGCCTCCGGCTGATCGTCACCGCTGGAGCGCTGCTGGGCATGTTGTCGTCGCTGCTGGTATTTCAATACGGACAGGCACGCATCTGGTTCGCGATGTCGCGCGATCGTTTGTTGCCGGCTGTCTTCTCACGCGTCCATCCGCGCTACAGCACGCCCTACATCAGCACCTGGGTGGCGGGCTTCGTGGTCGGAATTCCCGCCGGGATCTTCGACATCAGCTGGTTCGCGGATCTTTCGAACATCGGGACGTTGTTCGCATTTATTTTGGTCTCGGCTGGCGTCATTGTGCTGCGCAAGAAGCAGCCGGAGCGCCCGCGCGGCTTCCGCGTGCCGCTGGTTCCCCTGCTGCCGGGGATTTCCATCTTCTGCTGCCTGGTGCTGATGCTCAGCCTGCCGCTCGAAACCTGGCTACGCTTTTTCGTCTGGCTGATCATCGGACTGTTCATCTACTTCTTGTACGGCAAGAAGCGCACCGCCAACTTGACGTAAGGCCGACAGTACTCGTGCATGCCGGGTACCGGTACAAAAGCTCCAATTTCCTATTAGGTGTTTTCCGGCCCTGCTCCAAGATAAAGGCGCTTGGAGCAACAATCGGACAACCCCACGCCGTGGCTGGTCTTTGAACCGGCCTGGCAACCTGCCGACCCGCCCGCTCAGGAAACCGCCGAGACCGTCGAAACCTCTGAACAACCTCAACTTAATGAGCCAGCGGCCGTTCTCCAGGAAAGCCCCTCGCCAGCTTGGCCGGACGACATGGGCGTTCAGATCATCCGCGCCACCCGATCTTGGATTCAATATGGAACGGTAGGGTTCGCGGTGATTTGCATCATCATTGGCGCGCTGGAGGGCCTCTTCGGGCACTAACGGGTAAGTGGTTCACCTTACTCTTATCACCGTATAGATTTGAAAATTGGGTTGCAACTTAGTACGAGAAGAGGGAAACTACTTATGGAACTAGCTCACTCCTCCGAGGGCTATCCGATGCCCGCCCCGTTCCTTCGTGGATGGGGCGGGTTAAATTTTTAGATCCGGCAGTGCGCCAATCCGCGCTTCTCCAGATACTGCTGATGGTAATCCTCGGCCCGCCAAAACACTTCCGCTGGAACGATTTGGGTTACAATCGGCCGGCGAAACTTCCCAGCCTTGCTTAGCTCATCCTTGGAAGCCAGCGCCGCGCTCTGTTGTTCGGGCGTGTAGTAAAAGATGGCGGACCGATATTGTGTCCCGACGTCCGGTCCCTGGCGGTTGAGCGTGGTTGGATCGTGATTGTCCCAAAAGACCTTGAGCAGATCCTGGTAGGAAACCTGGGACGGATCGAACTCCACGTGAACCACTTCGGCGTGTCCCGTTCCATCGGTGCACACGTCCTGATAAGTTGGGTTGTCTAGTGTTCCGCCCATGTATCCGACGGCGGTGCTGGTGACACCCTTCAGCTGGCGGAATGCCGCCTCCACGCCCCAAAAACACCCGGCTCCAAAAGTCGCTTGTTCCATACCTATTAGTGTACGCCTGCCGTGCGCCGCGATTTGATTCGCATCGCGCGATAGGGCGTGCGGAGTAACGGTTACGCCCCGCGCTAAAGCCAATCCAAAATACGTCTCAGTCCCAGGAGAAGTAACACGATGTGTGACTATTCGCTGCATACGTATCCCAATCGGCTCGCGGCCGATGGCGAAAATCTGGTGGTTCACCGGTTTGGTGCGGGATCGCTTGGATTAGCATCTCCGGCGGATCTCACGGCGGTAATTTCGGCGGGCAAAACAACTGGCGGTTTGTGGGCGCAAGTGAAAGCTTGGTTTCAAGGGCAAAACCCGAAATGGGAAGCCGAAAAACGAGTGCCCGCGGTCTGTGTTCCCCCTGGAGCCCGGCTGATTGTCCGCGATATTCCCAAGAACTTGCAGCGCGAGTTGGGCATCGGCGAAATAGAGGAAGTGCAGTTCATAGAGACCACGGCGGAAGTCAACACATATCGCGACGCAGTCCGCTTTAAGAACAGCCGCAGCGTTCTGTTGCAGCAATTGCGCGAAGGACAGCGCGTACAAGTGCTTTCGATCGGCGTAGAGGAATTGGAGCCGGCCGAAGTAACGGGTTGGACCGCTTTTCAATAATCAGCTTCCCGCCGCCGGCCGGAAGTGCAGATCAACGGTGTAGCCTGCCAGATCCACGTGTACGATGTAGAGCACGTCGATTTTGACAGCGCCTTCGGTGACGCCCACATGCACATCGTCACCGCGCACGGGCAATCCTAATCCCGCCGCCTGATTCAGAACGCGCGTGCGCACAATTTCCGCAGGCAATTTCGCGGTTTCTGGATCGTCCACCAGATCGTTCACGTAGCTCTGTAGCCGCCAGTTCGCCGCATAAGGCGGAACCAGAAGAACGCCCAGGACGATCAGGATGAGAAGTATCGCGGCGCCCGCGATCAGCCGCGCAATTTTATTTATGGAAGCCTCGGGGTTAACAGGAGACGGGGCCACTCACCGTTTACTTTCCTCGAGCGATTCCAATTCCTTCCAGATATCGTCGTCGTGACGCTCCCAAGCAG
>Ga0209006_10003468_pt1 | contig 14336 bp, 9 predicted proteins | sample JacPin_JW_Ref_O2_FD_188567 | JGI IMG/M metagenome (GOLD analysis project Ga0209006, IMG submission 188567) | Forest soil microbial communities from Algoma, Ontario, Canada - Jack Pine, Ontario site 1_JW_Ref_O2 (SPAdes) (version 2) | ecosystem: Environmental > Terrestrial > Soil > Boreal... | reverse complement strand
CGCGGCTTGCCATTGGCGGGTCTCTATGACGGCCCGCAAATGGATCAGGTCGAACGGCAGTGGAAGGCCGCGAATGTTGGAACAGACAAACTCAACACCTGGCAGAAAGTCGCGCGGCATTTGGTACGAAAGAATTCAATCCCCTTTGACCGTCAGAATCAGTCGCAGCCGCACAACTTCATGCACAATAAGCTTGTCGTGGCGGACCAGATTGTCGTGACGGGAAGCTTTAACCTTTCTAACCATGCCATGGGAAACGCGGAGAACGTGCTGCTCATCCGCGACGCGGCAATCGCAGAATCATACGCGAAATTTATCCAGCGTTTGATGGCAAGCTACGTCGTCACGCCGGCGGTGTAGCGGAGGACGCGACCGCGCCAGCCGCCGACAGGCGATCTTGGAGTTGACTGGACGAAGAGAGCCAATCATGTCCGAGGCTCTTGAATTTTTCACTATGCGGCGCTCGCTCCGCTACAGTTTGGCGTAGGTTAATTCCATCGCCGCCGATGGCAGCGGCGATCTGCATAAGTCGTCTAGCCGGCGTTCGGGGCGATATTGGGCGGTGGGCAAGGAAATGCCTTCGCTACCGAATAATAGAACAGCAGCCGCGCAGGCCGGTGAAGCATCTCGGGCATGCGTGCGGCTTCATTAATGTACAGTCGACGAAGTTGCTCGGAGTCTTTGAGCGTATCCTTAGGCACGCACAGCCAAGCATCAATGTCCCTGCCTTCTGATGCGTAAGCATCTAATGCGCGGTGGCAGCGCCCTAAACTCTCAGGCTTGTGGCCTTGGCACAACAGTAGCAACGCATAAGCCGCTATCGGATTGCAATTGTTGTCGCTGGGATTTTTGGCGCAGAAGGCGCGATGCTGTTCGGCACCCTCTTCGAGGGTGCGTTCGATCTTGTCCCACATGCCTTCGGCTGCCGCATGCCGATGAGTGGCGACGAGCAACAGTGTGAGAACTATGGTCGTAACCGTCCAAAGCGATCGCAGCAGCATCGAAGTCTGTTTCCTATGCTCAGTGCATCACCCGCACAAGCCATGCTCAACGGCCTAGAGGGGACCGTTGCCTAGTCAGAGTGGAGGGAGAATTTGAAGAATTCTACACTGAAGACGGCCATACGGCTGACAATGCAAAGGTCAGGAACTGGCCCTGAACCGACGTCACGCGATGTCCGCTATTTGGTCGCTATCGAAGGCAAAGCGGAAATGCCGCAGACATTGCGGATTGAGCGACCTTTGACCCAAAACCAAGATTGCGCGACAGGTTGGTCCAGCGTGTGCTGTGTCTCAGTAGTGGCCAAGAGGGTGGCATGATGAGCGACCGCCGAGACATTGGCGGGCTCGTGTCTTTCGCGCTCTGTTAGCCGCGATTACTGGCAGGGGCGGGAGCGCGACCGGACCGTCCCGCTAGCGGGAGTCGGGTCGGCCGGCTACCGGAAAAACCCCTATGAAAGGGCCCGAGAATTACGCCCTGCCCCAAAGTCGCTTGGTCGCGACCCTTGCGCCATCCGATAAGGCCTTGAGTTTGGCCCAAACAACATCCTCGGCGATGAATTCATAACTGGCGAAAGTGCCGAAGCCGCAATCAGTCCCGCCGATAATTCGTTCACGCGCGCCCACGGCTGCAACCGCCGCGCAGATGCGGTTCGCGACCACCTCCGGATGTTCGAGATAATTTGTCGTTACGTCGATGACGCCGGGAATCAGCAGCATGTCTTTCGGCAACGGCAATGTCTTGAACACTTCTGTCTCGTGTTCGTGGCGCGGATTGCCAAGCGGGATCGAAAGCGCGCCGACCTTTGCTTGGTAAAGGATCGGCAACAGATCCATCATGTCGACGTCATCCTGATGGGGACCATTCCAGTTGCCCCAACAAACGTGGAGTCGGACCTTCTCGGGCGGAATGTTGGTGACCGCGACATTTATCGCATCGATATGAAGGGCGACGCGGTCAAGGAAGGTCTTCAGCGGCTGGTCGCCGAACATGATGACCCGCTCCATCGCGAGATCGGGTGCATCTAATTGCAAAATGTACCCTTCACTCACTATATATTCGTACTCCTTCTTGAGTTCGTTAGCGATCGCCATGACGTATTCGGCATCGTTCTTGTATGCTGGATTGTTGGGCGCGAGTAGCATTGTGGTCGAAACGATGCCCGGCGAAGCTGCGGACATGAATTCCTCGGTGAACTTGGATCCCGTGCGCGTCAGCGATGCTTTGTAGGCCGCGGATTCGGTCTTGGCTTCCGACAAAGCTGGATCGTATTCGAGCTTGCCTACTGCTTGCGGTGCGTTCCAGACCTTGGCAAGTTCGTCGGAAATGCCGATTTGACGCGCCATGTAGTCGGCGAACCCCGGGAACTTGATCGTATCTAGGGTGGGCTTGCGACGCGACTCGCCGCCAAAGCCCGACATGCGTTCGGTCGTGTACGTTGAAAAACCGACTCGCGGCGTTTCTCCATCATTGCCAATGTCCACTCCGCACTCATGCTGACGGCGGACAACCAGATCGAGGTTACGTTCGATCTCGGCTTGCAGGGCTTTGGCATCAAAGGGTTTGCGCTGTTCACGTTTGACGAGCATTGCCGAAAGCGCCTTCGAGCGCGGTAGGCTGCCGGTATGCGTGGTCAAAATCCGATCGCTGCTGTTTTTCACGATATGTTCCCTCCGAGTCGCCCAAGACGTTAGTCGCAAATCTGCGTTGGTTGACTACTGCGCACGGCTTGGCACGGCGCCGTACTGATGTCCGCAATACCTCAGCTTCCTGCCTTGTCGGCTGCTCACAGAATCCGTGGAGCTCTCGCTAAGAATAGAAAGTTTCGGAGATATTCCCACAACTGGTTGTTAGTGGTCCGCTCCGACTGTCTTCGCGACGATCGAAGGCCCGCCTTCAACACATCTCAAGCTGCATCTTTCGATGAGCGGTAGCACCTTCTCGGCAAGCAAGATCATCGAGTTCCGTCCCAGATCTCGATCCGCCCAATCGTGACCTGCGTAAAGTAGCGTGCCGAAATTCCCGACCTGTTCCCGGAATGCCAGAAGCTTGTCCGCAACCTCATCGGGAGTCCCGTACACGACCAGTGCATCTAAAATCATTTCGATGTTGACTTCCTCGTCGGTCATATCGCGGCTCGGCTTGAACAATTCAATTCGCCCGGCGCTCCGCATTTTCGTGAGCAATTGTTTGTAGTAGTAGCGGTACGGACTATTCGGCGAGGTCGCGTACTCTTTTGCGGTGTTGCGATCGGTCGCTACAAAAATGCTTTTTGCAACACGCCAATTTTGCAAGTCGGGATTGCGTCCCCCGCGGTTACAGCCTTCGACGTATTTGGGCCAATGACTCTTCACCCAGACGGGCATTAGGAAATTCGCTGAGATTGGATCCCATCCCCGAACGGCTGCTTCGGTAACGCCCTTGGAAAACGGCGCTACGGCGGTCACCACGATGGGTGGATGGGGACGCTGGAACGGCATGGGCAAGAATCCCTGACCGATGTCCGCCAAAAGCGTCCGGGCCGTCGATATTGTCCAATATTTGCCTCGAATCTCATACGGAGGGTCCGAGGTCCAGATTTCCAAGACTTGATTGATAGCTTCCAAAAACATCTCGTTACGGTCGGCATCGAGATTTCCAAACACCTCCGCGTCCGAGGGTAATCCTCCTGGGCTAATTCCAAAGATGAAGCGCCCATCGAGCAGGTGATCCAACATTGCGACTTGGGCAGCCACCGCCGCCGGATGGCTGTTAGGCATGTTGATCGTCCCCGTGCCGAGCTTCATTGTGCGAGTGGCGTCGCCCAGCGTTGCAAGGAAGATCAGAGAGGACGTAATATTTTCAGCTTTGTCGGTCGCGTGCTCACCGCAATAACCTTCCACAAATCCTAATTCGTCGGCCAATATAAACGCCTCACGGTCTTCCCGGAGCGATTGCCGCCAATCTTTCGTTAGCGGGTGGATCGGCATTGTAAAAAAGCCAAGCTGCATAGTGACATCCTTCAGATCACCGTCGTGTCCCTCCTATCATCCGCGCGCAACCGGCGAAAATAATCATTTCCATGGACCTCTATCATGTAAATTGATGCATCGACGAACGCACCCCGCGGAACTGGCGAACGGTTTGAACATGCCGCATCGCACAATCGACCGGTGCACTTGCTGCGACGGGAAAGAGCCGCGACGATGCGCTTCAGGTGCCCGACCTCGCAAAGGCCGCACCAGCCGTCGCGCATCCTCAATCGATGTCGATCCGGAAGGCTGGAGTCCGATAGCCGGGCCTGAATTCGTTTTCGGGCACGAGGGTCACACGCTCATCGTTTGCCAATAGCGGCTCAGTCGATCCGTCTCAGCATTGATCAGCTCAAGCAACACTTCCGCCCCTCGCGATATTGTGCGTCGGGCTGCTTCAATAAGAACGAGGTCTAGGTCGAACGCTGGATCGCGGATCAGTCGAAGATCGAATGAGCGAAGATCCTTAGGATCGGCCATCATGATGGCGGGCAATATGGCTTGCCAGTCGGTCTGAGAAACAAAGGCAAGCGTACCGAGCATGGCGTCCAGCTCCAGCGTGCGATGGACTCGCACGCCATTCGAAGCAAAATACCTCTCCTGATGGAGCCGGCGCGCATTGGTTTTTCCCGGCACCACCAGTTTCAGTTGATCGAGCTCGGCAAGTCGAACGAAGCCGACCGTTTTCGATTTTCGACCCTTCTTCGTGACCAGCAATTCCGGCGTCCGGCTCAGGTGCCGACTGCGAACGCCACTCGTTTCGGAGAATGCCGGTACGATCGCAAATTCGAGTTCGCCTGCCGCAACTTGTTTGGTGAGAACTCCGCTATAACCCTCGACAACGCGCACCGCGACGTTTGGATGCAAGGCGATAAAGTTCGCGAGCGCCGGGGCAAGCACGCAGCGGGTCATCGTTGGCATTAAGCCGATGCATACTTCGCCGTCGAGGCCGTGGGCAAAGTCCTTCAGGATGCCGTGCGCGCTTTCGTGCATCCGAAGAACTTCGATACATCGAATGTAATAGGCATCCGCCGCCGGGGTCGTGCCGATGCCGGACTTGCTACGCGTGAAGAGCCGGACGCCCAACAAAGCCTCAAGCTTGCCGATGTGCTGTGAAACGCCCGATTGCGTTGCTCCTTCGCGCAGCGCCGCCGCCGTGAAGGAATGCTCCTCATAGGCCGCAACGAAGAGACGCATGTCGCGAATGGTAGCCTGCATATTGGCCATCTGTTTTTATAATGGTAATCACCATATCATATCATTTTTCCTGCTGGTAGAGCCTCTTTAAGACTGAATCTTCGACGGCCGGCGGCCGCGACGTCCTGAAAGTGCGGAAGGCTTGAGACACTTGCGATGACCGAAATTCAGTTTGCGGACGAACAGTGATGAGACGCCGCCGAGGCGTTCAATCAAAAGACCGTTTTAAGGCCTGGCAGACAGCTAATTTACGTAACCACTGCTTGGTGATGACGTCGATTATCGACCGCGTCACCGCGAACCAGACCGGCCATGCCCTCCATGACGGCGCAGACCGACGCCGTGTCCTGCATCTCGAAACCTTGGGCAGCACGAGCGTAGTAGGCTTGGGCGGCGGCAGCAAACAATGGCGTTGGGCACTGCAGGCCGCTCGCAAATCCGTTAATGATCTCGAGGTCTTTCAGATGGGTGCGGATCGTGGCTGTGGCGGCATCGTATTGGGCGTCGCGCATCAGGGGACCACGCACTTGGAACATGCGGGAGGTTCCGGCGCTGTCGGCTAGCGTGTCGTAAAGCATTGCCGGAGGCAATCCGGCTTTCATCCCAAGAACCAACGCTTCGGCGGCCGCGACGTTGTGGATCGTCACCAACAAATTGGCAATATATTTCATGATGCTGCCGTTGCCGAACACGCCGACGTAGCGTTGGACGCGCGACATCCCTGCCATCACCGGCAGGGATCGATCAAAGGCCCCGGCGTCGCCACTGCCGAAGACGACGAGATCCTTCTGGGCCGCCTGCGCGCCCGTGCCGCTGAGCGGACAATCGAGCATGATCTTGTCCGAAGCGGCGAGAACGTCGAAGGCGGAACGTTTCACATCCAGGGGAAGTGTCGAGCATTCGATGACAACGGTCTCGCGGGCGAGCGCGCTGGCGACTCCAGTCTCCCCGCCCACGCTGTCGACTAGCGCCTCGGCGGAGGGAAGCGAGAACAGAATGGTCCGGCACCTCTCGGCGACCTCGCGCGGAGAGCCGACGACGATGCCGCCGATGTCATGCAAGCGATCCTTTGCGGCTTTCGCCGGATCGTAGCCAAAGACCTGGAAACCGGCGGCGCGCAAGTTATTGGCCATGGCGAAGCCCATAACGCCGGCGCCGACTATTCCAACGTTTGCGTTCTCTGCAGTCGTCACGATTCCACACGCTCCCAACGCCGAAGACACGACGCTGCTCAGTGCGCTCCGGCAGCGCTGCGCGTCCGCGAGTACATGGCCGTCGCGGCCAGGATCAGGATACCGGGCAGCCAGTATTGCCAGGCGGTACCCAGGCCGAGAAAACCCGTTGTGGCGGTAATCTCCTGCACCAGGAGGACGCCAGCCAGCGCACCGAGGAAGGAGCCGCGCCCACCAAAAATGCTCGCACCGCCGAGCACCACCGATGATATGCTCTGCAGCGTATAATTCTGACCGACGGTCGGATCGCCGACGCCGATTTGCGCGGCGAGCAGAAGCCCGCCGAGTGCGGCGAAGCACGAGCAGAGCACGTAGGCGAGAATGCAGCTGCGATTCACCTGGGCGCCCAGCCGGTACGCCGCCACTTCGTTCGACCCGATCGCACGAATTTCCATGCCAAAGCGCGTTTGACGGAGCGCGAGCTCGAGCAGAATTGTGGTGATGGCAACGGCGATAAACGCGATGGGCAACGGGCCGACATGAGTGGTCAGGGTCTGCATGATCGAACGGCGGAAAAAGCCGTCCGGCGTCGACCGCAACAACAGGGACACGCCCTGCAAGGCGATGAACATCGCCAGCGTCGTAATCAGCGGCGACAACTTGACGACACGAATTAGAAAACCGTTGAGGAAGCCGATAAATGCGGCGACCGCCAGCGCCAATCCAACTCCCAGAACAAACATCGGCGGCCCGCTGGCCTCGTCCGCGAAGAATGAAAGGATCACGACGACCAGTCCGGTCAATAGTCCGACCGAAAGATCGATGCCGCCGGTCAGCAGCACGATTAACTGTCCGACACTGACAAGGGCTAGCGCGCTGGCAAGAAACAGCATGCCGTTGAGACTTCGCGGGCTGAGAAATTTGTCGTTTACGCTCGTCGTATAGAGGCCAAGGACGATGATCAATGCGGTGAGGACGAGCACCGGCGCAAAGTCGCCCGAAAGGAAACGCCGCAGCCGCGCGGAAGGGGTTTCGCCGGTCTTTTGACGCTCCGTTTGCGCGCCGATCGCGGCGCCGGTGATCTTCTCTTCGGTCAGCTCATCTGCCGTCAAAGACTTTATGATCTTGCCGCGAGAGAAAACGAGAACGCGGTCGCACAGGCCCGACAGCTCGACCGCATCGGACGACAGCACAACGACGCCGGCGCCGCTTTTCGCAATGTTGCGCACGATCTTGTAGAGTTCGATACGCGCACCGGCATCGACTCCGCGGGTGGGCTCGTCGGCAAGAAAGACGACCGGCTTGGCCGCCATTGATCGCGCGAACAGCACTTTCTGCTGGTTGCCGCCCGAAAGATTGGCGATAGTCGCCTCAGTCGACGGGGTCTTGATCTGCAGTGCCTCGACGTAGTGTTCGACCATCTCGGTTTCCCGCGGGCGGGATACGAATCCGAGACGCGCTAACGTGTTGAGCACAAGAAGAGTGAGGTTCTCCCGAACGGAAAGTGTCAGAAGCAGGCCTTCCGCGTGACGATCTCCAGGAAGATAGATGATCCCGTGGTCTTTCGCGGAGATCGGATCGGATGGCGCCACGGCCGCGCCGCGAATCAGGATTTCACCGGTGACCGTGGCGAGACCGGCAAGGGCGCGGATGAAATCCCGCTGACCATTACCTTCGACGCCGGCAAGTCCGACGACCTCTCCCGGGCCGAGCTGCAGATCGACACCTTGCAGCCGGTCGCTCTTGATATTGCGTGCGACCAACACCGGCTCGGCATTGTCGATCCGTGTCGTCTTGTCGGGAAATACCCACTTCACGGAGCGCCCGATGATGAGGGCCAGAATTTCCTCTTCGGAGACGCCTGCCGCCTCGAACGTTCCGTGAAAACGGCCATCGCGCAACACGCTGATTCGATCGGCGATGCGTTGCACCTCTGGCAGACGATGGGAGATATAGACGACCGCAGTGCCGTTGGATTTGATGCGCGAAATCTGGCCAAATAGCCGCTCGGTCTCCGCGGCGGTCAGCGCTTCGGTCGGCTCGTCGAGAACAAGAACCTTGGGCTGCAGCGCCAGCGCTTTGGCGATCTCGACAAGCTGCCGTTCCGCCACGCTGAGCTCGCTGACCCGGGTACGGCTGTCGAAATGCGCGCCGACGGCAGTAAGCTGCTGCTTGATCCACTCGGCTTTCCCATTGGCGTGGGAGCGCCGCAGGGCCGGTACACAATAGAGCAGGTTCTCGGCGACGGTCAGGTCGTCGAGAACCGAGGTGTGTTGATAGACGACGCTGATGCCCATTGATTGGGCGAGAGCGGGGGAGGGCTCGTCAAGCGCCCGCCCGCCGATGTCGATGGTGCCGGAATCCCAGGAGAGCGCGCCGGCGGCCACCGCCATAAGGGTCGATTTTCCGGCACCATTCTCGCCGACGAGCGCGTGCACCTCGCCCTCGACGACGTCCAAGCTGACGCCGTCAAGCGCCACGACGCCAGGGAAGGTCTTGACGACATCCGAGAGGCTGAGGACCGAGCGGCGCGGCATTTGCAGCATTGGGATTGAGGCTCGGCTACTCGGTTTTGCCGTACTTCGCAAGCTCTTCGGATGTCAGTTTATTGGAGTTGAACGTATCAGGTCCTGCGGATGGATCGCAGATTGGCGCACGGCCGCCGACCGAATCTTCAAAGATGCCGAGCTCAAAGCGCGTCGGTTCGGCGTTGGCAAGTCCTTCCGCTGCCGCTATCGCTTTGCGCGCCGCAATCCGACCGATCCAATTGCGGCTGGAAATCGTGCTGATCTGGAAATTCGGATTTTTGTCCTTAAGCTTGAGATACTCGCATGCGAGACCGTTGGCCTCGAGCGAACCGAGCGGCACCAGCGGCTTGTCGGCGGCCTGGTAGGCGCGAACCACGCCGAGAGCGGCAAAACCGTCGCTGTCGTTGATGACGGCGTCGATCTTGGGATATTTGCCGAGCAACGCGGTCACCTGCTGTTGAATCATGGCCGAGTCCCAGTTGGTGACGGGCCAATCCTTGTCGCCGGTCAGCAACTTGATCTTGGGATACTTTTTGAAGGTCTCGACGACGCCGCTGAGTTCATGCGCGCTCACCGGATTGCCGGCGGGACCTCCTAGAAACACGACGTTGCCTTCGCCGTGCAGCGCCTTGGCGACCCATTCGGCCCAAGCGGCGCCAGCGAAATGCTCATCCCAGTCAAGATAAGCGACATAGTCCTTGTCAGTGCCGGCAGGATCGGCCGCCCACGGCACGACCTTTACGCCTGCATCCGTGGCGGCGCGCAGCGACGGTAATTGCGATTTGCCCCAATCAGGAATGATGGCGAGAGCATCAATACCTTCCGAGACAAGGCCATTGACGTCCGATATCGACCTCTGCAGATCGCCTTGGCCGATACGGACCACCTGTTTGACGTTCGGGCATTTGGCTGCTTCGGAGCGCACGGCAGCCATGGAGGAGCGCGACCATCCATTGACGCCAAATCCGTCATGGACACCCAATGTGATTTTCTTGGTGCCGCAGAACGAGGTGTCCGTCGTCTTTGCCGCGTCGGCGATGATCTTGGCCGCGTCGTCAGCGGCGGTCGCTGGCACCAAGCCGCCGCCGAGCGCCACGGCGACCGCCAGCAGCGCTGCACTCTTCCACGATATGGTCATGTGTTCCTCCTTGAACATTATGAGCCTTCAGGCTCGGTTGTAAAAAGGCCTCTTGCTTGGAATCCGGACCGACCGGCTTGCAAGGTGTGGGTCATCGCTTGACCGTAGCGGCCTCGCCGCGCGCCGCCTCCGCTCGTCGATGGCGACGAAGCAGATCTAGCGCGAGCCGCCACGGCGCCACGCGGATCGACATGCCGAGTAATATGATCGCCGCTTGAATGATGAATTGTGCCGATGTCGGCGCTCCCATGCCGATGACGACCTGCTGCAACTGCACCAGAAAGATCGCGCCGATCGCCGTCGCCGCGACGCTGCCAGCGCCACCCAACAACGAGGTTCCGCCAAGCACCACAACTGTAATCGTCGGCAGCAGATAGCTATTTCCGACCAGCAGGCTCGGAACGCGCAGATAGCCCGCCAGCAACACGCCGCTCAACGCGTAAAAGGCCCCGGCGATGGCGTAAGTCGCGACTTTGTAAGCGACGACGCGGATGCTCGCGGCCTGGGCCGCACGGCCGCTCACGCCAACGGCGACGAAACGACGTCCCCACACAGTCATGCGGATACCGACTTCGATGAGAGCGATGGCCGCGAGAGCAAAAATCGCCAGATGCGGGATGCCGTAAATTCGGCCGACAGCGAAACTGCTCAGCAACGACGGCACCGCCTCAGTCGAGGCGCCCTTTGTGAGATAAAGAACCGTCCCGTAGAGGAGCGCGTTGACTGCAAGCGTCGCGACCAGCGCCGTGACGCTAAAACGCGTGATTGCAATCCCGCAGATCAGCCCGGAAATCAGCCCGGCGGCGATTGCGGCGCCGATCCAAGGCACAAGAGCGGCATTGTCGCCGTCCGGAAATTTTGTGACCAGGACTGCCGCCAGCGAAATCACGCCGGGGACGCTCAGGTCAAGACCGCCCTGCTGAATCACCAGCGTCTGGCCGATCGCTGCAATGGCGAGAATCGATGCAAAAGACAGAACGATAAGAATAGAGCTGCCTGAAACACTGCCCTCGGCGAGCAGCGGGCTGACGAGATAAAGAACGACCGTCGCCGGCACGATGAGTGCGAACTGAGGAGGCAACGCACCCAACAAGCGCGTCATCCTCCGACGCTCGCGGACGGCGCCCCGCCGCCGACGGTCACAGGCGCCGCGGGTTGCAGCAAGGCGCTTGCGCCGGCCCGTGGATGCCGGTTCGGCGCGGCAAGAGCTTCGGTCCGCTGCCCGGCATCGAACGGGCCGCTGTTTCTAAAGAGAGGGTTATGGGGCGACATGATCGACCGCTGTTCCGGCTCAGTTGGAGCTTTTTTTATCGACCTTGGCATCGGTACCGCCGACATAAGGATCGGGCAGCCAGTTCCCGTCACGTTTTACATGCGCGCGCTCGAACAGGCCGTCGACACTCGCTTCGACGCGCCGGCGAAGGGCCTTCACGTCAATGTCGATGAGCTTGCCGTGACGCTTGACCGCACGTCCTTTCACGAACACGGAATCGATGTTGCCGATATGGGCGTCCTCGATCACCGCACCGACCGGATTGTTGACCGGAAACATGTTCAACGAATTGGTGTTCAATATAACGAGGTCGGCGTCTTTCCCGGGGGTCAGCGAACCGGTCCGATGATCGAGGTTTGCCGCCTTGGCGCCTTGCAGGGTCGCAAAGTCGAGCATGTCGCGCGCAGTGAGCGGCAGCGGGTCCAGTAGCTTCTTTTCTTTTAGCGCTTCGGCATTGACGACACCGCGCGTCGCGGCCATCAAGACACGGATTTGAGTAAACATGTCGCCGCCGACCGACGTGCAGATGTCGATCGAGATGCTGGGGCGCAGGCCATGCTTGAGGCAGCCGAGCGTCGCCGGGTTGCCGTGACCCATATTCAGCTCGACCTCTGCCGATAACGACGCCGTTCCTCCGGTGTCGGCCATTAGCTTAAACTCGTGGTCACTCAGCGTGCAGCAGTGCACATACGTCGTCCGCGGCCCGAGAAGTCCCAGAGCATTCAACTGATCGATGGGATGGTTGAGCCCCCATAGTCCGTCGCCGGCGTGAAGCGTGATCGGCAGATCGAGATTGCGCGCCTCGCGGAAATCGCGCTCGGTTTGATCAAGCGTCGCAAAATTGAGGCCCGCGGGCGGCGAACGCCATGGTCACCAGTCCATCGTCCGAGGAGAAATGCTGCTTGCGGACGCGGGCAACGTCGACAAAATTGGTCGGCAAGTCGCTGACCGGAAACCATTCGCGGTTCGCGTTGCCGTAAGCGAAAACCGCGCGAATGCCCGAATCTTGCAAGCCCTTGATCGCCATGTCCCCGTGATCGGGCGTATTGTTGTTGTGCGACCAGTCAACGAGCGTCGTGATGCCGCCGTCAAGCGCCTCGAGCGCGCCGAGATAATTGGCGACATACATGTCGTCGGGTGTGTAAAGCTCGCCCATAACACCGCGGACGCCGGCAAAATATTGAGCCAAACTCCAGTCGGCGGCGGCGTTGCGCAGCAGGCACTGCCATGTGTGCCGATGGGTATCGACGAAACCAGGCAATACGATCGCGCCGCGACCATCGATCTCGCGCGCGTCCACCGAGCCGATTTTCGGCGCAACAGCCGCGATCTTGGCGCCGTCGATCAGAACGTCCGCATCCAGGTGTTCCCCGATGGCGGGATCCATCGAAATGACGATCGCATTTCGAATGACAGTACGGTCCATTTTGACGTTTCCCCTTCGGCTTGTTCTTACACCGGCTAGCGGAGCAAGCGGGCGTGGCACTCACGCTCGTACGGCTCCCGCTCGCATGAGAAGTTGTCGACCCGCGCGTCATTACCGATGTGCATCGGCAATTACAACGGCCCCCTCGGGACTAAGTTTTTTCGGATTTCCGATCGCCCGGCATGCCTCGAACCATATTCTAATGGACAAGATCGTCAGAAATAATTGTTTCTGATATAGGGCATTAAGATCAGTGATCTTCGTTATCGACCCGCGGCAGCTTCAAAGCGCGACGGCTTTGAAGTACAGTGGAAGCACTCTGCGACGCCGTGTCATCATCGCTCGGGTTTTCCATTGATCGATGGCTGGCCTCAATTGACTCAATTAAGTGGGCTGGCCGGGTGGGGGTGAACTTTACCGGGCTCTATCGGCGCGAGAAGTAAGCGGACCGACGACCGCGCTCGCCGATTGCCGTGGTGGCTCTTGCTGCTGTATGCCGCTATCGCGCTCTGGCAATTTCCGCAATTGGGCCCGGACCGACGCCGCATGATGTCCGCTATTTGGTCGCGGTCGAAGGCAAAGCGGACAAGCCGCCGATATTCCGGAAGGACCCGAGTCTGACCCTCAGCGGACCTCGGCAAGCGAGGGTTACGCAAACGTAGGCGTCAATCTTCTGTTGCGGCCATGGCTCAGCACGCGCCATGAAGTTCCTGGGGTTGGCAAGCGTCAGCGCCAGCCAAGGCCAGGGGCGACATGTTTAAGGATCGCCGCGATGACGTGGGCGTTATAGTCGACGCCCAGCTGATTAGGGACGGTCAAGAGCAGTGTGTCAGCCTCTGCGATGGCTTCGTCTTTCGCGAGTTGCTCGACGAGGATGTCCGGCTCGGCGGCGTAGCTGCGGCCAAAAATGGCTCGTGTGTTGTCGCCGAGGAAGCCGATAGCGTCCTCGTTCTCGTTCCCGCGCCCAAAATAGGTACGGTCGCGGTCGTCCACGAGTGCAAAGATGCTGCGGCTGACCGATACCCGCGGCTCGCGTGCGTGGCCGGCCGCCTTCCACGCCTCACGGAATATCCGGATCTGTTCAGCCTGCTGTACGTGGAACGGACGTCCGCTCTCGTCATTTTTGAGAGTCGAACTCTGCAGATTCATCCCGAGCTTGGCCGCCCAGTCTGCGGTGGCGTTCGAAGCGGCGCCCCACCAGATTCGATCGCGCAGGCCCTCCGAGTACGGCTCAACGCGCAGGAGGCCGGGAGGGTTCGGAAACATCGGTCGCGGGTTCGGCTGCGCAAAACCCTCGCCACGCAGCACCTCGAGCAACACCTCGGTGTGGCGTCTGGCCATGTCGGCATCGGTCATCCCGTCGGGCGGGGCGTAACCGAAGTAGCGCCATCCGTCGATCACTTGCTCGGGTGAACCGCGGCTGATGCCCAGTTGCAGGCGTCCGCCGGCGATGACGTCGGCCGCACCAGCGTCCTCTGCCATGTACAGAGGGTTCTCATACCGCATATCGATGACGGCCGTGCCAATCTCAATTCGCTGGGTCTTCGCGCCGACAGCAGCCAATAGCGGGAAGGGGGAGCCGAGCTGGCGGG